>Ga0307377_10000283_pt1 | contig 70562 bp, 62 predicted proteins | sample TR3MG_FD_202535 | JGI IMG/M metagenome (GOLD analysis project Ga0307377, IMG submission 202535) | Soil microbial communities from Risofladan, Vaasa, Finland - TR-3 | ecosystem: Environmental > Terrestrial > Soil > Coastal area > Acid sulfate soil | place: Finland: Risofladan, Vaasa | collected... | reverse complement strand
GTCGCCCAGAGACGGGGCTCAGAGCGATAGGGCAGAGTCTTTGCTCTCAGCCCCCGTCCCCGGGGGCGGCGGGGCGCAGTCAACAGCTGGTGGCACGCGTCAGTCGCCCCGAGACGGGGCTCAGAGCGATAGGAGTTGAGGTTGGTGATGAAGGTTTCACTCCCTGCCAGTCCGCTGCCCGGTGGCTACCGGATGTTCAGCGATGCCCAACTGGACGAAATCCACCTGGCCTCGCTGGAGATCCTGCGCCGTACCGGCGTGCGCGTGCACGAGGCCGAGGCGCTGGCCCTGCTCCAGGATGCCGGCTGTGTGGTCAGCGACGAGAACCTGGTCCGCTTCCCGGCCGCCGTCGTCGAAGATGCCTTGCGCTGTGCTCCTTCCCGGATCGTGCTCTGCGATCGGACGGGGGAGCCGCGCATGCACCTGGAGGGCCACCGCACGTATTTCGGTACCGGCTCCGACCTGCCCAACGTGCGTGACCTGGAGACCGGCGAGCGGCGGCCGGCGCTGCTCGCGGACGTGCAGCATACGGCCCGCCTGGCCGATGCGTTGCCGAACCTGGACTTTGTGATGTCCTCCGCCCTGCCGTCTGATGTACCCGCCAAAACGTCCGACCGGCGTTCGTTTCTGGCCATGGTCGAGAACACGGTCAAGCCGGTAGTCTTCACCGCCTGGGACGAGGGAGGGCTGGCCGATATCATCGCCATGGCCCAGGCCATTGTGGGCGGCGCAGAAGTCCTGGCCCTGAACCCGTTTCTGCTGGCCTACCTGGAGCCGACCTCGCCTTTGCAGCACTCGCAGACCGTGGTGCGCAAGGTGCTGATGATGGCCGACCACGGCCTGCCGTTCGTCTATGCGCCAGGTCCGCTGGAGGGCGCTTCGGCCCCGGTGACGTCGGCGGGCAGCCTGGCGATGGCCAATGCCGAGGTGCTGAGCGGGCTGGTGATCGCCCAACTCAGGCGCAAGGGGACGCCGTTCGTGTGGGGGTCGGGGAGCGGGCCCCTCGATATGCGTACGGCAGTGGCCACGTATGCTGCGCCAGAGTTCATGTTGCACTGCATGGGCATGGCCGAGTTGGCACACCACTACTACCACGTGCCGGTGTGGGGCTTTGCGGGCTGTTCGGACTCCAAGTTGCCGGACCTGCAGGCGGGCATCGAGAGTGCGCTGTGGATCCTGTGGACGGTGCTCAGTGGGGCGAACCTGGTCCACGATGTGGGGTACATCGAGTCCGGCCTGACCTGCTCCTACGAGATGATCGTGGTGTGTGACGAGGTGATCGGCTTCGTGCGGCGGTTGATGCGAGGGATGGATCTGTCACCTGAAGCGCTGGCGCTGGACGTGATCCACCAGGTGGGGCCGGGAGGAGACTACCTGCGCCACCCGCACACACGGGACCATTTCCGGAAGGTGTGGCACCCGCGCGTGTTTGACCGGCGGGCGTACCCCGCCTGGGTCGAGGCGGGGCAGCCGGCGGCGCTCGAGACAGCGCGCGAGATCGCCCGCCAGGCGATCACCACCCATACCCCCAGCCCACTGCCTTCTGCCACGTTGGACACGTTGAAGGCCATCATCGCGGAGGCGGATGCCCGCTTCGGAATCCACGATTGACTTCCCTGCGAAATTGCAGTACACTCTCGAGAGAGAGGGATCGTCGTCATTCTGATCGCTCACTGTTGGCCCGTCTATGAAAGAGAGAGTACTTGAGCGCCTTGCCGAGATAGAGAACAGCGAAGGAGTTCGAGTCTTATACGCTTGCGAGTCTGGAAGCAGGGCATGGGGGTTTCCATCTGCTGACAGTGACTACGATGTGCGGTTCCTGTATCTGCATCCCGTTGACTGGTATCTATCCATCGAAGACAAGCGCGACGTGATCGAACGTCCGGTTCAGGAACAGATAGACTTGAGCGGCTGGGATTTGCGCAAGGCGCTGAGGCTGTTCCGCAAGTCAAACCCACCGTTGCTGGAATGGCTTGGCTCCCCTATTGTCTATCTCGAGCGGTTCACCGTTGCTGATCAACTGCGCAGACTGAAGCCAGTGTATCATTCGCCTCCCGCGTGTGCCCATCACTACGTTCACATGGCACGGGGAAACTTTCGGGACTATCTGAAAGGTGAACGGGTGCGGATCAAAAAGTACTTTTACGTCCTGCGACCAATTCTCGCTGTCAACTGGATTGAGCGCGACCTGGGTATCATGCCAACCCAATTTGAAGCGTTGGTGAACGGGCTTGGGCTTGATCCGACGCTCAAGGCAGAGATAGATAAACTTCTCGAAGCGAAACTCAAAGGGACAGAGTTGGACCATGGGCCGCGTATCGCTCCCATCAGTGATTTCATCGAAAGCGAGTTGTCGCGCTTTGAGAGAAGCACGTTTGGTTACGAAAGGCGCGCAGGCTCTATTGAGCAACTGGACGATCTGTTTAGAGGTGCTCTCAAAGAAGTTTGGGCAGACGGCAATCGCGCATAACCCGCGTATCGGCGATCTTTCGGGCGCCCGTCTGTTGAATACTGGGAGTTGTCGGTGAAGTCATTCGACTATGCAGGAGGTACTTGCGATGACAGAAATGATCGGCTATTGCGGCTACAACTGCCACTTGTGTGCAGCACAGTCTGATGACCCTGCTGTCAGGCAGAGACTGGTTGACGGTTGGAGGAAGGTCTTTGGGCATGAGAACTACACTGCCGAGAATGTCAAGTGCGCTGGCTGTTCCAGCGATGGCAGAGTGGCGGACCAGCAATGCAAGGCCAGGCCGTGTGCAAAGCAAAAGGGCGTGGAGAGTTGCGCATATTGTGACGAGTTTCCCTGCGACAAGATGAAGCACTTGATGGCAAGTCGCGACGGCATGCTGATATGGTGCCATCGGGCAGTGTCCTCTGCTACCGAGGAAGAGTACAACCTGTGTGTGAGGCAGTTTGAAAGCATGCCCAATCTGGTGAAGGCGCTTGCCAGCGCAGGGAAACTTCCCTTGTGGGTAGAGAGGCTCTGAGGTGGCAGGAGCGTCTACCAAGAATAGCCCAGAGATGGTTGTGGCTGAAGATTTCGGGCTCACGCCTGCCTTCTCTGCTGCAGCGTTAATCTCCTGGGAAGGATCAACTCGAACACAGCGGGGATGACTTAGAACATAAGGAATCTGTGCCGGGGGAGCGCAGGTAACCGCCCTCTCTCCCGCGACGTTTGAGACAGGTATTGCCACCAGGGAGTCTTACACAACATGGGTACTCAGAGATATGAGATTTACGTCGGGGATTGTGTTTGCCATAGTCCTGCTGGCAACGTACAGGGCGAATTCGTCGCCATGCTGGGCGAAGAGTACTACTGTATCAGAAATTACGACCAAATGCCCCCCTTCTTTATGAGCATTGTGAGCAGTTCAGATCATTGGCTGTTCATCTCCAGCACAGGCGGGCTCTCAGCCGGACGGGCCAATGCAGACTCAGCCCTGTTCCCCTACTATACCGACGACCGGATCACAGAGAACAGTGACAACACGGGCCACGTGGCAATTCTACTGGTTACCAGAGGCGCTCGCACTTGCCTGTGGGAACCATTTTCCACCCGCTATGCGGGCCTTTATCGTATCGAACGAAACCTGTACAAGAACAGGTACGGGGACAAGTTAGTCTTTGAAGAAATCAATCACGACCTGGCGCTGACTTACCGCTATGCGTGGCGCACCAGCGACAAATACGGGTTTGTGGTAACCGCGTGGCTGAAAAACGCTTCCGTTGATTCCTGCAACGTGGACCTGGTGGCTGGACTGCAGAACTTGCTTCTCTACGGGACGACGACCGCGGTGCAGAATACTTTCAGCAACCTGCTCAACGCCTACAAGCGGAACGAATTGGAGCCGCAAACCGGGCTGGGCATCTTTGCCCTCAGTTCGACCTTGACCGATCTGGCCGAGCCGAGCGAGTCGCTCAAGGCGACCACGGCGTGGCAAGTGGGGCTTGAAAAGCCGTGCTACCTGTTGTCTTCGCTCCAGCTAGACCACATGAGGCGCGGGCTGCCGATTAACCCGGAAATGGACGTCCGTGGCTATCGGGGGGCATACCTGGTACACGCGGCGTTTGAACTCGCCAGCGGCCAGGAGAAGGAATGGAGCATCGTGGCGGAGGTCAACCAGGATCATGGCCGCATTGCTTCACTCGTCAACGTACTGAAGCAGGGCGCTCCCGTCTTGAAGGCAGACCTGGAACGCGACATTGCCAGGTGCAGTGCGGATCTGGTGGTGATCGTGGCCAGGGCCGATGGGTTGCAAACGTCGGGTGACCGCCTGAGCGCTGCGCATCACTTTTCCAACGTGCTGTTCAATACGATGCGCGGGGGCATTTTCGCGGACAATTACCGGGTTGGCAAGGCCGACCTGCTCGACTTTGTTGGCGTCAGGAACCGGGCCGTAGGCCGCGCGCAGAGTGCTTTCTTCGCAGGTCTGCCGCAGGAGATTGGCTGCGGCGAGTTGCTGAGGCGGGCCGCGGCCACCGGCTCCCCCGACGTCCAGCGCTTGTGTTATGAGTACCTGCCGCTGACCTTTAGCCGCCGTCATGGAGATCCAAGCCGCCCCTGGAACAGATTCTCGATCAATCTCAGAAAACCGGATGGCGCTCCAAGCCTGGATTACCAGGGCAACTGGCGCGACATCTTCCAGAACTGGGAAGCCTTGGCCTGGGCCTATCCTGAATTCGTCGAGAGTATGGTGTTCAAGTTCGTCAACGCCACCACCGCCGATGGCTACAACCCTTACCGGGTGACCCGCGACGGCATCGAGTGGGAAGTGCCCAATCCGCACGATCCATGGGCCAACATTGGCTATTGGAGCGACCATCAGATCGTGTACCTGGAAAAACTGTTCGAGATCTCTGCCCGCTTCCACCCTGGCCGGTTGCAGGCGATGCTGGGGCAGAGGATATTCAGCCACGCCAACGTTCCCTATCGCCTCAAGCCGTATGCGGAGTTGTTGGAAGAGTGGTCCAACACCATCCGTTTCGATTGGGAACTGCATCGCCGGATCGAGACGTCTGCTCAGGAATTGGGGACGGACGGCAGGCTGGTGTTAGGGGCTGATGGACAGGTCTTGCACGTCAACCTGGCCGAAAAACTCCTCATCCTGTTGCTGGCCAAACTGGGCAATTTCGTACCAGAAGGCGGCCTGTGGATGAACACCCAGCGCCCCGAATGGAACGATGCCAACAACGCCCTGGTCGGCAAGGGGCTATCGGTGGTGACCCTGTGCTACCTGCGCCGGTACATTGCTTTCTGTAGAGAACTCCTGGCGAGTTACGAGCCGGCCAGTGTGGCGTTGACCCGGGAAGTCAGGCAGTGGTTTGAGGCGATGCACCGCATCCTGGAAAAGCACAAGGCGGCCCTCGGAGCCTCCTTTAGCGATGAACGACGCCGCGCCGTGATGGACGAGTTGGGCCAAGCGAGCAGCGACTATCGCTGGGACTATTACCGGAATGGCCTGTCGGGTGAGTTCGCCGAGTTGCACAAAGCCACGCTGCTACCGTTTCTGGATCTGGCGCAGCAAATCGTAGAGCATGCCTTGCGGGCCAACCGGCGACCCGACGGCCTCTATCACGCGTACAACGTCTTGCACCTCGGTGATGTTTGTCATTCTGAGCGCAGCACTTGTCATTCCGAGCCTAGCGCTTGTCATTCCGAGCGTAGCGAGGAATCTCCCAGGGCCTCCATCGGCCACCTGTACGAAATGCTCGAGGGGCAGGTGGCCATCCTGTCGTCGGGGCTATTGTCGAGTGAAGAGTCGCTGGCCCTGCTCCGCAGCCTGAGAGCCAGCCGGATGTACCGCGCCGACCAGCACAGTTATGTGCTCTATCCCGACCGGGACCTGCCCAGCTTTCTGCACAAGAACTGCCTGAGTGCGGAGCAGGTCAAAGGCTCGGCCTTGATCGCCAGGCTGGTCGAACAGGGGGATCGTACCCTGATCACGCGGGATGAAGACGGTGTGTACCACTTTAACGGCAACTTCCGCAATGCCAGGGACGTGAGGCAGGCCCTGGCCCAACTGGGGCAACGTGAGCCGTATGCCCGGTTGGTGGATGCAGAAACGGACCTGATACTCGAGTTGTACGAAGCGGTGTTTGAGCACCACTCGTTTACCGGCCGCTCCGGCACGTTCTTTGCCTACGAAGGGCTGGGCAGTATCTACTGGCACATGGTGTCCAAACTACTGCTCGCCGTTCAGGAGACGTTTGTGCGGGCCATCGAACAGGGAGAGTCACAAGCAACCATTCGAGCGCTGGCGGACGGCTACTATGACGTGCGCCAGGGGCTGGGCTTCAACAAGACGCCCGGCGTCTACGGTGCGTTCCCCACCGACCCCTATTCCCATACCCCGGCGGGACAGGGCGCGAAACAGCCCGGCATGACCGGCATGGTCAAGGAGGAGGTCCTGACCCGCCTGGTGGAGATGGGGGTGTGTGTCGAACACGGCGCCCTTTCTTTCAAGCCGGTTCTGCTGAGGGCGCGCGAGTTCACCGACCGGGCAACACCGTTTACGTATATGGACGCCGGTGGACGGGAACAGACGATCCATCTGCCGGCCCGTGCGCTGGCGTATACCTTCTGCCAGGTGCCGGTGGTAGTTCTCTCCAGCCAGGAAGAGAAGATTGAGGTCGGCTTCACTGACGGCAGCCTGGGAGCCGTGATGGGTAATGCACTGGATGCGGAAATCAGTCAGCACATTTTCGGTCGTGACGGTCGTATTCGGCAACTTACCGTCTACACCAGGGCTGCCTTTTAGTCGCGAAGGCCAGCATCTTGAGCCATTTCTGCATAGACTTGCCGTGGAGTTAACTCATGGGTACGAATAGTGGACGCGATACCAACAACGGCAAAAAGATTGTAATAAAGCAAAACGGCCCGTACATTGTCCACGGCGATGTTCCCTTGGTGCGCAAGGCACAAGTCGTCTCCGAGCATGGCGAGCCACTGACGTGGAAAAAGGGAGAAGCGCTCGAAACGAGTGAGCCATACGCCCTCTGTCGCTGTGGGCAGTCCAGCAAGAAACCGTTCTGCGATGGGACGCATGCGAAAATCGGCTTCGACGGTACGGAATCAGCCGATACCAGGGTGACGGCGGAGCGCCAGGTGCGCTATGCGGGTGGCACCAAGATCGTGGTCAAGCGCGATTGTTCCCTGTGCATGGGGTCGGGTTTCTGTGCGAATCGGATTACTGACATCCAGCAGATGGTTCCCCACACCGATGATACACAAGTGCGGGCACAGGTCATCGCCATGATCGAACGCTGCCCGTCTGGTTCATTTGCCTATTCCGTCGGAGAAGGTGATGGCGACGTTGAGCCTGACCTGCCCCGGCAGGTCGCCGTGACCACAGAAATCACGTCGGATGGTCCCATAGCCGGTCCTTTGTGGGTGACCGGTAACATCCCTATCGAGCGGGCTGATGGGCAGCCTCTCGAGACGCGCAATCGGGTCACGCTTTGCTGCTGCGGACTTTCGAAAGGCAAGCCCCTGTGCGATGGTACGCATCGGCCGATGGGTGAGTAGGGAATGAGTATTCAAAGTCCAGTGCATATTGGCGAAGTAATTCGCAACGCTGTGGTGTTCGATTTTAGGAATTGGGCTGGAGATTCGACATTGGCAAATTCAGATAGCCTATTACAAGCGGTCCAACGTCTTTTTGCCTTGCTCGATGAGAGAGGGGTAGATTATGTCCTCGTAGGTGGGGTCGCACTGCTGACATACGTGGAGGGTCGCAACACGCGGGATATAGACCTGATTATGGCATTATCCTCGTTGGAAAGGTTGCCTGAGATCAAGGTCCAGAGCCAAGAGCGGGATTTTGTGCGTGGGGAGTTTGAGGGACTGCAAGTTGACATTTTGCTCACCCGGAATCGGCTTTTCGCTGAAGTACGAAGGAAGCATGTGACAAAGCAGAAGTTGATGGAGCGTGAGATTTCAACAGCAACAGTAGAAGGGCTGTTGTTGTTGAAATTGTATGCTTTACCTGCGCTCTATCGCCAAGGGAACTTTGCCAAGGTCGGTCTGTATGAGAATGACGTGGCGACGTTAATGTATTATTACCGTCCTGCCATGGCTCCCTTGTTCGAGACCCTGGAGAGGATGCTGGACGAGGGAGATGTCGCTGAATTACGCGAGATCGTGAAGGAGATAGAGCAACGCCTGGCGCGATTTCGAGGTAGTGAGATCAAGTAGCCCTCACTTTACGTGTGTTGCACTCTCAGATCCCCAGCGCGATGTTCAGCACTGCCCCTGCCAGCGCTGCTCCGACGACAATGTAGACCACGTAGGCCATCAGCGCCGGCCGCTTGAGCAGCGTGCCCAGCGCGGCCAGTGCGGTCAGCCGCGTGGCCGGACCTGCCAGGAAGAAGGCCAACGCTGCGCCAGGACTCATCCCTTGGGCCAGCAATCCGGTGATGACGGGCACCGCCCCGCCGCCACAGGCGTAGAGCGGAACGCCCAGGAGGCCAGCGAGCAACACGCCATACCAGCGGCCTGCGCCCAGGAGGGACGAGATCCACCGCGCCGGGATCAGGGTCTGGACCAGGGCTGCCAGGATTACGCCGGCGACGAAGTACAGACCTACCGTCTCGGTGAGGCGTAGAAGGGAGCCAAGTAATCTCCTGGTCTCTTCTCTCCGCTCCTCCCCTTTACCCCAGAGTTGGGGGGAAGGTGGGGGGGTAGGGGAGGGGAGGGAGGGCGGAAGCATCGTGGCATTCAGGAGGGTCTCCGGCCTCAGTCTTCCGGCCAACAGTCCTACCGGTAGGCTGAGTAGCAATGTCCCGACTGCGTGCGCCAGCGCCAGGCGGAGCCCCAGCCCGCCGGCCATGACGATGAACAACTGGGGATTGAGAAGCGAAGAAGCGACCAGGAAGGCCAGCGCCGGGCCTGGCGGTGCTCCGTTGCGCAAGAGCTCTACCAGCACCGGCACCGTGCCATACGTACAGAGCGGCGAAATCCCGCCCAGGCAAGCCGCCGCTACCACCGTCCCCGGCCCCCCGTGGCTCAGCCGGCGACTCCAGCGACGGGGCAGGTCCAGGTGGCCCAGCAGCACAGCCAACAGGATACCACCGGCCACGTAGGGACCCAGTTGCAGCACCTGCTGCCAGGCCATCGTGGCGGCCAGAATCAACCCCGAGCGCAAATCCGTGACCATCGTGGCCTAAATCATGACACGCGCCCGAACTGTTGTCCGTGCAGGCGGGGTTACGATTGGGTTGCGCCGGGTGCAGTGCCCTGGGTAGGCCCTCACCCCCGGCCCCTCTCCCAATGCTGGGAGAGGGGAGGGGGCGCCGCAAGATCTAGCGCCTCTGGCAGCCAGAACCAGAACGTGCTGCCCTGCCCTTCCTCGCTCTCGACGCCGACCTTGCCACCGCAGTCTTCCACGATGGCCCGCACGATGGACAGGCCCAGGCCTGTGCCTTCCTGCCCGACGGTGGCCTGGGAGCCCACGCGGAAGAATCGCTCGAACAGCCGGGAGCGGGCCACCCTGGGGATGCCTGGCCCGTCGTCCTGTACCCGCACCGTGACCCCGGCGTCGTGGGCTTCCACGTCTACGTGGATGTGCCCGCCCTCCTGGGTGTACTTGCAGGCGTTGTCTACCAGGTTCTTGACCACCTGCTCCAGGCGCAACGGGTCAATCTGCACGGCGGGTAGCCCCACCGGCAGGCTGACGGTCAGGCTTTGCCCCTTGCCGGTTGCCCGTGGCTGCAAGTCTCGCACCACCCCGGTGATGGCCGGTCCGATCTCGCTTTGCTCGTTTCCTCGGCACAGCCCGGCGTCAATCTGTTCCAGGTCCAACAGGCTGTTCACCAGAGCCTGCATTTTCCCTGCCCCCGAGAGAATGCCCTGCACGCAGCGCCGCCCTTCGGGTGTAAGACCCTCTTCCATGATCAACACGTGGGCAAATCCGTGTATCAGGGCCAATGGATTCTTCAGGTCGTGGGAGGCCGTGGTGAGCCACTGGGATTTCCTCTCGTCCAGTTGCTTCAGATGGGTAATGTCGCTCAGGCAGATCGCGACCCCCAGGTTCGCCACAGGCGCGAACTTGGTCTCAAAGATGCGCCCGTCTTTACACAGGATCTCCATCTGTTGCGCATGCCCTGTAGTCGTGGCCTTGGCGATCAGTTCTTCCACTTTCTCCTGGGGCATGAGCGCTGCCAAAGACTGGCCCAACTCCTCGATTCCCAACGTCTCCACTGCTACTTCGTTGGCAAAGGTCACGCGGCCGGCTTCGTCTGCCAGCAGCATTGGCTCCGGCATCCCTGAAATGAGGTTGTGCAGGTTGGCCCGCTCCTGTTCGACCTGGGCGTGGAGGCGGGCGTTCTCGATGGCGACCGCGGCCTGCCGGGCGATGGCTTCCGCCAGTGCCACGTGGGGCTGGGTAAAGAACCCTCGTTGATTGTGCAAGAGGACGATGAGTCCGTTGACCTGCCCCCCGTGGACCAGGGGGACGGCCAGGGCGGAACCGATCCCTTCGGCAACGGACCTGCGGTCCGCCTCAGGGCAGGCCCCTTGAGCAACGCCAGGGGAGCGGAGCCAGCGGCCGTCGGTATGGACGTCGGAGGCCAGGGCCACCTTTCCCTGGCGTATGGCCCACCATGCCAGGCCTGGTTCGGCTACCTGGGCCACGGCCTGCGTGGCCGTCTCTGCGCCCACGTCCGGGTGGGCGGGTATCTGCCGGGCGACGCGGCCGGCAGGATCCAGGAGGAAGATGAAGCCGTGCTCGGCTCCTGACGTTTCCATCATCACCCGCAGCACCCGGCTGAGCACGTCTTCCGGGTCCAGCGTGGACGCTAACTCGCAGGCGACCAGGTAGAGCAGTGTGCCTTGGGTAGCGAAATCCATGGATGTACTCATCCCGTTATCCCGACCTCCGGGGGCGCATGCGCGGCCTATTCAAACAGCCGCGCGATCTCGTCCCGCTCGAAGCGGGGCAGCGCCCGTTCCCCTCTCGCACTTCGTAGTACGACGCCCCGTTCCGGCTCGACTGCCTGGCCGATGTGTGCCGCGGCGATGCCAGCGCTCTTCAGCGCGGCCAGTATGGGGACCACGTCCCCGGGGGCCACCGCCAGCAGCAGGCTGCCGGAGGCGATCAGCCCCAGCGGATTCAGTCCCAGGCGTTCGCACAGGACGTGGGTCTCTGGCAGGACCGGAATGGCGGTTTCGTCCACCTCCAACCCGACCCCTGCCGCGGCGACCAGTTCCCACAGGCCGGTCGCCAGCCCGCCCTCGGTGGGGTCGTGCAGGGCGTGTACCTCTCCCGCTGCGAGCGCGACGGCGGCGTCCTGCACGACGCTGATGCCGGGATCGTGCAGGAATCCCCGGCATCGCTCCAGGAACGACCCACCCAGCCCGGCCAGGTCGTCCTGCTTTTCTCGGGCGATGATGGCCGTTCCCTCCACGGCAATACCCTTGGTGACGAGCAGCGCATCGCCAGGCTGCGCGCCATCCGGCCGCACCAGGCGCTCAGGGGCCACTTCGCCCAGCATGCAGCCCACGACGATGGCGCGTTCAAGCCCATGGGTGATCTCGGTGTGCCCGCCCACCAGTGCAATCCCCAGGTGGCGGCAGGCATCGGCGATTTGCTGGAAGATTGTGTCCACCAGGCGGGAATCCGTTTGTCCTTCCGGCAAGAGCAGCGTGGCGAGAAAGAAGCGCGCCGTGGCGCCGGTGCAGGCGACGTCGTTGGCGTTGACGTGGACGGCGTACCAGCCGATCTCGTCACTGGCGAAGGTGATGGGGTCGGTCTTGGCGACCAGGTAGCGGTCGCCGAAGGAGATGACGGCGGCGTCGTGTCCCACCCCCGGCCCCACGACGACGCGGGTGAGTACGTCCGTCGGGTAGGCGGGCGCAACCTGGGCCAGCAGCCGGGCCAGGTGGCCGGCGGGCAGTTTCCCCAGTGGGTAGGGCGTTCGCACCGGGCCATCACGTGCTGGCGTCAAATGCTGCGTAGCCCCTTTCCTTTCAGCAGTCCATCCACCCACGCCGCCTCCTCCGGCGAGAGGGGCACCGGCGGTTGTCGCCGGTAGTCTACCAGGTCTGCATAGCCGCCGTTATCGTAGCATTGGGTAAAGACGGCCTGCAAGTCCAGGGCAACGTCGGGGTCGGGTTCGCGCAAGGGTACCCGGAAGTGGGGCAGGCGGCGTGTCAGCGGAATCGGGTACACCTCGAAGCGATAGCGGTCCGGGCCTCGTTTGACGCTCACCAGGTAACGGTGTGGCGGCAGCGAGGCGAGGCCTTCTTCCGAGATTGCCACAGTGAGGTCCCCTTCCGCAAGCAGGTCAATCTCGATCAGGTTGACAGGGCTCGCCAGGATTTCCTGTTGCTTGCGGCGGTAGAGGCGCTGCCCCTCTCCCGGCGTCTTGTTGGCCGGGCTGAGCACTTCGATCACGGTCACCACTTCGTCGCCGGCCGCGTGGATGATCTCGACGAAAGGCTCCCGGTGTTCGACCGGTGGGAGGGTGAGGACGACCGGAGTGTCCAGATCCTCGGCTACCATCACTGCGGGTGCCTGTACGGCAATGTCTGCCGGTGCCGGTTCCCTGATGGGCCGCTGGGTCAATATGATGTCCGGGTACATCGCGTGGGGCGGCTGCAAGACGTAGACGCGCTCACCCATGCGGGTGTGGTAGTGCGGCCGCACCTTAGGCTGGAGCGCATCAGCGATATAAGTGATCAATCGCTGGTGTACATCCGGCCAGCGCGCTGGTTCCTCCAGGTAGGGATCCATTCCAGGAAACGGGCTGGGCATCTCTCACCTCCTGCGCTCATTCTACCGCACTTGCTGGTGTACTGCAAATCCTGTTTGTCCTTCTCGACCTGCGGGTTTATAATCCGCGGTAGAGTTCCGCAAGGGGGTCACGTATGGACGAAACGGCCAGGACAAAACAAACGGGTTGTGGCCAGGTAGCCGCGATCATCGCCACCTGCCTGTGGCTGGGGGCAGTGCCGGTCGGCGTGATGGCTGTGACCGAAGCGGTGCTGGGCAAGACGGCGACGCCAGGCGCAGTCGCGGCGGTTTCCATCGCCGTGACGGCGGTGCTGCTCCTGGTGCCCTTCGTCGGCCTGACGTTCGTGGTCCGCCGCCGGGTAGGCTGGGAGGCGACGGCGGCGGTGGCTGCGGGACTGGCGGCCATGGCAGGCTACGCTGTGCTCGACGCGGCCGTGCGGGCCATCGCCCCTGGCGGTTCTGCCCCTGCGCTCCACGGGGAGGATGCCTGGGTGGCGGCGCTGCGGCTGGGTCTCCTGGTCCCGTACGCGCTGTTTGCCGGGTGGTGGGCTCCACGCCTGGCCGGAATCCGCCAGCGCTCCGTGTGGGCCTGGTTGGGGTTGAAGCGGGGGGACCTGACGACTCTGCTGCTGGCGCTGGCGGTGGCGGCGCTGGTGACCATCCCCTGGCCGATGACCGGCGCGCTGGGCGATGGACTCACCAGCCTGAGCCTGGCCCTCCACGCGCTGGCGTGGACGGTGCCCCAGGTATTGCTCTTGTGGGGGGTCGTGTTCTGCCTGCTGACGTCCACCTTTCCCCGGCCGTGGGTGGCGGCGCTGGCGACGATCCTGTTGGCGGCAATCTCTGCACTCGGCGGGGTCCTGCCCAGGGCGGAGTGGGGCGCGCTGGGGAGCGCCCTGACGCTGCTGCCGCTGGCGTTCCTGCTCACCGAACTGCGCGCCCGTGAAGGGGGCATCTATCCCTTGTTGTTGGTGGCCTTCTGCGTGCGGGCGGCCCCGTTGCTCTTCGTAGACCCTCGCGACGTGCTGGCGCAGGACATCCCCGAGCCGCAGCACATCCTCAGCCACACGATCGTCCTGGCGACCACGGCGGTGCTGGGGCTGCTCTTGTGGGGAGGGCGGCGCATCCTGCTCATGTTGCGGGAGCGGGTGAGGGTGCCGGCCTGGGTGTGGCTGGCTGGGGCCGGGGCGGCCGCCATCGTGTTGTGGGGCGCGTGGGGTGGGGTGTACGTCTTCGCGGGTGAGCCGGGCCTGGCCAACGATGGCTTTCTCATCGTCCTGGAGGAGCAGGCCGACCTGAGCGCGGCCCGCACGATCCCCGAGCGGGAGGGGCGGCTGCAGTACGTCTACGAGACGCTGGTCGAAGCCGCCCAGCGCACGCAAGCCCCCCTGCGGGCGGAACTGGACGCACTGGGGGTGCCTTATCGCCCGTATTACATCATCAACATGATCCGCGTGGATGGGCATCGCTGGTTGATGCGCCGCTTCGAGGGCCGGCCGGGGGTGGCCCAGGTGCTCCTCAACCCCAACGTGCGCCAGTACCCCCATCGTATACCGCTCCCCTACGGCGGGGGCGAAGCGCCGGTCGGGCAAGTACAGCCCAACCTGGCCGCCATCCGCGCTGACCGGGCGTGGTCTTTGGGAGTAGAGGGGGAGGGAGTCGTCGTGGCCGGACAGGATACGGGTTACGACTGGACCCATCCTGCGCTCAAGGCCCACTACCGGGGCTGGGACGGCCAGCAGGCCAGCCACGACTATAACTGGCACGACGCCTGGGACGATACCGCCGTGCCCTTCGACGACGACTCCCACGGCACCCACACGATGGGCACCGTGCTGGGAGACGATGGGGCGGGCAACCGCACGGGGGTCGCGCCGGATGCGCGGTGGATCGGCTGCCGCAACATGCGGCGTGGCTTTGGCAACCCGGGGGCCTACGCCGAGTGCAGCGAGTTTTTCCTCGCCCCGTATCCGCACGGGGGGAACCCCTTCACCGAGGGGGACGTCGGGCTGGCTCCGCACGTGGTCAATAACTCGTGGGGTTGCCCGGACTTTGAGGGTTGCTTCCCAGGGACGCTGATGCCCGTGGTCGAGGCGCTGCGGGCAGCGGGGATCATGATGGTCGTCAGTGCGGGCAACGACGGCCCGGCCTGCAGTACGGCTACTGCGCCCCCGGCCAATTACGACGCCGTCTTCTCCGTCGGCGCGACGAACAACGCTGGGCAGATCGTCGGCTTCAGCAGCCGTGGGCCGGTGGACGGCCTGGTCAAGCCTGACGTCACGGCGCCAGGCGAATTGGTGCGTTCCAGTGTGCCGGGTGGCGGCTATGGCTACGCCGGGGGAACCTCGATGGCGGGGCCGCACGTGGCGGGAGTGGTGGCGCTCGTGTGGTCGGCCAACCCGGCCCTCGCCGGCGACGTGGAGGGGACGGAGCAACTGATCTGCCGGACGGCCGCACCCAGGCCGGTGGACGCCGCCTGCACACTCCAGGACCAGGTGCCGGCGGGGGCGTTCGCCGCGCTGTTCTCGAATCCCATCTGTGCCTGTGGTGGGGTGGCCGGCGTGCCTAACAACGTCTACGGGTGTGGGTTCGTGGATGCGGAGGCCGCCGTGCGGGCTGCGCTGGGAGAGTAGGTTCAGGCTTCCTGCAGGAAGCGCTTCAGCGTGGCCAGCACGGCTCGCAGCAGTTCCTCACCCAATGGCACCATGTGGATGTCTATGAACATCTGTTCTTCCGGCATGCGCTGGTCGAGTTCCTCCATCTCCTCGCGGAAGATGCGTAGCAGGTCCTGTTCGTGGTCTTCGATGAACCGCAGCAGGTCGCGCCGCGCCACCCGGAAGGCAGCCTCACGTACAAAGCGTCTCATAAGTGGTGTCCCTTTCTATGTCTTAACTGCTCACCCTCCCGCAGGTTCGGATGGCCTATGAATTGCGAGAGTGTATCTCGACCAGCGTTCAAACCTGCTGGCGCAGCCAATCGCAACCTGCGGGAGGGTCGGTTGAGCACTTACAAATGACGATTATAAACCTATGAGCGCGATTTTGAAACCGTGGCAGCAGACTACTACCCTCGGCGGGAGGTGAGCGATGGCAATGCAAGACGTGATGGCGGTGGTCCTGAGCGGAGGGCAGGGGACGCGCCTCTACCCGTTGACCAAACTGCGGGCCAAGCCGGCCGTGCCCATCGGCGGCAAATACCGCCTGATTGACATCCCGATCAGCAACTGCCTCAACTCCGGCATCCACAAGATCCAGGTCCTGACCCAGTTTCTCTCGGCCTCCCTGCACCGTCACATCTACCAGACCTACAAGTTCGACCTGTTCTCGGGCGGCTTCGTCTACATCCTGGCGGCCGAAGAGACGCCCAGCGGCATGGACTGGTACCAGGGGACGGCCGACGCGGTGCGCAAGCAGTTGATCCACCTGTTGGCTGCCTACGTGGAAGACATCCTGATCCTCTCGGGCGATCACCTGTATCGCATGGACTATGGGGAGTTTATTGAGTTGCACCGCGAGAAGCGGGCGGACCTGACGATCGCCGTGCAGCCGGTGGCTGCCGCCGATGCTTCACGCCTGGGTATCCTCAAGACCGACGAGGATGGGCGCATCACCACGTTCTGCGAGAAGCCCGGGCCCGATGAACTGGCAGGATTAGAGAGCCCGGTGGATCAGGGTCGTCATTCCGAGCGAAGCGAGGAATCTCATCGGTCTTACCTGGCCTCGATGGGCATCTATATCTTTCGCGCCGACGTCCTGCGGCAAGTGCTGGAGGAATCGGAGGCCCAGGATTTTGGCGGCCAGATCATCCCGGCGGCGATCAGCAGGCTGCGCGTCTATGCTTTTCCCTTCGCTGGCTATTGGGGCGACATTGGTACTATCCGTTCCTTCTACGATGCTAACCTGGCGCTCACGCTCCCCAAACCCCCCTTTGACTTTTACAACCCCAGGTATCCCATTTACACCCGTCCGCGCTTTCTGCCTTCTTCGCGCGCCGATGGATGTGACCTGGAGCGGACGGTGCTGGCCGAGGGGTGCCTGCTGCAGGATTCGCTCATCCGCGAGTCAGTGATCGGGCTGCGCAGCATCATGGGGCCGGGCGTGCGGATTACGCGGACGGTGATGATGGGGGCCGACTTTTACGAGACGCCCGAACAGAAGGCGGAGAATCGCCGCCTGGGCCGGCCCGACGTGGGCATCGGGCGCGGCTGCACGATCGAGGGAGCCATCATTGACAAGAACGCCCGCATCGGGGAGGGGGTCACCATCCGGCCACGTGCGCTCGACGAGGGTATGGTAGAGACGGAGAATTACGTCATCCGGGATGGCATCGTCGTCATTCCCAAGAACGCCGTCATCCCCGACGGCACGATCATCTGAGTACCCTCCCGCTTTCTTGCCCACGGATGTCCCGATGTACCCGTCGACCTCATCCGCAACCTGCGGGAGGGCGTGTCCTTGACATTTCCCCCATTCGGCCTATAATGTGACCCTGGTCATATTTGAACTTGGGTCACAAATGGAGAGACAGGATGAAGCGTAGGACGCTCTACATGATTCTGGGCGCTGCCGTGATCGTGGTCGTGATCGGCTTGGTTGCCTGGCGGGTGTGGCTGGCGGCGCAGCCAGAAGGGGAAATTCGCTCCGCCCTCGTGAAGCGGGACACGCTGCTGGTGGCGGTCTCGGTCAGCGGCAGCGTCGAGCCGCAGGCGCGCGTGAGCCTGGCGTTCGAGACCTCGGGCCGGGTGGCCGAAGTGGCGGTGGAAATGGGAGACGCGGTCAAGGCGGGCGACGTGTTGGCGAGGCTGGACGACCGCAAGTTAGCCTTGCAGGTGCAGCAGGCGCAGGCGGCGGTGACGCTGGCCGAAGCGCAACTGGCCCAACTACGGAGCGGCCCTCGCGCGGAGGAGATCGCCTCAGCGGAGGCGAGCGTGCGTGCTGCCCAGGGGCAGGTGGGTGCGGCGGCGGCGAACCTCGACCAACTCGAGGCCGGGCCGGAGGAGGCCGAGGTGGCGACCGCCCAGGCTGACTTGGCCGCGGCGATTTCACAGCAGAAGGTGGCCCAGGATACGTACGACCTGGTGTTGACGTGCGTGACGTTTAGACTGCCGAACGGAGAGAAGCAGGAGATTTGCCCGGCCCTGGGAGCGCCGGAGGAACAGGCGCGCTACAACTTGCAGGCGGCGGACAAGGCGCTGGCGGCGGCCCAGGCACGCTTCGATGAACTGGCAGCGGGCGCGAACACCGACCAGGTGCGCGCTGCGCGGGCCAACGTGGCGGGCGCGGCGGCCCAGCGGGATGCAGCGCAGGCCCAACTGGACCTGCTGCGGGCTGGTGCGACCGGCGCCCAGATCGCCGACGTCGAAGCGCAGGTGGCCCAGGCGCAGGCCGGCCTGGAGCAGGCCCAACTGGCGCTGGAGCGCGCCACGCTGCGTGCTCCTTTCGATGGGGTCGTCGCCCAGGTCAACGCCACGGCCGGCGAGATGGCCTCAGCCGGGCTGCCGGCGGCCGTTTTGCTCGACGTGTCCAGGTTCCACATCGTGGCCAGAGTGGATGAGATCGAGGTGGGGCGGCTGGCCGAGGGGCAGGTGGCCCAGGTCACACTGGATGCGCTCCCGGGAGTTGTCCTGACCGGCACCGTCGAGCGTATTGCGCCGGTGGCTACGCCGGAGAGCGGCGTCGTCTACTATGACGTCACCATTGGGCTGGCTCCTACTTCGTCGGCCACCCGGCCCGATGTACCCATACGCGACGTCCCTGTCCGCGCCGACATGACGGCCAACGCGACGATCACTGTGGAGGAACTGGCCGACGTGTTGACGATCCCCACCTGGGTGGTGCGTGTGGATCGTAGCACGGGGCAGGCGTACGTGGATCGGCGGATCGGCAATAAGCGAAGCGACGGCGTCGAGCAGGTGAACGTGCAGTTGGGTGTGCGATACGAGGGAGTGGCCCAGGTACTGGATGGCCTGGCTGAGGGAGATGAAGTCGTTCTGGTTCCGGAGTCTACGCCGTTCAACTTGGCCGTCCAGTAAAAAGAATAGCAGGCAATGAAGAGGGTGAAGAGGGTTCAATGAAGCGTAGGGTGTTTGTCGCAATTTTTGGTGCCGCCGTCATCGCGGTGGTCATCGGAGCGCTCGTCTGGCGGTCAGTAAGCAAAGCGGCGCTGTTGGCAAGTCCAAATGGAGGGGTTCGCAGTGCTATCGTGGAGCGTGGCACAATGCTCGTGGCTGTTTCGGCCAGCGGCAGCGTCGAGCCGCAGGCTCGGGTGAGCCTGTCTTTCGAGGTGCCCGGCCGGGTGGCTGAAGTGCCCGTCGCGGTGGGAGAAGCAGTGAAGGCTGGCGACGTGTTGGCGCGGCTGGATGACGCCCTGCTGGCACTGCAAGTGGAGCAGGCGCAGGCGGCGTTGGCGCAGGCACAGGCGCAACGGGTGCAAGTGCGGGCCGGGCCACGGCCGGAGGAAGTGGCGGCGGCGGAGGCCAACCTGCGCGCTGCCCAGGCTCAGGTGACCGCGACGGCGGCCAATCTCGACCAACTGGAGGCGGGGGCGGGGAACGCACAGATCGCGGCGGCGGAAGCCGACCTGGCGGCGGCGACGTTGCAGCAGAAGGTGGCACAGATTTCGTACGACGGGACGGACAAGGGGAACGAAGATAGAAAGGAGCAGGCGCGCTACAATCTATACGCCGCCGATGAGGCGTTGGCCGCTGCGAGGACGCGCCTGAGCGGAGTGCAGGCAGGCGCGAACGTTGACCAGGTGCAGGCGGGTCGGGCCAACGTGGCGGCGGCGGTGGCCCAGCGCGATGGAGCCCAGGCCCGGCTCGACTTGCTGCGGGCAGGGGCAACGGCGGGGCAGAGCGCCGCTGCGGAGGCAGGGGTGGTTCAGGCGCAGGCTGCGCGGGATCTGGCCCAACTCTCTCTGGAGGACGGTACGTTGTGGGCTCCTTTCGACGGCGTCGTGGCCGAGGTCAACGCCACGGCCGGCGAGTTGGCCCCGACCGGCCGTCCGGCGATCGTGCTGGTGGACCCTTCTAGGTTCCACGTTCACGTTAGCGTGGACGAGGTGGACGTGGGACGGCTGGCCGAGGGACAGACGGCGCAGGTGACGCTGGACGCGCTGCCGGACGCTACCATCGTGGGCACCGTCGAGCGCATAGCCCCGGCGGCCGCGGTGCAGGGCGGCGTAGTTGACTACGAGGTCACCATGGGGTTGGCGCCCACCGATGCCCCGATACGCACCGGCATGACGGCCAATGCAACCATCGTGGTAGAGGAACTCACGGACGTGCTGACGATCCCCACCTGGGTGGTGCGCGTGGATCGCAGCACTGGTCAAACCTACGTGCAGCGGCGGGTGGGGACGACCCTCGAGCGAGTGGATGTGACGCTTGGCGTGCGGTACGAAGGGGTGGCCCAGGTATTGGGTGGCCTGGCTGAGGGAGATGAGGTCGTCTGGGTTCCCGAGTCGCAGCCCTTCAATATGGGAAGCCAATAAAAGTCGGTAGGTGCAGGTGCAAATGGCAATTTCAGTCATGAAACAGGAAGAAACAGAAGAAACCGGTCATTCCGAGCGCATACGGGTGTACCCACCCGCGGAATCTCCACCCGTCATCGAGTTGCAGGACATTTGTAAAGTGTATCAGATGGGCGAGGTGGAGGTGCGTGCCCTGTGCGGCGTGTCGCTGAAGATCGAGGCGGGGGAAATCGTGGCCATCATGGGGCCGTCCGGCTCCGGCAAGTCTACCATGATGAATATACTCGGCTGTCTCGACCAGCCCACGACCGGCACGTATCTGCTCGATGGGCAGGACGTCAGCCATCTCGACGACGACCGGTTGGCGGAGATTCGTAACCGCAAGATCGGCTTCGTGTTCCAAACCTTCAACCTGTTGGCCCGCACGACGGCGTTCGAGAACGTGATGCTGCCGTTGATCTATGCAGGGGTTGCACGGGCGGAACGGCAAGCACAGACCCGGCGCGCGCTGGAGGCGGTGGGGCTGGCGGATCGCATGGAGCACACGCCGACGGAACTCTCGGGAGGCCAGCAACAGCGGGTGGCGATCGCGCGGGCGCTGGTGAATGACCCGGCCATCATCCTGGCCGATGAGCCGACTGGGAACCTGGACAGCAAGTCGGGGGCGGAGGTGATGGCGATCTTGCAGAGCCTGAACCGGGAGCGCGGGCTCACGGTGATCCTGGTGACGCACGATCCGGCCATTGCTCAGCACACCGGGCGGATCCTGCATCTATACGATGGCCTCATGACGCACAATGAGACCGTCGAGAAGCCCCTGGTAGCAGTAGCGGGAGGTGAGGAAGCGTGAACATGGTGGAAAGCATCCGCCTGGCTTTTCGTGCCCTGACCGCCAACAAGTTGCGGGCTGTGCTGACGATGCTCGGCATCATCATCGGGGTGGGCGCGGTCATCACGCTCATGTCGGCCGGTGAAGGGGTCTCGGTCTACATCGAGGAGCAGTTCCAGTCCATCGGCACCAACTTGCTGTTCGTCTTCCCCGGCTCACTGGAAGAGTCCGGTAGGGGAGGGGGGCCGGGCTTTATGCAACAGGTGGCAGAGTTGACGAATGCGGATGCGGAGGCGTTGCGGGATGCCGTGCGGGCACCGGACGTGGCGGCCGTGTCACCGCAGGTGCTGCAGTCCACCACCGTCACCACGGGGCGGCGCAACACGATCGCGCAGGTGGTGGGGGTGACGCCTGATTTCGCCGAGGTGAGGGACTGGTTCCCGGAGGTAGGCGTGTTCATTGACCAGGAGCACCTGAACAGCCGGGCGAGGGTGGCGGTGCTGGGCAAGACCACCGTCGAGGACCTTTTCCCCGACAACCCGTATCCGCTGGACCAGACGATCAAGATCAACGGCATCCCCTTCCGAGTCATCGGCGTGTTGCCGTCGAAGGGGGGTTCGGAGTTTGGCGATTCGGACAACCGTGTGCTGGTGCCGTTGACGACGGCACAGACGCGGCTGTTTCCATCCCGTAGCCGTTCGGGCAAGCCGCTCGTTTCTATGATCATGGTGACGGCGGCCAGCGAGGATTCTTTGGATGCGGCCTCGGAGCAGATCGCTGCCATCCTGCGGGACCGGCACAACATTGATTTCAGGGACGAGGACGACTTTTCGGTCGTCAGCCAGGCGGACATTCTGAGTGTGTTTGGCCAGATCACGGGAGTGCTCACGATTTTCCTGGGTGCCATCGCGGGCATCAGCCTGCTGGTGGGGGGCATCGGGATCATGAATATCATGCTGGTCTCGGTGACGGAGCGCACGCGGGAGATCGGGCTGCGTAAGGCGGTAGGGGCGCGGCGACGGGACATCCTGTGGCAGTTCCTGATCGAGGCGATGACGCTCTCGCTGGTCGGGGGCCTGGTGGGGATCGGCTTAGGACTGCTGGGGGCCGGCGTGATCTCGACGTTGGCCGAGGGGTTCCGGGCCGTCGTCTCGCCTCAAGCGGTGCTGCTGGCGACGACGTTCTCGGCAGCGGTGGGCCTCTTCTTCGGTATCTACCCGGCCCGGCGGGCCTCAGTGCTGAACCCGATTGATGCGTTGAGGTATGAGTGATCAGGGATCAGGGAATCATAGACCCTAAAGGTTTTCCCAAGCGATTCCTATCGCCACCTTTAGGGTCTTACGGATTACTTGCGGGCCAGGGCGCGCTGGGCTGCCGCCACGACGTCTTCCACCGCCAGCCCGCAGGCGTCCATCAGCGAGTCGGGGTCGAGCGCCGTGCGGGCGAAGGTGTCGGCAATGCCCACGCGCTCCAGAGGGGTGGGGTAGACACTGGCCAGCGCCTCGGCCACGGCCCCGCCCAGGCCACCGATGATGGAGTGTTCCTCGGCGGTGACGATGGCGCCGGTCTCCTCGGCCGCCTGCCGAGCAGGTCAACGTCCAGTGGTTTGATGGTGTGGATTTCCAGGACGCGGGCGCTGATCCCTTCCCGGGCCAGGTGCTCGGCCGCCAGCAGGCTGCGGCCCACCATGGAGCCGGTGCCGGCGATGGTCACGTCGTGCCCCTCGCGCAGCGTGATGCCCTCACCAATCCTCAATTGCAGGCCGCGCGCCTCGTCGTGCACGGCCAGCGTGGCAGCGCGGCTGATGCGCAGGTATACTGGCCCATCGGTTTCCGCGATTACGGGCACCCACCTGGCTGCCTCCAGCGCGTCGGCCGGCACGATCACCGTCATCTCGGGCAGCGCCCGCATGGCGGCGATGTCCACGATCGAGTGATGGGTGGGGCCGTCCTTAAAGTCCGACAGCCCCGCGTAGTGCGCGACGAGCTTGACGTTGGTCCGCGCATAGCACACGCAGGTGCGGATCTGTTCCATGGCCCGCAGCGATAGCAGGGCGGCGAAAGCGTTGGCAAAGGGGATCTTGCCCCCCAGGGCCAGGCCGACCGCCACGTCCACCATGCACGGTTCGGCGATGCCGACGTTGATAAAGCGCTCGGGGAAGCGCCGGGCGAAGAAGCAGGTCAACGTCGAGGCCGAGGTGTCTGCATCCAGCACGACGACGTCGGGGTTGACCTCGCCATAGTCGGCCAGTGCCCTCCCATAGCCCTCTCGCATCGAGATTTCCGTTTGGCCCATTCCAAAGCTCCCAGCCCCCGTCCCGGGGGCGTCAAAAGCCAAAGCTCGTAGCCCCCGTCCCGGGGGCGTCATAAGGCTACACTTCCCCTTCCAGTTCTGCGAGTGCCCGGGCGTACTGGGCGTCGTCCGGAGGAATGCCATGCCAGGTGGCATCGTTCTCCATGAATGAGACCCCCTTGCCCTTGGTGGTGTGGGCAATGATGGCGGTCGGGCGGTGGTGGATTTCACCAGCGGTGTCCAGGGCCTCCAGGATCTGGCGCAGGTTGTGGCCGTTGATCTCCAGGGTGGCCCAGTTGAAGGCGCGCCACTTTTTCACCAGGGACTCGATCCGCCGCCAGACCCTAAAGGTTTTCCGAAACCTTTAGGGTCTTGACTGCCCCCGTCTGCTTGACATCCCTGCAGTTTGCGGTATCCTATCCCCGCAATGTTCTACGACGAGGCCAAGATCTACGTTAAAGCGGGCGACGGCGGGGATGGGTGCGTGGCGTTCCGTCGCGAAAAGTTCGTCCCCTACGGTGGGCCGGCGGGTGGCGACGGCGGCAAAGGGGGCGACGTAATCCTCTACGTGGACCCCCACCTCAACACGCTCTATCGCTTCGGCAGGCAGGTTCACTTTAGGGCTACGCGCGGCGAACACGGGCGGGGCAAGAATCAGCACGGGGCGACCGGCGCTGACTTGCGTGTCCCGGTACCGCCAGGTGCGATCATTTATGACGCCGACACCGCCGATCTGCTGGGTGACCTGACCGAGCCGGGCCAGGAACTGGTTGCGGCGCGGGGTGGGCGCGGGGGGCGTGGGAACGCCCGTTTCGCTTCTTCCACCAACCAGGCCCCGCGCATCGCCGAGCACGGTGAGCCAGGCCAGGAGCGCTGGCTGCGGCTGGAACTCAAGTTGTTGGCCGACGTGGGGCTGGTGGGGATGCCCAACGCGGGCAAGTCCACGCTGCTGGCGGCCACGACGTCGGCGCGCCCCAAGATCGCGGATTATCCCTTCACCACGCTCGAACCCAACCTCGGTGTGGTCGTGCTCGATCCGGGGACCGAGTTCGTCCTGGCTGACCTGCCCGGTCTGATCGAAGGGGCATCGGAGGGCAAGGGGCTGGGGCACGAGTTCCTGCGCCACGTCGAACGCACGCGCGTGTTGATCCACCTTCTCGATGGTCTCTCCCCCGATCCACTGGCGGATTTCGCCGCCATCATCCGGGAACTGGCCACGTTCGGCCACGGCCTGGCGGAGAAACCCCAACTGGTGGCGCTCAACAAGATGGACAATCCAGAGGTGCGGGCGCGCTGGCCCCAGGTCCAGGCGGCGCTTGAGGCGCAGGGCTACCTGGCTATGGCAATCTCTGCGTTGGCGAAGGAAGGCACGCGGGAGTTACTCTACCGCGCTGCACAGATGCTGGCTGAACTGCCCAAAGAGGTGGTGGCCCGTGAGATCCCCATCCTACGGCCCGCCGAGGATGAGGGGGCATTCACGGTCCAGCGGGAGGGCGACGGGTGGCGGGTGCGCGGTGTGCGGGTGGAACGGATGGCGGCCATGACGGTGTGGAATCTGGAAGAGGCGGTACGCCGCTTCCAGCGGGCACTGGAGCGCATGGGCATCACGGCGGCGCTGGAGAAGGCCGGTGTCCAGCCGGGGGATACGGTGCGGATTGGCGAGAGAGAACTGGTGTGGGAAGAGGAGTGAGGCCAATCCCCGCTCCACAACCCCGTGTACCCACGGGCGCAATCCGCAGGTTGGGTGTGCTAGGGGGTACGTTTGACCCGCCGCATTTTGGGCATCTGGCCCTGGCGGAGAACGCACGGGTGCAACTCGGGCTCGACCGTGTGCTGTTTGTCCTGGCCGGCCAGCCGCCCCACAAGCCCGGCTGGCCGATTGCGCCAGCCCATCATCGTGTGGCGATGGTCGAGGCGGCCATCGCCGGCAACCCGGCCTTTGCGCTTTCTCGCGTGGACCTGGATCGCCCCGGCCCGCACTACACGGTCGAGATGCTGGCCTTGCTGCAGCAGGAGTATGCGGGGGCGGAACTGTTCTTCTTGATGGGCGCAGACAGCCTGGCTCAGTTCCTCACCTGGTACGATCCGGTTGGCATCGTGCGGCAGGCCTGGCTGGCAGTGATGCCCCGCCCCGGTTATGAGCCGGACCTGGGGGTGTTGGAACGGGCCGTGCCGGGGGTCGGGGAGCGGTTGGCCTGGCTCGATATGCCATACCTGGGTATCGCGGCGTCGGACTTGCGGCGGCGCGTGGGCCAGGGGTTGCCGATCCGTTACCTGGTCCCGCTGCCAGTGGAAGCCTACATCTACGAACATCGTCTCTATGCCACCATTCCATAGTATTCGTGTCAGTCGCGCGATTTTTCAAGGCGGAGACGCAGAGTCGTGGCGTCGCAGAGAACGGCAACTCACAGGAGTCGCAACCGTCTCTGCGCTAAAGCAGATTGGGTTGCGGCAGGAGGCCGCCTTATGAGAGCGGATGAGTACATCCGGTGTGATTCGAGAACGAGCGGGCTTTTCCCGATAGTCTGCCTGTTGAGCGTGGTGCTGGTATTGACCGGCTGTGCGGGGGGCGAGGACAGGCAACTTGCCGGTACACCCGTTCCCAAGCCGACGGTTCCGCCCCCAACGGCGACTCCCCTGCCACGGAACGCGACGACCGGCGCGCGCATCCGTGCCCGGGGCACCTTGCTGGTCGGCATACGCTACGACCTGTGGCCGTTCGGGACCATTACTGACGAGGGGGAGGTGGGGGGCTGGGGTGTGGACGTGGGGCACGAGTTGGCCCGCCGCTGGCTAGGAGATGCCGGGGCGGTCCAGTTTCGCCAGGTGCGCTCCGATACCGCCGTTGAGCACCTGCAGGCGGGCGACGTGGACATCGTTGTCGCCGCGTTCATCCACACGCAGGATTGGGAGGCGGGGGCCGACTTTAGCCTGCCGTACTTTATAGACGGCCACGCGCTGCTGGTGCGCGCCCCGGACGCAGCGGTTATCACCGGTCCGGCGAGCCTGGAAGGGCGACGGGTGGGAGTGGTGGTGTGGGAAAATGCCAGGGACGCGTTGCAGGCTGCGGTGCCGTTCACGCTCACGTTCCAGACCTACGATCGCTTCGACGCGGCCGTGGCAGGATTGGGACGCAGCGAGGTGGACGCAGTAGCGGACCTGCGTCGCCGCTTGTTCTGGGGGAAGCACATGCTACCCGAGACGGCCATTACCGGGCAATATACGGCGGCCCCGGTCGCCTTCGCCTTCTCGCAAAATGACCCCTTTTTCGCCGACCTGGTCAACCTGACGTTCCAGGAGATGGTGGCGGATGGTACGTACGCGGACCTGTATGCCCGTTGGTTTGCGCCGGAGCCGCCGCCCGCCGTGGAGCGCTGGCCGGGGCAGGAAGTGCCTTCCCTGGCAGATAGCCCCGCTGTGGCGAGCGTGCTCGATACCATCGCGGCGATCCAGTCCCGAGGGCGGCTGGTCGTGGCGTTTGTGTCTGACCGGTATCCCTTCGCCTACCTGGACGAAGCAGGGACGCCGGCCGGTTACGAGATCAACCTGGTACAACGGATCGCCGGGCGCTGGTTGGGGGACGCCACGGCGGTGGATTTTGTGCCCGTGGCGGCCGGGGCGGGGGCCGGTGAGTACACCGGGAGGGAGATGCTCCGTACCGGTCGAGCCGATCTGCTCGTAGGCGCGAACCCTCACACCCGCGCGGCCGAGATGGAGATAGACTTTAGCCAGACGATCTACGTGGCGGGGGAGGGGTTGTTGGTGTTGACCGGTTCGCCGGTGGCGGACCTGGCGGGCCTCAGCGGGCAGCAGGTGGCGGTGGTCGAAGGGAGTGGCAGCCGGGAGGCACTGCTGGCAGCCGCGCAAAGTGCGGGCGTTGCGTTGACGGTGCTGCCGCAGCCGACAATAGAGGCCGCTATCGCACTGCTGGTGGAGGGGCAGGTGGCGGCGGTCGGCGGTGAGCGGACTACCCTGCTGAAGCCGGCCTATACCACGCCCGGCCTGAGCCTGCTCCCGCTGCGGTTGACCCAGGTGCCGTTGGCCTTGGGGCTTCCGCCGGGCGATTCCCCCTTCCGCGACCTGGTCAACCTGACGCTGCAGGCCATGAAAGTGGAAGGGGAGTTCGATGCTCTCTACACTACCTGGTTCGACGATCCAGCCCTGGCGCTGGAGGTGTGGCCTGGCACGCCCTACCGGGCGTTGCGGCTGTCGGATGTACTCGTACGCGAGGTGCCGGCGGGCCTGTGAGGTTCCGTAGTTCGGATGTACTCATACGCCGGATGTACTCATACGCCGGATGTACTCATACGCCGGATGTACTCATACGCAACGACTTCAAGCGACTGAAGTCGCCACTACGAACGTGGAAGGAGCGACTGAAGTCACCACTACGAACCTGCCCGACGTTATTGTGGTGGGGACTCGCGAGGCCGGAAGCGTTCGATGTCCTTGATGGGCACCTTGATCTGGTGCCGGCACTTGGGGCAGTTCACGGCATAGTGCCTGGCCTGGGTTTGCTCTGCTTCCTCTAGCGCGGCTGCTATGGTCTCACGGCTCAGCGTGAGCATGGTGCCGCAGCGTTGGCATCGGACTTGCATGGGCTTATCCTCCTGCTCGATTGAACTTGACCTATTGTAGCGCGCTTGCACTGGATAGACAAGGCGAGCGGATGCGCTCGCGTCAGGTCTCTGCCGGAGGCCCGGACTGGGGTGCCCGCCCGTACTCGGGCGCCTCGGCGTGGGAGGCGACGGCGATGCCTGCCATGATCAGCACCCCGCCGGCCACGGCCCACAGGGATGGTCGTTCCCCCAGCAGCCACCAGGCCAATAGCGTCGAGCCGATTGGCTCTCCCAGGGTGGCGATGGTGACGTAGGTTGCCGAAAGGTAGCGCAGCGCCCAATTGAGCGACGAGTGGCCCAGGATCTGTGGACCCAGCGCCATCAAGAGCACCCACAGCCAGGTCTGCGGGCGGTGGGGAATGGCGGGGAGACCGGAGATGAGCAGCGCCACTATCAACGCTGCGGCGGCGGTGCCATAGACGGGAAACACGTAGGCCAGGAGCGAGAGCCTCACCCGCAGCCGTCGCCCGATGAGGAAATATCCCGCGCCAGAGATGGCGCCCGTCAGGGCCAGCAAGTCGCCCAACAGCCGGTGCGGGCTCTCTCCCAGGTCGCCCAGGCCGATGAGTATGCTGCCGGCCATGGCGGCCAGGAGCGCGACGACCATTGCGCGGGACAATCGTTCGTGCAGCAGCAGGTGGGAGGCCAGCCCGACGAAGATCGGATAGGCTGAAACGAGTACCGCGGACGCGGCCACCGAGGTGTAGGCCAGGGAACTGATCCAGGTGCCGAAGTGAATCGCCAGCAGCAGACCTGAGGCTACAGCGCTGGCCCACTCGCGGCGCGCCAGACCTCGCAACTCGGAACGACGGACACTCAGTGCGACCGGTGCCAGGATGAGGGTGGCCAGCGTCAGCCGCCAGGCGGCGATGACCAGGGAGGGAGCCTCAGCCTGGGCCAGACGAATGAGAATGGCAGCCGTGGATGAGATCGTCACTCCGAGTCCGACGCCCAGGTAGAGGCGCGCGCCTGTACTCGGGCGCTCGCTTGTACTCAGGCGCTTCTGCTTGCGAGTGGAGGGGTTGGTCATCGTTGCACTCCTGTGCGTGAAGCCCCAGAGCGCGGGGGCGTCTTGACAAAGATTCAAATCTTGCTACAATCCACATCATATCTCAAAACGGAGGCAAGAAGAAATGGCTTATGTGATTACCAGCAAGTGTGAGCGTGCCGGGCTGTGTGTGGACGTCTGTCCCAGCGACTCGGTCCACTTTGTGGACGATGATCCAGACTGGCCCACCTATTACATCAACCCCGATACTTGCATTGAGTGTGCGGCCTGTGAGGCCGAGTGCCCGAACGAGGCGATCTTCCACGAGGACGATGTGCCTGCAGAGTATGCGCGCGACACCCAGAAGAACGCCGATTTCTTCGGCACTGGGCCAGGCAAGGACCTCGCCTAGTCCGAGATTCTAGACGGCGGGCAAGGAGCCGGTTCTGCCCCTCGGGGGAACCGGCTTTGCTTTGCCCGCTGCCCATCCAGACCTGGCAGGTCTCCCGGGTGTACTCACCCGCGACCTGCCAGGTCTTCCTACACGACGTAGATCGGGCTGCTAAAGATCCACCCCCGGCGGCCCAAGCGGTACGTGCGGTAGACCTCGACGCGATACGTGCCGGGCTGAGCGGTCGTGTACTTGAGGGCCCTGCCACTGGCCCGGGCGACGACGGCGGTGGGTACACCGCTCCCGTCGAGTATTAGACGGATGTCGCCGGCGTAGGGGGTCTGGACTTCAAAGACGGTTGCCCCGGTGCGCCTCAATTCGTCCCCGACTGTCGCCTTGGTGTTGATGCTGTGGGCGTTGAAGCGAAAGCCGGCCGTGGGGGCCAGGAGGTCGTAGCCTACCCAGGTGTGACCAGCGCGCAGCGCATCGTAAACCAGCGGCTTGTCGTGCTCCAGGCGGCCATTGAGGGGACGTTCGGTCAGGATGTGGGTGTTGACGCAGCGGAAGAGGTATGCATACGGAAACACTGCGCGCCGCAGGGGACCCAACGAGAAAAGCGTGCCGTGCGCGTCTGCCCCGCCGATGGCGGCGATGCGGTGGCCCTGCGAGAGCAGGCGGTCCCACTGGCGCAGCGTGGCCCGGAACGGCCCGCGCAGGCCGAGGGCTGGAAAGTAGGCGTAGAAAATCGTCGCCACCTTGTTGCGCAAGAGCGACTTGAATTCAGACATATAATTCCAAATTTCGAGCCCTGTGTACCCCGTCACGCCCCAATCGGCCCAGGGAATGGCGTTCAGGTCGGGGCTGATGGCGCTGGGGTATTCGTAGGGGTGGGCCAGGAAGGAAAAGCCTCCCCGCTGGTTCACTTCGTCAATCAGCCCCTGAGGGTCTGAAGCCAGAGGCGCCAACTCGGCCTCGGCGTTGTAGGCCAGGAGGTGATTGACCGGGGGCAGGCGGCGCACGTCGTGCACCTCTTCGCCCACCAGGAGCAGGACCTTTCCGGTGTGCTCACCTCCGGTGTACCCACCGCCGGTGTACCCACCGCCGGTGTACTCACCAGCGTTATAATACCCCTCGCAGCCGTCCACCCACACGTTGTGGTCGGTGGCGATGACAAAGTTGAGCCTGGCCTCGGCCGCCGCCTGCGCGATCTGGGCATGGACGGCCTCCCCATCCGAGTAGCGGGTATGTACGTGCGTGTTGCCGACGTATTCGTAGATGCTCATGCCAACCTCTCGAGTACTTTCTCCAGTTCACCGTATTCTTCGAAGGCCGCGTCGGCCAGCGGCCGGCCATCCTGGCGTTGGCTAATGCCCAGAAAGAGAATCGCCCGCATGCCGACTCCCCTGGCCCCGGCCAGGTCGGTTTCCGGCAGGTCGCCGATGTGGGCAGCCTCCTGGGGGCGGGCTTGCAGGGCCGCCAGCGTGCGTAGAAATTGCCCCGGCAGCGGCTTGGTCGCCCCGGTCTCATCGGAGAAGGTCAGCGCCTGGAAGTGGGGGAGCAGCCCGTCGCGGCGCATCAGTTCGCGCAGGACCCGGCCTGGCGTCAGCCCGACGTCGGAGATGAGTCCCAGCCGGTAGCGCTGGGCCAGGCGGGGCAGAACCTCGGCCACCCCCGGAACGGGCTGAGGGGGATTGCCGTACAGGTGGACCTCCTCCAGCGGGCGGCGCAGGGCGGCTTGCACGTCTTCAGGCAAACTTGCGTCGAGAAAGGCCAGCACCTCGTGTAGCCAGTGCTCGACGGTGGTGGTGCGGTGTTCCTCGCGCCACACGCGGGTCATCACGGACCAGCCGTGTTGGTAGGCGGCTTCGAGCGCTGCCCAGGAGCGCGGCTGGGAGTGGCGGGCCAGGACCTGGTCCAAAAGGTTCAGCCGTTCCTCCCGGCCGTCAACGTTCTGATAGAGGGTTCCCCAAAAGTCGAATGTCAGGGCCTGCAGCATGTGTCCTCAGCTAATATGCCCTGGTAGAATTTCTGCGCATCGTGGCTGAGCCTAATTTCATACATCGCGCCGGATATCCTCGAAGCGTACTACCTTTCCACCGGCAACTTGCTCGACAGCGCGTAGGAAGGCTGCCTCAAAACCGGGGACTCTCAACAATTCGGCAGTTGCCTCATTCTCCTCACGTTCTTGCAGATAGGCCAGGAAATCATTGGCCACTCGCAGCCGCTCGCGCGACAGGCTGCGCAGGCGATATTCCGCTTCAGTCAATATGGCGTTCATTTCTCTCCCTTGCTCAAGAACTGCTCCAGGGTCTTCCATCTGTCTGCCTTCCCGTTCCATGCCATGGCCAGATGTAATCTTACAGTACGACGGGGCCATTGTCAAGCGAGGAAGATGGGGTATAATCGGGCGAAGGAGTTGGAGGGGGGAGATGAAAAATCAGGAAGTGGTCGCCATCTTCGCGGCGATGGCCGACATCCTGGCCATCCAGGGGGAGAACTATCACCGCATCATGGCCTATCGCCGCGCGGCCGAGAACGTCGCCGCGCTGGGCCGGCCGTTGGAGGACGTCTGGCGGGCGGGGGAACTTGAGACGATCCCCGGCATCGGCGAGACGCTGGCGACCAAGATTGACGAACTGATGCGCACGGGCCGGCTGGGAGCCTACGAGAAACTGCAGGCCCAGGTGCCTGCGGGTGTTGTCGCCATGCTGCAGGTGCCCGACGTCGGCCCCAAGCGGGCGGCGTTGTTCTGGAAGGAATTGGGCATCACGAGCGTGGAAGCCCTGGAACAGGCGGTGCGGGAAGGCCGCCTGCGCGACCTGCCCGGCATGGGGGCTAAAAGCGAGGAGAAGGTGCTGGCCGGGATCGAGGCGCTGAAGCGGCGCACCGGCCGTATCCTGCTGGGCGTGGCCTGGCCGCTGGCCCTGGCCATGTTGGAGGCCCTGCGCGAGGTGCCGGGGGTGGTGCAGGCTGCGGCGGCGGGTAGCCTGCGCCGCATGCGGGAGACGGTGGGGGACCTGGACCTGCTGGTGGCGGCCGGGGAGCCGGAACCGGTGATGGCCCGCTTCCGGGAACTGCCCCAGGTGGCGGAGGTGCTGCTCACCGGTTCTACAAAGACCTCCATCCGTACCGACGAGGGGTTGCAGGTGGACCTGCGCGTGCTGGAGCCAGCGCGCTGGGGGACGGCGCTCCAATACTTTACCGGCAGCCAGGCCCACAACATCCGGTTGCGGGGGCTGGCGCTCGAGCGAGGGCTCTCGCTGAGCGAGTATGCGCTCAAGCGGGAGGACGGCGCGGATGAGTACATCCGTAGCGAGATCCTGTGTGCCACCGAGGAGGAAGTCTACGCCGCCGTTGGCCTGCCGCTCATTCCGCCAGAGTTGCGTGAGGATCGGGGCGAGATCGAAGCGGCCTTGGCGGGCCGCCTGCCCGATCTGGTCGAACTGGAGGACCTGAAAGGTGACCTGCAGTTCCACACCACCTGGTCCGACGGGCGCCAGGGGCTGCTGGAGATGGCGCAGGCGGCCCGGGCACGGGGGCTGGAATATGCGCTGGTCACCGATCACTCTCTCAGCCTGGGCATCGCCCACGGGCTCAGCGCTGAAGACCTGCGCCGCCAGCGAACGGAGATCGAGGAGGTCAACCGGCAGATGGGCGGCACTTTCTGGTTGCTGGCTGGGGTCGAGGTCGAAGTGCGGGCGGATGGGGCGCTCGACTTGCCCGACGAGGTGCTGGCCGGACTCGACCTGGTCGTGGCAGCGGTACATAGCGGGCTGCGCCAGGGGCGAGAGCAATTCACGGCGCGCATGCTGGCGGCGATCCGCAACCCTCATGTAGACGTCATCGCCCACCCGACGGGGCGGCTGATCGGGGAGCGGGAGGGGGCGGACTTGGACATGGAGCCGATCATGCGTGCCGCGGCCGAGACGGGCACCGCCCTGGAGGTCAACGCATATCCCAGACGGCTCGACCTCGACGACGTGCACGTGCGACGGGCGATCGAGTTGGGGGTGAAACTGGCGATCAATTCCGACGCCCACGACGTGAGCAGTTTCGCCTTGCTGCCTCTGGGGGTGGCGACGGCCCGGCGTGGCTGGGCACAGCCGGCCGACGTGATCAACACGCGCAGCGTGGAGGAAGTGCTAGCGTGGGCGGTGAAGTAGGGGGACAGTCGCGGCAGATCAGTGTCCAGGGTTGAAGAGCCTGCTCAACACGTTGCTCAACGTCGCGGGGCTGACATTGCTTCCTTGAGATGCCCTGGAACGAATTCTCAACAGAGTCTACATTGATGCATTTGGGTCGAAAAAGTGTGAGGGTTCTTTTCCCGATTATTACAGCGTTCATCGCCCTGATTGTTTTCTCTCAGCCGGTTGTGGGTCAGGAAGCGTCACCCGTCTGTTTCTGGTCCGTGCAGGGGATGGTTTGCGTGGAGCGGGCCGCTGGGGTGGGGGTGTCTGGACTGGACGCCGAGGGGGCACTGGCGGCGCTCCTGGCAGGCCCGATGTCGCAGGAACGGGCACGGGGCCTGTGGTCTGCCATTCCAGAGGGAACTGTGCTGAGGGGAGTACAGGTGCAGCCCGACCGGACGGTGGTCGTCCGCCTGGCGGTGCCGCTGGAACCGTTGCGGGTCCTGGACCACGGCACCTTTGAGATCATGGTGGAGCAAATCGGCTGGACGTTGGAGCCGCTGGGCTGGCGAGATCTGCGCATCCAGACCTGGGACCCCAGCGCCGGCGCGTACGTCCCCCTGGCGGCTTTCCTGCCGGAGATTCCGGCTCCGCGTAAGGAAGCCATGCCCAGCGACGAGCAGAGCGTGCCGCTTGCCGTGGTCCCGCCTTCGGCGGCTTACGTGGGCCAGCCTCCGGCTCCCGGGCAGACGCAGCCACAGGGGGGGCTCAGTGGCAAGACGGTGTACGTCAGCGCGGGACATGGCTGGCTCTGGAATGATAATGTGGATGCCTGGCGCACCCAGCGCCCGCCCTATCCAGGGGTTCCTTACAGCGGTCCCATTATCGAGGATCACAACAACGCCGAGGCGGTGGACCAGTACCTGTTGCAATACCTGTGGAACGCCGGGGCGGACGTCTGGCCGGTGCGGGAGCGCGACATGAATGGGGTCGAGCGCATCGTCAACAACGATGGCGGCACAGGCTATGCCGAGCAGGGGGCGTGGTCCACCGGCACTTCCTCCGGCTACGACTTGAACGTGCCGGGGCAAACGTATCGCTACGCCACGACGGTGACCGGCACAGCCACCGCCGCTGCCACCTGGACAGCGACCTTGCCCGCCGGCGGCCGGTACGCCGTCTACGTCTGGTACCGGGAAGGCGCCAACCGTGCTCCCGACGCCCACTATACGATCCATCACGCCGGGGGGGATACGGTGGCTGTGGTGAACCAGCGGTATCATGGCCGCACCTGGCACTATATCGGCACCTATGGCTTTCGGACCGGGGAGGAGGCGCGGGTCACGGTCACCAACCAGTCCGCCGTGGCCGGCCAGGCCGTCATCGCCGATGCAGTACGTTTCGGCGGCGGGCTCTTCGATGACCTGACTGGTATTCAGACCAGCGCGCCCTATCCACCGGATAGACCCTGGTGGGAGGTAGCGGCATTCTACTATGTGCAGCGGATGGGGGTGGACCCCGATGGATATCCTGACTTTAACGACGTCATCGCCCGGCCCATCTATGCGCGCTGGGAGCACGCTGGAACTGGCGCAGATGCCGTCTACGTCTCCTGGCATACGAATGGGTTCAACGGCTACCAATCGGTTGTCAGCGGCACGGTCAGTTACATCTACAACGGGGAGGTCATCACCAGGCCTGTTACGCCAGGCAGTGCGGATTTGCGCAGTGCCATCCACACCGAGTTGATTCACGATATTCGGGCGGGGTGGAACTCTGACTGGAAAGACCTGGGGGAGCGCAGCCTGAACCTGGGAGAATTGCGTGAGCTGTGGGACGAGGACCCAACAGTGCGTATGCCGGGCACATTGATCGAACTCGCCTTCCACGACAATCCTGAGGACGCCGATGCGCTCAAGGAGCCTGCCTTCCAGATGCTGGCGGCCCGCGCTATCTACCAGGGCATCGTACACTACTTTGAGCGGCGGGGCGGGATTGACCTGGTCGAACTGCCGGAACCGCCCACCCATCTGAGAGTCCAGAACGCGGGTGGCGGGCAGGTGCGGGTCACGTGGCAGCCCTCCCCGACGGACGCAGTCGGCCTGGTAGGTAATCCGGCCACCGGTTACCGAGTCTACACCAGTACCGATGGGCTGGGGTGGTCGAATGGGTTCCCTGTGACGGCAACCACCGCCTGCACTGTCACCGGCTTAGCGCCAGGGCAACAGCTCTTCGTCCGGGTCACCGCCACCAACGATGGCGGCGAGTCCTTTCCTACCGAGACGCTGGGGGGCCGCGTAGGGGATGACGTCAGGATCCTGCTGGTCAATGGCTTCGACCGCCTGAACCGCACGATGCTGGTGACCGAAACCGACCGGGTGGAAGGCACAAACATGCGCATGTTGCTGGACCGCATGAACCGCTACGACTACGTGGTCCAGCACGGGGAGGCCATTTCCTATCCGTTCGATAGCAGCAGCAACGAGGCGGTGCGAGATGGGCGACTCCACCTGGACACCTATGCGCTGGTAGACTGGATGCTGGGGGAGGAGTCGGCCCCCGACCAGACGTTGGACGCCGTAGAACGGAACTTGCTGACAGACTTTCTGCAAGGTGATGGAGCACTGTTCCTGAGCGGCACGGAGGTGGGCTGGCACCTGGATCTCATGGGGGCCGACCCTGCTTTCTATCACGACGTCCTGCGCAGCGGTTATGCGGGCGACGATGCAGGGACTTATCAGGTTGCCCCGCTCGCCGGTTCCATTTTCGAGGGGCTGGCTCTATTCCGCTTCGATGCGCCCGGGATGTACGATGCCGACTACCCGGACCAGTTGGTGCCTGTGAATGGTTCCACGGCGGCGTTGGTCTATCAAGGCGGGGCTGGTGGAATGGCAGCGGTACAGTATGAGGATGGTTGCCAGCGGTTAGTCTATTTCGGCTTCCCGTTCGAGACGATCTGGCCGCAACAGCGGCCCCTGGTGATGGAACGGGTGCTGGGTTTTCTGGGCGAATGTTGGATGCAGCCCCGGCAGGTGGTGTTCCTGCCGTTGGTCATGCGTGCGAGACCCTAAAGGTGGCGATAGGAATCGCTTGCGAAACCTTTAGGGTCTTGGTGGGCGAGAGGGGGTTGCGATGCGTCGCGATAAATGGGCGGAAGAAACGGTCCCCAGCCGGCGGGTCAGACCGGACGGTGAAGTGGAAGAGGAATACACCCGGCCGAGCCTGGCGACGGTTCCTATCTTTGTCTGGGTGCTAGGCTTTGCCGTCGTGCTGCTGGTATTGAGTGTATGTGGCCTGTGGGCGTTGTACTTGCTGCGCGGGCAGGTGACCTCCAGTGGTCCTACTCCCACACCCATCATCTGGACGCCCACGGCCAATCCGACGCCCCTGGTTGGCCCGACCCTCGCCCCTACTGAGATGAACGAGCCCACCCCCACCGTCTCATCTGGAATCGCCATCGGTCGCTACGTACGGGTGACCGGCACTGGTGGGTATGGACTCAGCCTGCGCTCAGGACCCGGCGAGGAAACCACCCGCGTGGACGTAGCATTGGATGGAGAGGTCTTGCTCGTCGTGGAGGGGCCGACGGTGGCCGGTGGTTCTGAGTGGTGGAAGATCCGTGACCCTGAGAACGAAGCGCGGGAGTGGTGGGCGATTGGGAATTTCCTCGAGCCGGTCGAGCACCCCTGAATGACAAATGAGCAAATGAGCAAATGAACAAAATGCCAGGCATCGTGCTGTCTTACGTTCAGGCTGAGGGCATGTTGGAGGCTCGCGGGGCAGGTCAGGATTCGGTGGCGGTGTCGCTGGACCTCGGCTTCACAACGACTCAAGTCTCCCTCGAGGCGGGGGGTGTCCGTTTGCCGGACGGCCAGATGTTGACCTGGCAGGGACTGGAGACGGTCCGTGGGTCGGAGCGTGGCTGCTTCGTGGTCGAGGACGGCACGCCGCGCAAGATTCAGGTCTTTTCCGAGGAGGCAAACCGGCTCTATAGCCTGATGCCTACCGAGGGGGCACCCACGATGTTGGTCTCCGGGATCCCGATGCATCGCATCAAGGGGATTGACCCACACCGTGACACCCTGCGCAAGATCGAGGCCATTGCCCCCGTGGTGGGACGAGTCCTGGACACGGCGGCCGGGCTGGGATATACTGCGATCGAGGCGGCCAGGACTGCGGAACACGTCATCACTATCGAGATCGAGCCGGCCGCGCTGGAAGTGGCGCGGCTCAACCCGTGGTCGCAGGCGCTCTTCGACAATCCCAGGATCACGCTTGTCTTGGGGGATACCGTCGAAGAGATCGAAGGATTTGAGGACGGGACGTTTGCGCGCATCATCCACGACCCGCCGGCGCTCAGCCTCGCCGGCGACCTCTACTCCGGTGCATTCTACCGGCAACTCTTGCGGGTGCTGCAGCGGGGCGGTCGCCTGTTTCACTACGTCGGCGACCTGGAGAGCAAATCGGGGCGCACCGTCGTCAAGGGTGTGATGCGCCGGTTGCAGGAAGCAGGCTTCTCGCGGGTCGTGCGTTGCCCCGGGGCATTTGGCCTGGTGGTCTACAAGTAATTTACCCTCCTGCAGGTGCGGATGGGGGGGATGAGTACATCCCTTAGATCCGGCTGAACCTGCGGGGGGGTGGGGTGAGGTGATGGCAATGACGGAACGTGAAGTCGTGGAACGCGTCGAGCAACTACGGCGCGAGATCAACTATCACAGTCATCGCTACTACGTGCTGGATGATCCCATCATCAGCGACGCCGAGTACGACGTGCTGATGGACGAACTGCGCGGGTTGGAGGCGGAACACCCGGAATTGGTCACGCCGGACTCACCGACGCAGCGGGTGGAACCGCAGCCCGTCGAGACGTTCGTCAAGGTGGAACACCCGGCCCCCATTCTCAGCCTGGACAAGGCGACCAGCGGGGAGGAGATGCGTGCCTGGTGGGAGCGGGTGAGCAAGTTTATGCCCCCCGACGCACCGCCACCCGCCTGGGTGGTCGAGCCTAAACTGGATGGGTTGACGGTCGTGTTGCATTACGAGGACGGCCGCTTCGTCCTGGGGGCCACGCGAGGAGACGGCTATATCGGCGAGGACGTGACGACCAACCTGCGCACGGTGCGCACGTTGCCGCTGCGCATCCCTGTCCCCTCTCCTGGCACTGGGAGAGGGAGCGGGGGTGAGGGCCTCCCCCCCTCTCCCAGCCTTGGGAGAGGGGCCGGGGGTGAGGGTCTCCCCCCCTCTCCCAGCCTTGGGAGCGGGGGTGAGGGTCTCCCCCCCTCTCCCAGCCTTGGGAGAGGGGCCGGGGGTGAGGGCCTCCCCGACCGCCGGTCGGTTGGGGTGAAGGTGGCCCCCCGCCGCCTTGTGATACGCGGCGAGGCGATCATGCTGGTCGAGGACTTTCAGCAATTGAACCGCCGCCAGGCCGAGGCAGGAGAGAGACTGTTCGCCAACCCCCGCAATGCGGCAGCGGGCAGCCTGCGGCAACTCGACGCCCGCATCACTGCTGCCCGCCCCATCACCCTGCTGTGCTACGCGGTCGTCGAGGCTGAAGGGGTTGTGCTGCGCACGCAGTGGGAGGTGCTGACCTATCTGCGGGAGATGGGTTTCCCCGTCGCAGAACACGTGGCGCGCTTCGAGTCATTGGGCGACGTGATTGTCTACGCCGAGGGTTGGATCGGGAAGCGAGACACGGTGCCCTATGAGTTGGATGGCCTGGTGATCAAGGTGGACGACCTGGCGACGCAGGCGGCGTTGGGAGCGGTAGGGCGAGCGCCGCGAGGGGCTGTCGCGTTCAAGTTCCCCGGCCGCGAGGCGACGACCAGGATCGTAGACATTGGCGTCAACGTGGGGCGTACCGGCGTACTGACTCCCTACGCAGTGCTGGAGCCGATCCGGTTGGGCGGCGTGACCATTCGCAAGGCCACGCTGCACAATTTCGAGGACTTGCAGCGTAAGGACATCCGCCTCGGCGACACGGTGCTGATCCGGCGGGCCGGCGACGTGATTCCCTACGTCGTCGGGCCGGTGACGGCAGTACGTAGCGGGGCAGAGCAAGTCTACGAGTTGCCGAAGGTCTGCCCATCCTGCGGCGAGCCGGTGGTCACGTCGGAGGAGGAAGTAGCCGTCTATTGCATCAACATCGCCTGCCCGGAGCAGCGCGTACGCCACGTCGGTTATTTCGCCGCCGTCATGGACATCGAAGGGTTGGGGGAGCGCACGGCACAACTCTTCGTGGAGCGCAGTCTGGTGCAGGACGCGGCTGATCTGTACTATCTAAAGCCAGAGGACCTCTTACAGTTGGAGGGCTTTGCCGAAAAGAGCGTCAGCAACCTGCTGGCGGCCGTTGAGGCCAGCAAGGAGCGGCCACTGGCGCAGGTGCTCATGGCGCTGGGCATCGGTGGTGTAGGCGGCACGGTGGCGCAGTTACTGGCCCAGCACTATCGTTCGGTGGACGATCTGGCGGCGACCACGCGCGAGGAACTGCAGACCATCCAGGGGATGGGGCCGCAGACCTCGGGAGCGATCGTGGAGTGGTTCGCCCGCCCACGCAACCGGGAGTTTGTGGACAAGTTGCGCCGGGCAGGGGTCAGGCTAGAGCAGGAGGCCCCTGCGGCATCCGCCGAGGGGCCGCTGGCGGGGCTGACGTTCGTGATCACCGGGACGCTGCCGACGATGAGCCGCGAAGAGGCGACCCGGCTCATCGAGCAGCACGGCGGCAAGGTGACCGACAGCGTCAGCCGCAATACGGACTACCTGGTGGTGGGGGAAGCACCCGGCGGTACCAAGTACCGCAAGGCGCAGCAACTGGCGGTGCCGATGGTGGACGAGGCGCGGTTGCGGGAGTTGGTGGATCAGGGACCAGGTGGCGCGACCGGCGACGTGCCCGGTGGCGGTTCAAGTGGTGACCCTGCTCAGGGGCAGTTGCTCCTGCCGTTAGGATGATGCGCCTGCCCTGGAACAATCTGCAGACCCTTGCGAAGGTTTGTGAACCGCCCCGGGTGCGGTGTGACTTCGTTTGACGGCGATTGCGCTGCTGCGGGGCCACTCTCAACCTTCGCAAGGGTTCACTTACCGGGGAATTACCCCGCCGGTGCGGGTGCCGCTCTGCGCCGCCTGCTGAGCAGCGCACCCACCACGAGCATCACCGCCACCACCGCCGTCATGGCCCAGGCGGCGCTCGCCACCAGCGGCGTGGCGGCGTGCTTGACGGCGATGCCCGCGAAGGCCCAGACAATGACCAGCATGTAGGCGATGTCCCCACGGGTGAGGCTGACCGCCGACGCGACGCCCGCTCCCACGACGAGCATGATGACTGCCCATGCCTCGGGGCTGATGCCCCAGCCGTTCCACTGAAGGTAGTCCAGGAGCGAGGTTACGTTGGCGATGGTTGCCACCGTGATCCAGCCCAGGTAGATGCTAAAAGGCACGTGCACCAGCCACGTGGCGGCCGCCGAAACGCGGGTGCGGCCGATGCCCAGCCGCAGGTAGATGGCGATCAGCAGCGCCAGCAGAGCCAGCATCGCCACGATCGTGAGCGGGAAGACCTCATAGTGCCAGAGGAAAAGCCAGACGACGTTGGCCACGCAACTCAGCGCGAACAGGTACCCGATGCGGCGCAGGTGAGGATTCTCCCGTTGAGCGGGCAGGGCCTGGTAGATGGCAAAGCCGATCAACGCCAGGTAGATCAACCCCCAGATGGAGAAGACGTAGCCTGCCGGCACAAAATACACCTTGAAGCGGTCCGAGATTTCGCCGGTGTTCAGCCCGTTGAGCGGGAGCGCGTTCGCCAGGCCGTTGATCGCAATGGTGACGAGTACAGCCAGCACGTTGACCACTTGTCTGAGAATGTCCTTTTTCATCTCAAGCCTCCTTTTCGCTATACCCCCCCCGGGAAAGCAGCCACGGCCCCCTGCTGGGCAGGGGGCTTGTATAGGAGCCCCCTCGATGTTGCGATTATATCACAAATAGCGCCAATGCGCGAATTGTGATTGCAGCACGACCAGCAGGCTCCCGTGCGTTTCGTGGCCTTTCGCATTTCTCGCGGTCCATAGGATCGCCGCTTGACAGTACTCGCGGTCGTAGTATAGTGCTGGCGAAGGAGGTAATTGCATGATCGGACGTACTCTCATCATTGCCCGCAAAGAACTGCTGCACATTCTCCGTAACCGGCGTACGCTGGCCGTCATGTTTCTGATCCCGGTCGTGCAACTGTTTCTCATGGGCTACGCCGCCACCACCGACATCGAGCACCTGCGCACGGCAGTGATGGACGCCGACCTCACCGCGCAGAGCCGGGAGCTGATCGAAGCCTATCGCGCCTCCAATTACTTTGACGTCGCCACCTACGTTGCCAGCGAAGAGGCGCTGGGCCAATTGCTGGACCAGGGGACCGTACGGGCGGGGATGATCGTTCCGACCGGCTACGGGGCCGACGTGACGGCCGGGCGGAAGGCCAGCATCTCCTTCGTCATTGACGGCTCCGACCCCACCGTCGCCAATGCCATCTATGCCGCTTCCCAGCAGATCGGGCAGGCACAGAACGTGCGCCTGGTCGAGCGGCGGCTGCACATCTCGCCGGATCAGATGGCGATGTTGCAGGTCCGCCCCCGGGTGTGGTACAACCCGGAGATGAGAAGCGCCAACTTCATGATCCCCGGGTTGATCGCTATGATTCTCTTCATGCTCACCGCCATGCTGACCGCCCTCTCCATCGTGCGGGAGCGGGAGACGGGCACCATCGAGCAACTGATGGTCACCCCCATCCGGCCCATCGAACTGGTGGTGGGGAAGGTGCTCCCCTACATCGCCGTCGCCTTCTTCGACGTGCTGGAGGTGCTGGTGATCGGTGTCTTTTGGTTCGACGTGCCGGTTCACGGCAGTGTCCCCTTGCTCCTGGCCCTCTCCGCCCTGTTCCTGATGACGTCGCTGGGCATCGGCATCTTCGTCTCCAGCGTCGCCAGCACCCAGCAGGAGGCCATGCTGCTGGTGTGGCTCATGATGCTGCCCTCGATCTTCCTGGCCGGTTTCTTCTTCCCTCTCGAGGCCATGCCCGCTTTCCTGCAAGTGCTCAGTTACCTGGTCCCCCTGCGCTACATGCTGATCATCATGCGGGGCATCGTGCTCAAGGGGGTGGGGCTAGAGGTGCTGGCCGGGCAGGTAGTCGCGCTGGCCGTCTTTGGCGTAGCGATCATGGTCTTCGCGGCGACGCGCTTCCGCAAGAGGCTGGGGTAGGATGAAGAATCAGCGAATCAGCGAATCGGCAAATCAGCAACCGGATGTACTCATTTGCATTGGCGAGCCAGGGAGTGAGGGCTGGGTTATCGAGGCGCACGATCTCAGCAAGCGGTTCAAGAAGGTCACGGCGGTGGATGGGCTCGATCTGAGCGTGCGGCGCGGCGAGATCTTTGGCCTGCTGGGGCCGGATGGGGCTGGCAAGACGACCACGATCCGCATGCTGTGCGCGATCATGGACCCCAGCGCGGGCAGTGCCCAGGTGGCAGGGTTCGACACTGTGAAGCAGTCGGAGGAGATCAAGAAGCGCATCGGCTACATGCCGCAACAGTTCTCTCTCTACAGCGACTTGACGGTGCTCGAAAACCTGGTATTCTTCGCCGACATTTTTGAGGTCCAGCGCCAGGAGCGGGAGGAGCGCATTGCCCGCTTGCTGGCGTTCGCCCGCCTGACCGAGTTTCAGGGGCGGCGGGCAGCCCATCTATCCGGCGGCATGCAGAAAAAACTGGCCCTGGCCTGTACCCTGATTCACTCGCCCGAAATCATCTTCCTGGACGAGCCAACTACCGGCGTGGACCCTGTCTCGCGGCGAGAGTTCTGGGACATCCTGACCGAACTGCACCTGCAAGGGGTGACGCTCTTCGTCAGCACCCCCTACATGGACGAGGCGGAGCGTTGCTCGCGGGTGGGACTGATGTACGAGGGGCAGATCGTCGTGTGCGACGCACCGGAGCGCATCAAGGGGTTGGTGGAGGGGGAGTTACTAGAACTCAGGCCCGGCCAGCTGCGCGAGGCTAGCACCCTGCTGTCGGGGCTGCCGGGGGTGCTGGAAGTGCAGACCTACGGCGACCTGCTGCACGTCTTCGTAGACGACGCCGGCGAACGCGTGCCCGCAATCCGGGCCGCGCTGGCCCAGGCGGGGATCGCCGTCGAGGGCTTGCGCCAGACCCGCCCACGCATGGAGGAGGCGTTTATTTCGCTCATAAGGAAGCAGATGGATGGGAGATGAGTAGCACGAGCCTCGAATCATGGAGGCTCCGCGCCCGGCAACTCAAGACCGAGACCTACGCGCTGTACCTGGCCTACCGCGACCCGCGCACACCGTGGCACGCCCGGCTGTTCGCGGCGCTGGTGGTGGGGTACGCCTTTAGCCCGATTGACCTGATCCCGGATTTCGTCCCGGTCCTGGGCTACCTGGACGACCTGCTACTGGTGCCGCTGGGGGTGCTCTTGGCGCTCAAGATGATCCCGCCTGCCGTGTGGGCCGAGAGTCGCGAGATGGCGCGCGAGGTGGTAGCGGCAGGCAAGCCGGTGAGCAGGACCGCGGCAGTGGTGATCGTCTTGCTCTGGTTGTTATTGGCGGCGGTGGGGGTTGCTGTAGTGAGGGTGTTATGAGTGATTATGCTGTCGAGGTAGTGGATCTGATCAAGAGGTTCGGGGATTTCACGGCGGTGGACGGAGTGACGTTCGAGATCCGGCGTGGAGAGATCTTTGGTTTCCTCGGCCCCAACGGTGCCGGCAAGACGACGACGATCCGCGTGCTGCTGGGGCTCCTACGGCCCACGTCGGGCCATGCCTCTGTGCTGGGGTACGACGTCGTGCGCCAGCCGGAAGAGATCCGCAAGCACATCGGCTACATGTCGCAGCGCTTCAGCCTCTACCAGGACCTGACGGTGAGCGAGAACCTGGACTTTTATGGCCGCACCTACGGCGTGCGCGGCGAGCGGCTGCGGAAGCGCAAGCAGTTCGCCATCGGCATGGCCGGGCTGGAGGGACGAGAGCGAGAGTTGACGCGCAACCTCTCCGGTGGCTGGAAGCAGCGGCTGGCGCTGGGGGCCGCCATCCTCCACGAGCCGGAGATGCTGTTCCTGGACGAGCCAACCGCCGGGGTAGACCCCATTTCACGGCGGACCTTCTGGGACCTGCTGTACCGCCTGGCAGAGGGTGGGACGACCATCTTCGTCACGACGCACTACATGGACGAGGCGGAGCACTGCCAGGCTCTGGCGTTCATCCACGGTGGGCGTATCATCGCCCGAGGGTCGCCCGAGGAGATCAAACTGCACAAGATGCAGGGCCAGGTGTTGGAGATTGACTGTACGCAGCCCGACGTGGCGATCAGCCTCCTTCGGCAAATGGACCTATTTGAGGAGGTGGCGCTGTACGGCGCGCTGATCCACGTGGTGGCCGAAGGGGTCGCCGAACACAAGCCTCGCATCGCCCAGGCCCTGGCCGAGGCCGGTGTCCAGGTGCGCAGTATAGACGTCATCGCCCCGTCGCTCGAGGACGTCTTCATCTCCAACGTGCGGAATCATGTAGTAGAGGAATGAGTAAATGAGTATATGTGGCGAATGGCGAATCGCAAACCACGCAACACGCAACACGCAACACGTTTCACGTTTCACCTTTCACGTTTCACGTTTCACGTTTTGTTCATTGTTCCTCATTTTGGTCGCCTGTTCCAGCCCCCAAACGAACGGCCCCATCACCGCCTCGGGGTTTATTGAGGCTGAGGAGGTGGCGGTGGCGTCGGAGTTGGGTGGGCGCGTGGTCGAGTTGCCGGTGAGCGAAGGGGACGAGGCCGGGGCTGGGCAGGTGCTGGCGCGGCTGGACGGGACGCTGCTCGAAGCCAGGAGCGCCGCCGCGCAGGCAGCGCTGGACGTGGCCCAGGCGGGGCTGGCCCAGGCGCGGGCGGGGGCGCGCCCGGAAAGCATCCGGCAGGCGGAGGCTGCGCTAGCCCAGGCGGAGGCCGCTCGCGACGGAGTCTACCAGGCCTGGCAGGATGCGCTCGCCATCCGGGACAATCCGCAGGAACTGGATGCCCAGATCGCGCTGGCTCAGGCACGGGTGGCGGCGGCGGAGGCTGCGCTGGCCCAGGTAACCGCGCTGAAAGACGCGGCCGAGATCGCCAACGACAACTTTGCGGAGGGCATGGAGGCGCTGGACGAGGCCAGGGAGCAAGTGAAGGACATCCCAGAGCCTCTCCGCCCGCGCATGCCGTCGCCACCCCTGGACTTTCACTTGATCCCCAACGCCTACTGGAAAGCGTGGGTGGGGGTCAACAGTGCCCAGGCCGGGCTGGACGGAGCGCAGGCGGCGCTGCGTGACCTCTACGCCATGCGCAGTAACCCCCAGGCACTGAACGCCCAGGTAGATGCGGCCCAGGCGCAGTACCGGTCGGCTGAGGCTGCCGTCCAGATGGCGCAGGCCCAGTTAGATGCGCTGCGGGCCGGTGCGACTGCAGAGGAGATCGCCGCCGCCGAGGCCCAGGTCGAACAGGCCCAGGCTGCGCTCGACGCCCTGATCGTGTTGCGCGACAAGTTGACCATCACGGCGCCGGTGGGCGGGTTGGTCCTGGAGCGCAGCATTCACGCCGGAGAACTGGCCGGGCCGGGGGTGACCCTGCTCACGCTGGGCGACCTGGACCAGGTGACCCTGACCGTGTACGTGCCGGAGGACGAGTTGGGACGTGTGCTCATCGGCCAGCAGGTGGAGGTGCGGGTGGACAGTTTCCCGGAGCGGGCGTTCCAGGGGCGCATCGTCGCCATCGCCCAGGAAGCAGAGTTCACCCCGCGCAACGTGCAAACGCAGAAAGAGCGCGTGAACATGGTCTTCGCCGTGGATGTCTCGATCCCCAACCCCGACCATGCCCTCAAGCCAGGCATGCCGGCAGATGCGGTGATTGTGGTGGAGGAGCGGTAGGATGGGCAAATCGGCAAACGGCAAATGGCAAATGGCAAATCGCAAGCCACGCAACGCGCAACACGCAACACGTTTCACGCATCACGCATTACGCATTACGTTTTGCTCATTGTTCATCCTCCTGACCGGCTGTGGAAACGACGTGGCCAATGGGCCGATTATGGCTTCCGGGTTCATCGAGGGCGAGGAAGTAGTCGTCGCGCCGGAGACGTCGGGCCGCATCGCCGAGGTACTGGTGGACCGCGGGGACGCGGTGCGTACAGGCGACGTATTGGTCCGCCTGGACGATGCGGTGTTGCAGAGCCAGCGATTGGGTGCGGAGGCGGGGCTGGCCGCGGCCCGCGCCGACCTGGCGTGGGTGCTGGCCGGTGCCCGGCCGGAAGAGGTCGCCGCGGCGCGGGCCGCGCTGGCCCAGGCGCAGGCACAGCGGGATGGGGCGGCCCAGGCCGTGATCAACGCCCGCCAGGCGATCACCAACCCCCTCTCGCTCGACGCCGAGATTGACGCCGCCCGTACCCAGGTGCACCTGGCCGCACAAAACGTCGAGCTGGCCAAGGCGAACCTGGCGGAGACGGAACTGAAGCGCAACGTCTATGCCGACCAGGGGGGAGACGTGGAGCGCAGTTGGGACCTGCAGGTGCAGGCAAGCCAGGCAGCGCTGGCACAGGCCCAGGCCGAACTGGAGGGGGCGCAGAGGTACCTCGAGGCCCTGCTCGCCATGCGGGCGGAGCCCCGCACACTGGAGGCCCAACTCCACGTCGCCGAAGCTCAGTACCGCCTGGCTGAGGCGCAGGTGGCGGCCGCGCAGGCGGCGCTGGATGAACTGGAGGCTGGCCCGACCGAGGAACAGGTCGCCATGCGTGAGGGCCAGGTACGGCAGGCCGAGGCTGCCGTGCGCCTGGTGGACGCTCAGGTTGCCCAACTCACGCTGACTGCCCCGCTGGATGGCGTCGTCGCCACCCGCAGCGGCCAGGCCGGTGAGACGGCGACGGCGGGTGCGCCGCTCATGACGCTCGCCAACCTGGACGAGGTGACGCTCGTGGTCTACATTGCCGAGAACCGCATTGGGCAGGTAAAGGTGGGACAAGAAGTGGAGGTACGGGTGGACTCTTTTCCGGAGCGCGTGTTCGTCGGGCACGTCGCTAACATCGCGGGGGAGGCCGAGTTCACCCCGCGCAACGTGCAGACGCAGGAGGAGCGCGTGAACCTGGTATTTGCGGTCAAGGTGCGCATCCCCAACCCCGACTATGCGCTCAAGCCGGGGATGCCGGCGGATGCGACCATTGCAGCACTCCTACCCTGACAGCAGCGTACTCAGTTTGCGCAATACCTCGCTCAATGTCTTTACCGGCAATATGCTCTCGAACCTACCATACTTCGTTCCCCACCGCCGGGCCGGTATCTACTTCGCCGTGCAGTTTGTCAAGCGTAATCTCTTTCCTACCGGAGCCAGATACACCACGAATTCCTCTTCTCCATCCACGTTCACGATCGCATCTACCCTCTTCTGGTCGTACGCTGCGATGGCGCACGTGCCGGCCCCGATGGCCTCGCTGGCCAGGTACAGATTCTGGCATAGGTGCCCCGCATCCAGGGCGATGATCTTGGGAGAGAGCACGCTGTACCGCCACTCCGTCCGATAAGGGATGACCGTCCAGATGAAGACGACGGCACTCTCCCACAGGGAGCCCCGCGAGCCCCACGTCTCCTCGACCATGTCCGCGATCTCGGCGTAGGCACGCAAGAAGCACAGTTTGTGCAGCAGCGGCAGATACCGGTAGACCCCGCGCTCAAGTCCCTCGACCCGGTTGACGAGCAGATAAGTCTCGAACGGGTGGCGTGCGCCGCCAGAAGGCACGGTCCGCAGCGTGGCTGCGCCCTTCCAAAGGACGTCACCCGGCCCAGTCCCGGTCTTGCTCATGCCCTGAGTTGCCCAGAGCAAGAAAGAAAGTTCTTCCAGGGTCAGGGGATCTGCCGTGAATTGCCTGAGGCTCCGCCTGCGCCGGATCGCCTCGATCAGCGGCATTTGCCCGACCGTGAAGTCTGCGGGTGCGACCAGGTCAATCAGGGCGGCATCCTCCGGGTAGGGCTTTTGGAGCGGAGGCGGCGGCACCTGCTTGCGCTGGTCCGTTTCGAGCCTCTCCCACTCCTCCCACAAGTCGGCCTTGAGAAATTCCCTGTACTTCATGTCAATCCTGTTACTTGAAGTCAAGTGTTACCGAGTGAAAAGACATTCTGGTGTCTGCCAGGTCCCCTGCACCAGCGGGCCCATGGACCCCCCCTCGTGGATGCGGCGGATGGCTTCGGCCAGCAGGGGGGCGATGGAGAGAATGCGCAACTTGCGGTGGCGGCACTCCTCCGGCACGTAGATGGTATCAGTGACGATCAACTCGGCCACCAGGTCGCTGTCCAGCCGCTCCACGGCCTCGGGGAGGAGCACGGGGTGGGTGATTGCCAGGTAGATGGGTAGCCTGGCTCCAGCCTCGATCAGCGCCGGCAGTTGTGTCAGTACGCTGCCGCTGGCGATCACGTCGTCTACGACGATCGGCGTCCGGCCGGCGATGTCTCCGGCGATGCTCATCACCTCTACACTGCCCTCTTCCGTCCGTCGCTTGTACATCACTGCCAGGGGGAGATCGAGTAGCCTGGCGTACCGGTTGACCAGCCAGGCCCGGCCCACGTCAGGGGAGACGATGGTGGCATCGGCGAACTCTGTGCGCCGAAAATACTCTGCCAGGACCGGCAGTGCCGTCAATGGGTCCACCGGAATGTCGAAGAAGCCCTGGGTAGCCGGGGCGTGGATGTCCACGTAGACGACCCGCGTTGCCCCCATCTGTTGGATCATGCGGGCCACGACCTTGGCACTGATCGCCTCTCGGCCCCACGCCATGCGATCCTGGCGGGCGTAGGGAAAGTAGGGCACCACGACGTTGATCGTGTGGGCCGAGGCCCGCCGAAAGGCGTCAATCATCAGCAGCAATTCCATCAAGTGGTCGTTGACCGGGGCGGAGCAGGGCTGGATGATGTAAATGTCCTGGTGGCGTACCAGTTCCTCGATCAGCACGTGGATTTCGCTGTCGGGAAACTGGGTGATAGTCATCGGCAACAGTGGCTGGCCCAGTTTGTCGGCCACGGCCTGGGCCAGCGGCGGGTTGGCTCGCCCGGTGCAGACGCGCATCTCACGCCCTTGCATGTTCCTCCTCCTTCTTCTGCCTGTCCCGTCGCTCTATCGGTCAGGATAGTAGGATGGACTCTTCGTTCTTCAGCAGTTTCTCGATTTCGGGCCAACAAAGCCCCACCCACCCGAAACGTTCCCAGTCCACTTTTCCTTGTGCGTCGAATTGGACTCCCTCGTCTTCCAGCAGTGCCCGCTGCAGATCGCGGCTGTCTTCCCACCGGCCAACGGAGATGCGGCCCTGGCCGTTGATGACGCGGTGCCACGGCACGTCGAGGCCCTCCGGCAGGCTGTGCAGCGCCCACCCAACCGTGCGCGCGGCGTGGGGCTGGCCCAGCATGCGGGCGATCGCGCCGTAGGACGTGACCTTGCCGGGCGGCACCTGCCGCACCAGCCGGTAGACTTGCTCGAAGAATCCGGGCATCTTACAACATCTCCAGGAATGCGGCCACGCGCTCCCGTATGGCCCCCTCGTTGTAAAGGCGCTCGTCGCACATGTCGGCCTCCAGGATCAGGGCGGGCAGCCCCAATTTGTCCCGCAGATGGTCCCGGATGGCGTGCTGCGTCGTGGAGAAGGGCTTGCAGGAGCGGTTGGCGTGCATCACCATCCCATCCACCTGGAAGCGCCGGGCCAGGCCGGTGATGGTCTGCAGGCGCGTGGGCAGGTCCACGTTGATGAACACGCCGGTGTAGGCCCGCGCCAGGGTGACGAACGGCTCCTCTTCCAGGTCGAGGGCCACCGTCCAGGCGTTGGTGTAGGTGTCGGCGACGAAGCACGCGCCGGCGTCCATGAAGGGGCGGAAGAAGCGGTAGAGGTGATACCAGATGGCGATGTTGTCCCACAGCAGCCGGTAGCGCTCGCCGGGGACCGCGCCAACCCCCTGGGCCACGCGTTCCTCCAGTTCGGCCTTGAGGCGGCGATAGCAGGTCAGCGCCTGGCGCGTGCCGCGCAGCGCGACGATGGGAGCCATGGCAACGAACAGGTCGGGCGCGTTGATGGGGGAGGGCCGGTGCTGACCGAATTCCAGGATCTCTTGCCACAGCGCGATGGCCTGGCGCGACAGGTCGAGCACCGAGCGGAACCTGTCCGGTTTCAGATGGCGACTGGTGTGCTCCTCCAGCCACGCGACGAACTCGTGCAACTGGTCGGCGACGTAGGCCACGCTGTGGGCTTCGGCCGGCGTGGTGCGCTGAAAGGGGACGTCGAGGACAAAGAGGGGCACGTCGTAGAGCGCCGCCAGCGCCTCGTACCACTTGAGCACCGTGCCGCAGATGTTGTTACAGCAGACCAGCAGGTCGGGGCGAGGCATCCCCTTGAGAGGAGCATCCTGCGGCTGTAGCACCGCCCCGACGTGACTGCGGGCATAGGAGCACAGGTCCGCCGGGTAACCGCTCGCCTCGGCCACCTGGCACAGGTGCACGGCCGCCTTGCGCGCCCCGCACAGTGCGCCATAGTTCTCCGGGTAGAGCGTGAGGATGCCCATCGCCTCCAGGATCTCGACCGGTGCACCGCTGGTCACGTAGGCCAGCGGCTTGAAGCGCGCCAGCACCTTGCGCTGCAAGTAATAGCGTGCCATCACGCGGTTGATCTCTGGGAGCGTTCGCAGGCGAGGATATTCGGGCATCTTTAGACCTCAGTGGAGCATTTCGACGAATGCTTCGACCCGCGTGCGCAGTTGCCCGGCCTGAGAGGCTTGCTCCAGTTCGACCAGCAGATGGGGCACACCGGCGCGGTCCAATGCGTTCGCCAGTCGCACATAGTCGAAGCCGTGTGGTTCGCAGAACTTTTGGCGGGCAAACAGCACTCCATGAGCGCCCCGCTCCTGTACGAGCGATAGTAAATGAGCCGCGCGGGTGGGCTGGGAGCAGTGCTTGGTCGGCGTGGGCACCAGCGCCAGCAACCGGTCGGCCAGTGCTGCGAGGGGCTCGCCGTCTTCGGCCACGTCCACCGCAAAGTATCGCTCCCCCAGGTCTAATAGATCCCCCGCCACCCGGCCACCCGCTTGCGCGATGATCTCGAAGAGGGTCGGGTCCGCCAGGGCGGACCCGACCAGAAGGACACGAAGCAGAATTTCTCTGCCATTCTCGTCGGGGGGAACGGACGGCTGTGCAAGCAGCCGCTTGACGTGCTCGTTGTACGTCTCCTTGGGCGTCTGAAAGGCGGCCTGCACCAGCGCATACAGGTCGGGCGGGGCGAAATCGGCCGCACGGGCGTACAGCCGCCGGACCAACGCCCGGGTCCGGTTGTAGAGCGCGATGCTCTCCCGGAGCGCATCGTCCGATATGGAGCGGCCGGCCAGCGCTTGGATGCGCTCGCGCAGCAACCGCAGTTCGGCCAGCAGATACGGCCGGGAGGAAGGGCTATCCAGGCGCGACGGCATCCCAAAGTGGAAGAGCGGGATGTGGGGGACGTGCCGCCGCCACAGGTCCGTCAGCCCCTGCACTGTGTCGCAGGTCTGGGCGAAGGCCATCCCGGCCAGGCCGTCCAGTTTGCCCGCCAGTGCCTGGTCGAAGGCGGAACCGGCCACCCAGCACGTGAAATTCGGCACGTGGGTGCGGGCCTGCCCGTAGTCGTCTGGGGTATGAAAGATGAACACAGGAGTGAACCCCGCCGCGTGGAACAGTTCTTCGGGGACATAGGCAGTTAGGAAGCCGACGATGGGTCTGGAGATTGGAGATTGGAGATTGCGGATTTCGGACTGCGGATTTCGGATTGCGGATTTGCCATTCGACATTTGCCATTCGCCATTTGCGGTCCGGGGTTTCGAGTTTGATGGCTCCATCTTCACTCTTGGGCGATGAGGGCAGCGCCGATGGCGCCGGCCAGTTGGGCGTGTTCTGACACCAGGATGGCGTGGCCCAGTTTCTCCTCCAGCATGCGGGCCACGCCGGCGTTGCGGGCCACGCCACCGGTCAGTACCACGGCGTCCCGGAGCGGGATGCGCCCGGCCATGGTGGCGATGCGGGTGGCGATGGCTTCGTGGATGCCGGCGATGATCTCGGCCCGCGGTACACCGGCAGCCAGGTGAGTGACGACTTCCGACTCGGCAAAGACGGTGCAGGTGCTGGAGATCCTGGCACGGCACAGGGTAGATAGGGCCAGCCGGCCCAAGTCCACCAGGTCCACCTCCAGCGCGTGGGCCATCACCTCCAGGAAGCGCCCGGTGCCGGCGGCGCACTTGTCGTTCATCACAAAGTCGAGCACCTTGCCGCCGCTGCCCACGGCGATGCCCTTGCTATCTTGCCCGCCGACGTCAATCACGGTGTGCACGTCGGGGCACAGGTAGTACGCGCCCCGGGCGTGACAGGTGATCTCGGTGACCGTGCGATGCGCACCGGGGACCTGCACGCGGCCATAGCCGGTAGCGACGGTACAGGCGACTTGCTGGTCGTGGAGCCCGGCCTGGGCCAGTGCCTGGTCGAGCACTTGCAGGGCAGCGGCGGCCCGGTTGTATCCGGCGAGGAGCACTGCGGTGGCCAGCAGTTGCCGGTCGTCGAAGATGGCCGCCTTGGCCGTGATTGCGCCCACGTCCACGCCCGCGGTGTACATGTTGTCAATGGTACGCGAATTGGCGGAGATGTCAAGTGAGAATGGCGAACGGCGATAAGACCTGTCGGGTCTGCCAGACCTGACGGGTCTACCAACGCTCATGTGCGCCAACAACTATTTTAGGATGCGTCGCCTGGCGTGGACTCGGGTGCTTCTTCGTCCGTCGCCTGGGCTACAGGCAGCGACACGCTCACTGACGCCAGCCGCTCGCGCACGGTGGCCTCGACGTCGGCGGCGACGTCGGGATGCTCTCGCAAGAACTGCTTGGCGTTCTCGCGTCCCTGCGCCAGGCTCTCCTCTCCGCGATAGTAGTACGAGCCTCGCTTCTCGAGCACCCCGTTCTCCGTCGCCATGTCCAGCAGGTCGCCGGCCTTGCTGATGCCCTCGTTGTACATGAGGTCGAACTCGGCGACCCGGAACGGCGGCGCTACCTTGTTCTTCGTCACCCGCACCCGCGTGCGATTGCCGATCGCCTCTCCCTTCTCCTTGATCGTGGCGATGCGCCGGACGTCCAGCCGCACCGATGCGTAGAACTTGAGCGCCCGCCCGCCAGAGGTCGTCTCGGGATTGCCGAACATCACCCCGATCTTTTCGCGCAACTGGTTGGTGAAGATCAAGGCCGTGTTCGACTGCTTGATGGCACCGCTCAACTTGCGCAGCGCCTGGCTCATCAGCCGGGCCTGCAGGCCGGGGTGGCTGTCTCCCATCTCCCCCTCGATCTCCGCGCGGGGCACCAGGGCCGCCACCGAGTCTATGACGATGGTGTCCACCGCGCCGGAGCGGATGAGGGTCTCGGCGATCTCTAGCGCCTGCTCGCCGGTGTCGGGTTGGGAGATGAGCAGGTTGTCCACATCCACGCCGCACCTGGCAGCGTAGGAGGGATCCAGTGCGTGTTCCATGTCAATGTAGGCGGCAACGCCTCCGCGCTTCTGGGCCTCGGCGACGATGTGCTGGGCCAGCGTCGTCTTGCCGGCACCGTCCGGCCCGTAAATCTCGGTGACGCGGCCGCGTGGGACGCCGCCCACACCGAGCGCGCAGTCGAGGGCCAGGGAGCCGGTGGGAATGATCTCCACCTGCAGGTGGGTTGCCTCTCCCAGTCGCATCACGGTACCCTCGCCAAAACGCTTCGTCAGATTAGCCAGCGCCATATCGAGCGCCTTTGTGGCTCCATCCTTGCTCATACTCCCCTCCTAAATATATGCTGTTGTACGATATGAGTGCGGCACGTGGGCGGACCAGAAAGCCTGCCTACATACCAACGCCAGTTTAGCACAAGTGTTCTGTTTTGTCAAATATGATGCCCACCGAGTTGTTACGTGCCACGTCGGCCAATATTTCCTGGATAAAGTCGCGGGCGTGCAGGAACACGGCCGGGTCCTGGACGTGGGCCGGCTCCAGGATGAGCGGCCCACGGTAACCCACCGCCTGCAGCGCACGCAGGATGGCCGGCCAGTCGAGGGTGCCCTCGCCCGGCAGCAGGTGGCGCAACCCGGCCGGAGCGTAGTCGGCCAGGTGGACGGTGGTGAGGTGGCTGTCCATGGCATGGATGAGAGCCGCCGGGCTGGTGCCACTTTCGCCGGCCTGGAACGTGTCGAAGGTGAAGCCAACGGGCAACCCGGCCTGGCGGACGGCTTGTACCTGTTCGGGCGTGCGCAGGTAGCACCAACTGACGTTTTCGATGCACAGCGTGCAGCCTGCCGCCTGGGCTTGCTCGCCGGCCCAGGCGGCGCTACCGAAGAAGGCGCCCACCAGGCGGGGCTCCTCGATGCCGTAGCGTAGCCCGTGCCACGTGAGGGCGCGGGCCTCCACCGTGGCTGCGATCTCCAGCAAACGCTGGAAGCGCTCACGGGTTTCCCGGAGCATACGGGAATAGGGGGACCACAGGTCAAAGTAGGGGGCGTAGAGGTGCAGCGAGTGGATACGCAGCCCCAGGTCGCGCCGTCGCCGATCGAGTTCCGTCCCGAAGGCCGGTGCGTATTCCTCTTCGGCCTGCAGGAAGACCTCGACGACGCGGAACCCCATCCCCGCGATGGTGCACAATGCATCCTCGGTCAGATGGGCGGGGTAGAGGGCGGCGGTGGAAAGGCCGATTTCTTGTCCACTGGCTTCCGTCATATCATGCGCCTTTGTCATTACCATTGTATCATCGGCTGGTAGAATGGTCAACTGCGCGCCTTTGAGTTTGACCGCCTGGCTGAGTTGAGTATACTAATGCAACTCGCCGCAGTTGTCTGAAATCGAATCGGAGGTGACTTGTGTCTGACAGACTACTCTATCTCTCCCAGGCCGATGTGGCGTCCGTCGGCCTGACGATGCCCGACATCATCGCGGCCCTGGAGCAGATGTTCCGCGAGAAGGGGGAAGGGCGGGTGGAGATGCCGCCCAAGCCCGGCATCCACACTAGCCCAGATGCCTTCATCCACGCCATGCCCGCCTACATCCCGGCCCTCAAGTCGGCCGGGGTGAAGTGGGTCAGCGGCTACCCCGAGAACTATAAGCGGGGCCTGCCATACATCACCGGATTGCTGATCCTCAACGACCCGCAGACGGGCATGCCGCTGGCGGTGATGGACTGCGTGTGGATCACGGCCAAGCGTACCGGGGCGGCCACCGCCGTGGCCGCCAAGTACCTGGCGCGCCCCAATTCTGAGGTCGTCGGCATCCTGGGTTGTGGCGTGCAGGGGCGCAGCAACCTGGAAGCGTTGCACGTGTGCCTCCCGCTCAAGCGGGTGCTGGCCTACGACGTGGACCCGCAGGCCCAGCAGCGCTACGTCCAGGAGATGCACGAACGGCTCGGGCTGGAGGTCGTGCCGGTGCGGGAGCCCAAGCAGGCAGTGGCCGGCTGCGACGTCGTCGTTACGGCCGGGCCGATTCTCAGGGTGCCGCACGCTACTATCAAGCCAGGCTGGTTCGGGCCCGGTAGTTTCGCCTCGTTGGTGGATTTCGACTCGTACTGGCATCCGGACGCCCTGCGAGAGGCCGACAAGTTTTGCACCGACGACGTGCCCCAACTGGAGCACTACCGGGAGGCGGGCTACTTCCAGGACATCCCACCCATCTATGCTGACCTGGGCGAACTGGTCACCGGGCAGAAGCCCGGGCGCGAGACGGAGGCGGAGCGGACGCTGGCCTGCAACCTGGGGCTGGCCCTGGACGACATGGCTACCGCGCCGCTGATCTACCGCCGGGCGCTGGAGCGGGGCATCGGCACGTGGCTGCCGCTCTAGGCAAGGCCTCCGAGGTTTGCGGAACCTCGACCGTGCAATTTCTCAACGCAGAGGCGCGGAGTCGCAGAGCCGCAGAGGACGCCGACCCCCCTGAGCCGGTAGCATCTTTGCGCCCTCGCGCCTCTGCGGCTCTGCGTTAAAGGGCACTATCTATGCCTCTGTCTCTGCCACTGGCGCATCGTGGTCCGGCAGGATGCCTTCGGCATTCCGCACCGCCGGGAAGAGATACCCACCCAGTCCCGCGCACATCGCCAGGGTGCCGGTGAGGACGAACATGAGCGCCATCCCCGCGCCGGGACCGCTGCCCACCAGCCGGCCGAACAGGGGCACCAGGCTACCCCCGGCCCTCAGGCCTGGCTCGAACACGCGATCCGCCAATGGCCCGGCTGCCAGGTGGGAAATCGGCGTCACGAGCCACGCGATCAGCATGCGCGTGGAAAAAACCCGCCCCTGCACGTCGGGTGCTACCTTGGCCTGCCAGATGGCCTGGTTGGAACCGTTGATGATCGGGCCAAAAAACGCACCGAGGAAACTCGCCACGGCCCACACAGGCGGGCTGCGACCCAACCCCAGGAGCACCTGTCCCGACAGGCTGGTCAACGTCCACCCAGCCAACACCCCGTTCACCCTCCGCTTGGGGCCGCCCCAGGCGCTCATCACCAGTCCTCCCACCAGGCCTCCGATTGCCCCGGCCGACTGCACGCTGCCAAAGATGATCTCGTCGTTACCGGTGCGCGCCAGGATCAGCGGCGCAAGCACGGCAAAGGCCAGCGAACTGAACAGGTTGCCCACGAAGAAGACGAGTTGTAGGCCCAGTAAACTGGGGCGCTCGAGGATGTAGCGAAAGCCATACACCGACTCTTTCCCCAGGCTTCCCCGCCCCTGGCGCCCCGCCTCGCTGGCCGCCGGTTGAGGGATGTGGACGAAAAACAGGGTGCTGATGGCAAACGCCAGGGTCGCCAGGTCAATAATCAGGATGCCGGTGAGTTTGACCACTCCCAACAGTGCGCCGGCCAGCATCGGGGCAAAGATGCCCGAGCCGTTCCCAGCCAGTTCGAGCATCCCGTTGGCCCGGCCGTACTGTGCCTTGGGCAGCATCAAGGTGATGGCAGCCGAATAGGCCGGCCACTGAAAGGCCTGGAAGGTGCCCGCAATGGTCGCTGTGATGTACAGGTGCCAGATTTGCAGGTGGCCTGTGGTGTAGAGTAGCAGAATGATCACCGTGGTCAGTCCAGCCCCCAGGTCGCTGAGCATCATCGTGAACTTGCGGTTTGCACGATCTACCAGTGCGCCGACCAGCGGGCTCAACGCGATCATCGGCGTGAGGAAGAAAAAGCCCACCAGCGCCAGGGCGGTGGCCTGCCCCGTGCGTTCGTAAGCCCAGATCGTGAGGGCAAAGTGGGTCATGGCGGTGCCCAACATGGAAAAGATCTGGCCGATCCACACGATGGTGAAGGCCGCCAGCCCTGCCGGCCGCTTGGGTGGGTTCTGTGTGTGCTTGAACCTGGTCTGCCCGCTGTCCACTGTGTCCTCTCTACTGGTGCTTTGTCTATGGATTCACGCCGGCAGTTCCTCGTGGTGACGTACCACCAGTACCGGACGCCCGGCGCGTTCGGTCACCAGGTCGGTGATGCTGTTCACAAAGTAGCGGCGCAGGCTGTGGGCTGCGTAGGTCGAGCCCAGCGCCACCAGGTCGTACTCTCCCTCGGAGACCTCTGCCATGATCTGCTCGGCGACCGCTCCGTGGCGAAGGCTAATGCCGGTCTCGATGCCCATGCTGCGCAGCGTGTCGCGGCCGACCTTCAGATTGCGCCCCTGAGGCGTGTCGGTCTGGAGCAGCACTCCCCACGCATCTTCGATCTCGCGCAGGATGGGATAACGGAGCAGCGGCTGAGGGACGACGTACAGCAACGTGACGTCGGCGCCGGCGGCCTGGGCGATCTGGCCCACCAGCCGGATCGTCTCGGCCGGATACCACAGGTCGCCGCTACACAGCAGGATGTGGCGAAATACCGGCCGGTCGGCCGGGACGATCAGCACGGGCGCAGCCACGTCACGCAGGATGCGCCGGGTGGATGGACCGCGCAGCCAGCGCCGGACCTGGCCGCGCTGCAAGAGGCCCACGACGATCAGATCGTAGGCTTCCTGGCCCGCCTGGGCCACGATGGCGTGCCGGGGAACCTCCGGCCGCATGATGGTCTGACACGCTATCCCGGCCGTGCTCAGGTTGGCACACGTGTCGGCTGCGGAGCGGGAGGCGGCCGGTTTCCCATCCGGCTGGCTGCATGCTCCCAGCACGGTCACCGCCCGCGCCTCCAGCAGGGCTGCCAGCCGGCTCCCAAAGGCCAGCGCTGGTTCGCTGCGCGGGGTGCCATCGGTGCAGAGTAGGATGTGCATCCTGGCTCCCTAGCGGAACAGGAAGATGCCGGCGACCCCCGATACCAGCAGGACGATGATCGGGGGGACTTTGAACAGGGCCACGGCTATCAGGCTGGCGATGCCTAACACCAGAGGTGCCCATCCGCGCCATCCTCCCTCGCCGATCAGCCGGTAGGCCGTGATGACGAGCAGCGCAGCCAGCGCCGGGGCCAGGCCCTTGACGAAGCTTCCGATCCAGGCCTCGCCACGCAGCCGGGTCAGCACGGCCGCCACGCTCAGCATGATGATGGTCGGAGGCAGGATGACGCCCAGGCAGGCGATGAGTGCACCGGGCACCCCACCTACCCGGTAGCCGACGAACACAGCCAACTGGATCGCGTCTGAGCCTGGTAGCACGCTGGAATAGCCCACGGCCTCGATAAAGTCCTCGCGGCTCATCAGTTTGCCTACCGCTTCGGAATAGAGCAGCCCTGCTGAGGCCGGCCCCGAAGTCGTCAGCAGGTTGACCTTCAGAAATGTCACGAAGAGCAACCACAGTCTGTCCATACTGCCTCCTGGCTAATAAAACTCTCCCTTCAGATAGGCGCGCATCTTGGCCTCCCGTGGATCGTTGAGTACCTGGCTGGCGGGGCCGTGCTCGATGAGTTCGCCCAAGTACATGAATATCACATAGTCTGCCAGCCGCCGCGCCTGGCGCAGCACGTGGGTCACCAGCACGATGCTATAGTTGGCCTTGAGTTCGATCAAGCGGGCCTCGATGCGCTGGGCCGAGACGGGGTCCAGGGCCGAGGTGGCTTCGTCGCACAGCAATACCTCCGGCTCGACGGCCAGCCCACGCGCCAGGCACAAGCGCTGCTGTTGGCCGACGGAGAGGGCGGACGCTGGCGCGTGCAACCGGCCTTTGACCTCGTCCCACAGTCCAGCCGCCCGCAGTTGCTTCTCTACGATGGCATCCAGGACCCTACGCCTCCGTTCCCCGTGCAACCGTGGGCCGTAGACCACGTTCTCGTAGATGGACATGGGCAGCGGAAAAGGCCGCTGAGCCAGCAACCCGATCCGCCGCCGAATCTCGGTCACGTCCACGTGGGGAGCGTAGATGTTCTCGCCCTGGAAGATCACTTCACCCCACACGCGCACACCCTCGACCAGTTCGATCAGCCGGCTGATCGAGCGCAACAGCGTCGTCTTGCCGCAACCCGAGGGGCCGATGATGGCGGTGATCTGCCGGGCTGGGATATCCACGTTGACGTCCCGGACCGCTTGTTCGTTGCCGTAGGCCACGCTCAACCCACGGACACTGATCACGGGGTCAGTCATGGGGACCACCTCAGCGGATGACGTGCCGGGTCAGGCGGCGGGTCAGCAGGCGTGCACCCAGGCTGATGAGCAGGATGATGACCGTCAACACCAACGCCGAGGCATAGGCCCGCTGCTGCACCTCGGGGACTGGGGTCCCCAGTTGAAAGAAAACAGCCAACGGCAGCGAGGCGGCGGGCCGCAGGAACGACGTGGGCAAGCGGTCGGTGTAGCCGGCCGTAAAGAGCACGGACGCCGCGTCCCCAATCCCTCGCCCCAACGCCAGCAGCAGCGCAGTCGAGAGCCCCGGTGCCGTCTGGCGCACCACCGTCCGTAGGGCGGTCTCCAGCCGCGTCGCGCCCAGTGCATAGGAGGCCTCTTTCAGTTCGAACGGCACCATGGACATCACTTCGTCCATCGCCCGCACCATGATGGGCAATTCCAGCAGTGCCAGCGTGATGATCCCGCCCAGCAACGAGGCTCGTAGCCCAAGCAGCAACAGCAGCGTGAAGCCGAACGCTCCGTAGACGATGGAAGGCACGCCCCACAACACGTCCAACGATAGCCGTACCAGGTAGGCCAGGCGGGTGTTGGGGGCGAAGAGTTGCAGGTAGAGCACCACTGCCAGGCTGAGGAAGGCGCTCACGAGCGTGGCGCCGCCGGCCAACGCCAGCGAGCCGGTGATCGCGTTGAGGATACCCCCTTCCTTGCCCAGGTAATATCCCCCCTTGGGCACCTGGGTCAGCATCTGGAGGTTCAGCGCTGGCAGCCCTTTCGTGACCACGGTGCCCAGGATGAGGACGAGGCTGCCGACGACGATCACGGTGGAAGCGATCATCAGCCCCAGAAAGATCCGTTCTTCGAAATGCTTGCCCATTTAGGTCCCCCTCCTGACCGCCTGTAACAACACCACTCGCGCCGCGAGGGTGAAGACCAGGACCACCAGCAACAACACCAACGCCGCGGTCAACAACGCGGAATCGTACAGGGGGATGGACATCATCTCCCCATAGTTGTTGGCGATGAGGGCGGGCAGGGGATAGGCCGCGTCGAAGATAGAGCGGGGCAGTTGGGGAACGTTGCCCACCACCATCATCACGGCCATAGTTTCGCCAAAGGCCCGCGAGAAGCCCAGGGCGACCGCCGCGATCACGCCTGGCAACGAGCGGCGCAGGACGACTCCCTTGACCATCTGCCAGCGGGTGGCCCCCAGGGCCAGGGCTGCTTCGCGCAGTCCATCCGGCACGGCGCGGATGACCTCCTCGGTCATGGAGATGATGACCGGGAAGACCATCACCGCCAGCACGACGCTGCCTGCCAGGATGCTGTAGCCGGTGGGGTTGTCGGTGGCGAGCACAGGGATGAACCTCAGGTGCTTCCCGGCCCACGGCGTGATGACGGCGCGGATGAGGGGCACGATCATCAGCGTCCCCCATAGCCCGTAGACCACCGACGGTATGCCGGCCAGCAGGTCTATCAGCGGTTTGAGCGCCTCGCGCAAGCGGCGCGGTGCGTACTCCGCCAGGTAGATGGCACATAACAAGCAGGGTGGCACGGCCAGGACCATCGCCAGCCCGGTCACCCACAGCGTGCCGGCGATGAATGGCAGGAAGCCAAACTGGCCACGCAGCGGGTGCCAGTCTGAGGCGGTCAACAGGCTGCCCAGTGGTGTGATGTCCAGGAGTGGCCGCGCCCGCATGAGCAGCGCCAGCGCGATGAGCGGCACCAACGTGGTGGCAAAGATGGCCAGTACGGTCATCAGCCGCCCGGCGAACTGGTCCTTGAGTTGTCGCCAGCGTCCCTTCGTCAACGTCCCGCTACTCCAGTTTCGCCAGTTCCGCCTGCAACTGTGCCCCGGTCAGTGGAATATACCCTGTCTCCTCGACGAAGACCTGTCCGTCCGTCAGTACCCACCGGATGAAGGTCAACGCCAATCCGCCCGGTTTGCCCTTGGTGACCAGGTTGAGGCCGCGAGCCGGCGGCGAGGGGTACCGGCCGTCGGCGATAGCCGCCATCGTCGCGGTCTTGGTGGCGTAGAAATCCTCCTCGGCGTCCAACTGGTTGTTCTCGTTGAGGTCTATAGGGACAATCTGCAGACCGGCCACGGGCCGGCCGGAGTCCGCGTCGTAGGCAAAGTTCAGGTTGTTGTAGCCGATTCCCAGCGCATCGTTGGAGACAGCCTGGGCCAGTCCAGGGTCACCGTAGACGGCCACGCCGAGCAAGTCCTCTTGCTTGTAGTCGCCCAGGTAGGCGGCCCACGTCTCGGCCGCGCCACACGCGTCCGAACGGGTATAGACGTGGATTTCGTCGCTCACGCTGGGGTCGCCGATCACCTGGCCCCACGTCGTGACCTGGCCGGTCCAGATCGCCTCGAACGTGGCTCTGCTCACGCCGCGCGCCTGAAGTTGGGCCAGGTAGGGGTGGTTGGCGTTCACGGTCGGTACCACCGCATCCTTGACCACCGCCACCCAGAAAGCGCCCTGGTCTAGCTCCGACTGGTGGATGGCTCGGGAGACCATGCCAATGTCCACCGCGCCGCCCAGGGCATCGGCCATGCCCTTGCCGGCACCGCCGGCGGAGATGTCAAACTCGACTTTGGGATGCAGGGCGTGGAATTCCTCCCCCCAACGTACGACCATCGGGTAGAGGGCCCAGGCCCCTGAGATCGTCACGGTGCCGCTCAGTTCGCCTGTCCCGGGTTGTCCACCTGGCTGGCCGCATGCGGCCAGCAACAAGGCCAGCAGGACTCCCACCGTAATGGGCTTGAGAAACGTCTCACTGCGTCGCAAAGAACACCTCCTGTGTTACCATGATGAAACTTCCGTTGATGGGATGGACGCGCAACATGCAACGTGAATTACCCGGCCGGCCTTTCCTCTTGCCATCTGGTCGGTTCAGGTCTCGAGGGGTCTACGACGGCGCAGAGGCAGCATAATCCAGGGCAGAAGCGGAAAGGGTTGCCAGGATAGAGAGCAGACTGGCATCGTCGGTGGTGAAATCCTCGCCGGAACGCTTGTTGAGCACCTCGATCACTCCCAGCACCTTGCCTCGCGCCGCCAACGGCACTGCGACTAGCGAACGGGTGACGAAGCCAAAGCGCTGGTCCATGTCGGCCAGGAAGCGTGTATCGGTGCGGACGTTGCTGACGATGGCCGGTTCGCCATGCTCGGCAACCCAGCCGGCGATACCCTTGCGCCGGTCGAAACGGTGTCCGGTCAGTGTCTCACGTACAGCGCCATGGACCAGGACGAACACCAGTTCGTCGGTCTCTTCGTCAACCAGCATGAGCGACCCGTCGGTAGCATCCAACAGCGCCAGGGCACATTCCAGCGTCTCGTCCAACAAGGCCAGGATGTCTTTTTCGGGAGTAAAGTGTTGGACGGTTCCTTGCAGCCGCTGCAGAGCCCTGACGTACCGGCGCGAAGCCTGGACCTCGCTGGTCAGCAGTTGCTGCTCTTGCTGCAGGCGCGTGTTTTCCTGTTGCAGGAAACGGATGGTTTGTGCATCTCCCATAGACATAGTCCCCTCCTGATCCCAGAGCGCCGTTTGAGCCTACACTGTACCGCAATTTGCCATAATTGTCAAAGGGGGAGCGGTGCGCTTTGACAGGTTCTCCCACATCCGGTATAATTGTGTATAATTGACACCAATGGGAGGATGTATGGCGCTGGAAGATTATCCTCGCCCATCTGTAACCGCCGACGTGATTATCTTTACCCTGCGTGGCAACGATCTGCAAGTGCTGCTCATCAGACGCAAATACTCACCGTTCGAAGGGATGTGGGCCATCCCCGGCGGATTCGTGGGCATCTCCGAATCGCTGGAGGAGGCGGCGCGACGGGAACTGGAGGAGGAGGCCGGCGTGCGGGACGTGTACCTGGAGCAACTGTACACCTTCGGCGATCCAGGTCGCGATCCGCGTGGGCGCGTCATCACGGTGGCCTACTTTGCGCTGGTGCCCGCTGCCGCCATCAGTCCCCGCGCGGGAGATGATGCCGCCGAAGCCCGCTGGTGGTCTGTAGTCCACTTGCCTCCGCTGGCGTTTGACCACGTGGGTATCCTGGCCTACGCCCTCAAGCGACTGCGGTACAAGCTAGAATACACCGCCGTGGGGTTCGAACTGTTGCCGGAGGTATTCACGCTCAGCGAGTTGCAGGCCGCCTACGAGATTATCCTCGGGGAAAAGTTGGACAAACGCAACTTCCGCCGCAAGATTCTGCGTGCCGAGGTGATCGAGGAGACGGGCCAGACCCGCACGGGGGAGGGACGACCAGCCCGCTTGTACCGTTTCCGCGACGACGTCGTGGCAGAGGTCAAGACCCGCCGGCTGTTCCCTTGACAAATCTCCGGTTTGGGAATATACTTGGTGTGTGATGAACACTAATGGTCTTTCTTTTTTGGCGAATAGTTAGTGTCTACTTTACACGAAAGGTGAGGAGGGGAATATGGCTACTGACAGCAAATCCTTTCTGGACTGGCTGGCCCGCTGGGAGCAGGACCTGCCGGAGGTGAGATTGGAGGAGATCGTGTCTGACCCGCACCAGGTAGCCCTGGTGTCGGTGGACCTGACGCGGGGTTTCTGTTGCGAAGGGCCGCTGGCCAGCCCGCGCGTGGCGGGCATCATCCCCGCCGCGGTGCGCCTCTTCCAGCGTGCGCACGACCTGGGAGTGCGCCACTTTTTGCTCCTGCACGACACCCACGACGCCGACGCCCTCGAGTTCTCGGCCTATCCCCCCCATGCCATCGCCGGCACGGCGGAGAGCGAACTGGTGGACGAGTTGAAGGCGCTGCCTTTCTCCGATCGCTTCGTCGTGATCCCGAAGAACTCGGTCAGTTGTGACATTGGTACCGACCTGGGGCCCTGGCTGGAGGCCCATCCGGCGGTCAGTACGTTCATCGTCGTGGGGGATTGTACGGATATCTGCGTCTACCTGGCGGCGATGTACCTGCGCCTGCGGGCCAACGTGTTCCGTCTGCGCGGCGTGCGCGTCGTCGTACCGGCTGACTGCGTGCAGACCTACGATATGCCGGTGCAGGTGGCGGAGGAACTGGGCGGTCTCCCGCACGACGGCGACCTGCTCCATCGGGTCTTTCTCTATCACATGGCACTGAATGGTATCGAGGTGGTCGGCCACCTCGCATAAACTCAAAGGAGGATTGGATGTCCCTTCCCGACCGGATTGTTCTTTGGCTGCGCGATCAACTCACTACGGCAGGTGCCGAGGGTTTCACCTTCGGCCTCAGCGGCGGGGTAGATTCGGCCACCGTGGCTGCGCTGGCGGTGCGCGCCGTCGGCCCCGAGCGAGTTCTGGCCGCCATCCTGCCCTGTCATTCCCTGCCGGATGATGCCCGCCTGGCGCAGCGGGTGGCCGAGACCTTCGGTATCCCTACGGTCACCGTGGATCTGGGTGGAGCCTACGATGCGCTGCTGGCCGCGCTGCCGCCGTCCGACCGCCCCCTGGCGGCCGCCAACGTCAAGCCCCGCTTGCGCATGATCGCCTGGTACTATCTGAGCCAGGCGTCGCGCAGAACCCTGGTGCTGGGTGCCGGCAACAAGAGCGAAGTGATGGTCGGCTACACGACCAAGTGGGGCGATAGCGGGGTGGACCTCCTGCCCCTGGGGGACCTCTACAAGACCCAGGTGTGGGAACTGGCGCGCGAACTGGGAGTGCCCCCGGAGGTCGTCGAGCGGCCCCCCACCGCCGGCCTGTGGCCCGGGCAGACCGACGAAGGGGAGATGGGCATCACCTACGCCGAACTGGACCGCACACTGGCCGCCATCGAAGCGGGGGATACCTCCGGGATCGAGCTGGCGACGCTGGAGAAGGTCCAGCACATGATCGCTCGCTCCGCCCACAAGCGCGCCTTGCCACCCGTGTTCAGAGCGAATGGCGAATGGCGAATGGCGAATGGTGGATTACGCACTACGGATTACGCCTCTATCCTTCAAGCCGCTATGCCACTCATCGAACTGGCCATCGCCGAGGACATCGGTCCGGGCGATGCTACCTCTGACGCGGTGCTCCCGCCTGACCTGGTGCTGCGTGGGCGCATCTTGGCCAAGCAGGCGGGCATCATCGCCGGCCTGCCGGTGGCGGAGGCGGTCTTTTCCCGCGTGGACCCGGCCCTGGTCTTCCAGCCTCACATCCAGGATGGGGCCAGCGTGGCCGCGGGCGACCTGGTGGCCGAGGTGGTCGGCCCAGGGCGGGGCATGCTGGCCGCCGAGCGGACGGTCCTGAATTTCCTGCAACGGCTCTCCGGCATCGCCACGCTGACGCGGGCGTTCGTAGAGGCCGCGGCGGGCACCCATGCCACCATCCTCGATACCCGCAAGACCCATCCCGGGTACCGCGTGCTGGAAAAGTACGCCGTGCGCGTGGGAGGCGGGCAGAACCATCGCATGGGTCTCCACGACATGCTGCTGGTCAAGGACAACCACATTGAGGCGGCCGGTTCGATCACCGCCGCCGTCGAGCGGGCGCGGGCCGTCTACGGCCATCTCCCGATTGAGGTGGAGGTCAAGAACCTGGACGAACTACGCGAGGCGTTGGCCTTGAACCTGGACCGCGTCATGCTCGACAACATGGACCTGGACGAAATGCAGGCGGCCGTGCGCCTGACCGCCGGGCGGGTGCCGCTGGAGGCTTCCGGTGGCGTCTCCCTGGAGTGCGTGGCCGCCATCGCCGCCACCGGCGTGGACTATATCTCCGTCGGCGCGCTCACCCACTCCGCCCCGGCCCTCGACGTCAGCATGGAAATCGAATCGCAAATCAGCAAATCAGCAAATCAGCAAATCGGCAAATCGGCAAATCGGCAAATCGGCAAATCGGCAATCCGCAATCCGCAATCCGCAATCCGCAATCCACAATCTCTAATCTCCACCGCCAAATCCGAACTGGGCAATCAGTTGGTGATCCTGGGCCACCACTACCAGCGGGACGAGGTGCTCCAGTTTGCCGACTTCCGCGGCGATTCGCTGCAACTGGCCCGCGACGCTGCCAAATGCCAGCAGGCGCGGTACATTGTCTTCTGCGGCGTCCACTTCATGGCCGAGACGGCCGCCATCCTGGCGCAGCCCGGGCAGACCGTCCTCCTCCCGGACCTGGCGGCCGGTTGTAGCCTGGCGGAGATGGCCGACCTGCCCGAGGTAGAACAGACGTGGGCGCAGTTGGGCGAACTGATGGACGTCGAGGGCGAGGTGATGCCGGTGACCTACGTCAACTCGGCCGCCGACCTGAAGGCTTTCTGCGGCCGGCACGGTGGGGCAGTCTGTACTTCCTCCAATGCGCAGGCGGTCGTTTCGTGGGCGCTGGCCCGGCGTCCGCGTGTCTTGTTCTTCCCCGATCAGCATCTGGGCGGCAATACAGCCAGGCGGTTGGGCATCCCACTCGAGGAGATGCTGGTGTGGAACCCGCTTCACCCCTTGGGCGGCCACGCGGCTGGGGCTTTGCAGAGAGCCCGGGTCTTCCTCTGGCGCGGCTGGTGTTGTGTCCATCAGCGTTTTTCCCCGCAGCACGTGACGGCGTGGCGTGAGCAGAGGCCGGGAATCCGCATCCTGGTCCATCCGGAATGTACGATGGAGGTCGTAGACCTGGCTGACGACGTGGGCTCTACCTCGTACATCATCCGCCGGGTGGAGGAGTCTCCGCCTGGCACGCAATGGGCCATTGGCACCGAGTTCAACCTGGTCAACCGCCTCAGGAACGAACACCCGGAGCAGTTCATCGCTTCCCTCTCTCCTGAACCGAGCACCTGCAGAACGATGAGCTTGATCACGCTGGAGAAACTGGCCCGTGTGGTCGAGGGGCTGGCGAGAGGCGAGCTCATCAACCCGATCACGGTCCCACCTGGCGTGGCTTGCTATGCCCGGATAGCCCTGGAGCGAATGCTGGAGGCCAAGCCATGAACAGCCTTCAAACCGACGTCTTGATCATCGGCTGCGGGATCGCCGGGGCCGCGGCTGCGCTCCGGCTGGCCCAGGACCGGCAGCGGCAGGTCACGCTCATTACCCGCGTGCCGGATGCCGAAGAGAGCAACACGCGCTATGCCCAGGGGGGCATCGTCACACTGGGCGAGGATGATAGCGCCGGCCTGATCGTCGAGGACATATTGGCGGCGGGAGCGGGCCTCAGCCTGCCCTCTACTGCCCGCATTCTGGCCGAGGAAGGGCCCCAGTTGGTGCGCGAGGTCCTGGTCGAGGCGACCGCCGTCCCATTCGACCGGGCGCCGGATGGCGGGCTGGCCTACGGGCGGGAGGCGGCCCATTCCCGCCCGCGCATCCTCCACGTGGGGGACGCCACCGGCCAGGCCATCATCGGGGCGCTGCTGGCCGGTCTGCGCCGGCAACCCAACGTCCGCATCGTGACTTCGGCCACCGCGGTGGACCTGATCACGTTCCCCCACCACGCCCGCGACCCGCTGACCGTCTACCAGCCGATCGCCTGCCACGGGGCGTACGTGTTCGAGCAGGCCCGGCGCACCGTCCACCGCTACCTGGCCGGGGCGACCATCCTGGCCACCGGTGGCCTGGGCCGCATCTACCGCTACACCACCAATCCCAAAGGAGCGCGGGGGGATGGGCTGGCCATGGCCTACCGGGCTGGCGCGCGCGTCATCAACGCCGAGTACATCCAGTTCCATCCCACCGTCTTGGCCGCGCCGGATGGAGAAGGATTTCTCATCTCGGAAGCAGTGCGGGGGGAAGGAGGGCGGCTGCTGACCCCCGACGGCCGCGCCTTCATGGCCGACTATGCTCCCGAGTGGGGGGACCTGGCCCCGCGCGACGTGGTGGCCCGCGCCATCCACCACGAGATGGTCGAGAACGGCTACCCCCACGTCCTCTTGGACGTCGCCTCGGCCATGCCCGCCGAGCGCATCCAGGCCCGCTTCCCCACCATCTATGCCCACTGCCTGGCCGCCGGCATAGATATTACACGCCAACCCATCCCGGTGGTGCCCGCGGCCCACTATTCCTGCGGCGGGGTGTGGACGGACGAATGGGGGCGCACGACGATCGAGAACCTGTACGCCGTCGGCGAGGTGGCCTGCACGGGCGTCCACGGCGCCAACCGGCTCGCCAGCACGTCGCTGCTGGAGGGGTTGGTGTGGGGGGACCGCGCCGCGCGGGACATCGCGGCCCGTGGCTTAACGCCGGTCGTGGATGCCAGGGACGTGCCCCCCTGGGAAGAGGAGGGGCTGGAAGAAGAGGCCGACCCGGCGCTCATCTGGCGCGACGTACGCACCATCCAGCACACCATGTGGCATTACGTGGGTCTGGCCCGTTCGGCCCGCCGGTTGGTGCGCGCGTTGCGCGACCTGAACCACCTCAAGCAGGACATTGATGACTTTTACCGCAAGACCCGGCTGAACGATGCGTTGATCGGTCTGCGCCACAGCGTGCAGGCCGCCCTCATCGTCGCCGAAGCCGCCCAGCACAACCGCGTCAGCCGCGGCTGCCACTACCGCGACGATAAGAAAGGCACTGCACCCATCTAGTTCCTCATTTACTCATCTACCCGCCTCCCAGGATTCACTATGATTGACACACGTCACCTGGTGAAGTTGAGCAAATTCCTGGCCCTGATCCTGCGCCACCAGCCGGAGCGGTTCGGGCTATCGCTGGACGAGGAGGGGTGGGCATCCCTGTCGGAGGTCATGGAAATTCTGCGGGGCTTGCCCAACTTTCGCTGGGCCACCCGCGCCGACGTGATGGCGGTGGTCGAGCAAGGTTCTGGCGACGACACGCGTCGCTTCGAGGTGGAGGGGAACCGCATCCGCGCGCGCTACGGCCATTCCATGGCCCGCCCCATCCGCTACGAGCCGTGCGTCCCGCCATCGCTACTCTACCACGGCACTGCGCTCGACGCGCTGGAGGCCATCCGCCGCGAGGGGCTCAAGCCGATGGAGCACCAGTACGTGCACCTCTCGCCGGACCGGGAGACGGCGCTCCGCGTCGGAGTGCGCCACGCTGGCGAATCGGTCGTGCTCACCGTGCGCGCCGCCGAAGCCCACGCCGCCGGGATCGAGTTCTACCAGGCGGACGAGGAGGTCTACCTGGCGCACTGCGTTCCGCTGGAGTTTATTGAGGAGTGATACAGGTGTTGCGTGTTGCGTAAAGGAGTGCATCCGTCACAGTCTTCGAGCAGCTGGTTGCCCTATGTTGATATCGGCTCCCTGCTCAATTGCGCCGCGTGCATCGTGTGGTTCAACTGCTCTCCACGATGTGGAAGCGCAGCCAGTCGGTGAACACTTCTCGGCTGATCTTTCCAGATGCCACCTGGAGGACAATCAGCACCTGTTCGTCTACAGAAGCATCTATCTCATATCCATTCAGGATGAGGAACACTTCCATCGCAGCGTGCCCGGTTCGCTTGTTTCCATCTACAAAGGGGTGGTTATTGATCAGGGAGAAGCCCAACGCGGCTGCCTTGTCCGCTATGGTGGGATATAACTCTGTGCCACCGTACGTCATCCGAGGTTGGGCCAGGGCCGACTCCAATGCTCCCAGGTCGCGAATGCCCACCGCACCACCGTATTCTTCTGTGACCCG
>Ga0307377_10000281_pt1 | contig 70585 bp, 54 predicted proteins | sample TR3MG_FD_202535 | JGI IMG/M metagenome (GOLD analysis project Ga0307377, IMG submission 202535) | Soil microbial communities from Risofladan, Vaasa, Finland - TR-3 | ecosystem: Environmental > Terrestrial > Soil > Coastal area > Acid sulfate soil | place: Finland: Risofladan, Vaasa | collected... | reverse complement strand
CCCACGATTGCCGTGACCCGGCCAAAGGGCGGTGAAATGTGGGTCGCAGGCAGCATACACGAAATCCAATGGTACAGCGTTATGGTATCCGGCCTGGTGGACGTTCTGTTCAGTAAAGACGCCAGCGGCGGTTGGCAGACCATCGAGACCGGCTTAGCCGACACCGGCAGCTATATGCTCAGTCTGCCCGACATAGTCGATTCCAATCAATGCACGCTTAAAGTCGTTCCCAGCATCCCCGATGCGAACGTTGTGTGCATCGAAAGCGAACTTTTCACCGTTCGTCCCGATTCTCCCGACCGCACGGCCGCATCAAAGTGGAAATCGCTGGGGGGCGACTTCGACCGCAAGGGGCTGAGCGAAAACTATGGGCCGGAGTTGGGTTGTGTAAAATGGTCTTTCGAGACAGGCGGGGCAATATCAGCAAGCGTCACTATCGGCCCAAATGATACGGTCTACGTCCCGTGCTCGGACGGCAGGCTATACAGGCTTGACGCTAACGGCGTGCTGTTATGGAGCTACGACGCGAATTCGCCGCTGCTCAGCTCGGCAACCATAGGGCCTGACGGCACGGCGTACGTGGGGGCTGGGAACGGAAAACTCTACTCTATCGACATTAGCGGCAGATTGCGATGGGTCCACTCGACCGACGGCTTCATTTATTCGTCGCCCGCAATATCACCGGACGGCAGGAAAATATACGTCTGCTCGCAGGACGGCAGACTTTACGCATTGGGCCGGGACGGCAGCGAGCTGTGGACCTTCGAGACGGCCGGTTTCGGCACGCTCGACGGCGCGATTTTCGCCTCGCCTTCCGTAGGGCCCGATGGCACGGTCTATATCAGCGGATTGTACGACCCGAACCTTTACGCCCTTGACCCGAACGACGGAAGCATAAAATGGGTCTGCCATTTTCAATCGGGCGGGTGGCCCTTTGCCTCGCCCGTTATCGCGCCGGACGGCACTATATACCAGACGTTACTGTACGACGCGAATCTGTACGCCGTCAAACCTGACGAACCCAACGCCGGCAGCATCATCTGGTCAACGTATCTTTCTGATACGAGCCAGTGTTCAACGTGGTTTGAACCAAACTCGCATTTGGGCGTTCGCTGGGACACCTATTGTGGAAAATGCTGTTATCGCCAAGCCTACTATAACGATGTGAGCAGCTCAGGCTTCTCTGAGCCGGCAATTGGGCCTGACGGGACAGTTTATGCAAGCTTTGACGACCCGTACCTGCGGGCTGTCGACCCAAACGGCAGTATCAGATGGATACGCAAGCTGGGAACATGGAGCGGCTTTACCTTGACTGTCGGCAGCGACGGTCTTATCTACGCCGCCACAGAGCAGGGCTACCTTTATGTGGTCAAACCAAACGGTCAGAGGCTGGCCCGTTTCGGCAGCGCCAACTGGCCGGGTTTCCCGGTTATATCCGCTGACAACACGGTAGTAGTGGGCGATACGGTAGATAACACAGCTCTAATCAGCTATGAGAACAACAGGGTGTGGTATATTAGTACCGAAGCCTGTCAAGGGCAGGACCCCGACCTTTACTGGTACGGGACTGAAGACCTGGACGGCGATGGGGCAGTGAATTTTACCGACTTCTGTTTCATGGCAGCCAACTGGCTAAAGTGTACCGACTGCCGTAGTCCCTATTGCAGCCGGTCATACCTCTTTTTTACCGCGGACATGAACAGGGACCAATGGGTTAATTGGGCGGACCTCGCGATACTGGTGGATAAATGGCTAAACGGATATTGAGGCAAGCACTATGAAATCAAGAGCTGACTTTACGAAAAAAGATGTTCTGATTGTTCTTGGCTGTGCCGTTTTCCTGCTGGCGAATCTGGGCGCGGTGGGCAGCACCGGACGCAGACGCGCCAAGGAGGCGGTTTGCCTGTCCAATCTGCACGAGTTGGGTATTGCCTACAAGATGTTTTTGACCGACCGGGACGGCCGTTTTCAGGATAGCCTGGCCTCGTGGGTCAGCACAGACGACCACCTGCTGTGGCCCTACTTCCAGAATGAAAAGCTACTCTTATGCCCGGAGGCCGCCAGGCCACGACAGGGCCTGTCAATACCCCCGCAGTCCGGCGTACAAGGAGTCCCAGGTGGAAAGTTTAACGCCAGTGCGCGCTGGTACGACTCCTGGGATATCACTTGGGAGAAGGTGTCCCCCCCGGGTAAGTGGTACTTGAACAGCTACGGTCAAAACGACTACTGCACTCAAAACACCAGTAATGTCCGAGGCCCGTGCGCCACCGGGGAGTACGCATACCTGCCGACGCCGGAGGACGGCGGGCCAAGGTGCTGGGGATACGTGAACGCTTTGGCGATCAAAAACGCCAGTTATGTGCCGCTGGTTCTGGATGCTGCCGGGGGCGGTACTCCCACCGAGGTCGACCAGCCTCCCCAATACGACGGTCAGCTTTACTATGCGATGCCTATGAATATAAACGAAATAAGGAATTTTTGTCTGAACCGGCATAACGGGGCGGTAAACAGTGTGTTTCTCGACTTCTCCGCGAGAAAGGTCGGGCTTAAGCAGTTGTGGCTCCTGCAATGGTGTCGGGGCTGGGGCTGCCCCACCGTAATCCCGCTGCCAACCTCGTGGAATAATCCCAACCATTGGATGTACGGCTTTAAGAACTACTGAAAGCGGGCGGATGGATACGAGATTATGAAACATAAACCTAAATCGAAGTTTACGAAATGGGACGTTTTGGTTGCTTTGGGCTGTCTGATTTTCCTGCTGGCGAATCTGGGCGCGGTCGGCACCAGCGGCCGGAGGCGAGCCAAAGAGATGGTGTGCCTTTCAAACCTCCACCAATGGGGGCTTGTCATGAAGATGTACACGGGTGACAGCAACGGACTCTTCATGGCAGACCTGGGCTATGGCAAGAATGCCGCTCTCGGCAGGCCCGAGTTAAAGAAATACTATGGCAACGACGAATTGCTTCTATGTCCGGAGGCCAGGAAACCTTACCAGGAAGGCGCCCGCAATCCTTTTGGCGCCTGGCGCGGCAATGGGCTCGCCGACCCTCTCGGAAATCTGCCCTGCAGCTATGGAATCAACTCCTGGGTCTTGAGCAAGCCTTGTGCCTCAGGAACCGACACGGACGGCGGAGCGCTGCTGTGGAGGACCCCCAACGTCAGAGGTGCGGCTTGCGTGCCTATGATTCTTGATTGCGCCGCCTACGAAAATGCTACTCCCTGGCACATGGACCTGCCGCCCTTATGGGATGGGCACTGGGTGGCGGACACCAACCTGAATGAGATGCGATATGTCTGTCTTAACCGGCACAATGCTGCTGTAAACGGGGTTTTTCTGGATTTTGCGGCCAGGAAAATAGGACTCAAGGAGCTGTGGGAGCTGCGGTGGCATCGCAACTGGAACCCGCACAACGACCCGCCGCCGCCTTGGCCGGCATGGATGTACAACTTTAAGACCTACTGAAAGCGGGGAGATGGATACGAGATTATGAACCATAAACCTAAACCGAAGTTTACGAAATGGGACTTCTTAGTTGCTTTCGGCTGTCTGGTTTTCGTGCTGGCGAATCTGGGCGCGGTCGGCAGCGGCGGACGCAGGCAAGCCAAGGAAGCAGTCTGCCTTTCGAACCTCCAGCGATGGGGTGTCGCATGGCACGCGTTTTTGATTGATAACGGCAGCCTTACACCTCAGAACCTGAGCTGGTGGCCGTATTTGTGGCCGTACTTTAAGAATGAGAAGCTGCTCTTGTGCCCGGAGGCCGCAAGACCATCGCGTCCCCTGTGGTCTGACCCATACGTAATGGGCGCAAAATTTAATGCCAGCGCGGAATGGTACGATTATGATGAAATTACGTGGGAGAGCGTTCCTCCGCCGGGTAAACATTATCTGCTCAGTTACGGATATAACTACTGGATTAGCCGCAATACGGCAAGTGTCCGGGCCGGGAAGCTCCCGGATGGCACATGGAAGCTCTGGGGATTCTTCCCGCTTGGGGCTAAAAATGCCGAGAGGGCGCCCGTACTTGTGGACAGCGCCGCAGGCGGTGCTACCACACTGCCCTCCGACGAGCCTCCCACATACGACGGCGAGCCGTACTACGGAGGCACTAACAAAAACGAGATAAGGAATTTCTGTGTGAACCGGCATAACGGCGCGGTGAACGTGCTCTTCCTGGACTTCTCGGCCAGAAAGGTTGGACTCAAGGGCTTGTGGTATCTCTGGTGGCATCGGGGTTGGCCGATACCTTCGCAAATGCCCCCGCCAAGCGATTGGGACAACCCCGACCACTGGATGTACAACTTCAAGAACTATGGGGAAATACCGTAGCAGGTGTTAAGCGAAGGCCCTGCGCAGCATGGCGAGGCTTTTGGGGATGGCGGTTTTGCAGTCTTCATTCCCTTCGAATTCGAGCGAGACGTAGCCGCGGTAATTGTGCTTTTTCATTATGCCGGCGAATTCCCAATCTGTCACGCGAAGGGCCGCCTTTGGACGTTTGAGTCGGCACTTATATCCGCGGCAATCTGCATAAATCGGGGCATTGCGTAATCGAAGAACCGCTTGTAGCTTTCGCAGAAATAGCTTTCCGTGTCCCACCGTTTGCCCGGCGCGGTCTTGTCTTTCATACAGCCTCCGCGACAGAGGGCCAGGTGGCTGCAAAGCAGGCACTTGTTGCAGAGATTCCGCTTGGCGCGGGCGAAGGTGCGCTTCTTTTCGGAGGCGGCGAGCTCCTCGATGGGGGTTTCGAATATGTTACCCAATTTCCATTTGGGCTCGACGAAGAAGTCACAGGGAAAGCAGTCGCCGGTGTACTCAACAACGATATACTGGCTGCACTGTTTGTCGAACGTGCAAATGGTGTGTCTGCCGGTCAGGCAAAATGAGAGGATTGAGTCAAAGTCGCGAATGCTCAGCTTGCGGGGGCCATACTCGCGCCAGCGGTCGAATATTCTGCACTGGAATTCGCCGTACTGCCCGGGGGTCACGGAGAAATCCGCGATGTTGCCCGTGGCCGGGTCTGCTTCAACGCAGGGGATGAACTGTATGTACCGGGTGCCCAGGCCGATGAGGAAGTCAAACAGTTCATCCGGATGGCCGGCGTTCTTGTTGTTGAGCAGGACAAGCAGGTTGAATTCGACCTCGTTGCGCCTGCAGTTCTCAATCGCCCTCATAACTCTGTCGTAGCTGCCGGCGCCGGAATGGTCCACGCGATAGTAATCGTGCAGCTCCTTGGGCCCATCGATGCTTATGCCGACGAGAAACTTATTGTTATGCAGAAACCGGCACCATTTATCGTCGAGTAAAATTGCATTGGTCTGGAGGGCATTGCTTACGACCTGGCCCGCCGAGCCGTGTTGTTTCTGCAGCTCTACAGCTCTTTCATAAAAGTCCAGGCCCATCAATGTAGGCTCACCCCCCTGCCATGCAAAACCGGCCTCCGGGAAGCCCAGCTTCATATAGTCCCTGACGAGCTTTTCAAGGACTTCGTCGCTCATTCGCTGCCGTCCCCGGCCGAGCTCGGGCGCGCGGCACTTGTAAAAGCAGTATTTGCAGTCGAGATTGCAGTCGGAGCCGGATGGTTTGATTAGCAACGTAAATGGCTGCATTATTCCTCTATCTTCTTACTCCGACGCTCTGCGCCCACTGCTCATACTTCAATCTGAGCCGCTGAGCGAGTTGGGGGTATTTTTCGATGAGATTGTTCATCTCGGAGCGGTCCTGCTCGAGGTCATACAACTCCCACTGGGTGCGCTTCTCGGCGACGAGTTTCCATTTGCCGTGTCGGACGGCCTCGTGCTTCTCATGCTCCCAGAAAAGATACTCATGGCCTTTTCTCGTCTTGCCCTGAAAGACGGGCAGGAGGCTTTCGCCCTGCAGCGGAATAATCTCTTTGTCATTGAATGATTTAGGATACTCTCCCCCTGCCACGTCAACACAAGTGGCCATTATATCAATTATGTGTCCGACCTGACTGGTCAGCTTGCCTTTTTCTCTTATGACGGCGGGCCAGTACGCGATAAGAGGCGTGGAAATGCCGCCCTCGTGTGTGAATTTCTTGAACAGGCGGAACGGGGTGTTGCTGGCGTTCGCCCAGGATTGGCCGTAGCTCATATAGGAATCGACGCCGCCCGGGGGCAGGCCGTTCTTGCGATTATCGAAACCGAGCGGGCCCGTTTCGTGGCAGCCGCCGTTGTCGGACAAGAAAAGAACCAGAGTATTTTGCTCTTTGCCAATTTCGCGGAGCTTGGCCAGAATTTTTCCGACGCCCTGGTCCATTCTGTCAATCTGGGCGGCATAGACAGCCATTTTCAGGTCCATCAGTTCCTTGTCCTCTACGCTGTCCCAGGGCACGGCGCCTTCGTCGCGCGGCGTGAGCGGCCACTTAGGTTCGATTATTCCCATCTTAATCATTCGCGCATATCTTTCCTTGCGCAGGGCGTCCCAGCCCTGGCGATATTTGCCCTTGTATTTTGCGATGTCCTCGGGTAAGGCATGAAGGGGCCAGTGCGGGGCTGTGTATGCAACGTAAAGGAAGAAGGGCTTCTCCTGCCGCCCGTACTGCTCCAGAAAGCTTACCGCGTTTTCGGTGAATGCATCCGTAATATAAAAGTTTTCCTTCGGTGGAAGGTACGGCTTGTCGTCGATCGCAAATCGGCGCCTCACACCTTCGCGTTTGCCCTTGGTGATATCGAAGTAGTTCGCCGCTCCACTGACGAGTCCGTAGTACCGGTCAAAACCCCGGTCGACAGGCCAGTGCGGCCTTTCCTCGCCTACGTGCCATTTGCCGGCCATAAGCGTGGTATACCCCGCTTTCCTGAGCACCTCGGCTATGGTGACACACCTGTCGTTCAGATAGCCCTGATACGGGCCGGCGGGTTTCATATCTCCCTTTTCGCTGGTCATAGCTCCCATACCGGCCTGATGCGGATATAGTCCCGTCAGAAGCGATGCACGTGTCGGACAACACCGGGCGGCGTTGTAGAATTGCGTAAAGCGCAAACCTCCCGCCGCCAACCGGTCCAAGTTGGGCGTTCGAATCTCCGAACCGTAGCAGCCGAGGTCGGAAAAGCCCATATCATCAACCATAATCAAAACGATGTTGGCTCTGTTACCCACGCTCCGCCCTCCAAGCCGCCCCGATATGCCGCCACACCCCTCCAAAACAAGCGATGCCGCTCCAATACCAACGGCCTTTAGAAAATCGCGTCGTCTGTAACCAAGTGTATTCATATTAGATTACTCCTAATGTACCTGCTTATTGCGTCGGTATCAACTCAGCACATGTTTTCCACGGCAGACATCATGCTTCTTCGATGACCTCCAGGCCAAGCGCCGCGGCGAACTCGGCCAACGGCTCTTTGACATCCCCGTATACGGTAACCCGATGCCAGCCGAACCGGTCCCACTGATCGAAAAACCTGCCTATGTCACCGCAGACTTCGGCGACCAACTTTGTACGGCAGCCGTACTCGCTGACAAGGTTGCCGACCGCTTTGGCCTGATGGATAATCATTTGCTTACGCTCTGCGTTCGTGCGAAAGGAGGTTGTCATATAGCCGGGCGGCAAGAACGATTGGGCGCAGGCGCCGCGCGGGTCGCGATTGTGAAGGGTGAGAATACGAAATCTGTTCAGCTTGCTCTTGGCGCCAAAGGGCCTGGTCGTCGCGACGCAGTGAGCATAGACAATCTGGTTCTTGGAGGTGTCGAGGGCCGGGTCGGAGACGTAGGCGGGCCTGCCGGTGAGAATCCTGGCCATCATCATGCTAAGTGTATCGTCGGGCTGGGCCTCGCACACGCCCTGGCCGCCATCGTTAAGAATCTGCATGAATCCGAGGCAGGGATAGGCCGGGAGCTTGCCCGCGGAGAATCCTCCGAGACAGTTCATGGTCACGCTGTCTGTGTTGTATTTGTTGAGCAGCTCGAGTGTGGCAAGATAGACGGCTCCGGCCTTGTCGATTGCTTCGGGCTCAGGGCCTGTGACGAACTCGGCGGCTTTGCGCCATCGGCCGGCCCATTCTTTGGCCTGGTCCATATCGACTTTGTCATAGAACCGGCCCAGTTCGGCGAAGTCAACATACCTGGCCGTGGCCCCGAGGAAGTTGCGCTGCTCGCCAGTCTTGCCGCGACCGACTATCAGAAACGACGACTTGCGAAAACGCTCGACGCATTCGGCGATATCGGTCAGCGTCACCGAGTCGTCGGCAACATCAATCTTTCGGCGAGGGGCGAAAGTGGCACGATATACCTGCTCGCACCGCTGAGCAAAGACGGCGGGCGTCATGTGCGTGCGGCGGACGTCCACGAATTGACGGGCAACAACAACCAAATCGCTCAAGCGGGTCGAGGATACCGCGGCCGCAGGGATGCCCCGGGTGCACAACGTACTGTATCTGGTAAGGAATCCTCCGCAGCCGCCGAGGAATTCGTTTGCTACGAGCATGGGTTTGCCCAAGAGGCCGATGTCGACAATCACGGCGGCCAGGGCCCAATCGAGCGTCACCACATAGACGAGGTAGCCGTCGACTTCGGTCTTGAGTGCAAGGGCCTTTTTTGCATCGTCCGGCTTCTTGACCGTAACGGGGACGAAGTCGATTTCGGGACAGCCTTGCCTCAGCGCGGCAAGGACCTCTCGCTGGCGGCCGTCGGTATCGAAGTCAGGATAAGGCCAGATTTCCCTTATTTCCGTGTTCGCCAGGAAAACGGTCGCGACGCGGACCTTCACAGGCTTATCATCGGCAGCAGCGGCCAGCGAGCCCAGGCCACCGAGTGTCGCCGCGGCGGCCGCGCCCTGCAGAAAACGCCGGCGGTTAATGCCCCCAGTGCAACCATCACAGCAACTATGAGTATGACACCGACACATTTTGGCTTCTCCTTTCTTCTGGCCATATAAAGGCTTCCGCAAAATTGAGAGTGAGCCATACATCATTTAAGAAAATCCGTTTGTTGATTTTAGCTGAATAGCGTGCTCCATTTCAATACCCTTGGCGGTTCACACCGACCAGATTGTCTTTCTTCTTTTTCCAGCTTCCCCACACCTCCATGTGACATCCTTTAGCCCACGTATCAATCTCCCCCCCGTAACAGCCGATATCGGAAAAGCCCATATCGTCGACCATTATCAAAATAATGTTAGCCTTGCGGGGCGGTTCTTCACCCCCAAAGCACCTGGAGACACCCTTGTATCGTGCAAAAACCGGCACCAAAACGCCGGCGCCGCACATCGTCAAGAAGTCACGCCGTTCACACTTGCATTCGCTCGTTTCTAAATTCTCCACAAGCGGTTGAAAGAACTTGTTGTTGACACTCAGCCAACGGAATCGAGAACTGCCTGAAATCGCCTGCGGGCTGCGGCGGCTTGTTCCCCACCCTCCCCCGCCCCAATGGGACTCTCCTCGAGCGGGTCGGCCTGAACATCGAAAAGTTCGCCCGTCTGATAGAGTTTCCACCGTTTGTCGCGAACAAAACGCTTGAAGCTCTGCCCGCTCTGGGGCGCATAGTGACAGAACAGCCATTCCCTCGGATTGCCCTTTTCGCCGCGAAGCTGAGGGAGGAAGCTGCGGCCGTCGATAATCACGTTCTCAGGCAGCGCGGCGCCGCCCGCTTCGGCAAGAGTAGGCAGAAAATCGCTGAAGTCCACAAGGTCGTCGCATACTCTCCCCGCGGGCGTGGCGCCCTTCCAATTGGCGATAAGGGGAACATGTGTCCCTGTATCAATCGTCAGGCTTTTGCCGCCCTTGATAGTACGACCCGGCATTTTCGAAGTAATTTTCTTGGCCGTGCCATTGTCACCCGTGAAAAGGATCAGGGTGTTTTCGCGAAGGCCGAGTTCGTCCAGTTTCCGAAGTATGCGTCCGACGATTTTGTCCATATAAGCAACCATATCGGCGAAGTATTTCGTGTCACTCTTATGCACAGGCTGGGCCCAATCCGGGCTGTCCGGCGTGGGGACAAAGGCCCCGTGCACCAATGTCATCGGATAGTAGACAAGGAAAGGCCCGGATTTGTGACGCTCGATATAGTCGAGGATGTAGTCGCAAAAAGCGTCGGGGCCATATTTGCCCTCCAGTCCCTCGACAAGCCGACCATTCTTTATAATCTTGGGGCTGCGGTAACGGCATTCCTTGGGGCCGAAAGCATCCTCCATGTGCCAGAGACAATACTCATCGAAGCCGGCATCGTAAGGGCCGGCGGCCCCACGACCCATCAACTGCCACTTGCCTGCGATGCACGTGGCGTAGCCCACGCTTTTGAGTACATGGGCAAAGGTCTTCTCATTAAAGTCGAAGTTTCCGAACGTGGTATAGTTGCGGGAATTATACCGGCCGGTCATGATTTTCACACGCGAAGGCGTACAGAGCGGCTGCGAATGGCAGTTGTCGAAGCGCATTCCGGTCCGCGCCAGTTGGTCAAGAACCGGCGTCTTATACGACAGGCTTCCGTAACAACTTAGACACTCGTAGCCAAGGTCGTCAGCCATAATCAGGACAATATTCGGCTTGCCGGAGGGCGCTTGGCCGGCCCACCGTTTGGAAGCACTGACACACGCCGGTACCAGCAGGGATGCGGCAGCCAGGCCTGTAGCTTTTAGAAAATCACGTCTCGTGCCAACAGGTAACTTCATATCCGTTTTTCCAATCATTCGGTCCTCCACAGCAGTCTGCGATATTGTGGGTCAACCAAGCCCACCATACCAAGTTCGACAAAGCTGTCAGTCTATCCGAATCAGGGCTTCTTTTCAAGATTGAGCTTCTAATTCTGCTCACTCCTGACGCGTTGGTGGGCGTCTTGATCCGGGTGTGCCCATGCCGCCCATGGCGTCGAAGCGATGGTCGTCAGAAAGGCGAGAAACAATGTTGGGCCGGCTGTCGCGCCTATCGTCGGCAACTGCCGACCTTGACAGACCAACGGCCCCCAAACCCAAGGTCCTGAGAAACTCGCGTCTGTTCGATACACTCGTCACAATCCTGCCCTTTTATTGTGGTTGGACTTCTTCGGCCCACTGCTCGTGCAGTCTCGTTAAACGGCCGACGATTTCGGGACGCTCATCGGCATAGTTTTTTAACTCTGGCTCGTCATCGGCAAGATTGCCAAGAAACACCGCAGGGATTTCGCGCCGGGGTTCAGGCTTGCCCTGCCATTCGTCGGTAGTGTCGCGGCCGTTGTAAATCAGCTTCCAGTCGCCCTCGCGGACGGCCCAAGTATCTTGCCACTGCCAGTGCATTACCTTGTGATGCGTGGGAGCGTTCGCGGATTTGATAATCGGCACAAGGCTCTTGCCGTCGAGCTTGCGACGGGGCAGGGGAACACCGCACAGCTCAAGTACAGTCGGGTAGAAATCGGCAAGAGTCACGCCCTGGTCGCGGACGACGTTCTCCGGCAGCCGGGCGGGATAGCTGATGGCAGCCGGCACTCGAATGCCGCCCTCGAAGAAGCTGCCCTTGGCGCCGCGCCACTTTCCGGTGTTGCCGCCGCCGCCGTTGGCGCCGTAATTGTGCCCTTTGGGCAGTCCGCTCGTGTGGTCATCGACTTTGATTTTGTGGCTTTCCGAAGAATGGCCGTTGTCGCTCGTAAAAATAATTATGGTCTCGTCACGAAGCCCGATGTCATCGAGCTTTTTGAGAATCTTTCCCATCCGGTCATCGGTGGTGGAGATTATCTTAGCGTAAGACCGGCGAGGCTCAGCCAGTTGGGCATACATAGAGTCAAATCTGCTGTCCGCCTGCTCGGGATAATGAGGAACGTTGAAGGCCACGCACAAAAAGAAGGGCGCGGACTTGTTTTCGTCAAGAAAGCGTTCCGCTTCGCGAACGACCAAGTCGGGAAAGTATTTTCCCGGCGCGAATACTTCTTCGACGCCGCGATAAAGGTCGTGGAAGCCCCGGCCGTGAAGGTAGTAGTGATTGTAATTATCGATGAAACCGTCGCGCAGGCCGAAAAATTCGTCGAAGCCCTGCTTGGTCGGACCATAATCGAGATGTGCTCCCAAGTGCCATTTTCCGAACAAAGCGGTGCGATAACCGGCGGCCTTGAGGGCTTCGGCCAGGGTAATTTCCTTCAGATCCATGTTGATGCCTTCTTTGCCTTTGGCGTTACCCTGGACCCAGGTGTTCACGCCGGAACGCTGAGGATGCCTTCCGGTAAGCAGTAATGCGCGCGAGGGACAGCAGACGGTATGCGCATAGGCCTGGGTGAAGCGGACGCCGGTCGCGGCCAAAGAATCCATATTCGGCGTGTACAAATCCTTTGAGCCGTAGCAATTCACGTCGAGCGTCCCCTGGTCGTCCGTGTAGAAGATAAGAACATTCGGAAGCTTCTTCGCCGGAGAGCGGCCTCGTATTGACGTCCCGCATCCGGGCAACGCTGCTGATGCGGCGGCGAGGCCCACCGCCTTGAGAAAATTCCGTCTGTTCACAGGAAATCTCCCGTCAAAAATCCTCGTCATCTAATTGGGGGCCGGCTATAGCCCTGCCGCTTGTACTTTTCCAGCAGATCGCTGAGCCTTTCAACAATCTCCGGGCGGCCGTTGTACAGATTCTTCTTTTCCGAATAGTCATCTTTCATATCGTAGAGCTGGCCGGGCGGGTCGTCCTGCTTTATGACGTTCGGTCCTGTTTCGTACCGGTTGCCGCCCGAGCCTCTGCATAGTATCAGCTTCCATCTGTCCCGTCGAATTGCAAATTCTCCCGTCGATGAGTGGTGTACTACGGCCTCCCGGATGGGCTTGGTTAAATACTCGTCGAGCATAGCGGGCAGTATGCTGTAGCTGTCTTCGGCGGCATTCTCGGCGAGCTTCACGCCGACAATCTCGGCGGCCGTAGCCATAAGGTCGGTCAGGCATATAGTCTGGTCGCTAACCGTGTTGGCTCTGATTCTCGCAGGCCAGCGGACAATGAACGGTATTCGGTGGCCGCCGTCCCAGATGTCTCTTTTCTTCCCACGGAAGTGATAGCTGCTGTGGTGGGCGTACTCTTCTATCCGCTGCTCCATTCCTTTTTCAGGACCGTTGTCACTGGTGAAAATAATCAGCGTATTATCGGCAACACCATTTTTGGCAAGCGCATTCATCACCTGCCCTGCCATCCAGTCGACCTGGACCACGAAGTCACCGTACTTGCCCGCTTTGCTTCTGCCGCGGAATTGTTCAGTGGGCAGGATTGGCGTGTGTGGCGCGGTCAGCGGGAAATACAAGAAGAAGGGCCTGCCGGGACTTTGCGACTGATGTTTTTCGATGAACTCAACTGCTTTTTCCGTCAGGGTGGGCATTACCTCTTCGTGCTTGAAGCCGGGCGCCGCGGGACCGCCTCGATAGAACTCCGGCCAGCCGTGGCCTTCTATAATCTCCCTTGCCGGGGCAGTAACCCTGTCGTTTTCGATATACACATAAGGGTCCATATCCAGCGAGGCGGGTATCCCAAAGAAATAATCAAAGCCGAGGGCGGCGGGGCCGGCCTTTATCGGCTTGGTGTAATCCACATTGTTGCGGTTGGGCTTTTGTCCGTCTATGGTGGCCCAGCCAAGACCCAGGTGCCACTTGCCGACACAGGCGGTGCGATAGCCGTGCCGCCTGAGCAGTGATGCGACCGTCATCCTTTCAGGCTCAACGAGGGGCTCAGAGTACCCCCAAAGCACACCTTGTTTCAGCCGCGTCCGCCAGCAATACCGGCCCGTGAGAACTCCATATCGAGTGGGCGTGCAGACCGCAGAGCCCGAATGAGCGTCGGTGAAACGCATGCCCTCAGAAGCCAGACGGTCAAGATTAGGCGTGGGAATCTTGGAATCGCTGTTAAGACAGGTTACATCGCCGTAGCCTAAATCGTCGGCCATGATGAACACGATATTGGGAAGTTTGCGGCGGTCCTTTCCCGAGGATTTCAAGCCATGCGTGCAGCCCGGCAAGAGGAGCGACGCCGCTCCAAGACCCACGGTTTTCAAGAAATCTCTGCGTGTGGTCATCACCAATCCCGACCGAAAATACGCATGTCGGTTTTTCATTCTCATCTGTTCCAGGCGCCGCTTATGATAGGAAATTTGTCGACCGGCGTAAAGGCCGTGGGGTAGTCGGCGCCGGAGTGGCTGCGCCTGCAGGATTCTGTCCATTTCTTGAGGTGCTCCCGCATGGCGCCGGCTTTGTCACGATACTCAGTTATGATGTTATGCTCTTCGCCGGGGTCCTTTGCCAAATCGAAAAGCAGTTCCTCATCTCCATCTTCAGAAAGGTCGGTCAGGAATTTGAAGCTATTGTCCACGAGGGCAAGAGTGGGCGAGCCGTGCATTGCTTTTTTGCTGGGCTTGACAAACCAGAAGGGAATGGGCTTTGGACGCTTTTTCATTTTGCCGTTTACAAGCGGCAGCAGGTTTATGCCGTCGATGGGCCTGTCGTCTGGCATTTTATAGCCGAGCAGTTGCTGTATCGTGGGCAGGTAATCGACTGTGCTGCAGGGAATGTCAACGACGCGGCCGGGTTGTGCGTGTCCCGGCCATTCGAGAAGCGCCGGTCCGACAAGGCCGCCATCGAACAGACTGCGTTTCCGGCCTCGGAGGCCGCCGGTGACGCCCCGGGAATTCCTGCACCAGTTCTGTTCGCCCCCGCTGGTCATACCTTCGGGCCCGTTGTCGCTGCAAAACCAGACCATGGTGTTTTCGGCGACACGGAGGTCGCGTAGCTCTTTGCGGAGCCGGCCGATTTGCTCGTCCATAGCGGTAATGCAGCCGTAATAATGCTGCTCGCCCTCGCTGTATTGGCTGTACACTGCACGGTATTCGGGGCCTGCCACGACAGGCTCGTGCGGTTCATGGAACCAGACAGTCGCAAAAAACGGTTGCTTGTTTGCGGCGGCCTTGCGGATGAATGGAATGGCTCGTTCCATCACCACGCGCGCGGCCGGGCCTTTGAGGTTCTCGGTTTCAATTTGGCCGTTGTGCCAGAACGGCAGCCTGAATACCCACTTGTAGCTCTCAAGATTCTCGGCCGGGTTCCAGGTGGGGACATTGCATTCGGTTGTGAAGGTTTCGTCGTAATCCCTTTCCCACGGCGGCGCATATTTTCTCAGGCGGTTTTCTTCGTACTCCGGCATAGTGGGGCCGGTCTTGCTGACGGGGGCAAGGTGCCATTTTCCGAAATGCCCGGTGGCGTAGCCGAGGGACTTGCACATTCTCGCAATCGTCATCTCCTCCGCGGGCAGATAGCCCACGCTGGCGGAAAAGATGCCGTAGCGAAAATAATGCCGACCCGTCAGACAGGTGCCGCGCGTGGGCGAACATACAGGCCCGCCCGCATAGAAGCGGGTAAAACGAATGCCCGCCTTTGCCATCTCATCGAGTTGCGGCGTCTTGATAATCTTGTTTCCATTAAAGCCGACGTCGCCATAGCCCAAATCATCGGCCATAATCAGGATGATGTTGGGCTTGTCCCTGACAGCATTACGCGGGGAGCGTTCAAAGGTGTTCGCACACCCCTGCAGAAAAGAAAAAGCCGCGGTTGAAGCGGCGGTGAGGCCCGTCGTCTTAAGAAACTGTCTTCTTGTCGCTTTCACATTCACAATTTCTTCAAATACACAAGGCATCAGCCCAATCGATGCACGCGAACGTAATATGCACCGCACAATGCCTTGCCGTCCTTGTCGCACAGCCAGGTCTGCAGCCGGGTCTTGCCGGCTTTGAGCGGGACCGTGAACGTAACGGACTTATCGCCCGAGGGGACCGACTTTGTCATATCGAACTGATTGATTTTCAGGCGCGCCCCCGCAACCGGCAATGCCTTGACATTATAATGCAGCACGGTCATAGGCGCATCCATTGCAGTGTCGGCCTCGAAGGGATAGCGTGCGAGCGTAAACTCATACTTGCCGGGACGCTCGACAAAAACATTCCAGTAGGAATTGTTCCCGCCCTTAATATGACCGAAGTTGTCCACGTACACCTTGTACCACTGTGCGCACGTCAGGTCGGTGGGGTTCTCCTGTCTTGAGCCGATGTGGACATAGCAGGGCTCGTCAGCAATAGGCTCGACCTCGGAGTACCATCGCTCGTAATGGTCGCGCATGGCCTTGACAATGTCGGGATGCTTATCGGCGATGTTGTGCTCCTGGCCCGGGTCGTCGGCTATATTGTAGAGTTCCTCGCCTTTAACCAGCCGCCACTTCTTCCACATCACAGCCGAATTCCACTTCGAGATGTCGATACTGTACTGAACGACAATCATTCTGTCCGGCAGCGTTTTGGCAGAGCCGCGCAGCGGACCAGCCAGGCTTATGCCGTCGAACTTCGCTTTGGCCGGAACCCTTAAGCCGCAAAGGTCAATCAGCGTCGGAAGCAGGTCCTGGCACGTAGCCAGTTCATTGATGTCCCTGCCGTGTTGCAGCCCGCCTTTCGGCCAGCGAATAAAGCAGGCCGCGCGATGGCCCCCGTCATACAGTTGTCGCTTGCCGCCCCTCATGCCGGCGTTGAACACTTTGACGGCGCCGGCCCCCCCGTTGTCGGTCAGGAAGATGACGATTGTGTTCTCGCCTATTCCAATGTCATCGAGCATCTGCATGAGCTTGCCCATATTCTCATCGACGTTGGCAATCATCCCGAAGAACTTCGCCACGCCGCCGTGTTGCTCATAAGGCTCGGCGTACTTCTCAGGCACCAACAGAGGCGCGTGAGGCACGTTGGTCGGCAGATAGCAGAAAAAAGGCTCGTTCTTTTCGGCGCGTGCCTTTATCCATTTGCCCGCCTCTGTGAACCAGACGTCATTGCAGTAACCGTGATATTTCTGCAGCTTGCCGTTGTGATAATACGTGTCGTCAAAATAGTCATTTCCCCAATAAGCGCCGGCGGCGGTAATACCCCACGATTTGTGGTAAATCGTTTCCTCGAACCCCCGATATTGAGGAAGATAAGGGTAGTTGTCGCCCAAATGCCATTTACCGAAAAGACCCGTTCGGTAGCCGCCGGCCTTGAAAATATCGGCCATCGTGGGGACATCCTCACGGAGCATATCGAGCCCTCCGCAGACGTGCCGGGCCCTGTTGCCCAGCGCATCGAGACCTGACATAAGCTGGCCCCGTGTCGGCGTGCACATTGGCGCGACGTGGAAGTCGGTCAGGCGCACGCTCTGTCCGTGCAGCGTGTCGAGATTCGGCGTCTTGAGAACCGGATTTTCGTGACAGGAAAAATCGCCGTAGCCCTGGTCGTCGGTCATAATGAGGATAACATTAGGCTTGTCTTTCGACTCTGCGGCCCACAACGGACGGTTTATACGCCCGCCGGCCAGAACCGCAACACCCGCACTTACGGTTTTCAGAAAATCACGACGTCTCATCATAGCAATGCCTCCAATTCCTAAACCTTATTCAAATTATCGAGGACGGCTGCGAGTTTCTTTCTGACGGCCGAGGTCTCAGCCGTGTCCCTCTCGGAAGGGACGGGCGATTCTTCGAGAGGGTCCTTTTCCATATCGTATAGTCTGCCGTCGCGGTAGAGTTTCCAACGTTGCGTGCGCGCCCAGGCCTTGCCGTTCCACTGGCAGTAGGCCCACTCTCTCGGATTGCCGCGTTTGCCCATAAGCTGAGGGGCGAAACTGGCGCCGTCAATGGGGCGGTCCCTCGGAGGCGCGCTTCCGCCTAATTCGGCGAAGGTGGGCATAAAATCAGAAAAATCAATCAGGTCGTCGGATACCCTGCCCGCCGGAGTCGTCCCCGGCCAATTGGCAATCAGGGGAACTTTGGTGCCGGCGTCGGTGAGCTTGCCTTTGCCGCCGATTACGACTTTGTCGCCGACCTTCGAGACGACAGGCTCGCTGATGTATTTTCCGTTTACGGCTTTGGTAATGAATTTGGGCGGCGTGCCATTGTCGCCGGTAAACAGGATAAGCGTATTTTCTCGCAGGCCCAATTCATCGAGCGTCGATACGATTCTGCCGATGAGCTTGTCCATATACTCGACCAGCTCCTTGTACGTCTGGTATCGTCCGTTTGGTCCGACAGGCGGCGGCACTTTCAGGTCGTTGCTGATTTCGTGGGCAAGCGTGGTCGAGTAGTACGCAAGGAAGGGCTTGTCCTTGTTTCGTCTGATGAAGTCAATGATAAACTGACAGAAAATGTCCGGGCCGTATTTATCTTCGGGCTCCCGTCGAAGTTTGCCGTTCTCGTATATGAGCGGCCCGTGGTACCTTGGCCCCTCGTGCCAGCCGAAAACGCAGTTTTGCTCGAAGCCCATTTTGGTTATGTGGTTGGGGTCGTTTTTCTGCAGGCACATTTGCCATTTGCCCGCTAAGGCCGTGGCGTAGCCCGCATCCTTCAGGACGTGGCCGAAGGTGATTTCCTCCGGCGGAATATGTCCCCATTCCTTGTAGTTTCTAAAGCCGTATCGCCCGGTCATAATCTTCACACGCGACGGCGCGCAGACGGGCGAGCTGTAACAGTGGTTGAAACGTGTACCTGTTGCCGCCAGCCTGTCGAGGTTGGGCGTCTGGTAAGAACTACCGCCGTAACAGCCGAGGACCGGCTCACCAACATCATCGGCCATAATGAAAACTATGTTGGGCTTCCTGGCCGGGGACTTATTGGAAAGCCCACTCGAAAGGCCCGTACAGCCGGGCACGGCAAACGATACGGCCCCCAAACCAACGGCTTTGAGAAAATCGCGTCGCGTCCAATGACTCTTACTCATACTTATCGGCTCCTAACAATAACAAACATCGCCCTGCATTTCTTTTGGCAGAGCACCTTATACCACAGATACCCTCTAAATTCAATAAGATGCGAGCGAATTGCTTGTCAGCCCCGAACCCAACGTGGTTCACGCGTCATTGCGAGCGCAGCCCGGCAATCTCCCCCTGTCATTCCTGCGGAGGCAGGCATCCAAAAACGCTTGCCCCGTTTACCCGCCACGCTGCTTGTCCGCCGAAGGCGGGTCCTTTTGGCGGGGAGGCGGATGAACCTTTCACTTTCCTTCGTCACCCCGACCGAGCGCTCCTCCCGTCATCCCAACCGAGCGCAGCCCCCAACCGTCACCCCGAGCGCAGCCGAGGGGTCTATCAAAAAAACGCGACGCCCCCACGTCGCTTCCTAATCTGTTAGCCGCCGGCACTGCCGGCGGTCCCCTTGCCCGCCTCGCCGCTTGCCCGCCACGCTGCTTGTCCGCCGCTTGCCCGCCGCTTGCCCGCCGTAGGCGGGTCCTTCTGGCGGGCAGGCCCCATCCCCCACTTTTGCACTTTACGCTTCACTTCTGCGCTTTCCGCTTTCATCCGCCGTTTACCCGCCTCGCTGTTTGGCGGGCAGGCGGATTACGTTTTGCACTTCTTCTCCCCCCCCCACCCCCACGCTTGCCCGCCACGTCGTTTGGCGGGTCATCCCGACCGAGCGCAGCGAGTGGAGGGATCTATTAAAAACACATCCGGCGAAGCTGGATCCCACAATTCTGTCCTTTGCCCTTTGACTTTTGCTCTCCCTTGCCTTCTACCCCATGCACTCCACCCTAATAATACCCCCGCAACAAAAAAGACTGCAAAATCACAAAAGAACAATTTGAATATTGCCAGCCACCGTGAGAAAATTACAGCGCCTGACAAAAAAGATATGTAAGGAAAAGATACAGAGTTTTGTATAGATCAATCGGAGCAAATGCATATGATGGACGAACCTTCGGTTAAATTCACTATCTTAGACCATATTGACGGCATCAAGGTAATGGGAGATGTGTTTTCCGAACCTGCTAATGAATACTGGGCACTTTTATGCTTGCGAGAGGGACTTAGATTTTTGAACTCTCAGGTTGCGAAGTCCGAAGACAGCGTAAGGCAACGCTTTAACTCATCACAGATCAAGCTTCTTTGCTTTGGCAATGATCCACTGTTAGCAGACATACCACAAACCTTGCTAACATGTGCGTTTCACTGGTATGCCATTTCAGCGTGTCAGTATGTTAGAACGGTCGGAATGATTGCATATAGAGAAATTGGCGAGGTTAATGACTATATCAGAAAAGTTATACCAGATGTTCTTTCGTTTCGAGATAAGGTTGCGGCACATTTTGCATGGACTAAGAGTGATAGCAGAGATAACAAAGCTGAGCGCATGAGATAAGTATAATGCCACAAATCACTTTACAAGATGACTCTTTCTTTGTAGGGTCGTGGAAGCTAACTTCTAAAAGTAGCGAAGAAACTACTAATTCCGAAGCTATCAAGCCTTGGAGTCTCACGAAAACACACGAATGTTTGTGCAACCGGTATTGGCCAACCGAGGCCTTGTACGAGGCACCAACCCCGCACTTGCCGTCAAGGGAAATACCGTGAATTAATTCGGCAAATTCATATAATCGCAACATAAAAGGTTGGATCCTCCTTCGTCCCTTAGGGACTACTTGGCAGCAAGCTATGGAGCACAGCCGAGTCCTTCCACTGGCTCAGGATAAATATTGAAGAACCAACGGAAACCTGTTATACAGTAAAAGTAAGTCTGTGTTTCGGAGTTGTAAACAGACTCTATAATCATTGTTCGATTCTTGTACTGTTATGAATAGCTATATCAGTCCCAATTACAGATACCAAAAACTAGAGAACCCCAGTTTAGAAGACATGATAGATGTCTTTGAGGATCGAGTAAGAAATTGGATCCTACTCCCAGCAGAATCACTGTTGGAGTTGCGTCACGGCTTTATGGCCGCCATAAGTATCTTATTTACATACTTTGAAGGAATCCAGATATATATCTCTGGCAAAGATAGTAGGGGTTCATCGAAAATACATTTCATCGAAGGGTTTCTCTCTGTATTTGGTGCTCCCGACATAGATAAGTCAGCACTGGAAAATATGGCAGAAACTATATACACGCAAGGGCGTTGTGGATTTTTTCACGACGGCCAGTCGAAAAGGAAGATACTTTACTCGACCGCAAGAGAGGATGCTCTTACCATTACTATTCCCAAAGTGGATGCCGAGCTCGACTATCACGGAGAAGTGCAATCCATTGTGATTAATCCTGCCAGATTCCTCTGGTGCGTTAAAAGACACTTTGACAAATACATCTCAGACCTTAGAAAGGTAGATAACATTGACCTTCGAGACCGTTTCAAAAGGGCTGCTGATATGAAATGGGGGTTAGGTGATCCAGATATACCAATTGGTACAACTGAAGATGAATTTCGAAAAACATAACTTCGTAACCCGTGCAGCTTATTTGCACACGCGGACCAAATAATTTGTCTCTACTTCACATTACAGCCGAGCGAAATCTCGTGGAGGATATGGCCAAATTAACTATCTGCTATTTGATCTGGACTATTTCTCTGCGTTCTCTGTGTTTACCCGCCATCCTCTTGGCGGGTTCTCTGTGCCTAATTCTTTTGCCCGTTTTTTTGTTGACTTTTGTTTGAAAACTTGTTAAAATACCCGCCTATTAGCCAGAAGGCTAACGCAACCCGCCAGTAGGCGCCAGACTTGTCCGCCGGAGGCGGATATAGCGGCCAACCGCACAAACCAGGCAAGCCAGCCGGGTTTTGAGCATTTTCATTTTGGTAATTCGGATTTGCCTGCCCTCCGTAGCCCGCAGGGCAAACGATGGGTTTAGGGCTCTTGCCCGCCGCAGGCGGGTCGATATTAGGATTTCGGATTTGGCCGCGCCACGTAACCAATTACCGCTTAACCACTTACGAGCATCGAGCATCCGGATGCCCTGTCCGCTTATACTCTTATACGCTTATACTCTTCTTCCCTCTGCCCTCTGTCCTCTGCCCTCTGTCTTCTACATCTGTCGAGTATCCTCTACAAATTCGCCCTTTTATGCAAAACAAACCCAATTTCCAGGAGGCCCAAACGAACGTAACTAATGTATTAACAAAGGCTTATGAAAATGAACGAGGACTTCAGACTCGCGAAAAACAAACCCAAACAAACCGAATTTCCTTATTGCCAAAATGAACGCAACCTCCCTTGTTACAAAGGCTTATCAAAAATGATAACTCCTCCAGCTGCCAAAAAAACAAACCCAATTTATGCCATAGGTATCAAACCCAATTTCATACCCGGCGCCGTTTTCCTTCCACCTATCGCAAGAGCTGCCCTCATCAGCACGAAAACGGCCTGTTGCCCTGAATTATGGTGGACTTTCGGTATGTTTCTGCCGTTACTATTACTTTTCCGATTTAAAAGCTGGATTCCTCGCCATTTCCTGTGCGCCAACGCATTTTCGCCAGCTTTTCAATTTTGCGTAAAGCTCAGCGGCCTTTTCGGGCATCTTCCCGGCAAGATTGTTCTGCTCATTGAGGTCCTTTTCAAGGTCGTAAAGCTCGACGGCGGCCGGGCTGAAACCATCAAAGTCAGCGCTCTTTTCGAACCATTCCACCAGCTTGTACCTTCCCTGGCGGATAACACCGGACGGCGCAATACTCAGCCCGTGATAGTGCGGATAATGGAAGTAGATGGCGTCGCGTTTGAGACTACCAGTTCGTTTCAACAGCGCCATAATACTGACACCATCCACAGTGGGGTCGGTGACTTTCAGACCCACAGCTTCGAGCAGCGTGGGGAAAAAGTCGATGCTTATGACCGGGACATCACAGGTGGCGCCCGGTTTAACCACGCCGGGCCAGCAGACAATCATAGGCACACGGATTCCTCCTTCGTAGAGGTCGGCCTTGCTGCCGCGAAGAGGCTTACAGTCCTTGGGGCCGAGGTGGCCGTTATCCGAAAAGAAAATCACAATTGTGTTGTCTCGCAGGTTAAGCTCGTCAAGTGTTTTCAGCAGTGTCCCCACGCTCTTGTCCATGGTTTCGAGCATGGCCGCCTGCTTGGGATTGTTGTGACCGTACTCTTTGCCTTTGTCGGCTCCGGGCTTATTGGCGTATTTGGCGACAAGCTGGTCCTTTTCCATTTCCGGCCGGTGGATGGAATTATAGGAGACATAGCAGAAGAAAGGCTTGTCCTTGTTGTTTTCGATAAAGGCTGCGGAGCGTCCGGTGATTTCTCTGACGTGGTGCCAATCTTCCTCATACTTACTCTTGGGGCCGGCACCGGGCTTGTGGGTTGTCAGGACATCGTCGAAGCCCTGCGAGCCGGGGTCCATCGGCCTGCCCGGCTGGTATTTCTTGTCTTTATTGAGGTGCCATTTCCCGAAATGGCCGCAGGCATATCCGGCGGACTTCAAGGCCTCCGCAATAGTCACCTCCTCCAGCGGCAGATACGCCGTCCAGTCCGGCGTCAGAAGCTTCTTGTTTGTGGGGCTGCCCCCCTTAATGAAATCAGTCAAATGCAAACGCGCGGGATATTTGCCCGTCATGATGCTGGCGCGCGTCGGCGAGCAGACCGGACAAGCAGCGTAGGCATCCGTGAATCTCATCCCTTCTTTCGCAAAGTCATCCAGATTGGGCGTCTCGTAGAACTTACTGCCGTAGCAGCCCAACTGGTGCCAGCCCAAGTCATCGGCCAGGATAAATACGATATTGGGCTTCTTGCGGGGCGAATTAGCGCCAAAAGCCTCTGCAAAGTCGCCCCAGCCGGTAACCACGACCGAGGCGGCGCCTATTCCCATGCCTTTTAGAAAATCACGTCGATTCATTACCTGGTCCTTTCCGAATCTTTCTATCTAATCTTCTCATTCGTCGGCTCCTGCCCACATTAAAAGGCCGCAATATCTTAGCTCATTTTGCCGGGCTTGTCTATGGCCACGCTCCAATGGGCCGGAAGACTGGGCCGTGACCGGAGGCTGAGATGAAATACAGCCAGTTTTGGGCACTGAATGTTCCTGAATAATACCTCGTGCAGATATCGATAAGCTCGCGGAATATCTTGTTTCTTGCATAATTTGCACGCTCACGCACGTCAATTAGATTAAACTATGTGCGCTTTAATCCGGGCAAAAATGAGTCAAGACAAGGTCGGTATCGGTATCGAGCCGAAACCATTCAGGCAGAAAGAACCACCAATAAAACCGGTTCTGTCCGAGAAGTAGCGCCAGCTCATACATAAACAGCCGCTAAGGAGCAATGTAAATGCAATGCAAAATGCTTGGAACCAATCGAAAAGTCAGGTTGATGGTATCGCTGCTGCTAAGTGCGGTGTGCGCGGGTTCGACATATAGTCAAGGGACGAAGCTCGATCTTTCAAATGCCGTCATAGTACACCCCTCGGGCCAGCCGAGGCACGCCAAAGCGGCCGAGCTGCTCCAACATGAGATTAACAGGCGCACGCGAATCAGTCTTGCTGTGAGGACTTCCATGCCGTCGGGCGGTTTACCCGCAATTGTTGTCGGAACTGTCGAGACTTTTCCGACTTCGTACACACTGCCCGCGGGGCTTTCCGTCCCGGCCAAGGCCGACGGATATGCAATCTGGACCGACCGAACGGCCCGGTCGGCGCCCACTGTTTTTCTTGTCGGCCGTGACGACAAGGGGGCCTTATTCGCCGTGGGCCGGCTGATACGGCTGCTGTACCTGGCCCCAGAGCACATTCATCTGGCTGATGATGTTCAGATATCCACAGCCCCCGACTGCGCAATTCGCGCCCATCAAATCATCAGGTCGACCCAAAGTGAAGACGGCTTTGTTGACTGGCGCGATGCCGGGCAAGAGCAGCAGTACGCACGTGACCTGATTCTGTTCGGAACCAACGGCTTTGAGGCCAGGAGTCCACGGGACATTGACGATTATCTCGAAGAGCTCGGCATCGACCTGTTCCTGGTGGTGTCGTGCCAACGTGTAATTGACTATAACAACCTCGCTGACGACCAGATCAGAAAATTATACACCGACCTTGTCGGCATAGACCATTTCACTACATACGGGGGCGATGCCAGCGGGTCGAGGCCTCCCGCGGAAGTCTTGCCAAAGGCCGAGCGTGTTGTGCCGCTGGTGCTACAGAGTCACCCCGGCGCGAAATGGTGGTATTCGAATCAGTGCCTGAAAAACCACGCGGTGGACTATGACGACTATATCTTCAATTATATCAAGACCATGCAGCCGAGCTGGCTCCACGGAATGGTTTACGGGCCATGGACGAAGCGGGGCATTCGTGAAGTTCGTGCCGCTTTGCCCTCGCAGTACAAGATCCGACACTATCCGGAAATCTGCCACGTGCGCTGGTGCCAGTATCCCGTTCCCAAATGGGACCGCGTTTGGGCACAGGTCTGGCCCCGCAACCAAAGCATCTACGCGATGCCCCGAATGATGGCACAGATTCACAAGGCGACCCGCAAGGATACTGTCGGCTTTCTGCCTTACAATCATACCGGCTGTTACAATGACCTTAACAAGTTCATCTGGAGCGCAATGGGCTGGGACCTTGGTGCGAGGGTGGAGGATATCCTTTACGATTACGGGAAAGTCTTCTTCGCATACGAGTTCAAGAACAATCCCGACGGAGAGGGTTCATCCGATTCAAAAGATGCGATAATCGATGCAGGCGCCCGCGCGGTTGCGCAAGGACTTGAGCTTCTGGAAGCAAACTGGACGGGCCATCTGGCAGATAATAAGAGCGCCGAAGCCGCATTGAAATTGTGGAAGAAGATCGCGAGAAGTATGGGCGGCGTCGCAAAGAACTGGAGGCTGGAACTGTTCCTCTACAAGGCCTTTCTCGATGCCCAGGTCAAACGCAAGTACGATGCCGAAATGCAGTGCGAGCGGCAGGCGTATGAAGCCCTGAAGCAGGCCGGGACGGTCGGAGTCGCCACGGCTGTCAAAAATGCCCGTGCGGCACTGGCACAAATCGACAAGGACTTTCAGACGAAGGCGGCCTTCAAGCAGGAACTCCAATCGTGCGGTCTTACCGACCGCCTCGGCGACCTTGATGAAGTCCTGGATAACATATACTCTCCACTGAACGACCGAAAGTGGCTTGAAAAGCGATTGGATGGCGTTACAAGCATTGCGGATATCGAGAAGATTCTGAATTACGAAGACCCGGGCCCCGGCGGCTTTTATGATAATCTCGGCGTCGCCGGAGAACAGCCCCACCTTGTCAGACAGAAAACATGGGACCAGGACCCCGGTTTTGTGCATTCGCCGATAGAGTGGGTCGACCATAAACCCGGCTCCGACCGCAGACACTCCCAAATGACCCATGCGACCAGCCGATACGATACGCCCCTGCTGATGCGGTGGGAAGGACTCGACGCCGGTGCAACCTATCATATTAACGTGGTTTACCTCGGCCCATTCGGTCCGAAATTTACCTGCAAGACAGACGACGGCCGCCTGATTCACGGTCCGAGGGGCAATTCTGATACTACGCCGGTCTCTTACAGCGTACCACCCGCTTCCACCAGTGACGGTGTGCTTGAGCTGCAATGGAATCTTACGAATGAGGTGCGCGGCGTTTCTGTAACGGAAATCTGGCTGACCAAAGACTGAAAAGAGAACCGGCACTATTATGAAGCCTGAGCGTCTCGATCGCCCGCAGGCTCCTGGGCCTTGACAGACTTTCGCCACTGCCGCAACAGTTGATGGAGTTCCCTGGTCTTGCCGGCCATTTTCTCGGCAAGGTCGTTTTTCTCGCTGATGTCGTCGGCGAGGTTGTACAGCTCGAGATGACCATCATCAAAGAATTCGAGCAGCTTCCAGTCGCCTTTGCGAATAGCGCCGCAAGAGCGGCCGCCGAGAAAATGAGGCTTGGACAGGGGATAATGCCAGTAGAGCGTGTCACAAGCCGATGAAGCGTTTGGATTACTGAGAAGGGGCAGAATAGAGATGCCGTCGAGGTGCTGTCCGGGCTTCGGGTCCACATTAACAATCCCGCAGAAAGTGGGATAGAAATCAATCACGCAGACAGGTGCATCGCAGACGGCGCCGCGCGGTGTCACGCCAGGGAAACGGACAATCAGCGGCACGCGGATGCCGCCCTCATACAGCGTGGATTTGCCTTCCCGCAGGGGCGCGTTGCTCGTGACCCGGCTCTCGCCGCCGTTGTCGGACGTGAAGACAACGATAGTATTCTCGCCAAGTCCTGATTGTTCAAGCTTTTCCATAATCATACCTACGCCTTCGTCTATGCTCTCAAGCTGAGCGGCCAGGTGGACATTATTCTTCGGCGCCCTTGAGCCCCTGCCCGCACCGGGCTTTTGCGAGTACTTTTCCACCAGCGCCGGCTTGCCCACAAGTCTTGTGTGAACGGCGTAGTGACTCAGGTAAAGAAAAAAGGGATGACTACGGTGACGCTCGATAAACTCGACGGCTTCGAGGTTCTGCCGGTCGGTAAGAAACTCTCTGTCGGGCAGGCGCCTTGCGATATCGGGGTTGAAGTGGTAGGGATGGAAATAGCTGCCGCCGCCAATACCGCGGCTCTCCGAGACGATGGTCTCGTCGAACCCGTGCATTGCGGGCGGAAACTCTTTCACTCCGCTGCTGGCGTAGCCGGTCAGGTGCCACTTGCCGATAATTCCCGTCGCGTAGCCTGCCGAGCGAAGCATCTCAGCGATGGTGGTATAGTCCGTCGAAAGGTGGTTAGTGTCATCGGGCTGCAGGTAGTTGGTCATACCGACTCGCGCCGGATATTGCCCCGTCATAAGACTGGCGCGGTACGGCGAGCAGACCGGAGCCGAGGCATAGGCCTGGGTAAAGCACGTCCCCTTTGCACCCAGCCGGTCAAGATTGGGCGTTTCATTGAACCGGTTGCCATAGCAGCCCAATTCCGCCCAGCCAAGGTCGTCGGCCAATATGAAAATGATATTGGGCCTCTTCTGTGCTGCTCTGTCCCCAGACCGAGACGCGAGATTCGCACAGGTGGCAACGGCAAATGACGCAGCACCGAGCCCCATAGCTTTTAAGACATCACGTCGCGTGCAATTGGACCTGCTCATTGTTTCCTCCCTTCCATTGGCCAGTTGGGCGATTCGGTGCGGGCGGTCTTGAGGTATTCTTCGAACACATCAATAACGTCGGGATACCGGTCCGCGACGTTATGCTCCTCGCGAAGGTCTTCGGCAAGATTATATAATTCCAGTGGCTGGTCCGGTTTTGGCCGCCTTGCCTTCCAGTTGCGCCATCGCACCACCTGATGCAGTTTTGGAGGCGGCGATTCCCAGTACATGAAGCGGTCACTGAGGTTCTGCTGCTTTCTGCCGAGCAGGGCCGGCAAAACACTGATACCGTCGATATTCACGGGAGGTTTAGCGCCGGCAAGTTCGGCCAGCGTCGGCATGACGTCGGCGTAATACCAGGGCGCGTCGCTGACTTTGCCGGCGGGGACTTTGCCAGGCCAGCGGACAACCATAGGCGTTCGGATGCCGCCTTCGTGGAAACCGCCCTTACCTCCTTTCAAAGGTCCGCTACTATTGAACATCGGGCCGCCACTGCCAGCAGCTCCGTTATCCGAGCAGAAGAACACAATGGTATTGTCATCGATGCCGAGCGCGCTCAGAAGGTCAAGGATGCGGCCCACGTCCCTGTCCATACGCGTAACCATAGCAGCGAAAATTTTGGCCTTCTCCGGCCACGGTTTATCCGTATACGGTTCTGTACTGGGGACCTCCATATTAAAGTGCGGACTAGTGTAAGCAACATACAAAAAGAACGGTCGGCCCCTGTGTCGTCGAATAAAATCCACAGCAAAATCGGTGAACAGGTCGTGCGTATATTGCTGCTGTCTTCCGTTTTTGTTGCCTTCGAGAGTCACTTTCTCTTCGTTGTGCCACAGGTAATCGGTGTAGTAGAACACGGCATGATTCTGATTAAGATAACCGAACCACTCGTCGAATCCCTGTTTGTTCGGCACACCGGTTGTACCCGGGTCACCAAGTCCCCACTTTCCGGTTATGCCGGTTGCGTAGCCGGCCTGCTTGAGCACCTCGGCGACCGTAACATCTTCGTCCATAAGCGGAAGCCGGCAGCCCCCCCCAGTGATTTCGTCGCGGACGCCGCCGGTCCTGCAACTGTTCTCACGGACGCGTGTATGGCCGGTATGCTGGCCGGTCATCAGTACGCTTCGCGAAGGTGCGCAGACGCAGGCGCCGGCATAGCACTGAGTAAAACGCATCCCTTCTGCGGCCATTTGGTCGACCCTCGGCGTCTTTGTAAGCTTCTGACCATAGCAGCCCAAATCGCCGTAACCGAGGTCGTCGGCCATAATGAAAACGATGTTTGGACGTCTTTTTTTGCCGGTCGGACCCGTAGATGGCCCCATACAGCCGTGCAGTGTCACTGCGGCCGCGCCGGCACCGATGGCTTTCAAGAAATCACGCCGCGTATAACTGACCATCATGTCCCCTTGCGGTCTCCTTTCTAATCCCGTGGAAATTCTCCTACCGCAGGCTTGATTCCTCCGGCGCTTGGCCAGGTTGGGCCTTCACGCTGGAGCTCCCGCCAGAGCTGGTTCATTTGGTTAATAAGCGACTGAAGATGCCCCGTCTTGTGCGAGGCCAGGTCGACTTTCTGGCTGACATCGGTTTTGAGGTTATACAGTTCAAAGCGAGCCATCTTTGTGGTCTTGACCCATTCCATGATTGCCTGGCCGGCAGCAGGCTTTTCGGCGAATCCGAGCAAAACTTCATCGCCCATTCGCATAGCCATATTGGGTACGCCCGTGTAATTGATATTCCAGCATAGGGGCCGCGTCCGTTTGAGGTTCTTGCCCTCGAAGACCGGCGTGATGCTGACGCCGTCAAGAACACGGTCAGTAGGAACTCGCGCGCCCGCCAGTTCGCACAGCGTGGGCAGGAAGTCCACGCTGCTGATTGGTTCGGCACAGACCCGCCCGCCCTTGATTCGCTCTGGCCACCGGACAATACCGGGAACTCGAATACCACCTTCGTAGAGGTGACGCTTCATACCGCGCAGATTACCGGGCGTTCCAGCGCTGCGCCTGCGAATGGGGTCAATCCTGGTTGAGCCCCCGGGGTATTCCGGGCCGTTATCACTGGTGAAGATAACCAGCGTGTTTTCGACCAGCCCCATCTCGTCCAGCGCCTCCATCAAGCGACCAAAAGCATTGTCCAACTGTGTCACCGTACCATAGTAATATCTCTTTTCTGCAGGCGTGTTGTCGGTCGGATAGCGGGGCACGCGCCCGTAATTCAAGCTCTTTTCGAGCGTTCGAACCTGTGGCGTATCATACATCCGCATGTATTCTTCCGGCGGGTCCAGGGGCGTGTGAGGCTCATGGGTGCATATTTCAATAAAGAATGGTTTGTCAGGCTCGCGCTTTTTGACCCAGTCTATCGCCTCAGTGACAACCACATCACAGTACCACCCCTTTGTCTGGCTGACCGGTTTGCCGTTGCGAACGAAATTATCCGGGTTGAGGGGACCGTTGAAACTGTTGACCTCGCTGGCGAACCAGTAGTCGAAGCCCTGGTCACCCGGCAAGGGATGTCTGCCGTCAAAACTGCCGAGGTGCCACTTGCCCAAAAAGCAGGTGGCGTAGCCGGCGTCGTGCAGTAACTCGGCGATTGTCTTCTCCTGAGCACGCAGATGGACCCGGTTACCGGCCAGATGATACACACCTGTGCGATAGGAGCAGCGGCCGGTCAGTAAACCGGCGCGGGCCGGTGAACATATAGGCGCCGCCGAATAGCAATCGCTGAACCTTATGCCTTCCGCGGCAAATCTATCGAGGTTCGGTGTCTTGATGAACGGATGGCCGTAACAGCCCAGGTCGCCATAGCCAAGGTCATCCGTCAGAAAAACAACCACGTTCGGGCGGGCGGCGCCTCCTCTTCCGGCAGAGGATACGACGCGACCGCTGTGCAAAGCTCCACATCCGGCTCCGCCGAGGGTGATTGCACCCAAGCCAAGCTGTTTTAGAAAGTTGCGACGACTTAACTTGTCAAATCTCACCTTAGCTCCGAACTAACTCCACGTTTCTTTGAAGCCCTATGATATGCATTCTTTGGTTTGAGTCCAACGCCAAAATAAAGTAGATGCAGAAGGCAAGCCGATGAGTGGTCTCAAAATGTAACTTCGATTGTCTTGCTTCTGTCCCCCAACAAAGACAAAACGCCCGTGAGGGCCTTCATTTTGGCCGTGCCGGGTTCGCCCACGTTAACCGTATACTTGCCCTCTTTGAAAACCTTGGGCCGATACGAAGTCCCGTTTATGCGAAGCGTGTAAAGAACCTCGGCATTGGGCTCATCAATTATCTGCACCACGGGATTGGTCATACCGGCAACTTCGATGGTCGGTAGAAAGGCGACGGCCTTTCGCCCGTAGTTGTCCTCCTGCCTGACTGTCCTGGGCCAGCCGGGATACTGCTCAGCATCGGGACTGCCAATATCTACATTTCTCGGCCAGCATTCGACTGTGATTTCTCTTGTTCTCTTATTGAATCTGACGACGCCAAAACCAGCCGCTCTGGTCGTGAGCTTGTCGTGGTTCTCCTCCGGGGTAGGGTTGGCGACCGCCAGCATAGTGATTTTATTGCCCAACCCGTCGAGAAACTCACCCAGGTATTCGGGCATTCCCGGCTCGCGGTTCCGCCCACCCTCCAGCGGGGCCCACCAGCGAAGGTAAAGGTTGGCAATGGAAGGCACGCAAAAGGAATAGCCGGCGTCGTTCCATCGGTCGATACCGTGGTGAACGAACGTGCCCAAATGCTGGTCGCCCCCAATCATGAACGCGAACGCCTTGCGGATTTCCTTCAGGGCCTTGTCTCGTCCCGTCTTCGGCCAGCCGTTGGAATCGAGGTCGGCAAGCAGGCGGTAGTCCCTCTTGCCGTGAAGATGAGCCGAGCCGCAGAAAACTGTCTGAGACAGCACGCACTTCATATCGCAGTCTTGCCAGTCGGCCCCCCAGGCCCTGAGAAACTTAAGCTGACGCTCCCCCAGCAATTTCGCGCCGGGGACATCAAGGCTCCTGGGGTCATAATTGGGGTCGGTGACATGGTCGGGCCTTGGCCCCATTTGCGGGACCAGCCCCTGCGGACCCGACTTGAACTTGCGGTCTTCGATAATGGCAAAGCTCACCCGCCCTACCGTCAGAGAGGTATAGTACACGCCGATGCCGCGTTCTACGGGCGTGGGGTCGTATGGGTCGGGCAGATGGCTCGTCTGGGCGCGTTCGACCATCTCGACATATTCAACGGGAGCGGCGTATCCCCCGTCGTGACCGGCCCGAGTATTAGACTTTTTGCCCCCCGCACCCCACAAATTGGAATGACCGACATCATGGTCGTCTGGTATCGTAACCGTCGGGACGTTGCGAATAATGTCCCCGAAATCTCTGCCGAACTTAAGCCAGTGGGCATAGTGGTGGCGATGATTGTAGACCTGGTCTCCGGAAAAGAAAAGCAGGTCGGCGTTGAGCTTTTTGACGTTCTCAACGATGTCGGTCTTGGGTATGTCCCCTCCATGCTCCGGATTGATTGAGTTGCCGGTGAACGCGACCACAACAATAGTCTCCTTATCCACGGGGTCTTTACGAATCGTACCGGTATAGTATGCGTTCCTGCCGTGCACGAGGCGGTATTTGATATCCCTGGTGGAATCCCAGTTCTCTACCCGGAAAAGCGCGACCCAGCCGTCCTCGACTACCGACGCTTGCGCTATCTGCTTCCATTTTCCATCCTGCCTGATTTCAAGCCGAACCACCTTGTCCTCATTCTGCTTTAGCGGATAGAGCTGGGCCGTGAGCTTCAGGACGTTGTTTTGAACAGTGTACAGGGCAAAGCAGATAACCTTATCTCTGGGAACTTCGGGGACATCCAGCAGGTCGGCACCACCGGCACAAAGCGGCAGGGTCAAACTAATACATACGAAAATCAGTCTTACTATCCTTGGTCGCATATTTGCTCCTTTCGGCTTAGCGTTACCGCCGGCATCACAACTCTGTCGCCCCCAAAGCTGGATCGTTAATGCTTCGCATTTTGTCCAGCAACTTCGCGTTCAGGGACCGGCGCAGATTCTGGATGAGAGGGTCGGGCGAGTCAATCAGGTTGGTTGTCTCGGCCGGGTCGTTCAACAAATCGTACAATTCATCCTTTATGAAATGGTCGAAGTCGCGGACCAGTTTCCAGCGGGGTGCGCGGTAAGCGCGCATAGTACCCGCTCCCCGCATCGTGTATTGAACGAACAGGTCGTTGTCCCATTCGATCCGCTTGCCTTTAAGCAGCGGCAGAAAATTTCGGCCGCGGATAATTTCGCCTTTGGGCACTTTCAGCCCTGCAATCGCCAGCAAGGTAGGAAACCAGTCGAGAAAGCTAATCGTCTGCTCAATGGTCATTCCGGGTCTGATAACTTTAGGCCAGCGTATTATTGCCGGGACGCGCAGGGAGTTATCGTACATATTGGGGCCTTCATCGCGATTGTCGGTGAGGGTCCAGCTTGCGTTGCCCTTTCCCTCGACGGCGTGATGGCCGACGTTGTAGCCATTGTCCGAGGTAAAGACAATCACAGTATTGTCGGATAGCTCAAGTTCATCCACCACCGCCAACAGACGTCCGAGATTGCGGTCGACACTGGCGACGCTGCCAAGGTATTCGCGCATCATTCGCTCGACCAGCGGCACATCGAGCCTCGGATAATCGGGGTTGGGAATCTTGGGATCCATGTTCCCGAACCGGCTGTAGTCCGCGCCGCTGAGAGGAAGCCACGTGTGCCCGCCGTCCGGTGCGCGACTGACGGTACTGGCGTGCGGTGCCCAGTAGTGCAGGGAAAGCACGAAGGGGCCGGCCTTTGTGCGCCGAATGAAATCAATAGCGTAGTCGGTCAGAATGTCGGGCGTGTAACCCTGTACCTGCCTAACGTCACCACCCACCTCTATTTTCGGGTCCATGGACACCTCGCCGCCCCACCGAAAGCCGGTGAACTCGGTATAACCAAAGAGCGTCGGATGGCACTCATCTTTATCGCCCAGATGCCATTTGCCAATAAGGGCGGTGGCATAGCCCGCGTCGGCCAGAATTCGGGGCCAGGTTGCAAAGGTCGGGGCCAGACCGACCTTCTTGCTCTTGATGAAATCGGTTATGCCAACCTCGGTGCCATACCGGCTGGTCAGCAGCGAGGCACGCGAGGGGCTGCACACCGGCGTCGTAACAAAGCAATTAGCCAGACGAACACCTTCGCTGCACAACTTGTTTATGTTCGGGCTGTACGCATCAGGATTTGGCGCGGCACCGAAGGCCCAGTCCGCCTGGTCGTCGGTCATTATGAAGATGATGTTCGGCCTGTGTTCGAGTGTACCGGCCGGAACCCGCCGAAAAGCACCGCATCCCGGTAAAGTCAACGCCGCGGCGCCCACTCCCAAGGCTTTGAGAAAATCGCGTCGAGTGTAATTATATGCGCTCATCTCTTTCTAAGTCTTCTCTACCGGCCAAAAAGGCGAGTCAGTGCGGGCGGTCTCGAGATATGCCTCTATTTTAGCCACAACGTCAGGACGCTGACCGGCGATGTTGTTCTTTTCGCCGAAGTCTGTGGTAAGGTCGTAAAGTTCGAGCGGTTCGCCTGGGCTTAGTCGAACAGCCTTGTAATCGCGCCAGCGCACCGCCTGCTGAAAACCGCGCTCGAAGAACTCCCAATACAGAAAACGGTCACCGAGGTCCTGTCTCTCTCCCAACAGCGTCGGCAACACGCTTACACCGTCGATATTCGAAGGCGGCACAACACCCGCGATTTCAGACACCGTAGGCAGAACATCGGCAAAATACCAAACCGCGCTGCTCACTTTCGCCACCGGGACGCGTCCCGGCCAGCGGACAATCATGGGTGTGCGAATACCACCCTCGTACATGTCACGTTTGTGCCCGCGGAGGGGCCCCGAGCTGTCAAAGATCCCATCCCAGCGCTGGGCCGCTCCGTTGTCCGAGCAGAAAAAGACCAGCGTCTTCGCATCAATGCCTCGATTCTTCAGCATGGCCATAATCCGGCCGATGTCACGGTCCATACGGGTAATCATAGCCGCGTGTACCTTCGCATCCTGTTGCCAGGGCTTGTCGGTATAGGGCTCTGTGCCTGGTATCTGGTACTTCGCGTGCGGGATAGTGTAGGGCAAATAAAGGAAAAACGGCCCGTCTTTGTGTCGGCCTATGAAATCGAGCGCAAAATCGGTAAACAAGTCGTGGGAATACTGTTCCTGCCGACCTTGAGTATTTCCTTCAAGGATGACTTTTTCCTGGTTGCGCCACAGATATTCCGGATAGTAACTGTGTGCGTGGCTCTGATTCAAGTAACCAAACCACTCGTCAAAACCCTGACGGTTGGGAACGCCGGTGGTATCCGGCTCGCCAAGCCCCCATTTGCCGGTGATGCCTGTCGCATAGCCTGCCTGCTTGAGCAATTCAGCCACGGTGACGTCTTCCGTTTCCAGCGGAACGCGTCCTACTAACTTGCTCGAATTGCCTCGCACTCTCGTGTGGCCGGTGTGCCGGCCGGTCATCAACACGCTGCGGGACGGGGCACAAACCGTAGAACCCGCATAGCACTGAGTGAAACGCGTCCCCTCGGCGGCCATACGGTCCAAATTAGGCGTTTTGATTTGCCTCTGGCCATAGCATCCGAGGTCAGCATAGCCCAAATCATCAGCCATAATAAAAATGATGTTCGGCCGGCTTCTCTGTGCCGGCGCAATCGCATACGTACCGGCGCAGCCCGGCAACAGTGAACAGGTTGCACCGGAAGCAGCGGCAAATCCAACGGTTTTGAGAAATTCGCGTCGTGTGTAATTATCTCCGTTCATTTCTTCCTTCCTTCCCTGCCCAAGGGCCAATTAGCGGAATCAGTGCGCGCGGTTTTCAGGTAAGCCTCGATTTTGGCAATAACATCGCGGTGCTCGGCGGCGACATTCTGCTTTTCGCCGATATCATTCGTAAGGTCATAAAGTTCCAGGGGACCGTTTGGGTCCTTGTGCACGTTGAGGCGGACGGCCTTCCAGTCGCCCATCCGCACGGCCTGCTTGCCGCCCCTCTCGTGAAACTCCCAGTAAAGATACTCGTGCTTTTTTTGCTTATTAGGCTTGCCCAACAAAGTCGGAACCATCGAGATGCCGTCGATTTTGTCGGGCGCCTTTGCACCGGCCAGTTCGACGGCGGTCGGCAGAAAATCCCAGAAAGCCGAGATGTGGTCGGTGACAGAACCGGATTCGATTTTCCGCGGCCAGCGAGCGATTAACGGCACTCGAATACCACCCTCGTAGAGGTCGCGCTTGCAGCCCCGCAGCGGACCCCGGCTATTGAAGAAAGCAGGGTCGACGCCGCCCTCCTTATGGGGGCCGTTGTCACTGGAGAACATAACAAGCGTGTTGTCGTCGATGCCCAGCCCTTTGAGTTTGGCAAGCAGTGTGCCTATGTCACGGTCCATCCGCGTAATCATAGCCGCTTGACCCTTCTGCGGCTCCGGCCAGTCCTTGTCTTTGTATATCCCGTAATCTGGCACCTCCATCCCGTTGCCGATGTGGCGGCCTGCTTCATTGTTGGCGTGCGGAATGGTGTAAGCCAGATACAGAAATAGAGGTGCGTTCCTATTCAGTTCGACAAATCGCAGCGCCTCCTCCGTAAACAAATCGTGGGAATAGGTCCCCTGCCGCCAGGACCAGCCCTGCTCGCCCTTGTAGCCTGCGGCAAGCTGATTGTCGTCAAGGACTACTTTATCTTCATTCCTCCAGAGAAACTCCGGGTAGTAATTATGGGCGTGCATCATACTCAGATAACCAAAGAAATAATCGAAGCCGTTGCGCGCCGGGTCGCCGGGCGGCGGTGGATGGCCCACGCCCCACTTGCCGATTAGCCCGGTGACATAACCGGCGCTTTTGAGAACTTCAGCGACGGTAACATCTTCGGGCTCCATCAGAATGCGCGAATTGGCGCGGACCCGGCAGTGCCCGGTGTGCAGTCCCGTCATTAGGCTGCACCGCGACGGCGCGCAGACCGTGCTGCCGGCGTAATGCTGCGTGAAACGCATTCCCTCGCCGGCCATGCGGTCTATGTTCGGCGTCTCAACTTGCTTTTGGCCGTAACATCCCAGGTCGCCATAACCAAGGTCGTCGGCAAGGATAAAGATAATATTCGGCCGTCTGCTCTCTCCCGTCCCCGCCGGGCTTGCAGCAGCACAACCCGGCGCAAGTGAGAAGACTCCGACCGAAGCCGCAGTCGCCCCCGCCATTTTGAGAAATTCTCTTCGTGTGTGCCGCTTCATGATTCCTCCAAGGCAGAAATATCATTAGAGACGATTGACGTAAACGTAATAAGCCCCGCACAATTCCTGACCGTTTTTGTCATAGAACCATGTCTCCATTCGGGTCTTGCCCGCTTTGAGTTTCGCCTTGAACGTCACAGCGGCCGCATCCTCGGCAACCGCCGTAGTCCGGTCAAAGTCTGCTATCCTGAGCCGGGCCGTGGCTGCATCGATAGCCTCACCGCCCGTTATAGCCCCCCTGATAGGTGCGTTCACTTCTTCCGGCCAGCGGCGAAGCGAAAATTCATACTCGCCGTCGCGCGCGACCTCCACCGCCCAGAAACTGTTGCGTTTTTCACCCCACAGAATCATAGTCTGGTTCCACGGCTTGTCCGAATGCCAGTCATGGGACGTAATCTTGGAAGGGTTCTCCTTGTCCGAGCCGATGATGATTTCGCAGTACTCGTCAAATCGCTTGGAAACGTCCGCCCACCATTCTTCGTAGGCTTGACGCAGTTTCTCAGCTACCTCGCGATGCTTATCCGCGACATCCTTTTCCTGGCCCGGGTCTGCTTTGATGTCATAGAGCTCTTTGCCGTTGATAAGCCGCCACCGGTCCGTCATGACCGCGCTTTTACGCCACTTTATGGGATAATCGACGCGCTGCGAATCCGTAATGATGGTCCGGTCAGGCCAGTTTTTGTCGTGCCCCATCAGCAGTGGAACGAGGCTGGCGCCGTCGAAGCTGACACGCGGGGGTCTTGTCAGCCCGCACAGTTCAATAAGCGTCGGCAACAAGTCCAGATGAGCTGTAAGTCGCACGACATCGACGCCGCCTCCGAGGCCGCCGCCGGGCCAGCGAATAAAACACGGCACGCGATGCCCGCCGTCGTACTCAGTGCCCTTTTGGCCGCGCATGCCCGCGTTGAACACCTTCACCCCGGCCGTTCCGCCGTTGTCGGTCATAAAGATTAGAACGGTGTTATCCTCTATCCCCAGTTCCTTCAACTTCTTCATTAGCCGACCCATATTCTCATCGATGTTGGCAATCATCCCGTAAAACTTGGCGTTTACTCCCTTGTCCTCGTACGGCCTGCTGTATTTCTCAGGAACTATATGCGGCCCGTGAGGACAATTGGTGGGCAGGTAACAAAAAAACGGCTGGTCCTTGTTTTTCTCGATAAACCCCATCGCCCCGGCAAACCAGATGTCCGTGCAGTAACCGGTAAACTTTTCCAGCTTGCCGTTGTGGCAGTAGGTGTCATCGATATAATCGTTCCCCCAGTAGTCATGCACATTGCCGATGCCGCCTCCGTGGTGAATCAGCACTTCATCAAATCCACGGTCCCCCGGCCTGAAGGGATAGTTGTCCCCAAGATGCCACTTCCCGAAGATGCCCGTCCGATAGCCGCCGGCCTTAAAAACATCCGCCACCGTTACCTCGTCTTTGCGAAGCAGATTCCGCCCCATAACCGTGTGCCAAACCCCCGTACGGTTACAGTAACGTCCCGTCATCAATCCTGCGCGTGTCGGCGAACACGACGGGGCCACGTGAAAGTCTGTAAGCCGGACGCTCTGGGTGTACAGCCTGTCCAGGTTCGGTGTCTTGATAATCTTGTTGCCGTGACAGCCCAGGTCGCCGTAACCCTGGTCGTCGGTCATAACCAGGACAACATTCGGCCGTTCACGCTTTGCACCTGCGGTTCGGCCTGTCCCGCCGCAGCTCGGCAAAACTGACAAGGCGCCTGCCGAAGCCGCTGCAACACCCATCGTCTTTAGAAATTCTCTCCTCGTCTGCTGTCTCATGCCTTTTCTCCTGTGATTATCCCGTTGACTACCCGCTCCGTCTCGAACCATCCAAAAGCCCGACGAGGCGGGTTGAGATTCTCCGTACATACTCGTACCGGTCATTCTGCGCCGCCTTCAGAGCATCGAGAGCAGGCAGAGCCTTTTGGCCGATGTCCTCCAAAGCCAGGGCCGCATAGTGTCGTACAATCTGGTCCTCGCCCCTCAGCTCCCGCAACAATGCAGGCAGTGCCTTATCCTGCACGTCCATCTTGCACAGCGCTCGAGCGCATGCGACACGCACACCGGCTGAATCGTCTTGCAACGCAGAAGTCAACGCGCCTTTGGCCCGTGCTGCACTCGGTCCCAAATCGCCAAGACCCATTGCCGCCCACCAGCGTATCGAGGGCCGCTTGTCCTTCATTGCCCTGAGAAGGTCGTTTACACCTGACGTACCCTGCTCGCCCGATTCGATGACCCCAAGAATATCACTGACGAGGCTTCGGTTCTCCTTCCCTCGTGGGATATCGTATTCGCTGCCGTACTTTTTGGCCAGCACTTCAAGCTCCGGCTCCGGTATCAGGCCGACGTCCCCGGTCTGCAATATCCATTTCTTCAAACGGGAACGCATCTGCTTCAGCACAGCCTCGTATTTCGCCAGGCCGGCCAGATTGCTTATCTCGTGCGGGTCTTTCTCCAGGTCATATAATTCCTCAGTTGGCCGCGTCGGAGAGAACAGACCGGCCTGGATATGGTCGAGCTTCCCCTCGGCGAAAAGTCTGCGCATCGTTTTGATAATCTCCTTGTTGTCTTTGTACCGATTGGGCTGAAGATGCGGGCGATTGGGATAGAAGTTCCGTATGTACTTATATCGCTCGGTCCGTATACATCTGATGCACTCAAGGGTTTCGTCGCAGCGGTCGCGGGCGGCAAAGATATACTCCCGCGGTTGGTAGCCAGGGCCGAAGAGCGGCCGGCCCTGCATGTACTCCGGTACGGGAATGCCCGCAATGTACAGCGAAGTGGCGGCAATGTCGATGTGACTGACCAGGTCGTCGCGAACCGTGCCGGGCTTGATGGCGCCCGGCCAGCGGATAACCAGCGGCACGTGGATGCCTTCGTCGTAGAGGAACTGCTTGCCCCGCGCGTGACTGATGCCATGGTCGGTCCACAGAAACACAACCGTAGTATCCTCAATGCCTTCGTCCTTGAGACGCTCAAGGACCTTGCCGACCTCCGCGTCGAGATACAGGACAGAGTTCAGATACTGCGCCCAATCCTCGCGCAGGACCGGATGGTCCGGATAATACGGAGGCAACTTCACCTTTGCAGGGTCAACCGGATTGGCGACCGGGGCAGCACGGTATTTGCCGCCGCGTAACTGAATCTGGGCAAAGAACGGCTGGCCGAGCCTGCGATTTCTCCAGTCGTTGTCATCGTAAATCGTCTGGTCCCAAACGAAGTTGTAGTCGGTCTTGCCGAGCTTTCTGTCCTGCGATACCACGTCGCCGTGATAAACAGTGGTCTTTGGTCCGCCGTTGGAGGTGTAGTAGCCGTGCTGCTTGAAATACTCAGGCAGGAGTTTTACATGCTCAGGCAGATGTATTTCGGAACCGGGCCATGAGCTGCGATGGTGATGGGCGCCTATAGTGGTCTCGTACATGCCGGTTATCATGGCGGAGCGACTGGGCGAGCAGACCGGCCCGGTAACAAACGCATTCTTGAATAGCGCCCCTTCGCCGGCAAGGCGGTCGATGTTCGGCGTCTGAATCGTCGTTTCGCCGTAGCAGCTCCAGTGCGGAGACATATCCTCGGCAATTATCCAAAGGATGTTAGGGTTATTTCCGGGCGGCCCGCCCAAAAAAATACCCGCGTCACCCGCGCAGCCGGATAAAGCTATGCCTGCAGCTCCTAATCCCGCCCTTTTAAGAAAATCCCGTCGACTGTAACCACAACCACCCTTGCTCATGTTATCTATCCGCCTTTCTTCATGTTCGTTTGGCCCGGTTTTTAAGATATTCCTGAAGAAATTTTTGCGTCAGTTCATCCGAGTCGCCATATTGTTTTCGCAGGCGCTCCAGCTCGGCCTTTAGCTCCTGGGTGACATTCTCGTAGCCGGTCTTACCATACAGGTTGTTAAGCTCGTGCGGGTCCTTCTTCAGGTCGTACAGCTCCCACGCGTCAATGTCATAATAGAAGTGAATCAGCTTGTAGCGTTTTGTCCTGATACCGTAATGCCGCTTGACGGCATGGGCGGCTGGATACTCGTAATAGTGATAATACATCGAAGTGCGCCAGTCTTTAGGTGTTTTACCCCCAAGCAATGAACGGAAAGACCCGCCCTGCATATCTGCAGGCACAGCAACACCTGCAAAACCAAGAAACGTTGGCGCAAAGTCAAGGTTGAGCACGATGTCCCTATTGACAGTACCGGCCCTGATTTCTCTCGGATAGCGCACCAATAGCGGCATTCGCAAAGATTCCTCGTACATAAACCGCTTATCGAACCAGCCGTGATCGCCAAGGAAGAAGCCCTGGTCGGAGGTATATACGACAACCGTACTCTCAGCAAGACCGGACTCGTCAAGGTACCTCAACAGCCTGCCGACATTATCATCAACCGACGCGACGCAGCGCAGGTAATCCTTTATGTATCGCTGATATTTCCATTTCTTCAAAGCAGGCCCTGTCAGACCTTCGGGCGGCTTGATTTTAGTATCACCCGGCACACTTAGATGATCGGAAATTGTCATTTCCTGCTCTCTGGCGGCATCGCTGCGGGTTTTATAGTCGTCGTCAAATGTCTCGGGCACAGGTATATCCACATTATCATACATCTTTGCGTGCTTTTCGTCGGGCTGCCAGTTGCGGTGGGGGGCCTTGTGGTGGTACATAAGAAAAAACGGCTTGCCGGTGTCGCGCTGCCTGAGCCAGTTCAGACAAAAGTCGGTAATAAGGTCGGTGACATAGCCGGTGTATTTCTTCCTTTCGCCCATCTCGATGAATTCGGGATTGTGATACTTGCCCTGGCCGGGCAGGATGCTCCAATAGTCAAAACCGGTCGGCCTGCTCCCGAGGTGCCACTTGCCTATAATGGCCGTCTGATAACCGGCCTTTTGCAGCAGCTTGGGAAACGTCTGCTGGCTGCCGTCGAAAGGCTTCTCGCGGCTGTTGTCGATTTTTTCATTGATATGGCTGTACTTGCCCGTCAGAATCACGGCCCGGCTCGGCGCGCAGATGGAGTTGGTGCAGAAGCAGTTGTCGAAGCGCATACCCTCCTTGGCGAGGCGGTCAAGATTCGGCGTCTTGTTAATCCTGCTCCCGTAACAACTGAGCGCATGGGACGCATGGTCGTCCGCCATAATAAAGATAATGTTAGGCCTCTCGCTTAGGGTCTTGCCGCCGAACAATTCCGATTCACTAACGCACGCCGGGATGACCAGGCCCGCCGCCCCAAGGCCCGCTATCTTTAGAAATTGTCGACGATTCAAGTCTGCCTTCATATTATCAGTTCCTTAAAGAATTAGGTGGACATACTCTTATCGCTCATTGCTTCAACCCGGCCTTCCTTTGCTCAACACTCGCCACATGTTGCGCGGATTTCTGTCTTAGGGCGGGGTCGGCGATTTGACGCATCCTTTCCAGCAGCATCGCATTCAGCCATTCGCGCTTTTCCCGAATTTCCGGGTCAGGTGAATCAATCAGATTGCGGCGCTCTTCCGGGTCGCTAACGAGGTCGTACAGCTCGTCCTTAGCTTCGTGTTTGAAGTCTCGAACGAGTTTCCAGCGATGTGTGCGATAACACCGCAGAACCGCCCCGTTCTGGTGCCAGTCCCACATCGTATACACGGCGAACAAATCGTTGTCCCACGCAAGTCCCTTGCCTTCGAGCAGGGGCAAAAAGTTGCGGCCGCGTATTATGCCCCCTTTCGGGACAGCCAGTCCCGCCATTGCCAAAATCGTCGGAAACCAATCGAGATTAGTAACCGTCTGGTCCACGGCAGCGCCCGACTGAATCGCCCCCGGCCAGCGGATAATCGCCGGCACCTTCAGTGAGTTGTCGTACATGTTAGGACGGTCCCCGCGGTTGTCGGTTAGGAGCCATCGTCCGTTGCCTTTATGCCAGATGCCGTTATGCGCAAGGTTGTAGCCGTTGTCCGATGTGAAGATAACCACGGTATTTTCGGCAAGGCCCAGCTCGTCCAGCAGCGCCAGTAGTCGGCCGACATTTCGGTCCACACCGGCCACACTGGCCAGGTATTCCCTCATCATTCGTTTTGCCCGCGGAATATCCAGCTTCGGATAATCCGGGTGCGGCAAAGCCGGGTCTGAATCCCTGAACTGGCTCCAGTCGGCCTCGCTTAGCGGCAGCCACGTGCGGTCGCCGTCCGGCGTCTTATTGGCCGTGTTGGCGTGCGGCGCCCAGAAGTGAACAGATAAGAGAAAAGGATGACTCTTCTTGCGTTTAATAAAATCAATAGCAAAATCGGTAAGTATATCCGGCGTGTAGCCTTCGATGCGTTTGACTCTGCCGCTGACCTCGACTTGGGGATTGCGGGAGATTTCACCGCCGACCCTGAAGCCCGTGAATTCATCGTACCCGTAATGTGTGGGATAGAACTCATCCGGTTTACCAAGATGCCATTTGCCGATAAGAGCGGTGGCGTAGCCTGCCCTACTTAAAACCTGCGGCCACGTGACAAACTCCCTGCTTAAGCCCAGATTCGAGCCGCCTTCGAGGTAATCGGGGATACTGACCTCCGTGCTATACCGGCTGGTCAGCAGGCCGGCGCGTGAAGGGCTGCAAACCGGCGTGGTGACAAAGTAGCTGGTCAGGCGTGCGCCTTCGCGCCGGAGCCGGTCGATGTTCGGCGTGCGCGCGTTGGGGTTGGGCGCAGCTCCGAAGGCCCACGGCCCCTGGTCATCGGTCATAATAAAGATTATATTAGGCCTCTTGCCCCGGCGCCCATCACCAAACATCCCCCCATCGCTGACGCATCCCGGAATAAGCAGGCTCGCCGCTCCCGCTCCCAATGTCTTCAGGAAATCGCGTCGGTCCATAACATTTTCCTATAAGTGCTCTTTGCGCGCTCTGTCCCCTGCTGTCACCTGGCCTCCGGATTGTACGCCGGATTAAGCTCAGTGGGAACCGGAGCATTGACGGACTTGCGCCATTTCTTTAACAGCTCGTGCAGCTCCCTCGTTTTGTCCGGCATTCTTTGAGCCAGGTTGTTTCGTTCGCTGATGTCATCCTTGAGATTGTATAGTTCCAGTCGGCCATCCTCGAAGTACTCTATTAGTTTCCAGTCGCCCTGCCGCATCGCACCTGCGGGCGTTGTGCGCCAAGTCTCCTTCCAGCCGTAGTTAGCCGGCAGATAAGCTGGAAGATGCCAAAAGATAGCTTCGCGCTTCAGGCTCTGGGTGCCTCTTAGAAGCGGGACGATACTCTCGCCGTCGAGGATATGTCCCTCAGGCTTCGGCGCACCGGCTATTTCCAGCATCGTGGGATAGAAATCGATTCCAATTACCGGCACATCGCAGACACTGCCCGCTTTGAACCTCCCGGGCCAGCGCACTATCATCGGCTCGCGAATCCCCCCTTCGTAGAGCATCCCCTTGCCGCCCCGCAGCGGCTCCATCGAAGTAATGCCGAAAACGCCTCCGTTGTCGGAAAAGAAAAAGACCACGGTATTGTCCCTTAAACCAAGCTCGTCAATGCGTTTCATCACTCTGCCCACGCTCTGGTCCACGCTTTCGACCATAGCGGCAAAGGTCGGGTTCTTCTGTCCGCCGTCCGGCGCTTTGTTCGTGTACTTGTCAATCATCGCCTTCTTGGCCTGAAGCGGAGTGTGCACGGCGTAATGGGGCAGATAGAGGAAAAAAGGCCTGTCCTTGTTGGTCTCGATGAATCTGAGCGCCTCGTCCGTCAGCCTGTCGGCCAGATATTCGCCTTCGGGACCGTCCGTCAGGTTGTCGAGGCTGTATGGGCTGAAATGACGCCGGGTGGCGCCGGTGCGGCCTCCGGCGATGCTCACATCAAAGCCCTGTCCCTCCGGGCCGGTTTCGGCGCCTCTGCCCAGATGCCACTTGCCGATGCTCGCGGTAACATAGCCGGCCGACTTGAGCGCTTCGGCAACCGTCACAACCTTTGGGTCAAGTGTAGTATTGTTCTTTATCGGGACAAGCTTCCTCAGATGCGCCGGACCACGCTCGGAACTTCCAACCGTGTACACGCCGTGTCGAGGCGTGTACTGACCCGACATAAGGCACGCCCGGCTCGGCGCGCAGTTCGGGCCGTTCGCGTAGGCGCTGGTAAAAACCACCCCTTCGCCGGCCAGCTTGTCGATATTGGGCGTCTCGTAGTACCTGCTGCCCATAAAGCCGACATCCTTCCAGCCCATGTCATCAATGAAAATAAAAACGAAATTGGGCCTGCTCTGTCTCGGACCACCGGAAAGAGCGCCGTCAGCCCCTGCACAGCCCGGCAGCGTGCAGTACGCGGCGCCCAGCCCGAGGACCTTAATGAACTCACGTCGTGTACATTTTTTCATTTGCATACAACTCCTTTTAATCTCGGCGAGGCTTTCGAGTCCCGCGTCGGCTGGCCTTGCTGTCTATTTCTCCCCGCCATAATAGTCCTTTTTGAGGGTGAAAACCTTCTCGCCGCCCCGCGAGCCCAAGTACCTTAAGTCATGCTCGAACATCCAGTCAACAAGTCTTCCCATAAGCCGCCCCTTCACTTCGGCGTACTGAGGGCCGCTCCAGAGATTATTTCTTTCCTGCGGGTCGTTTTGCATATCATACAGCTCACCTTCAAGCCGGCTGCTATCCGCCGAACCATGATAAACATTCAGCTTGAATCTCTCGTCGCGGAACATGGTCGCGTGAATCGGCGGGTCAAAATACTTGTGCCCCGGGCCGTAGCCGGTGTTGCGATACATACACACCGCATAGTCACGGTAGTTGTCATAACCTCTGCCCTGCTGTATCAATGAAACCAGGTCCATCGAATCCGGCATCGTCTCTTTTAGTTGCTTCGCGCTAAAGCCCGCCCGAGCAAGAACCGTGGCGGCAATATCAAGCAACTGGACCGGCTCCTTCACGCGCGTGCCGCCAGGTATCCTGCCCGGAAGGCGCATCAGCAGCGGCACACGGACCGACGCATCGTAGAAAAATGCGCCTTTGGTGAAAAGGCCCCGGTCCCACAGCATGTCCCCATGGTCGCTCAGGAATATTACGAGCGTGTTTTCCGGCAGCCCCTCTTTGTCCAGACATTTCAGAACCTTGCCCATTTCCTGGTCCAGAAAACCAATCGAGGCATAGTAGCCTTTTCTCAACTCGTGGATACTCTCCTTGAATGTCTCGCTCTTGCTCTTTATCAACGCGGCTTTCTCCATCTCCCGCCGAACCCCTTCCGGCCTGTCCTTATCTTCCGGAATGGCCTGAGGTTTGGGGATTCTTTCATCACTAACCATGTCCCTTGATTCAATGGGATGGTCGAAGTAGGGGTCGTGCGGGTCGAAAAGACTCATCATAATAAAGAAGGGGCGATTCTTGTCCCGCTTCTTAATAAGGTCAATCGTGGTCTCACCCGCCCATCGGGTGAAATGAAGCCCTGCAGGAAAATGACGCAGACTCTTTCCTTCTTTGGTGAGTCTGCCATAAAAGACCGGGTCCTTCTTCCTTACCCACTTGGCGAAAGAGTTGAATTTGCTGTCGAAATTCAGGCCGGGATCCACGCACCAGTGGTAATGCTCGAAGCCGTCATTGCGGTGCCTCGTCTCGGCCTCGTGCCAGATTCCCGAAACGTGGAGCTTGCCCACAAGGGACGTCTCGTAGCCGAGCGTCTGTAACCTTTTGGAAAACAGGACCTGGTCGTCAGGAAAAATGTCGTGCAGCTTGTACACACCGTGGCCCGGCAGAGGCTTACCCGTCCACATGCTCGCCCGGCTGGGCGTGCAAACCGGACACGGCGAGTAGCACCTCTCGAAAAGCGCGCCTTCGGCGGCGAGTCTGTCCAGGTTCGGTGTCTTTACGGCCTCACTGCCGTAGCAGCCCAACGAATCATACCGCTGCTGGTCCGTCATAAGAATCAGAATGTTGGGCCTGTTAGCGGCTGAGCTGCGCGCGCCTCCGCTCTCGCCGCCGACACAGCCCGACAGCGCCATGGCTGCGGCCCCCACGCCGGTCGCCTTCAAGAAATCGCGTCGTGAGTAACTACCTTCAACCATGCCGCTTGCTCCTGACAACCATACCGTGTGCTTCCATCCTCCTACGGCTATTTTCTGACCCTTTTTGTACCGGCCGCGACATCCTTCTCCCATGCCTCGAACTCGGCCCTCAGCATATCGACCGTCTGCGGTTTTGCCTCGGCAAGGTTGTTGTTCTCCCCTATATCATCATCAAGGTTAAAAAGCCCGACAAGGTCATATCCGGCTTGCTTTTTTCCCCTCATAATGAGCTTCCACGGTCCTTTACGGGCCACGCCTCCCCCGCCTGTGCGCCAGAAAACCGTCCGCTCCGGCAGCTTTTCGCCTTTGAGCAGGACAGGTAAAATGTCAATTCCATCAAACTTCCGCCCGCCGGGCAGCTTCGCGCCCCCCATAGCCGCCATCGTCACAAACAGGTCCATCGTCAGGGCTGTTTCACTGGTGACCGTCCCGGGTTTAATCTTACCGGGCCAGTATGCAATAGCCGGGACACGGTGGCCGCCCTCCCACAATTCGCCTTTCTGGCCCCTGCACGGAAGATTGCTGCCTACCCATTTGTAAGCGCCGTTGTCCGACGTAAAAAAAACAAGAGTCTTTTTCTCAAGACCCAGTTCTTTGACCTTCCCGACAATGAGGCCCACGCCCGCGTCAAGCGACTCGACCATCTCCTTATATGCGGCCTTGCGGTCCTCCACATCGTCATATCTCCGCCCGTACTTGGCCTTGGACCAGTAATCGCCCCCCACGAGCCGGTCCGCGGGGTCCTTCGGCCCCTGAAACGGAAAATGAACCGACTGGTAAGGAACGTAAACGCAGAAAGGCCTGTCCTTGTTCTGTTCGATAAAACGCACAGCGTGCTCACTCAGCAATTCGGTCGTATAGCCCTTCTCCGGGACCAGCTTGTCATCTTTCCACCAGTCGGGCCTGCCGGAGCGGTCGATATGAGAGTGGTAGTCCAGCCCGCCCGCCACAAAGCCGCGGTAAGTATCGAACCCCTGCTTGACCGGATTGAACGGTACGGTATAACCCAGGTGCCACTTGCCGAAGCAGGCCGTGGCATATCCGCCTGTCTTAAGCACCTCTGCGAAAGTAACCTCTTCAGGTGCCATCCCCGTATTGTAATCGCTCTTGCCCGACAGGACGCTCTGGATGCCGCAGCGCTGCTGGTACCGCCCGGTCAACAGCGCCGCTCGCGTCGGACTGCACATCGCACCGTTGGAATGGAAATCCGTGAATCTCATTCCGCCTTTCGCCAGGGCATCGAGGTTCGGCGTATTTATGGTCTTGTTGCCGTAACAACCAAGGTCGCCATAGCCCAGGTCGTCGGCCAGAATCAGGACTATGTTGGGCTTACTTTCCTTGTTGTCGGCGCCGAAAGAAATCGCGCTGCCGGTTGCCACGGCTGCCGCTCCAACACATAACCTCTTCAAAAAATCACGCCGATTCATTAGTCAACCTCCTTCAGCCGCCTACTCGCTACTCCAAGTCACCTTATCAGATAAAAACAAATACACTTTTTGAAACATAAGCATTCAAGTGCGTCCAAATCATTGGGCCGCAGTAAAAGCAGGGTTCCGAGTGGGCATCTGAGCACCCACTGATGCCCTCCAAGCGTGCAGCATATCCCGAAGCTCATTAGCCTTTGCGGGGTTTGTCTCGGCGAGATTGACCTTCTCACCGAGGTCCTTCCCGATGTTGTAAAGTTCAACATCCATATCCTCGTAATACTCAATCAGCTTCCAATCACCCTTGCGGATTGCCCCGAACGGACCACGCGGATTTTGGGGATGGTAGTGTGGGTAGTGCCAGTATAATGCATCGCGGTCCAACGAGCCTCTTGCCTTGAGCAGCGGCACAAGACTCACACCGTCAATGTGCTGCTCCGGTCTTGGAGGCAGACAGACCATCTCCAATATGGTCGGGTAGAAGTCCGTACTGATTACCGGCTCGTTGCATACACTGCCCAGTTTGACAACGCCGGGCCATTTAATAATCATAGGCTCCCGAATGCCCCCCTCATAAGCCTGCGCCTTTCCGCCCCGCAATGGCCAGTTGTTTGTCTTACCGAGCAGGCCGCCGTTGTCCGACATGAATATCATTATCGTCCGCTCGGCAATGTTTAGCTCCTCCAGTTTTTCCATCACGCGTCCGAGAGCCTCGTCCACGCTCTGAATCATGGCTGCGTACGTGGCGTTATTGTGCTCGGGTGTGCTCGTTTTGGCCTGGTACTTATCGATTATGCCCTGCTTGGCCATCATGGGGGCATGCACGGCATAGTGCGCCATATACAGAAAGAACGGGCGATGCCTATTCTGCTCAATGAACCTGACCGCCTCCATTGCCTCACGGTCGGTCAGGTACTCTCCCGGTGGACCGTCTTCAAGCCTCGGATTTCGGTAAGGCGTAAAATATTTGCCCGGACCCGCGGGATGACCGGCCTTCCACCCGCCTTTATTCACATCGAAGCCCTGGTTCTCCGGCCAGTATATGGCATCATCTCCAAGGTGCCACTTTCCGACGTGGCAGGTGGCATAGCCGGCGGCTTTGAGGGCCTCGGCAATCGTCACCTCCTCCAGTCGCATGTAATGGGTCCAGTTGGGAATCTTCAATTTCGCATTCGGGCGCTCGTGCCCGTTAATCCAGTCGGTCAGGTATATCCTCGCCGGATACTTGCCCGTCATAATGCTTGCCCGCGTCGGCGAGCAAACGGGACATGCCGCGTAGGCATCGGTGAACCGCATACCCTGACCGGCCAGCTTTTCGAGGTTTGGCGTCTCGTAATATCCGCTGCCGCTGTAGCCGTAACCGACACCGTAGCTAACGTCCCGCCAGCCCAGGTCATCGACCAGAATCAGGACTATGTTGGGCTTGTCCGCTGCCGACTTACCAGAAGATTTGGACGAAGCGCTAAAACATCCTGGAACAGCCAACGACGCGGCCCCCAAACCTATAGCTTTCAAGAAGTCGCGACGGTCCAATACATTATTCATAACAAAACTCCCCGTACCAATACTCCTGTTCACTGGGTTCTTCCTGCCTGCCGAAGAGAAGGTTAGGGACCCCATTCTCTGATAGCCCGGAAACCTACCATAAAACCGCTCGTCTTGCCACTATCTTCGGCAGTTCAGCTATAAAAAAGTGCGGCCGCCGCCTTCCTTCGACTACTTCCGGATTCGCCACCTGATTCTGTCGGAGGAACGGGTGTGTCTGTCAGCCGCCCCCGCGTCAACCGCGGCCGCCAGCTGCACAAACCTGGGTACTGCATATTCGAAAAAACGCTTATAGCCCTCGCAGAAATAGCTTTCTTGATTGGTGCGCCCGTCGCCCAAACGAACCCTGTCTTTCATACAGCCGCCTCTGCACACAGCAAGATACCTGCATACGAGGCACTTGCTGCCGAGATTCCGCTTGGCCCGGGCAAAAGCCCTCCTCATGCCGCCGGCGGCAATTCTGCCTATCGGCGTTTCCAATATGTTGCCGAGCCGCCACTTAGGTTCCATGAAAAACTCGCAGGCGAAACAGTCGCCCGTGTGCTCGACAACCACTGAGCCGGCGCACTGTTCACTGTAGGTGCAAACGGTGTGCTTGCCCATAACGTAATAAGTCAATATCGAGTCAAACTCGCGAATATTAACCTTTTGCGGGCCGTAGTTATACCAGCGGTCAAATACCCTGCACAAAAACTCCCCGTACTGCCGCGGCGTTATTGAAAAATCCGCTATCCGGCCGGTCGAAGCGTCAGTCTCCACACACGGAATGAACTGCAAATAAGTCATACCGTTCTCAATAAAAAAATCGAACAGCTCATCCGGATGCTCCACGTTTCTGTTGCTAAGCAGGACAAGCGTATTGAATTCAACGTCATATTCTTTGCAGCTCTCGACGCCCCTGGTCACCCGCTCGAACGTGCCCGCCCCCGAATGGTCCACGCGGTAGTAATCGTGAAATTCTTTCGGGCCATCTACACTAATGCCCGCCAGAAACTTGTTTTCGTGCAGGAACCGGCACCACTCGGCATCAAGCAGAATCCCGTTGGTTTGCAGCTTATTGCTTACCTGCTGCCCGGGGCCGCCGTACCTTTTCTGCAGCTCAACCACCCTCTTATAGAAATCCAGGCCCATCAGCGTGGGCTCACCCCCCTGCCAGGCAAAACCGACAAACGGAAAACCCAACTGCATATAATCCCTGATGAGGCTCTCGAGCACCTCATCACTCATTCTCTGTCTGCCCTGCCCGAACTCCGGATTCCTGTTCTTGTAGAAACAGTATCTGCAGTCGGCGTTGCAGTCTGAACCGGATGGTTTGATTAGAAGCGTGAAAGGCTGCATTACTATTATTCTTGGAATCGGAAAAACTCAACCATTATTGCTCAGTTCTGTGTTTCTGTAACCACTTCTGGACCCACTGCTCGGCCTGTTCAGCCGTCTGCAGGCTCCCTTCCAACTGGCCTATGTACATTTCTTCAGCCAGCTGGCCCAGGCCCGGGCCGGGCGCCGCGCCCAGCCGCATCAGGTCGTGGCCGTCAAGCAGAGGCTTCGGTTTCAGTTCCATATCACCTAACTCTCTAATCCTCCGCCGCAGCCTTATCAGCGGCCCAATCGCCTTTCCGCCAGCTTTCTGAATCGCTCTTTGCAGTTCGTAAAGGTCCCGGAAGTACGGCTCACCAAGTATCATTCTCAGTTGCCCCAGAGACATCTGGTCATCAAGAAGCTTGCCCCTGTTGCTCAGCAGAAACTTTATATGCCTGTTTTGGCTCCTGCTAAGCTTTAAGACCCGGCAGCTTTCAACCGCAAATTCCGTCGTGCAGCCGCCAAAAAAACCGGCCAGCGCCAGCGCAAAACCGACTTTCTTCCGCAGTTGTGCCAGCACGCGGATTCCGATTTCCGCCCCGTCGCCGCCAAACAAAGGAAAAATAGCCTCCGCCAGCCCGCTCTCAACCAGCAGTCCCGCACCTGCAGAACGGCCCGGACTTATCAGGATGCCCTCCAGTTCCACCGCGATTCGCTCGCCGCTTATTCTCGTAATATTCTTTGCACCCTCGCAAATAGCCGCCTTGGTCTGCGCCTCAATAGCGAACCCAAGCTGTGTGGAAAACCTCACCGCCCGCAGCATCCGCAGGTAATCCTCGCCGAAACGCTCCTGCGGAACACCAATCGTCCGAACCACCTTCCTTTCGAGGTCGGCCTGTCCCCCGACATAATCGATTATCTCCTTCTTCAGTGGGTCATAGAACATTCCGTTGATGGTAAAATCTCTTCGCTTCGCATCCTCGACCGCACTGGCAAATCTGACGCTCGCGGGATGTCTGCCGTCAGTGTAGCCCGTCTCGGTCCTGAACGTGGCAACCTCCACCTGCCTGTCTTCGAGCAGGACTATCACTACTCCGAATTTTGCGCCGACTTTCAACGTGCGTCTAAAAAGCTTTATCACATCTCCGGGCTGAGCATCGGTGGCGACATCAAAATCCTTGGCGGCACGCCCCAGCAGCATATCGCGCACACAACCCCCCGCCAGCAACGCCTGATAACCGCTGCGGCGCAATCGTCTAACTATACTTATCGCTGCCTGTTTCTTCGTCATCCCTTCGTATGCTGCAATATACTCACGACCATAGTCCCCCACTGCCGGCGCTCGATTACATCAATCGCCCCGTACCGCGCCAACAGTTCTACACCCTTTCGGGTCCGGACCACGACAAAACCGTCTTCAGTAACCTGCTCACAAATAAGAGTAAGCAGCCGGCTCAACGGCGAATCAGCGCCAACATCTTCCGTCCACGCGTAGGGCGGGTCAACAAAAACCAGCCCATTTTTCCCCTCATCAAAACCGACCGGCGCGCCAATCTTGAAGGCGTTCGCCCTTATGACCCTGGACGCCTTTACAAAACCCGCCTTCTCTATATTCTTCTCCAACACGGCAGCAACTCTCGGGTCCTTCTCAACGAAAGTAACAAATGCGGCCCCCCTGCTCAATGCCTCCAAACCCAGAGACCCGACCCCGCAGAATAGGTCCGCAACGACTCTGTCGTTGGGCAGGTCGTACTTGCAAAGAACGTTGAAAAGCGACTCCTTGACACTGTCGGTAATCGGCCTCGTGTCCCCGCCCCTCGGACTGAACAGCTTCATTCCTCGTTTTTCGCCGGCTATTATCCTCATCTCAATCCGAATCCACCTCCAGGCCCAAATCGGTCAGCATTTGCACATCCTCTCTGACGGCGCGACCGGCGGTGGTCAAATAATTGCCGCTCAGAATTGCATTTGCACCGGCGTAAAACATCCAGCTCTGCATGTCTCTCAAATTCAACACACGCCCCCCCGCAATCTTCAAACTCGTCCGCGGCAATATGAAGCGATACAGGGCAATGATGCTGAGAATCTCTCGCGGCTCCAGCGTCTCTGCATCGCCCAGCGGCGTTCCCTTGATCGGATGCAGGAAATTCATCGGTACGGTATCGACGCCCAGCCTGCGCAGTTCCAGCGCCATCTGCACTCTGTCGCTGTCGCTCTCACCTATCCCGAAAATTCCCCCTGCGCAGACACGCAGGCCCGCCTTCCGGGCCGCCTGAATTGTCTCCACCCTGTCGCCGTACTTGTGCGTAGTCACTATACTCCCAAAATGTCTCGCGGACGTTTCAAGATTATGGTTGTATCCCGACAAGCCCGATTGCGCCAATCGCTCGGCCTGCTCCTGCCTGATAATCCCCACAGACGCGCATACCCTCAAACCAAACCGCTCTCTTATCTGTTCCACGAGCCTCGCAAGGCGAATCAGTTCTTCTTCACTAACCGTCTTACCGCTGTAAACAATCCCGAACCGGCTCACACCGCTCAATTTGGTCTGCTCGGCCGCATTGAGAATCTCTTCGTCGCTGACTGTTTTGGTCTTGTCGTAACCTGTTCTGTATCTCGCCGACTGTGCGCAAAACTTGCAGTCCTGGTTGCAGCCGCCCAGTCGCCCGGGCACAATCGAGCATATCTTCACCTTATTGCCAAAGAATTTCTCCCTTATCTTGTTTGCCCAATAGAGCAAATCGAACAAATCACTCTCAGCCTCGGCAAGCAGTACATCTATTTGCTCGCCGTCGATTTGCTCCCCGGCTAAGCAACAACCCGCAATTGCCGTTATCTTCTCGTTCATAAAATCAGCAACTTCTCCAGCCTTGCCCGGTTCCTCGCAGCCAAAAATTCTGCTACAATATACACAAACCACCCCGTTGGAGCGAGACATTTTGCACCGTCTGCCCTTCCGCCGGGAGCGACTGCGATGGTTCGGCCAGATATGGCGTTCGCACATCCATCACTGCCATCGTTTGAGCTTTTCACCGCGTCAGTATCGGTCGGACGAGTCGGACAAGTCGGACGGGTCCGACAGGTCGGACCCTTATTCAATTCGGACCGCGGGCCCGCTTGACAGGCCGCATCTGGCCAAAAAAGCCGATTTTTCCACATATCGAAAAAAAAGTTGATAATAATAAGTTTTTAGTTGACATAATTAAGGCGCAAGTTAACATTATTAAATTTGAGCTTCATTATATGGGAGTAGTTGATGTGACTCTTTTAGAAAAACAAAGGGGGAAAAAATGGCAAGGCGAATAATAGGCATAACAGGTGTTAGTCTTTGGGCAGGGCTTGTCGCAGCCGCAGTCTTAAGCGGATTTCAAGCAACCGTCAACGGCCAAGAGGAGATTTTCAAGAATCTTCCCGCCGGGTGGCAAGTTGTAAAGTCCTTTGCGGTGCCACAATCCGAGCGAATGGCTTTCAGCCGAAAACTGGGTGCCCGCATATCGAAACTGTCTAATACATTCCTTTCCGTAAACGGCCGGAGCCTGCAAGTGAACGTCGTGCACTGCATGACGGCAAGAGGCGCCGACAAAGTTTACAAGGCGATACTTGACGCCCACGGTGGCCTGGCGGTCAGCGTAGCTCAGCTTGGCAACATGGTGGTCGAGTTTGCCAAGTGTGACGATATCGAGCTTATGAAGAAGGCCCGGCGCGTATTGGGGCTCGAAACGGTAAGACTCGACGATGTTGCCGCCAAACTAATCAGGAAAGTCCCCGCAGGCTGGCAAATTGAAGATTCTTTCTTGGTGCCGCCGGACCAAACCAGCGCCATTGAGAAAAAGCTCGGGGGCCAAATCAAAAATCTATCGAACACAATTTTCTCTGTCCGCGGCAAGCGGCTTCAGGTCAATATCATTGAATGTACCACGCCGGATGAGGCGGCAAAAATCCACCAGAGTATTCTTGCGATGAAGGCGGACCCGGCTTTTTGCCGCCGCTATGACAACTGGGTGGTGGAATTTGTGGGCGACGATCTCGAACTGGCCAAAAAAGCCGTCTACGAATTAGGCCTCGAGCCGGAGCCGGTCTCTGAGTATGACCAACTGGAAAGCCTCGCAAAAGACCTCGTGAATCTGCTTGTAAAACAGGACTATACGAAAGCTGCCGAAAACTTCGATGTCGCAATGAAAACCGCCCTGCCTCCGCACAAGCTGCAGGAGGTCTGGGCTTCAATAATCAACCAGTCAGGGTCTTTCGTGGAGCAGCTCGGGGTCCGAAAGGAGAAAGTGCTCAACTATGATGTTGTCTTCGTAACCTGCAAATTTACAAGAGCGGTTCTCGACGCTAAAGTCGTATTTGATAACAAGAAACAGATAACCGGCCTGTTCTTTATCCCCGGCCAGCACCCTTCGGAGAATCAGCCGCCACATCATATTGCAAATGGTAAAGACATTTTAGGCCTCTGGCTGGGAACCCTGAAAAGTTTTGGAGTCGAGATTCAAATTGTCTTCAAGATTTCAAAAAAGGCAGACGGCGGCCTTGCTGCCGCCATGGACATCCCTTTGCAGAGGGCGGAGAATATGCCGGTGGACAAAGTCACCTTTGAGAATGGCAGCTTGCGACTTGAAATGAAATCAATGATGGCCGCTTTTGAAGGGAAAATGCAGAAAGGTTCGCTCGCAATCGACGGACAATGGCAACAGGGCGGACAGGCCGTCCCGCTTACACTTAAGCGCGTCGATGCGGTGCCTGCGCTTCGTCGGCCGCAAGAGCCGAAAAAGCCTTACCCCTACGACGAACAAGAGGTCGTCTACGAAAACAGCAAAGCGGGTATCAAGCTCGCCGGAACTCTGACTCTGCCGCGTTCGCGCGGGCCATTCCCGGCCGTCCTGCTCATATCCGGTTCCGGTGCACAGGACCGCAATGAAACGGTGTTTGGTCACCGCCCATTCCTCGTCCTGGCGGACTACCTGACAAGACAGGGACTTGCCGTTCTGCGCGTTGATGACCGCGGAATCGGCGGCTCGACCGGCAGCATCGCCCTTTTCCTCCAAAGCACCAGCGAAGATTTTGCCGGTGATGTGCTCGCCGGCATCGATTACCTCAAGAGCCGCAGCGAAATCGACCCGAAGAAAATCGGTCTCATCGGCCACAGCGAGGGAGGCATAATTGCCCCGATGGCAGCGGCTCAATCGCCGGATGTTGCCTTCGTCGTACTGATGGCAGGGACCGGCTTAACCGGCGAACAGACCCTGTATTTGCAGAACGACCTGCTCCTCAAAACCGTCGGCGCAAGCAATGAAGTGCTCGCAATTCGCCGAGCCGCCCTGACCCAGATGTTCGATATACTCAAACACGATAAGGACAACGCCGCCGCCGAGACGAAAATCCGAAGGCTCCTGAAAGACTCGTCGGCCAAAATGAGCGAACAGGAAAAGGAAGCGGTCGGCGCCTCCGAAGGTATGCTCGAACTTCAAATCAAAATGGCCCTCTCTCCCTGGTTCCGGTTCTTCCTGACTTACGACCCCAAACTGACCCTGATGAAGGTCAAATGTCCCGTGCTTGCAATCGTCGGCGAAAAGGACTTGCAGGTCGCGCCCGAACAGAACCTCCGTGCCATCGAAGAGGCCCTCAAAGCCGGCGGAAACGAGCATTACACGGTTAAGCAGTTGCCAAGCCTTAATCACCTGTTCCAGACCGCCCAAACCGGCGCCCTCGCCGAGTACGCGAAAATCGAAGAGACCATTTCACCGCACGCTCTGAAATTGATCGGTGACTGGATTAACAAACTTTAGCCAACAGAGAGAAAGCTATGAAAGTACTGCCTACAATATGCCCCGCCTGCGAAAACAGATTGAAGGTAAAGAGCCTGACCTGCCAGCAATGCCAAACAGAAATTCAAGGCCAATACGAACTGCCTGCACTATCCAAACTCTCGGTCGATGACCAGGACTTTGTGCTCGAATTCATCAAAGCAAGCGGCTCGCTAAAGGAAATGGCCCGCCTGCTCCGATTGAGCTACCCCACTGTCCGCAACCGCCTCGATGAAATCATAGAGCAATTGAAACTCGCGGAAAAGGCAAACGAAGACATCGGAAAGGAAAACGGATGACCTCAACCAATAGTCAACTGGGCCAGTGGCTGTTTAACCCTTTCAGGTTTATTGCCGGCGGCCACGCCCTACTCCTCGGCTTGGGTATCCTACTGGCAAGCGGGGTAATCGGCTGGCTCGGCAAGACTCACTTCGACGGCGTCATCGACGTCCACTCCGGCCTGGAAGCGCCGTTATGGTGCTTCCTTGTCGAAGGACTAATCAACTGGATATGCATGGCCGTTCCGCTGTTCTTCTTCGGCCTGATTGTATCAAGCTCATCCTTTCGTATTATAGATGTCCTCGGAACACAGGCTTTGGCTCGCTGGCCGTACCTGATTACCGCTCTGGTGATGCTGCCGGATGCCAACCGAAGGTTCAGCGAGTACATAATGTCAAAGCTAACGCCAGCCGCTCAAACGCCCGCGATTAGCTACGCGGATTTGGCCATATTCGCGTTCGCTTTGATGGTGGCTGTCTTTATGGCGGTCTGGATGGTCGCCTTAATGTACCGCGCCTACTGCCTATCCTGTAACATAAAAGGTACAAAGGCAATTATAACCTTCATTCTAAGTCTGATAGGCGCCGAAGTGCTCTCCAGGTTCGCCATAATCCGCCTGATTACCTGATTTACTTGGAGCAAAAAGCAGCAGCTTATGGATTACAAAAAAACAATAGTCTTCACAGGGGATGTAGGAAAAGCGCTTGAAGTTGCAAGAAATGTCTTCATTCAGCACAGCTTTCAAATTGTCACCAATACCAATTCGACACTTGAACTGACAGGCACATTCACGCTCTGGGTCAAAGGAATGGATCCTCTGAACGGAATTTCCAAAATCTCGGTTCGAGGGACGCGCAGCGAGCTTTCCATCGAGGCGAAATTCGGCGGAATCAGCAAAACAATCAATTACCTCATCATCTTCATTCTCGCAATGGCCGTGCTCTCCCTGATAACATTTGGCACATTGTTCACCATAATACGGGGTCAACCCATCGGCAGAATAATACTGTTGTCTCTGGCGCCTTTTGTCCCCTGGCCGGCATTAATTCCTCTGATGGCGAAATTTCTCAAATACAGAACCTCCCGCGCCCTCGATGCGCTTGTCCACAACATGGCTGCTCTCTCGAAATAGACCATTTCTCGTCCTTCCCCGCTCAATTGAGAGTATTGCGCCGTGCAAACCGAAGCCTCCGCGTCTTTGCAGCCCCTTGACGGAACTTGTACCTGCCCGGAGCGTATAGACAATAGTGAAATAAAAGACAATACAGCCACTCAGTAAAAATGTTGTGAGATGAAGTTATGAAAGTACCGCTGCTTATAATCGTTGTTTTGTCGGCTGGTCTTTTGGTTTTCTGCAGCGAAAGCCGTAAAGCCGGCAACCGAACAAATACTGTGCGTGCAGGTATTTGCAAAACCTCACGCAAAGTAGCACGCATGTCCGAAAAAGTAATCAAAAGCGATAAGGAGTGGCGCCGCCTGCTTACGCCGGAACAATACAGGGTTGCACGCAAAAAAGGAACCGAGCGTCCGTTTACCGGAAAATACCACGACCTTAAGGAAAAAGGCACATTCCAATGCGTCTGCTGCGGCAACGACCTGTTTGGTTCAGAAACAAAGTTTGATTCCGGCACCGGCTGGCCGAGCTTCTGGGCGCCGGCTTCAGAGGACAACATCCGCAAGGTTGCGGACAGGAGCCACTCTATGATACGAACCGAGGTAATATGCAGCCGGTGCAACGCGCACCTCGGCCACGTATTCCCCGACGGCCCGCCGCCAACCGGCCTTCGCTACTGCATCAACTCAGCGGCATTGGAATTCTCACCAAAAGAAGATTGAGCAGAGCCGCGAAAGCCTAAGAAAGCAGCTTCTGCATCTGCACCGCACACCGGCGGAATTTGTCCGCGGGAAGCGTTACCGTCTTCCACTTCGGGCTGCGTCGCTTCATAAACCTGCGATAATCATCCAGTTTCACGGCAAAGAATATGTACCGGCCGCCGCCAAACTCATAACAGTCCCGGCCGTCAAAATCTACGTCAACGTTCTCTATCCTGTAGGCAAAAACAAAAGCCGCCGTGTGCCCCGCCCCGAAAACCTCCTCCCAGCTCGCCAGCCCGTCAACATCCTCGGCCGTAACCCAGCATTCCAGCCCCGCCAATTTCGCCAGCGTTGTCCCCTTGAATGACCGCCCTTTCACCTCGGCAATTATCTTCTGCTGATTGGCAGGATACAGCAGAAAATCAAAGCTCTTGAGTCTCAGGCTTTTAAACACTGCCTTTTTGTTCTCCTCTCCTGAGACGTACTGAACATGGTTGTCAACCAACCAGTTCTCGAACGCCCGCTCATACTCATTGGGTGAGAAATCTCTCATTTTGCTTCAGACTCAAGCCGGGCCAGGAATTCATCATAATCAACCTTTTGCTGCTCACCCGTGCCCATATCCTTGACTACAAGTTCTCCCTCCGTAAACTCTTCGCCAATGATAATACATTTCCTGGCATTCTGGCCCGACGCTTCTTTCAACTGTTTGCCCAGACCGGTATTTCTATAACTGAAATTGGCAGAAAGGCCCGCTCTTCGCAATTTCGCGGTTATTTCTATGGCCTTGTCAAAGAATTGTCCGTCCGCAAAGGCAACGAAATAGTCCGGCTGCTGCGAGGGCAATTGTTTTTGCAAAAGCCCTTTTTCTTCGAGCAATATGCCTAACACGCAATCGCCTATGCCGAAACCGGTAGCCGCAATGGCGGGCCCCCCGAACTGCTTTAGTAAATCGTCGTATCGCCCGCCTCCGCCGATGGCGCGAAGCTCACTCGCCCTATCATAAATCTCAAACACAATTCCGGTATAATATGCCAGCCCTCTTACGATGCCGATATCGAACCGACAGAAATCGGCCACTCCCATCGCACACAGCAACTCGAACAATCGCCGTAATTCGTCAACCGACTTTTGGGCTGTTTGGCTAAGCTCAAGGCAATTACGAATCTGCTCGATAGACTCAACAGCCATCAGCTCAATTATCTTGTCGCGCTTCTCTTTGTCTGCGACCCGCTCCGCAAGCATCTCTCCAAAAGCATCATCGGGCACCTTGCTGCGCTTATCGAGCGCAACATATAGCGGCTCCAACTCGTTTTCCGCAATACCTATTGCCTGTAACAGTGACGCGAGCATCTCTCTGCTGGATATTCGCACGACAATATCATTACTGGTCAGCCCCACTTCCTGAAGGTAATCCAAGGCACAGAATATCACCTCGGCGTCAGCAAGGACATCGTCCACGCCGATGATGTCGATGTTCCACTGGAAGAACTCGCGGAGCCGGCCCTTCTGCGGACGCTCCGCACGGCACAATCTCGGCACCGAAAACCACTTTATGGGCCTGGGCAGAGAATTGATTCGCTGATTTACCATTCGCGCCAAAGTGGGCGTAATCTCCGGCCTCAAAGCCAGCTCTCTTCCTCCCCTGTCCTTCAGCGAGAAAAGCTGCTCGACGATTTCGTCCCCGCTTTTTATCTGAAACATCTTCAGATACTCGAATATCGGGCCGTCGTATTCCTCGAACCCATTGCGGATGGACACCCTTTTCCAGCCGTCAATTATCCAATTTCTAACCGCCATATCCGGCGGATAAAAATCCCGCGTCCCTTTTACCGGCGGTATCTTCATTTCCTTCTCTTGTTCCTTTTCCGGGCAAACCAAAACCTGTACGGCAATCGCCACGCGCTGTAAAATATAAGTTATCCGCTGTACATCGTCAAGAAATGTAAAATGGCGGCTGTGCCTTTCCACGCGTACGAAAGACCGAATGGCAAAAGCAACCATCCAGCTAATATACGAAGATGATGACATTATTGTTATCAATAAACCGACTGGCGTCTCGGTCACCGCCGACCGCAGCGGCGCCTTGGAGCTTGTCCACATCCTGAACCGGCAGTTGGGCCTGCAGAAAGCAGGCCGCCTGCGGTTGGTCCACAGGCTTGACAAAGACACATCCGGCGTGATGATTCTGGCCAAAAACGTCCAGGCCCAGTCTCTGTTCTCAGCCTATTTCGAAAAGAAGCTCGTCAAAAAAACATATCTGGCCCTTGTAACCGGGCCCCTCCCCGCAGAGCAGGGCGTCATTGATGCGCCCCTCGAGCCCAGTCCGGGCAAGCCCGCCCTTATGTGCGTCGCTCGAAAAAAGGGTAAACAGGCCGTCACTGAGTGGAAGTTGCTTGCCGACTTCGGCACAATTGCCCTCTTGGCCGTTTACCCGTTGACCGGCCGCACACACCAGGTCAGGGTCCACCTGGCCGGCATCGGATTACCCCTGGCAATCGACCCGCTCTACGGCGATTCCAAGCCATTGTTCCTCTCCAATCTCAAGGCCGACTACCGCCTCGGCAAAAACCAGCTCGAAAAACCTCTCATCGAGCGACTGACTTTGCACTCCTACCAAATTGAGCTTCTGGCGCGCCCGGACAACCTCCCTGACTGTTTCATCGCCCCCCTCGATAAAAAATTCGCCGCTACCTTAAAGATGCTTGCCAAATACAACCCCAGAGGCCCCGAGGCATTCCTCAACCCCGATGACTTCCCGGCTGTTATCAGCGCGAAAAAATTACAGTAATCATTCTGTTTGCTTATGATGTTTATTTGTCGGTTTTTTCTTGACCGCATGGGCTGCCTTCAATTAAATTCTCGGTTTTGAATACTTCAGGAAGCGAAGGTCGTGTTATGGGCGAAAAACAAGTAAAGGTTGGGCTTGTCGGATTCGGGACCGTCGGCGCCGGCGTTGCAAAGGTCATACTTGAACAGGCTGACTCCATCGCCGCAAAGACCGGCCTGCGCCTCGAACTCGCCTGTGTTGTCGATATCGACACCACCTCATCCCGGCCCGTAAAACTCCCCGAAGGCGTCCTCACCAATGACATAAGCAGGCTCCTGAACGACGATACCATCAAAATCGGCATAGAGCTGGTCGGCGGAACCAAAACCGCCAGACAAATCCAGCTCAAAATGCTCGAGGCCGGCAAGGATGTGGTTACCGCCAATAAGGCCTTATTGGCCGAGCACGGCAGCGAACTCTACCAGGCCGCCCATAAAAATAACCGATGCATCGCGTTCGAAGCCAGTTGCGCCGGCGGCGTGCCCATTATATCGGGAATCAGAACGGGACTTGTCGCAAATAATATCACCGCTATATACGGCATCGTCAACGGAACCTGCAACTATATCCTCTCGAATATGACCTCCAGGGATGAGGACTTCTCCGAGGCGCTGGCTCAGGCTCAGGAAAAACGTTATGCCGAAGCCGACCCCGCCCTTGATATAAGCGGCGGCGACAGCGCACATAAGCTCGCCATCCTCGCTTCCATCGCCTTCGGATACGAAATCAAGCTCGAAGATATTTATGTCGAAGGTATCGAGGCAATCTCGAAAGAAGATATTCGCTATGGCGGCGAGATGGGCTATTGTCTGAAGTTACTGGCAATCGGCGAAAAAAACAGGGACAACAGAATATCACTGAGGGTGCATCCGTCCTTCATCGCCGCAGCCAACCGCCTTGCCCGCGTCGATGGGCCTTTTAATGCCATCAGCATATTCGGCAACGCCGTCGGACATGTAATGTACTACGGCCGAGGCGCCGGAATGATGCCTACCGCAAGTGCGGTAGTCGCCGATATCATCGACGTCGCAATAGGCAACTCGGCAAATACCTTTCGCCACCTCCACCTCCAGCCAAGGGATAAAACCGCACCCCTCATAGAAAAAATCGGCGACCTCGTAAGCAGGTTCTATATCCGGCTGATGGCCACCGACCAGCCCGGCGTTTTTGCCCAGATCGGAAGAATACTCGCTGAAAATTCCGTAAGCATATCCGGAGCGCTGCAGCACGAACGTCACGGCCCGGACGACGCCGTCCCGGTTGTTATAACCACCCACCCGAGCCGGCAGAACCAGGTAACCGCAGCCGTCGAGGGCCTGACCGGACTCGATACCGTATGCAATAGACCCGTCTGCATAAGAATAGTTGACATACCGGAGGATAAAGATTAGTGACTAAGTACGTCATAATAGTTCCCGACGGCGCAGCCGATGAGCCAATAGAGCAATTCGGCGACAAAACTGTGCTCGAAGCCGCCCAAATTCCCAACATGGACAAAATCAGCACAGAGGGCAGACAGGGCATTGTCCGGACAATCCCCGAGGCAATGGAAGCCGGCAGCGACGTTGCGCAAATGAGCCTGCTCGGTTATGACCCCAGGCGCTACTACAGCGGCAGAGCGCCGATTGAGGCGGTCGCGCGCAACATCGACCTGTCCCCGTCCGATTGGGTCTTCAGATGCAATCTGGTCACCATTGCCGACGACAAAATGGCCGACCACAGCGCCGGACACATCTCCACCGAAGAGGCAAATAAGCTGATAAAAGACCTCAACGACCACCTCGGTAACAGCCAGATTCGTTTCTATGCCGGTGTAAGCTATCGGCACTTGCTGGTTTTCAAGGGCCTCGATTTCGACGTTCAGACGTATCCGCCGCACGATTATATAGGCACGCCCAAGGACAAGATTCTGCCGCGAGGCAAAAACTCCGAAATACTCATCGATCTGATGGCTCGTTCACATCAGCTTTTCGTGAATCACGATATTAACAAAGTAAGAAAAGACCTCGGCGAAAACCAGGCAAGCACCATCTGGCTTTGGGGCCAGGGCAAAAAAGCCCACATGGAGAGCTTCGAAAAGCGATTCGGTATAAAAGGCGTAACTATCACCGCCGTCGACCTTGTGCGCGGCCTGTCAAAACTCATCGGCTTCGACCTGATAGAGGTGCCCGGCGCTACCGGCTTCGTCGATACCAATTATCAGGGCAAAGCCGCCGCCGCCATAGAAGCCCTCGACAAGTACGACCTCGTTTTTATCCATATAGAAGCGCCCGACGAGGCGTCCCACAGCGGCAGTCCTGAAGTGAAGAAAAAAGCCATTGAGCACATTGATAAGTACATCGTTGGGCCGGTGCTTGAGGCACTACAATGTCACCAAAGCTGGCGAATACTTGTCGCGCCCGACCATCCGACCCCGGTTCGAAGCTGTGCTCATTCGCCGGAGCCGGTCCCGTTTGCTATGGCCGGCACCGGCATCACCGGCATCCTGAATACCACTTTCAGCGAAGCCAACGCCGCCAAAACCGGATTCAGAATTGAAAACGGCTGCGAATTAATGGAGTATTTCTTAAAAAGCTAAAGTAATTGCATAACAAAGCCGAACTCAAAAAACAATATAATAAGATTGCAGAAGGGCAAATATGGCAATACTTGTACAAAAGTTTGGCGGCACTTCCGTGGCCAACGCAGAAAGAATCCGGCGGGCCGCCGAGCGAGTGATAAGAGCCGTAAGAAACGGTTATCAGGTCGTCGTCGTAGCATCCGCCCGCGGCCGCCAGACCGACCAGCTTGTTGCAGACGCGCTCGAGCTTAATCCCAACCCCCCAAAACGGGAAATGGACCAGCTTCTCAGTACAGGCGAGCAGCAGTCGGTCTCGCTGTTTGCCATGGCCCTGCACGCCATGGGCCACGACGCCATCAGCTTTACCGGCGGCCAGGTGCGAATGATCACCGACAGCGACTACACAAGGGCGCGGATAAAGAGCGTCGACGCCCAGCGAATTCGCACAGAACTTGATAAAGGCAAAATCGTCATCGTCGCGGGCTTCCAGGGGATAGACGAGAATGAAAATATAACCACGCTCGGCAGGGGCGGCTCCGACACAACCGCCGTGGCGCTTGCCGCTGCTCTGGCGGCGGAGGAATGCGAAATCTACACCGACGTCGACGGAATCCACACAACCGACCCGCGAATATTCAAAAACGCCGTGAAAATGGACGAGATTACTTACGACGAAATGCTCGAACTGGCGAGTCTGGGCGCGGGAGTCATATTTACACGAGCCGTGGAGTGTGGCAAAAACCACAATGTCAGAATTCACGTAAGAAGCAGTTTCGAAGAAAACCAGGGAACAATAATTACTCATGAGGTGCCGCAAATGGAAGGCGTAGTCGTTTCGGGTGCGACGGTACAAAAAGACATGGCAAAGATAGCTCTTGTGGGCGTGGATAACAAGCCGGGAAACGCCGCAAAAATATTCGCTCGTCTGGCAAACGCAAAAGTGGTTGTGAACGACATCGTCCAAACGGAAGTAAGCACTGAAAAGGCAAATCTGTCGTTCACGATTCACCTTGCAGATTTGCCGGCTGCCACCGCGGCCACCGAACAAATCAAAGACGAGGTCGGCTGCGATAATATCTTCGTTCGTGACGACATCGCCGAGATTTCCGTGGTCGGCGTTGGTATGCGCAGCCACTATGGCGTTGCCGACAAGATGTTCGGCGCACTTGCCAGAGCCGAAGTCAACATAGACTCGATTACGACCAGCGAAATTCGCATCAGTTGCATCGTTAATGAAGAGCAGGCCGAGAAAGCGCTCGAGGCCGTTTGCCTTGCCTTTGAGCTGGATAAGCCCGCTCAGCAGCGAGCAAAAAAGGATTAACGACTCACTTCGTTGCCCAAGAAGAAAAGAACTACTTTCGCAATGAGCAGACGCCGGCGTACCGGGGTATTGGCCGTCTTTCTGCTGGCGGCCGTTGTCCTGGTCTGGCTCGACCACAGTCCCATACGACGGGCATGGAAGCCGCAGCCAAAATCCGGGCAACAGGCAAGAGCCCTCGATACCGCCAAATATCACGCCAAGACTTTCACCGTTGTGAGGGTCGTCGATGGCGACACTATCGATATAGACATCGCCGACGGCAAACACGAGCACACGCGAATTCGTCTGCTGGGAATTGACACGCCGGAGACAAACAGCGATAAATACGGGGTGATGTATTTCGGCTCGGAGGCGGCTGCGTTTGCAGGGAAATCGGCCCTCGGAAAACAGGTTAATGTTTATCTCGATGACGCAGGCCCCACGAGGGGCAAGTACGGCAGACTGCTGGCTTATGTAAGGTTGCCGGACCATAGTTTCCTCAACGAAATCCTGCTGACCGAGGGTTTGGCATATGCGGACCTGCGATTCCGCCACAGCCTGTATAACAAGTACAAGCAGCTGGAGGCGAGCGCCCGCAGCCAAAGAAAAGGATTATGGCAAGACGCAACACGCGAACAATTACCCGAATGGCTGCAAAGGATGAAGCCGGAGCTGCTGCGCAACAAATAGCCGTCCGGGAACATAAGTGATTTTGCCGTACAAAAACAATAACGCGCGGGACAAAATAGCGGAAGGGGCGATTGAAGCCGGGAACAAATAGCGCGGGGACCGCTTGAAACCGATAGCGGAAAGGAACGGACAAAATAATGGCACGAACGAAAATCATAGCCACATTGGGGCCTGCAAGCAGCAGCTACACGGTGCTGCGCAAGATGTTCGCCGCCGGCCTCGACGTTGTAAGGCTGAACTTCTCGCACGGCTCGCATAAGCAGCACCTCGAGGCCGTCGAGCTGGTCAGGCAGCTCAATAAAAAGTACAGGCGTCGCATCAGGATAATGCAGGACCTGGAAGGTTTCCGAATCCGAGTCGGACACTTCAAAGACGCCAAGAGCAGGCTCCTGAAGAATCGAACGGTAGTGTGGCTGGCCAGCGACCCAGACGCCGAAGGCCCGAAGAAGATACCGCTTGACTACGAGGGGGATTTGAGCCGGATAAGGCCAAAACAGCTTATCTACCTTGACGACGGCAACCTGACGCTGCGGGTCAGGAGCGCATCGACCAACAGCATTAAAGCGGAGGTTATTCACGGCGGCGTCCTCAAAGAAAGAAAGGGGATAAACATACCCGATGTGGATCTCGGATTCGAAGGGATAACCGAGAAAGACAAGAAGGACATCGAGTTCGGAATAGAGCACGGCGTGGATCATATCGCGCTTTCGTTCGTGCGCGACGAACAGGATGTTCGCGAGGCCGGCGAGCTGATAAAGCCGAGGCTGCCCGGCTGCCGGATTGTGGCGAAAATAGAAAACAGGCAGGCCATAGAAAGCATTGACGGGATAATTGACGCCGCTGATGGAATAATGATAGCCAGAGGGGATATGGGGGTGTGCATACCGATATACGAAGTGCCAATTGTGCAGAAGCGGGTCATAAGAAAGTGCAACGCGGCGAAAAAGTTCGTAATTACGGCCACCCAGATGCTCGAAAGCATGACCGAGCACAGCAGGCCGACGAGGGCGGAGGTCGCCGACGTGGCCAACGCCATTATCGACGGGACCGATTTGGTGATGCTTTCGGCAGAAACCGCCGTGGGCGAATTTCCCTCTGAATGCGTGCAAATGATGAACGACATCATCAAGTTCACCGAAAAGGCGATGCGGGGGCTGTAGCCATAGGGGGTCGTCAAACGCAGCAGCGTTTTTTGCCTTTGAAATTGGGTTTGTTTTGGCTTTGTTTTTCACGAGTCTAAAGTGGTGGTTCATTTTCGTAAGCCCTTGTTAAATAGGAGCTTGCGCTCATTTGAGCGTCCAGCAAATTGGGTTTGTTTTGCAAAAAAAGGGTGAATTTGTAGAGGATTCTCGACAGGTGTAGAGGGCATATCCGTCGCCCGTCGCTGGTCGCCCGCCAAACGACGTGGCGGGCAAGCTCGTCGCTCGAAACCGCATCTTGCGAAACAAGGTTCGTAGTTCGTTGTTCACAGTTCGTAATCTCCTTTGACTTTGAACTTATTGTGGCGTGTATCTGCTGATACGAAACCGTGCGGGACTCCGCTATATCTGCCGCGGGCTCGCGGCTCTGGGGGGTATGTTAAGCGATTTTCAAACAAAAGTCAACAAAAAAAAGGCCAAAAAAACATCTCCTCTTGGGCCGGACCTTTACCCCGTCAGGTCATTTCCACGCGCCGTCGAATATCTTTGTCGGGCGTCTATCTCAGCGGAGCCACCCACTGCTTGCTTTATTGCTCGACCTGTTCGATTGAATGATTTGACGTGGGCAAACCCGCCAAATCCGCCTACGGCGGACAAGCAAGGCGGGTAAACCAGCCCCGCAGGGGCAAGTTGGGCACCCTGCGCGCTCGATTTTCCCACTACAACTTACGACAGCAGCGCGCAATTTGGGCAACTGATTTTTATTTTGAACTGTCCGTCGGCTGGTTTTCCTTCGAATATTGCCACAAGGCTTTGTCCACGGTTCTTATAGGCAGATTAAATCGCCTGGAAATACCGGATATTCTATTACAGTACCTCTGCCAGAGATCGAAACCGTAGCCTGGTGGTACTCTCCAGCCCAGCGACCAGAGAACTCTGAAATCCAATATCGGGTACTTATCAGGGAAAGCAAAGTGCAAAATAGTGGAAGCAAGAGGCCAGGAAACACCTTTAAGTATTATCAAAGATTTAATCCTTGCTGTATCGCTTTTTGCGGCAAACGAAAACCGCGTAATTTCCTTTACTGTCAAATTATCGTTCTGTTTACTTTCGTAGTGCCTTTTTGGTCTTGTGGACTTCCATAGACCAATTTTGCCAAAATCATTTTTGTTCAAGTACCGTCGCTTTTTTAATACCCGTTTTATCTCTTCCTCGACCGCCTCGCCATTGGTGTTTCTATACCGTCGGTCATATTTTTCAGAGTACTTGATAATATTCTTTTTATTAATCTGCATCTTTCACCAACAAATTCAGACAAGTAAAACCATTTTTTAACGACAACTCTCTCGCATGTTACCTGCCTTGAGCAGAGGCGAACGAGTCGAAGGCAGCATGTCTCGTGTTGATTCTGCTCCCGAATGCATCACGCATTCAGACAAAAAAAATACCAGAGACGTCTTAATGTATCAATTGAGAAATCGGCAAAATCAGCGGAAAAGGATTATGGAAAGCGAATGAGGGCAACCACGTGGTAAATATGGGCAACCACGTGGTAAATATGGGCAACCACGTGGTAAATATGGGCAACCACATGGGGTTGCCCCTACGGGGGGATATCATGAATTGAGGTTGCAACTGCACGGGTATTTCATAAAATTCTTTCATGCCCGGCAAATATGAACCTAATATCCATCACCGTCGTTCCATTCGCCTGCCTTGCTACGACTATTCGCAAGACGGCTGGTATTTCGTTACGATTTGCGCGCAAAACCAGAGATGTATGCTCGGGAATATAGTGAACGACCAGATGCGACTGAATGAGGCCGGCTCTATGGTAAGGACGTGGTGGCAGAAAGTGGCCGGCAAATTCCCCTGGGTTCGGACAGATGAATATATTATTATGCCGAACCATTTTCACGGAATCGTAAACATCGTAGGGGCGGCCCCGTGTGGCCCCCCTATCGCCGACAATGTCAACAACACATCAGGACAATTTCATAACAAATCAGGCGAACCACGGGGTGAATGCGGGCAACCACATGGTGAATCAGGGCAACCACATGGCAAATACGGGCAACCACGTGGCAAATACGGGCAACCACGTGGCAAATACGGGCAACCACGTGGCAAATACGGGCAACCACGTGGCAAATCAGGGCAACCACATGGGGTTGCCCCTACGGTGGGGGATATTGTGAATTGGTTCAAGACGATGACAACCAATCAATACATTCGGGGCGTAAAACGAAATAGATGGTCACCGTTTGCGGGGAAATTATGGCAGCGTAATTATTACGAACGTATCATACGCAACGAAAAAGAATTAAATCACGTTCGTCAGTATATTGCCGAAAACCCTCTGAATTGGCAAACAGACAAAGAAAACCCAGATGTAACGTGCAACGTGTAAATCACGTAGGGGCGGCCCCGTGTGGCCGCCCTATCCCCGCCAATGTCAACAACACATCAGAACAATTTTATAACAAATCAGGCGAACCACGGGGTGAATGCGGGCAACCACATGGTGAATCAGGGCAACCACATGGTGAATCAGGGCAGCCACGTGGTAAATATCGGCAACCACATGGTAAATCAGGGCAACCACATCGTAAATCAGGGCAACCACATCGTGAATCAGGGCAACCAGGTGATGAATCAGGGCAACCACATCGTGAATCAGGGCAACCACATCGTGAATCAGGGCAACCACGTGGCAAATCAGGGCAACCACATGGGGTTGCCCCTACGTTGGGGGATATTGTGAATTGGTTCAAGACGATGACAACCAATCAATACATTCGGGGCGTAAAACGAAATAGATGGTCACCGTTTGCGGGGAAATTATGGCAGCGTAATTATTACGAACGTATCATACG
>Ga0307377_10000280_pt1 | contig 70587 bp, 124 predicted proteins | sample TR3MG_FD_202535 | JGI IMG/M metagenome (GOLD analysis project Ga0307377, IMG submission 202535) | Soil microbial communities from Risofladan, Vaasa, Finland - TR-3 | ecosystem: Environmental > Terrestrial > Soil > Coastal area > Acid sulfate soil | place: Finland: Risofladan, Vaasa | collected... | reverse complement strand
ATCTAAAAATGAAATTCATGGTTCTCTTTATAGAGAAGTTTCTTTCATTTTAAAAAGGGAAGAAAATCATCCATATTTTTGGAATATGGTAGGTTTGTGTGATGGTAGGAGTCAATATCGTAATGACCTGAAATCTCAGGCCGAACAATATGTAAAAAGTTTATAAATGAGAATCGCCGAATATCAAAAAGAAAAAGTTCTTACACCTAAGCAGGCGTTTGAACTTATTAAGCAAAATGAAGATTCTTCTTTCATTTGGATGGTTGTGGAGAATAAACATGGCAACCGTTTTGAAATAGGTGGGAGAAACCGCGGCGAACTTCATGTAAAAGCTTACATCCCAAAATATGATGAGGGAGGAAAGGTCATGAAAAATCATGTAAATGATATGGCCTCAACTACTTATTCTATAGAATATCAAGAGCCAAATTATGGAGCAATCGAGTATGGTCATGCTTTTGATAGGTCCATCAAATTTAAAGATGGAAAGGATTTTGTTAATTATGTCAATAAAAGAGATTTTGTTAACAATCCAATAATTCTTGATTGGGTACATCTTTATGATGAGCCAGTATACGGCCATAAAGTTAACAACTTTTAACATTTATTAACATTTAACTTTGCCCTAGTCCCAAGAAATTGGTTATATTTAACTATACAAATTAATAAAAAGAAAAATTTTATGAAGACATCAGCATTTATTCCCGTAGGACCAGTTGGAAACGTAACAACAAAACGTGTCAATAAAGGTGACGTGGTGAAATTGGTTACCGGTGAATTAGTAACTTTCACCGAAATGAAAAGAGTAAGGTTCATTGGTAAACTGGATGGTAAAGGAATTTCTATTCCTCTTTATCGTGACCGTATGCAAACCAAACCTTATGTGGTTGAAGTTACCGGACAAAAAGACAAGGAAGTTCTTGCAAATCGTGTTAAACCGACCGGTTTGAAGTATGGCAACCTTTTTGCATTGGAAGGACACAAGGAAACTTTCATGTATGTGGGTTCCACTCTTAAAAGGGGAGAAAAGAAATTGGTCGGTATTGACCTGGCAACTGGAAGGCGCTTCACTATTGGTACTGGGTTTGTTTTAGTAAAAGTAAACATTCCTAAAATCAAAAGGGAAAATCCTTTAGAAGTATAATGGAAAAAGTACTTAAAACATCAGAAGAATGGCAGGCTAAAAAGTCTGACATTCTTATTTTAGATCCGGATGGTTGGGATCGCAGTAACTTCCAATATTCTTGGTATGAAGAAAAGATTACTGAGAAGGAATTTGACAAAAGATCAATGGTATCTACTTGTCAAATAAAATTAGCTAAGTAATGGAAAGAAATTTAATTATAGCCAGGGGTCTCCCTGGGTCTGGCAAATCCACATTCGCAGAAATGATTTGTAATACAGTCATCTCAGCTGATGATTTTTTCATGAAGAATGGTAAGTATGTGTTCGACGCATCTAAATTACCATTAGCTCATCAAATGTGCCAAAATACTGTACATGCAAACATGGAAGCTGGATTAGCAAAAATTTGTGTTGCAAATACATTCACAAGTGAATGGGAAATGGCGCCATATTTTGAAATGGCTAAGAAATATGGGTACAGAGTTTTCACAGTAATTGTGGAAAACAGACATGGTGGAACAAACGTTCATGATGTTCCAGCTGCTGTACTCCAAAAGCAAAAAGATAGGTTTAACATTCAATTATAAAAAATGAGAAATAGTTTTGGTAATTTTGACAGGAGATTTAATAGGATGAGACGTCTTTTCTGGGTATTTTTTACAATAGTCACCATATTGATTTTAGGGGGGTGGCTTTTAATGGGAGTCATTGGAGTTAAAGTGGCTAAAGATCCGGAGGGTACAGCTGAAAAAGTTGGTAATGTCGCAAACAAAGTTCGTGAAGGATTTAACAAAGGATTTAATCCCAAAGATACTCTAGTGATTGATACATTAAATGTAAAAAATTAACATTTTTTAACATTTCAGATTTTCTACTCTTAAAGCATTTGGTTATATTTAACTAAATCAAAATAATAAAGTTATGATAAAAATTGTGTTAATTATTGCAGCCATACTTATTGCTGTATATTTGTTTAAGAAATTTATAGCACCTTTACTTTCAGTATTGCTGGGGCTGTTGGTTACCGGATTAATTGTTGTAGGGATTGTACTTGCTCTTGTTGTGGGTGGGGCAGTATTTTGTGGAATGACAGAATTATCTGATGAAGATGGAGGAGCTCCACTTGTTGAACAATCTGAAACAATTGCAAATATAAATGAAGGTATTGAATCCAGAATTGAGAATCCTAAAGGTATTCTGTTATGGGTTGACATTGGAATCAGAAAAGCTCAAAATAAAATTAACTCAAAATAATATGGCACGCAAAACTATCAAAAGGGAAGTGATTGTTGCTAAACTCAACAAAGCTCTAAGGGGAGAACATTTAAGTGATGAAGAGAAAATTGCTCTTTGCACTTTGGTTGAAAGCATTCTTATCACTGGAAATTCTTATGAAGGCTATACCATTCCTGAACCAGGTGCCGGAGTTTCTCAGAGAATTTACATGTAATGCAAATAAGGGATAAGAAAATGTATCGTACCCTGGTTATCCAGGAACATACTGCAGATCGGGCAGGCCTTCATTGGGATGTCCGCTTTGAGTGTTATGTTGGAGAATTAGATACATATTTGGAAAAAAGATCGGAACACTCTGGTGAACCCAGGGACATTTCTGATGACCGAATACTTAGGTCCTTTGTTATACCTAAACACGAATTTCCTACTCAAAAAGGGAAAGTTCGCATGGCCATTTTGGTTGATGACCATCCTTGGAGTTACAGGAACTTTGAAGGTGAAATAAAAGATGGATATGGAAAAGGAACTGTCAAGTTAATCCATTGTGGAGAAGTAGAGGTCTCTAAGTTCACTGAGGACAAAATAACTTTTGAGTTTAAGGATAAATGGTACACAATTTTTAAGACCTCTAAAGGGCACCTGATGAAATACAATGGAGATAGTAGTGAAAAAAACTAAAAATAATTAACCGGAGATTTTTTTATCCCGGTTTTTTTTGTTATATTACTATTTGTTACAAATTAAAAATTTTTAATATGGCTAAGAAAAAAGAAACTCAAGAAACTACAAACAGGATTCCTCTTGAAGAAATTGAGCTTGGTGGAGTTTACAAAAATTATGTAAATGACATCGTAAAAGTTGAAAAAATTGTTGGAGACCAGGAAAAAATTATTTTCTATAATATCTCCGGTGCGCATAGGCAATGGATATCATTTAAAAATGTTTTCCTTGTAGAAAAAGTATATCAAAGTAGATAAAATGTTAAGGGAGTTTATGCATGCGTAAGCGGCCTACCCCAGCTCCCTTAACATTTTCTTAAAATAAATGCCCCAATATTTTTTTATCCCAATTCTTTTGGTTATATTTAAGTATAAATAAAGAAAATAACTATTTAATTATGGGAGTATTTAAAGAAGAAGCTCATATTTTTGAGAACATTGCCAAAAAACAAAAGCGCATCTTTAATGATGCAGCTGATTATGGTTATCCTTACAACACAAAAAATCCTCCTCAGGAAGTGACTGATGTGTTTGATACCATATCCCAATTAACAAAAATGGATAAAGAATTTCCAGGTGAAAAGCCCTTTGTTCGTAATAGGGAAGCTTGGGAAGGTGGAGTATCTGTTGATGTAATTATTTTCTGGGAAGAAGATGAAGGATATCTTTGGGGAACCAAATATCATATTTCCTTTAACCGCACAGGCACACACTCTTCGAAAATTGATAAAGATTCAAATGCATTTATTTCAGTAGATGTAGAACGCTACAAAGAAAAAGCATAAAATTAATATAATGAAGCCACAAACAATAACATACGGAAATGGTGATGATGTAGTCCGGTTGGAAGACTCGAACACTTTTCTTGTGCATGTTGACAAACTTGTTCTTGGCTCATTATTCACACCTACTATTTTTGTAGTAGGAATTGAAGATGAAAGAGTTAAATTTGATTTTTTCAAAGCATACACAAATAGTGAAGGCGAAGTTCTTCATTGCGAATATAGAAATTTAACTGAACCTATTTACAAACTTATAGTTCACACACAATAAAATGTTTATCGAAATTTTAGAAGCACTGCCCTGGGCAGTTGGAATAGTAGGATTTTTTGTTGTGTTGTGGTACATATTGGATCCACGAGATACTCGAACAAAATGTTAGGGAAAGATTTTAAAATTAGTTCATTCTTGCCTCCTGCTATTTCTACAATAGGAGGCAAGACTTATGTCGTTCCAGGATGGCATGAAGTTCCAGAAGATACAACTTTAGATGAAGTGTATGAACACTGGACTAAATATATGCCAAAGATGGAAGACAAGCCCACACACACTATTGATGTAATGGTTGATTCTTCAACTGCCGGAAAACAATATCGAGTAACATTTGATGGAACTTGGTGGGATTGTGAATGTGCTGGATTTGGATTTAGAAAATCTTGCAGACATACAAAAGAAATTAAAGAAAAACACGGAATAAAAGAAGTATAACATGGCTACAATATTAATGCTTACGAGGGATGTAACACCTGAAGAATGTGGATGGTTAGATAAAACTTATGCTAAACATGATTTAGTTTATAAATACATCGGGTATACTTATGGGTGTATTGCAGATGGTATTGCATGTTCGGAAGAACCAGATAAAACACCATTCTTTGAACTTCCGGCAGATGCTGTAACCAGCGTTGTAGAAAAAGTAGAAAAAGAAGAACCAACACCTATTCCAAAACAAAAGCCTGTTTATAAAATTTGGAATAAACGCAGAAAGGAATATGTCGGTGGATATAATAGTAAAAAACAATGGGCCAGCCTGAGATGGGCTATAGAAGCTGCAAAAAGAAATCAAGTCCCTGCTCTTGGAAGAGGAGAACTTGAGATACACACACTTGAACTGAGAGTAGTTGAAAGGATGGACCCAAATCCAGAAATCCAAAGGAAAAAAGAGGAAGCAGCTAGAAAAGAAAAAATCCGACAAGAAAAAGCTCAAAAAAGAAAAGTTGCCGAATCATTTTTGCAAGGACTTCTACCTGGAGAACCGGTTTGGAACATAGTTAAATTATATGATCGGGGAGCTTTTAATGAGAAGTTAATGGCAAAGATGAAAGAAGGAATTGAAATATTTAAAGAAAATAGTTAACATGGAATTTACAGTAAGAGATTTAGCAGTATTCTATAAAGGAAAACTCGTAACCGTACTTAACCCACTCCTTGTGGAAAAACAAAAATTAAACAAGGAACAAGTTAAAGAGCTTATACTGACACATGAAGATCGTGCCAGGATTTTTGAAGAAATGAGAAATACTGATGATGTTGAAGATTTGAAGATGTATGCTGAACAATTTGAAGCACTTGAATATGAACAACAAAGAATATGGGGATTTCCACAAGATAGAAACTTCCATCGTTGGTTTGATGTACCTAAATGCAGGTGTCCTAAAATGGATAATGCAGAAAACATTGGTACAAAATATCGTATAATCGCAGGTCACTGCCCAATTCATAATATCGATGAAGAAAACAAAAATTCAGGAACTGTACGATAATCCTAAATCCAAAGGATTTGTTAATCATCTAATTCGTTCTTATCTACCCACAAACAAAATTGAAAAAATTTGGGACTGGGAAAAAGACCAAAAACCTGTTTGTAATGTTTGTGGTCAAAAACTAGTTTCTATTGGAGAACTTTTTGCTGCCTCACAAACTGAACAGTTTAAAAAAGATTTTATCGAAGGAATCAAAAAAGATCTAAGTGGAGAAGAGAGAACTAGAGAAGATAATCCATACATAAAAGCTATTGGAAAAGATAAGGTAGCAGGATTCACTGGCCAAAAAACTGATACTTGTATGTGTCATCAATGTTGTCAAGATCTTTTGAATCTTGTAACAAATGGAATGCTTTGTGGAGATAAAAATCTAAACTATCAAGTAAAGCAAATGCAACGTGATCAGGTTTTTAATACCTTTATTGAAAGTCCTGCCATAGATGATGAAGCAAAGGAAAAAGTTAAAGAAATTAAAAAGAAGGTTAACAAGGATAGAAAAATTACAACCCTTGGCGATCTACAAGTTTTACAGGACTTAAAGAAAAAGATGGAATCCGGTAATGAATAAATATTTTTTAACAAAAGCTTAACACACTCTTGTTAAATTTTTTTTAAGATTTATTTTTTTATTTAGAATTTTTTGGTTATATTACCAAATATTCACATATACTACACCTATGAAGATAGCAGTTAATACAGGAAATTATGAGATTCTCAACTCAATAATAAGAACAGCGAAAGAGCACGGAAATACTGTTGCCATAGCTAAGTTCGAGAAATCAGTATTCGACCATATAGATAATGAAGATGCTGAAGCTTTTGTCATTTCCAGTGGAACTGATTATGCGCAAAAATCTGTAGATTTTATTAAGAAATATTATCCTTATATTCCGGTTGTAGTAATTGGAAAGGACAATGAATATAATATCACAGGTGCTGATATTGTAGTTCCATTTAATAGTGAAATGAATACAGATGTTTATGCTAAAGCAGTTTTACATAACATTTATGCTTACGCTAAGAATTTTGAAACACTTAAGCGTTTAACCGCAAAAATGGGAGATGTAATTGAATTTGGAAATTGTAAATATGACCCTACTCGAAGGCTTTTATTTTGTAATGGAATAGAAGTTCAAAAACTTTCTCCAAAACAAGCAGGTATTTTTGAATTACTTGCAGCAAATTTTGCTCAGGTTGTAAAGAAAGATGTTATTCTTGAAAAAGTATGGCATCAATCAAATTACTTTGTTGGTCGTTCACTTGATGTGTTTGTCACACATCTCCGCAAAATCCTTAAGCAAGGTGGAACTAAAATGAACATCACTAATGTTTCTAATATTGGACTAATGTTAGATTATGAATCAAAAAACAAATAAAAGTTTAGGAGAAAATCCAAAATGGAGGTGGCATGAATTAATAGTGACCACCAAAAAATATTTTAATTTAGAGTTCGATATAGAGTTTACCGAACTTTTTTATTTTAATTACATAGTTCCTGCTTATACAGTTGATAGGCACTATCACACCTTGAGGCATGTGGAATATATGCTAAAACATGTGATGGATTTTGGGGTATCTCATAAAGATCGTTGTCTTCTTAAATGGGCTATTTGGTTTCATGATATTATATATGATTCTAAAAGAACTGACAATGAAGAACGATCTGCTAATATGTTGGTAGATTTTGCAACGGCTTTAGGATTTGAAGAAGAAGATATTGAAGTAATGAAATGGTTAGTTCTTGTTACAACACACAAAGGAAGTCCACAAACTGAATTGGAAGATATTATTTGTGATTTAGATTTAAGAGAATTTGTAAATGATAGACAACCTTTAAACGCGGTTGAAGTACGAAAAGAATATTCTTTTCTTTCTGATGAAGAATGGAATGAAGGAAGGACCGCATTTGTAAAGTCTATGTTGGACAAGGAATATATCTACCATACAGATGAATACAGAGGTGCGCTAGAGGACACTGCAAGGATTAACTTACAAAAGGAATTAGATACTATAACATAAGCAAAATGGGCAGGATGGACCCCCAGAGGGATTTAAAATGCGAGACATGTAATAAGAGGACTCCTCATACATTGAAGGATAATGATTATTTATGTGATGTATGCGGTGATAAAAAATTTATTGGATTTCCAGAATATGTTTGTCATTCTGAGAATCAACAAGAATGTATTGTTGATAATCATGGTATGAATACAACATGGTGTTTAGGATGTCCAAAATTTTATTAATAAAATATAATGAGCACTCCTCCGGAAGAATGGAATGATGATTTTTTAACTTATGAACAATTATGTAAAGTTGTTCATTGGTATAAAGTTCATTTATTACATGTATTTGAAATGATAAAGGATTTAAGAAAAGGTTATCCTCCTACTTTGGAAGAAGATAAAAATAATCCAGCTTTATGGAAACCAGAACATTGGGCTTGGTTTTGTGAAAAATATATAGACTTTGATTTAAATGAGTAAATCGCTAAGACATAATAATGAAGAAATATAAAAGTGCAACTGAATGTCCTGATTGTGATTGGATGGCTGGAGATGAATATGATGATATTTATCTTGAGGATTGCTATTATAAATTTGAAGGAAATAAATTAAAAGTTATCTCCATTGATGACTTAATGGAAACAAAACAAGATCCTCCAGAAGATTATTATCCTAAAAGAACTAATGCAGTACCATATAATAATATTGATGGATATGGATATGACTGGAAAGAAACTTGGCTATGTCCAGAATGTAAAAAAGAATTTTCATTTTCAAACGGAACATAATGGCGCAGAAATATAAAAAGTCGGATGGATTTGAATGGGAAAGAAGTGATGGAACTAAACGCCAATATCCTGTTACAAATAAAGGAGTGTCAATCATTCATTTATTTAATGAGGAATGGCGTATAGGAAGAGTAATGCAGAAGAATGGTAAAGAACCCCATGTTGTTGTGTATGCTCCAGATGATAAACAATATCATGCTTATGGAGAAGATGCATTGAGAATGGTTGCAGGAAAAGGTGGAAAGAGCATTAACAAAGCCGAAGCTAAGATTTGGGTTCTAACTAATGTATTAGATGATCCGGATTATTGGTGTAGAAATATGCATGAAAAACCTGAGGAAGGTATGCCTGTTAAAGTCATTTTTGAAAATGGCACGATTAAATGGGTTGATGAGTTCAAAGGGGATTGGGAAACTCATAGGATGGAAATCCCAACTCAAATACCGACAAAAGAAAATCCAAACTGGAAAATATGTCCGAAAACTGATAAAGAGAAAAAAGAATCTCAATTTATTTGGGAAGATTCAGTAGATATTAAAAATATAGTAGCATGGAGAATAAAAAAGTAGCCGGATGGGTAGTAGGTATAATTGTTTTAGCTGTAATAGCGATTATTATACTTTTAACGATTCAAAAGAAAAGAGATGCAAGACCATTTAATGTTCGAACATTTCCTGAGACTGTTATGGTCACAAATGGAACTGAATATCGAGCCGATACCATTGTAAAGGTGTTGGCTTATGATGTGTTTGATATTAATACATTAGACTTGAAAATTTATTATATTCCAATTGTTGCAAATGAAGGGGAAATGGAATTCTTTGGTTTTGTACAAAAATTACCATTTGGAGAACACAAGTATCTTATATTACTTAAAAGAGGATTGGCATTTGAGAAGTTAAAAGAAATATTATCTCATGAATTTGTTCATATTGATCAATATGAACGGGGCGATTTACAAGTAAGTGGAAAAACGTATATTTGGAAGGGTGAACCTGGAGTAGTTGAAAAATATGACATTTCACTACCCTTTGAAATGGAGGCATTTAAATCTCAACATAATGTTAAAAAGGAATTAAACAGATATCTTTATGATTAAAGAAAGAGATTACGTAGTATTTGTAAATGACAATGCTAAAATGCTTTGGTTAGAAGAGCAATTAAGAATCTTATGGGAATTTTTAGATGAAGAAGGATTAGCTGATGAAGCAGACCAGAGAATAAAAGACGAATTAGACACACAAGATTTAATTATAGAAAATGATAATAGGTAGAATAGGATCAGAAAATATGGGAGGATGGACTCCTGTATACATGGCAGGATCGAAAGAGGATTTTGAAATTTTGTATTGGGCATTTAATAATATGTCTGAAGAAACTATGGCAGCAATTAAAGCTGTTACTGTAGATGCAAGAATTCAGGAAAGTCTGGATGCTTGTAAAAAAACTTTAGAAAAATTAAAACTAATTGAATAATGAGAATTCAACGGGAATGTAAAAAAGGTCTTCATGGAATATCCGAACATGCAATATATCATTACGATAATCAAAAGCATGTAAGATGCTTAGAATGCGAAAAAGAAAAAAAGAAAAAAAGATATTCCGATCCTGAAAAAAGAAGGCATGATAAAGAAGTTACCAAAAGATGGATAGAAAATAATATAATACATTACAAAAGGCTATCTAAAAAATATAGATTAGATAAGTTATTAAAAGAAAGAGAATTAATTACAGAATTTCTTAAAAAAGAAAAACAAAACATAATAAAGTTCATTGTAAAAGTCGGTTCTTCGATATATTGGGGTGATATTAAAAAACATTGTTATCATTATAGTGTAAAGGATATTAGAAGTGTAAAAGAATTCATAATGTCCAACTTAAAAAGTAAAATGCTCAATGATGAATCATGGAAACAATCTTCTATTGTGAAATATGAAAGAGGTGTTAGAGATAATTGGAAAAAACAACCTGAGTATGTAAAAAATGATATAAGAATTGAGTATAAGTTAAGAGCTTATAAAATAGTGAATGAAAAAATTAAACGAGTTTTAGAAAATGAAAGATGATTTAGGAACAAGGATGAAGACACAATATGAGCAAAGGACTCGTACTTTTCTTCCTCGCAGAACATATACGATTATTAGGCTTGATGGTAAAGCGTTTCACACTTTTACAAGAGGTATGGATAGACCTTATGACAAAAAGTTTATGGCAGCAATGGATAACACTGCTAAATTCTTGTGTGAAGAAATTCAAGGATGCGAGTTGGCATATGTCCAATCAGATGAAATTTCATTGTTGTTAACTGACTTTACTAAGATTACAACTGATGCTTGGTTTGATGGCCAAGTTCAGAAAATGGTTTCTGTTTCTGCTTCAATGGCAGCTGCAAAGTTCAACCAGGAAATGCTTGGGCAGATAATAAGTGGTAGAGATATAGATATTGCCGATACTATATTTACTATGGCATCACAACCATTAGCATTATTTGATGCAAGAGTCTTTACTATTCCAGACCCTGTTGAAGTTGAAAACTATTTTGTTTGGAGACAAAAGGATGCTGTTAGAAACTCATTATCAATGCATGCACAATCATTATTTTCACATAAAGAGTTACATAGCAAGTCACAATCTGATATGCATGAAATGATTCATACTAAAGGAGAAAATTGGAATGATTTACCTGATGGATTTAAAAGAGGTAGAACAATAGTAAAAGCAGTTAATGGTAATTGGATAATAGAAACACTAGATTTCTTAAAAGAAAGACAAATTCTTTCAGATTTAATTCCTAAAATAATTTACGAATAATTTTTTCGTGTCGATTATTTTAGTTATATTTTAATTTTAAAACATAGAAATGAGCTGGAATTATAGAATATGTACGCATGTTTTCTCTTATAAAAAAGCGTTTGCTAATAACTCTAAATTATCAGAAAATAAAGACCAAAGATTGTTTTCTATTGAGGAAGTTTATTATGATGAAGATGGAAAACCGCATATGCACACGAGTAGTAAAAATACTCTAGGAAATTGGGATGATCTCGATGATCTTATTGGAACTATAGATTTAATTAAAGAAGCATTGTCTAAACCTATTATAGATTTAGATAACTTTCCTAAAGAATATAAACCTAAAAAGAAATGAGTGAATTTAAAGATTTTTTAGGATATAATATTGAAGTAGGAATGAGAGTTATTAGAGTACATTCTTATTCTCATTGGAAAGAATTTAAGAAATGTACAGTGGCTAAAATTGATTCTTCAAGAAAATACGATCCTATAGGGATTATTTCAGATGGAAACGAAAGAATAGGATGGACATATCCAGAAAGAGTTATAACACAAAGTGCATTTAAAGAAGAAATATGAGACAATATACAATTGATACACTAAGAGAAAAAAATTTAATTATTTTTGAGGCAATCATGGGATCCCATGCTTATGGAACTTCCATGCCAACTTCCGACACAGATATCAGGGGTATTTACATTCAACCAAAGGATGATATCTATGGATTTGGTTATGTTGATCAAGTTGCCGATAACAAAAATGATATTGTTTTCTATGAAATTAAGAGATTCTTAGAATTAGTTAGAACTAATAACCCTAACATTCTTGAATTGCTTAATGCACCGGAAGATTGTATTGTTTATAAAGATCCTATCTTTGATATAATTCTTGAACAAAAGAAGAATTTTATTACTAAGCAATGTAAGAACTCATTTGCTGGTTATGCAATTGGACAAATTAAGAAGGCAAGAGGATATAACAAAAAGATTAATTGGGAAGAAGAACAAATGGTTCGTAAGAATGTTCTTGATTTTTGTTATATTCTTGAGCGAGGAGGGACTGTTTCTCTTCATGAATGGCTTAAGAAATATAGTCAAAATACTGTTAATGTTTATACTCAACAAGATTTTGGTCTTGCGAAGGTTGACCATGCTCATGACATTTATGCATTGTACAGACTTCCGGAAAGACACGAAGGAAGTGGAATTGTTGGAGATATTGAAAAGGCTAATGATGTTCAACTTACTTCTATTCTTAAGGGATTAATGGTTGAAGCATACTTAACTTTTAACAAGGATGCTTATTCAACTCATTGCAAGAGATATGCAGAATATAAGGAATGGTTGGAAAACAGAAATGAAGATCGTTTTAAGATGAACAAGGAACATGGAAAGAATTATGACTCAAAAAACATGATGCATACTTTCCGTCTATTGAACATGGCAACTGAAATTGCTAATGGAGAAATTATTGTTCGTAGACCTCCTGAAGAAATTGAAACTCTAATGGCAATTCGCAAAGGTGAATATGATTATCACAAGCTTCTTTATGAAGCTGAAGAAAAAATTGAAGGCCTTGATGAATTGTTTAATAATTCTGATCTTCCAAACAAGGTTGATGCAGATTTAGTTAATACATTATTAATAGCAATCAGACAGCTGAGGTACCAATAAGGCCTCAGTTGTTTTTAACACTTAAAGCAAATGAATTTTATACACGGACCTGAACAAAGACATCATCCTGTTGATTTAGAATGTGTTGCAATGGTTAAACACTTTGTAAGAACTGATAATTACGAGCATTCTATAACTTTTTATACAAAATATGGAAAGGAATTGGCAGCCTGGTATTTTCCTGTTAAAGAAAAGGAATTAGTAAAGCTTACTTTCGAGAATATAAAAAATGAATTAGGGTCAAAGAATATTAATGATACAGTAAAACTTTAAACTATGAATTTTATACATGTTAGTGACAGAGAAGTTTTAAAGGATGCAGGTGATTTTGGAGAACCGATAAATTTAGATAAAGTATTATATGTTCATGTGTGGAATAATGATGCATATCATAAACTTTATTTTAGAATGATGGATGGAGCTGATGCCACATGGGATTTTAAAGAAGAAGAAGATTTTAAACTTTATCATGAAAGAGTATTATTTCTTATAGAATCAAAAGATGTATCACAAATGATAAAACTTACATAAAATGGAAAAACAAGACAAATGGTATCATGATTTACAAGCTGAAGAACTTATAAATCTTACAGGAGCGTATTCGGTATATATACATCGAGATAGACCTAAAACCGAAGATTTCGGGGCTGCATTTTCTTTGATAATCGCTTATTATGGAAAAACTAAGCCCGCATATTTACATTATGAGTCAAGTGAATTGCTGCATAATGCTTTTGCTCATTACACTAAACTTTTAGAAGCCGAGGATCTAGATGTTACCCAAAAACCAATAACTCTTTAAATAAGTTAGTAATATATAAAATATGAAACCCACATTTAAAAATAGAGGAAACGAAGAAGTAGAATTGAAAGATGGTCGAAAAGTTTGGTTATCTCGTTCTCCAGCTATTGTTGCTGTTATACTCGCTACCGAATATAATAGTGATAATATTTATGTATTGACTGAAAAAAGATCAGCGATGATGGACGAACCCAACAAATGGGCAGTTGTTTCGGGATATATGGATTGGGATGAAAATGGTATGGAAGGTATTATAAGAGAAACTTATGAGGAAACTTCTTTTCATATTCCTGATCATAAAAAGGATTTAGTATTTGATAATGATGGGCAACCATTTTATACTCATACTGATCCAACAACAGATGCAAAACAAAATGTTTCATTAACATATATTTTTATTTATGAGTTTATGAAACTTCCAAGAGAAGTTGAACAATTTAAAGATAAAGAAATAAGTCAAGTGAAATGGATGGAAATATCTGAAGTATTTCAAGGTGGAAAACAATGGGCTTTTAACCATGATGAAAGAATAGAAATGGCAGTTGAGAAATTTCAAAATTATTTGATATGATAACATTTGATAATACAAATAAATTTACCGTTCAAGGTTCTTCTAAAGTTACCGTTAGAAAAGTGGTATCTTTAGGTAAAAGAAAGATTCATTTAGAAGGTGTATATGATTTTTCAAATATACCAGAAAAAGATCATGAAATGGCCTTATGGTATTTAACAAATATATAATATGAAAAAATATCTTAGACAAATAGACTACATGTGTCTTAAAGGTGAAAGAGTTTGGTGGCCAAACCGTAAAGGTGAAAAATTTGAAGGAATAATAAAAGAGTGGAAAGATAATATTGCCACTGTTCAATTAGATGATGGCACCATCATCGAAATTGAATGCTAGTAACTAAGTGCAGATACGATCAATAAATTGCTGCATTCAACAGGTAGCAACCCTATAACACTTGGATATAATGGGCCAAGGAATAGAATGCAATAGGTGGAGAATCGGGAATCCTATGAAGTTATTAGATGAATAAATAAAATAAAACATATCGATGAAAATTAAAGTCAAACTTATAACTGAAGATGCTAGAGAAGTAAATGGAATTATTTTTCAAAATAGCACCGAAGATCAATTTCCATACGTTGAGTCTGCTATCAATACACTAGATAATAATTTTAATTGGTGGAAAGATAACTGGCCAGGAATTGAACAGCTTATGGCACAATATGTCCAAAAGGTTATGAGTGATAAGTTTGAAAATAAAAAAATTGATGTGTCCTCAAGATTTACAATGTTCCATGGGTCAGATGAAAAGGCTAAAGATGTTATTTGGACTGGTCCAGCAATTGTTTACACATTAAAAGGAGCCGGATCTTCTGTTACTAATGCAGTTAAGAAAATGTTCGGTGGTATTTACAAAGGAAGAAAGATTTTTGCTGATGGTGATCAATTAATTTTCTTATTTGGATAAGAAAACCATTGGTACATATATACATATAAACAAAAAGAATAAATGAGTACAATAGATCAGCTATTTACGGAGAAATTCCGTCCCAAAAACTTGGGACAACTTATAGCCCCACCACGTATAAAAAATGAATTAAATAAGGGATTAGTCCAAAATCTTTTATTGTATGGATCTGCGGGTACAGGAAAAACTTCAACATTATTTATTTTATCAGAACCACATACTACATTGTACATTAATGCATCATCTGAACGTGGTATTGATGTAATTAGAGAAAGAATTGGAAAATTCTGTTCTTCAATTTCATTGGAAGGAGGAAGAGAGAAACTTAAATGTGTTATATTGGATGAGGTTGATGGTGCAACAGAAGAATTCTTTAAAGCTTTAAGAGCTGTAATGGAGAAGTATGCAAATGTTGCTAGGTTTATAGCATCTTGTAATTATATTCAAAAGGTTCCAGATCCTGTACAATCTCGATTTAATTGTATTTCTTATGACTCATTAAATAATGAAGAGGAGACTTATATTATTGAAGAGTATAAGAAAAGAGTTGGGGCGATCTTAAACGCAGCCAAAATTACTTATACTGATGAAATACTAGATAAGTTTATTCGTAATGATTTTCCAGATATGAGAAGTCTTATGAATAAAATTCAATCATTTTATCTTCAAGGTATAAAAGAATTAAATGCAAAGAACTTTAATATCAATTTTGATTATGTTGATTTATTTAAACTTTGTTTAGCTGGACCAGAAAAACCTTATGAAAACTACAAACTTATTGTTAGTGAATATTCATCAAGGATAGATGATACTCTTAATGCATTAGGTGTAGACCTTGTGGAATATATTAAAAGTAATGCTCCATCAAAAATAGATAAAGTTCCTCTTATTATAATTGCAGTGGCTGAACATCAGGCTCAAAGAACTATGGTTATTGATCCACTTATAACTTTGTTATCATGTGTGTTTAAAATTCAAACAATATTAAAATGAAAATACCAGATTGTATAAAAACAGGAGAACACAATCTTAAACCTATTTATAATTCTCAACATGATTGGGATGGAACGTGGGAAGTAGTCAAGTGGTGTCAAGATTGTGGAGCTATTGTAGTAGATTTAGAAGTAGATAACATAACTTATCCTGGAAGAGTAGCAAAAATGGAATACCCTGAAATAACTAAAGAAGCAAAGATATGAAAAAATTTTTTAAAAACTTCGGATATACTCTAGGAATATTCGTATTCTTTTCAAGTTTATTAATTGCCGCTTGTACTTCGGAAGATCAAGTAAAATATGATAATTTAAATAGAAATGTTAACTCAACTATTTTAAAAATAGAAGTTGATACTCTAAAAAATCCGTATGAATATCATTTTTATGTCAAAAAAGAATCAGGTTTATACAAAGAACTTTTAGTAGATCCTGAATGGGCTACTATTTTTAATGAAGGAGATAGATTATGAGAAAAATAAAAGCAATTTATAGTGCCAATTTATCGGGTGTTGATGGTGATATTCAATCATGGTTAAAAGAAAATGAAGGGATCAATATAATTTCTGTAAATGGAACTGGTATTGAAAATAGAGATGTAGTCACATATATTCTCTATGAAGAGAAACCTAAAGGTATGATGCTTTCTTAACAGAAATTTAATATTCTAGAATTTTTTTATCCCAATAATTTTGGTTATATTAAGTATTATGAGTGAACCTAAACAAGTAATAGTGATGCGTAAAGACCTCAATATGAGGAAGGGAAAGATGATTGCCCAAGGTGCTCATGCTTCTTTAGCTGTATTACTAGAAGCATTTTTAGGACCTCATACAAAAAGAGAATGGGTAGTAGATAAAAATAGTGAGCATATTATGACTGCCGAAATTAAATTACATTTTGATGAACCAATGTTTCAATGGATAAATTCTTCATTTAAGAAAATTGTAGTTGGAGCTGAATCTCTTAGTGAATGTGTAGAAGTATATAGAAAAGCTAAAGCAATGAGTATTCCTTGTGCACTTATTGAAGATAAAGGATTAACTGAATTTGGAGGAGAAGTTACTATAACTTGTTGTGCTATTGGTCCAGATGATCCAGATAAAATTGATAAAATAACAGGACACTTAAATTTATTATAATGAAAGTAAAAATATTCTCACAAAGTTCTGGAAATGAAAAAGTAACTGAAGATAAGATGAACGAATGGTTTAAAAGGAATTCAAATATTTCTATTTTTAAAATTAAATTAAGTGGAAATCTAAATCGATTTGTTACTCAAATTTATTATACAGATACAAATACAGATACCTTAAAATTATAAAAATATATGACTAATTTAGTATTCGATATGAACAACATGCTTTTTAGGAGTATGTTTGTGTTAGGAGGTTTTGGTTCAAAGCAATATACATTTGATTCCCAAAGAGAAACTGATGAATTAATGAGAAAAATTGCTATGGATATTTCTTTTTTAGTTCGTCTTATCAATCCTTCAAGAATTATATTTGCTAAGGATGACCGTTCTTGGCGTAAAAATATTTCCATTGAGGAAAATGAAGGGTATAAAGGTCACCGTAAATCAGCTGCACATATTAATTGGGATAATATTTATCATATCATGGATGAATTCCTTGAAATTATGGTGGATAATGGAATGATTGTTACTTCTATTCCAAATGCTGAAGCTGATGATATCATTGCAATGTGGAGAGATGAATTACTTTTCAACCAACAACAACATGTTATTTTAGTTTCTGGCGATGAAGATATTCGTCAATTAGTTTCTGCAACTGTAGGCGATGATGGTAAAAGAAAATTTGCTACTGTTTTTAATCCTTTCAAACAAGGTAAAAATGCTGCAAGGAAATTATATGTCTCCCCTAAATATTTTAATGAGTGGCTTAATGAAACGGAAGTAGCGGATATTTGGAATATGAACGCAGCTATTGATGTAGACAAAGGTGATTTTAAGCGTATCAGGGACACTGAGGATGTACGAGTTGAAGAAACTAATGGACTCCTTATCGCAATGAAAAAGGTGTTCTGTGGTGATGATGGTGATAATATTCCAGCTATTTATACTTGGATGACTAAAACAGCAGCTGGTGAAGATAAAGAAGTTCGTTTCACTAATGCTAAATTTGAAAAACTTTATGAATCACTTAAAAATTCTCCAGGAGAATCAGTTGACCATTATGATTTAATGGAACGAAAAGATAAAGTTATACAAGGCATTCGTAAAGCTGCAAAACAATCTCCTCCTTGGAAAATAGAAGACAGATTAATGAGGCAAATTAAATTAGTTGTCTTAGACAAAACTTTATTTCCAGAAGAAATAGTAGAAAAATTTGAGGAACTTAAACAAGACCAATTGGTTCGCCCAAGACCAGATATTTCCGGTGTAAATATGAATACAATGTTGCAAGGAACACGATATGTAAAAGAAAAACAAGGTGGAACTGGAAAAGGAACAGAATCAAGCATTTTTAAAGAAATTGATAGATTATCAAGTAACAAACAATTATTTTAAAAACATACAATTATGAGTAGTAATACAAAAACTTTAGTGTTAGACATTCAGGAATTATATAACGTAATACCTGCATGTAAAAAACTTGAAGGAAAGAATTTCAAAGATGTTAGAGAACTCCTTAAAGAACTTATTGCCGGTATTGAAGTTTCCAATGAATGGGAATTTATTCAATATGTAAATAACAAACCCTCTCTTTTCGTAATCAGGAAAGTAAATGTTGGAAGTACCTTTGAATCAAAACATCTTCAGGAAGCTTCAAATATTCTTAATGACGTTAAGAAGATTTATGAAAAAGTTAAAAGGACAAGTGGGGAATCTAGTCCATTTGGCCATTCTGAATCTGCACCATATCCAAGTGTAGAACCGGTACAATATGATGATTATGCAGAAGAGGCAACACCTGTATTTAAAACTGAAGAAATGGAAGAAGTTGAAAAACAAGTTGATGATTTAGCAACTTCTGTACCTCATGTTAAATTACCCTGGGAATAAAACTTTTGGACTTCTTGTTCATATAATATATTCAAAATATTGGTATGGAGTTATTTGAGTTTACTAAAATACTTTTTGAACGACCAGGCGAATGGCAAGATATAACTCCCGGTGAAAAGAGAAAACAATTTTTTATGTGTAATCGCCGTTTTGCTATTCAATTTCCAATGCAAGCCAATGCACTTCAACATCTTAAAATAAATCAAGCAGGAGTTGTAGATTTTTGGCAGCAATTTATGAGAAAACAGTATAATAGAACTCCGGGGTGGATGTATACAAAAGGTGTTAAGAAAGCTAAGGAAGCAAAAGAAAGGAAAATTAATATAAGTGGAAAATTAATAGATGAGTACGTTAAAAAAATGAGAGTTGACAAAAAATCTATTTATGATGCATTAGAATTTTATCCAGATTTAATGCAAAAAGAATTACAGGATTTTGAAAAAATGATAAATCAGAAATAATGCAAAGAGTTTTTACTGTATATTATGCAAATGATATAGATGAGGTTAATGATTTTCTTGGAGAAAAAGGAAAAATAATTTCTGTAACACCACAAAGGGTTGGTGGCCAAGGAGATCGTGGACATCTTTTAATAGTTGTTGATAATGGTATTGAAGAAAAAATTGGTTTATAATGTACCCAAGAGTTAAAAAAGTAGTAGAGGCATGGCAAAAAGGTGGAATAGAAGGAACAAAACTATATTTTGACCAAGCTGAAATGCAAATCGACCCATCAACATGGTGTGGTCATATTAAACAATCCATAGATGATGGATATTCTATATCAGTTGATATGGAATTACAATTAATGTCAGAAAAATTTAATTTTTATAAAAATGTTTCAGAAAAAGGAAAAGGATCCGGAACCGATTCAAATGACGGAGAAGGAAATACAGAAATTGAAGGACAAGTTAACTGAAAAAGAAGTTGACTTGAATGATCTTAAAATAAAAGATCTTAAAATAAAAGATTTACTTCCGCAAATATACAATGATACTGTAGTAGCTATCCTAGATGGTTATCATACATTAGTTTTGCCAGTTGGAATGGATTCAGGAAAATTTAAGACATTTAGGAAATCTGCTGGTGGGATTTTTAGTAAAGATGTTTTACAATTTTCAAGAAGTCAGGAACATGGGAATTACCTTTTGATAGAAGGCAAAGGAGAAAAAAAAGTAGTTCGTTTAATTGAAGATGATGAAGTTACATTATTTCAATCTTTACGCTTAATTAAAGGAATTGTAAAGGACAAACCTTATATGCTGCTAAGGCATTTGGGTCCTGATGAAAAAATTAACTATATTGGAAGATATATAGAAAAAGAAAATAGCGAACATGAAGAAGTAGAGGAAGTAATGGCTATCCCAGTCCAGATGACAGCGGATGAAGATGATCACGAAACCAATGTAACTAATGTATCACTGTTTGATGAATAATTGAGTAGTCTTAACAAAGACTTAACAAATTTGAGTCAACCGGCTCAAATTTTTTTGTTATATTATACTTCAATTGTTCTCTATGTTAAACTAAATTTTAATTTATGAGAAAACTTAAGAAGAATCAAATTAAAGAGGAGGCCAAACAAGTATCGGAAGCCTTGCTTAGATTTGTGAATCCAAAAGGATTTCTAAAAAAAGTTGTAATGATTGCTTCAGTATTTTTATTTATGAATGTAACAAGCATTACCACTGGCGGTTCAACAGATGAACTTTCTGCAAAAGTTGGAAGCATAATGTCAGAAGAAGATATCTATGTTGAATCAGTAAAAACTAAAATGAAAAGTCAACTAGTTAAAGAGGTTGACACTTATATTAAGAGAATTGCTCCGAACTCTCAATTAACTCCGGGGTATCTTGTAACAAAATGTTTAGAGTATAATACAGATATTATATTTGTATTATCTCAGGCTCTTTTAGAATCTCATTTTGGTACAAAAGGGAAAGCTGCTGAAACGAATTCAGTATGGAATGTTGGTACGTATGATAATGGAAAAGTACTTTATACTTATAAACACCCGGATGAATCGTTAGAGCCTTATCTTAAATTAGTTAATGAAAAATATCTTATACATGTTACTTCGGAAGGAGATACTATTTATAAAGATTTGCATCATTTAATAGAAGATAGGGGTTACACTAATTACAGAGGAGCAAGATTTGCAAGTGCGAGAGGTTATGAGAATGGAATGAGAAAATTAATGTTAAAAATTGATATGGAAACTTCAATTAGTTTTTATCAAGATATTATTAATTTACCAAACCAACAACTTTTATCATTTTTTAATCCTGACCCTACTATGAATTACGAAGATTTTTACGCTTTAAAATAAAATAAAATGCCAACATTAGCACAATTAAGAGAAAAATTTAACAAAGCACAATCTCATATAAAAAGAGAAGGAATAGATGAGTTAGTGGCGTGGCTTGATACAACTGATTTCTTTACTGCTCCAGCCAGTACAAGATTTCATGGAAATTATGATGGAGGTTTAGTGGAGCATTCTCTACATGTGTTAGAGTTTGCTCTCACAAATCTCAATTGGGCTATGAAATATAAGCCTGAATTTGAAAGTCTTAGAGAATCTGTGGTTATTGCTGCATTATTTCATGATGTATGTAAAGTTAACCAATACACCTGGGGAGAAGAAAAATGGACCAAAAATGATGGTGGTCGATGGGTTTCTTATTCCTCTTATGGATTTCATGATGACCTACCTATGGGCCATGGAGAAAAATCAGTATATTATATCTCCAAACACATGGAATTAACAAAATCCGAAATTTTAGCAATTCGTTGGCATATGGGTTCAACTGAAATTGGAACTCAAATGGATGGATTAACTAAATATGCATATCAAGCTGCCTTTGAAGATCCCCTTGTTAAACTTATTCATGGTTCGGATTTGATATCTACACTTGTTGGAGAAACTGTTGATTATAAATCAAGAGCAAAATGAGTTGGATAAAAGAATTAACTCCTAGCCAAAAAAGAAGAGAAAGAGAAGTTGATGCAGCTGCATCATATCTTTGGGAATGTCTTCAAACTTTTTCTGATAAAAAAATTGTGTGGTTGGCTGAAAAATGTAGTGAAATAGATTCATATAAAAAGAAAGATGTTAGTTAAAATTTTAATCATAGGGGGTAGTATCTTACTCGCTAGTTTTATATTAGCTTTAGTGCTAGGAAGAGCATTTAAAAAAGTTGCTGAAGATGCAGAAAAGAATATGCATGAACCTATATATGATAAGCGTTATGAAAAATCATAACAATTTCTTAACACAATCTATTTTTTGTATTCAGTTATTTTAATTATATTAGAATAGTAATTTAATTTCAATGGAAAAACAAATTAACAGTACGGATTTACATATCCAACATCACATGGAAACCGGTGAATGGTTTCAATGGTATAATAGTAAGTACAACGGAAATAATTTTCATGGAGAGGATGGTTATACTTATGATTACACAAGGTGGCTACAAGAAAAATACCTTGAACTTTTAAATACCCATGTTAATCAAGAAGAGCTTATTAAAGAAATGGATGCAGATCTTGAGGATGCGGCAGAAACAATAAATGCTCTTGAAGAAGAAATAGAAGATCTCCAACAAGAATTAGCAGGAGAAGATTTATAATAATAACAAATAAACATAATTAAAATGGAACCTTTACAAATTTTGTACATCGTATTGGCCGCAGTAGGTACAGTACTTTTATTAATCTCTCTTTTTGGCATGGATGCTGAAATGGATGTTGATTTAGACGTTGGAAATCCCGATTTTGACATTTCAGATGTTGAATCCGGAGAAACTTCTGTTAGTTTATTTTCTCTTAGAACTCTAGCAACTTTTATTCTTGCATTTGGAATTGCAGGATGGAGTGTACTTCGAGGAGATGGAGCAGTAGTATGGCAAATATTTGCCGGCTTTGGAGCTGGTTTAGTAGTGTCATTCCTTTATTACTCAGTAATGAAATTCTTATATAGTATGCAAGGAAACTCAATGACAACTGCTGCTAGTTTAATTGGAAAAGCAGGAACAATAACAATACCAACTACTTCAACTGGAGTAGCTCAAGTTAGAGTAGAAACATTAAGTGGATTATCTGAATTTACCTGCAAGGAAAAAACCGGTAAGAAACTTCACAAAAATGATACAGTAAAAATAACCAGTGTTGAGACCGGTATGCAATCAATAACCGTTGAAAAAGTATAGCACAAACACAAATATAATATTAATTTTAATCTAAACAGTAAAAACAAATGGAAAATTTAACAACAGTTTTAATGTGGGTTGGTGGAGGAATAGTGATCCTACTTTCTTTGTGGGCATTTATTTCTAAATACTACATCCGCATTGCGCCGAATACCGCGGCAGTAATCTTCGGTAGAAAAAGTAAATCCGCTGATGGAACCAAGAAAGGTTATCGTCTTATTACAGGTGGCGGTGTATTTATGATTCCATTCTTAGAAAAAGTGGAATATATGGACCTCTCAAATAGAACTTTAACAATTCTAGTAAATGATGCACCTAACGTAGATGGTGTAATGACAACTATTGAAGGAACAGCAAACGTTAAATTTGCTAGTGATAAGGGTCTATTAGAAATGGCGGTCGAAAGGTTTCTTGGTAAATCTGACGACTATATTAATAAGAACATTCATGAAAACTTACAAGGTCACCTTAGGGCGGTTGTAGGTAAAATGAAAATGGAAGAACTTATTAATGATAAAACTACTCTTAATCAAAATGTTCTTGAAGAAGCTAATGAGGACTTCTTAAAGATGGGTATCAAAATTGACTTCATCAATATTCAAGATATTTCTGATAAAGATAATTACATCAAGAACCTTGGTCGTAGGAGAGCTGCAGAAATTAAGAGGGATGCAGAAATTGGTACTGCAAATGCTGACAGGGATTCTGTTAAGCAAACATCAATTGCAAAACGTGAAGGAGTTGAGGTTGCTAACGCCAACCAAGTAAAGATATATGAATCTGATAAAGATAGGGACGTTAAGCAGGCTGAAATGAAAGCAGTTGTCGATAAGCAAAATGAGATTGCTAATCAAGCTGGTCCTTTATCAAATGCACAGGCTCTTCAAGCTGTTGTTGAGGCGCAGGCTAAAACTGCTGCAGCAAAAGAAAAGGCTAATGTTGAGGTTGAAAAAGCTAGGGCGGAAAAAGAAGCTCAAAGGTTTAATGCTGAAAAAATTGTTCCGGCTGAAGCTGATAAACAAGCTCGAATTATTACTGCTGATGGTAACAAACAATCAATGGTTATTCAAGCCGAAGGTGAAAGGGATGCGATCGCTACTAAAGCGAAAGGAGAAGCTGATGCTGTATTGTTGAAGAAAGAAGCTGAAGCTAAGGGTAATGCTGCAGTTATTCGTGAGGCTGGTTTGGCTGAAGCGGATGCAATTGAAGCTAAATTGTTAGCTGAAGCTAAGGGTATCTTGGAAAAAGCCAAAGCATACGAGAAATTGGATGAAACTGGTAAGTTCCTTGAAGTACTTAATGCTCTACAAACACTTGCTCCTAACGTGGTGAAAGAATTTGCCGGCGTAATGTCAGCAGCTACCGCTCACCTTGCAAACGTGGACGACATCAAAATCATCGACTTTGGTGGTGGAAGTGGTGCAGGTTCAACCAGTAAGTTTGGTGCAGTTCCAATTGAAATCCTTACTAAGTTCTTCACCGGACTTCAAGGTACAGGATTTGACACTGAAAAACTTCAAAAATTTATTGGTGTTCAAGGAAAAGCTGCTGAGGATGAATTCCCTCCAGTAGAGGAACCTAAAACTACTACTAAAAAGTAAGGTGTTCTTTATAATAAATGCAAAAGGCTCTAGTATTTCACTAGAGCCTTTTTTTATTTGAATAAATAAAATAAATGTTCTTAATATGAAAGCAAAATTTGTTAATGAAGAATCAGGATTATATAATGACCAAAAATTAAGTAAATTATTAAATGATCTTAGAGCAGATGGACCGGTAGGAGATGATGAAGCCTTTGAAATCGCTCAAATGTTATTAGATGAAGAACCTGGTTTAGAATCATTCATTAGATACTCACAAAGAGTCGAAGATCCTGTTGGATGGTTAGCCGATAGAATATAAAATAAAGAAATAGTATGAAATTAGTTGCTGAATCACTTCTTGAATATATTAACAAAGATGAAGATAAATGGGCAGACTCTGAATTAGATCGTTGGGAGATGAAACAGAAGGGTCAAGATCCTTTCAAGAATTACGTTAAAAAAGTAGTTAATATAATCTATAACAATATGTCAGAAGATGTCATTAAAGTCACCGGAGTGACCGAGTATATAATAGATGATTTAATTACTGCACCAGCTGATGAAGGTGGATTCACAAGAGATATTTACGATTATTATGAAGATCATATTCCAGAAGAAGCTGCCGCTATGGATCTAGGATTAGAAATAGAAAACTATATGGCTGGTACTGGAAATGATATGAATTAATTCCCCAGAAATTTTTTTATCCCAGATATTTTGGTTATATTGAACCAAATATCTAATTATGGAAAATAAAACATTCATTATTAAGTACGAAATTATTCTTGTTAACAGTGTTATAAAGAATAAAGAAATTAAAGTACATCACTGTTTTAATAGTGTTGGTGCTCAATGTAAATTGGAAAAATATCTTCAAAAAAATCATGAGGATTTTAAACAATTAATTGTACATTCATGTAAAGAAGATATCATGGGAATATTCGATGATATGTTTAATAATTTGTTTGATGGGAATGATTTTTTTACAGCATGTGGCTCTACATGGCGTCCAAAGTAATTGTAAAAAATTTATTTTAAGACTTAAATAAATAATTAAATGACACACCAATTTTTTCAGGGATTTGTCCCACCACAACAACCTGCACAAATAAACAGAATGACGCCACAATTACAACATAACCAATTAGTTTTGGAAGTTTGTAATAATTGGAAAGCAGTTAAAGATCTTTTTAAAAGAATAAATAACGGGCAGGTGGATATGGTTGATCCTTTAGAAGGAGATTGGATTAACTTTTTTAGTGCTAACAAATTAGATATAAAAACATTTGCTAGCGCTGAAGATTTTGAAAATAAGATGTTGAAAACTTTGATTTGAAAATAAAATTTGGAAATGCAAAAAGAAAAACCTGTTTTCACTCCGGTTAAAAAAGTATTAAGCATAATTAATTCATGCGAAACTAAAGATCAATTAGCAAATTGCAAAAAACTAATTGATAATTATGTAAAGATTATTAAATCTAAAGGAGTTATTAATTCGGAACTGGTTCTAAAAAGATTGATGAAAGAATTTAATCAAAAAAATTTTCAAATAAAAATGATCAAATTATTTGTTGTAAGACACCAGAAAGAGTTTGAAAAAGTATACGAAAAAGTATCAGCTTAAATTTTTTGAAAAAAGTTGCCCAAATATTTTTTTATCCCAAGAATTATTGTTATATTAACATAAATTGAAATTAATGCATCAAGTTGTAAAACTTTTTGACTTGAGCGTTATATATAATAAAAATATAAAATGAGAATTTATCTTTCATATCAACTATCGTTACTCGAACAGCAATGTTTTGAGCAATTACCCGAGTATCCATTTACAGGGACGAGGAGTGGTAGCACTGAAGGATAAATTATGATGGCAGAATAATCAACATATATTTCCTAAAGAACCCTCCTGGTATAAGCTTGGAGGGTTTTTTTATGTAGTCACACGGCGGTGTGGTGAAGTGGTCTAACGCGCTAGTCTGCAAAACTAGTATTCCTCGGTTCGAATCCGAGCTCCGCCTCAAAAGTATTGCCCTGTACCGTGTAATGGTTAAGCACACCATCCTTTGAAGATGGGGGTCTAGGTTCGAATCCTGGCAGGGCAACAAGTTCTTTAAAATAATGGGGAAGAAGTTTTTAAAAAATGACTCACCGCGATGTTCTTGGCTTGTCCATAGTGAGCAATAGAGTTTCATCGGTTAAACGTTTGTTTGAAATACAAAAGTATGAGGTTCAATTCCTTACTTCCCCACCATTGTCCTCTGGTGTAATTGGTAACACATCTGATTTTGGTTCAGGCGAGTGCAGGTTCGAGCCCTGCGGGGACAACAAAAAGGTCTTTGACGTATTGTAATATGTGGTGGTAGCTCAGTAGGTAGAGCAATGGACTGAAAATCCATGTGTCGGCGGTTCGATTCCGTCCCATCACACCAATTGGAAAGGTAGCTCAGTATTTGGTAGAGCGCTGGAGTGAAGTCCCAGAGGCCATCGGTTCGATCCCGATTCTTTCCACGAAGGTTTCTAGAATGAAAAATACCCCCTGATTAATCAGGTGAACACCGGTTCGTAAAAAGTCTAGTATGCCGACGATCCAGGGAGACGACAGGTCTGTAAAACCTCAGCGTGAAAGTTCGAATCTTTCCGGCGGCACTAAGTAGTAGTAATTGGATGAGTTACTTCGCGTGTAATGGTAGCACAGTTTGCTTAAAACAAATCAGTACGGTTCAACTCCGTCTTGTATCACTCGCCTGCTTTTCTCTACTTTATCTGGGTGTTCCACAGGTGGCTATATGGGCCTGGTCTGGAGCCAGGTGTTCGGGAGTTCGAATCTCTTCACCCAGACAATGGTAAGGTTAAAAAATAAAACCGGGGTTAATCCGGGTCTCCTACCAGAACCTGCCACTGTTCCGGACGTTGGAATACGGGTGCGGCTTAGACCCGCATTTTCGTCGGTTCGATTCCGACCGGTGGTACAAATGGTGCATTAGGCAAGTGGTTATACGCCGTCGGGCCTTCAACCCGGAGACAGGAGTTCGATTCTCCTATGCACTACAAATGCCCCTGTGGCGGACGTGGGAATACGCAACAGATTTAAGTCCTGTTTTTCGCTGGTTCGAGTCCAGTCAGGGGTACAAATGGCCATGTGGCGGACGTGGGGATACGCGATAGACTCAAAACCTATTTTTCGAGAGTTCGAATCTCTCCTTGGCTACTAGCATATAAAAATAACAACAACAATTACGGGGTGTGGCGCAGTTGGTAGCGTGCCTGGTTTGGGACCAGGAGGTCGTCGGTTCGAGCCCGGCCACCCCGACAATCGCAGTGCTGAAAGTAGCCAGGCTGGTTTAAGAATGTGCACGTTCTTAAACACGTGTCCGAAGGACGTACAGGTACTAAGAACCCTGTCTGCGATTACAATGGCCACGTGGCGGAATTGGTCTACGCGCTAGCCTAAGGAGCTAGTCCTGGGAAACTGGGTTGGGAGTTCGAGTCTCCCTGTGGTCACAATGTAGTAGTAACGTATAGAGATACTTCGACTGACTGTGGATCAGGTGTCTTAATGACGTGGGGGTTCGAGTCCCTCTGCCCATCCCAATATGATGGGTATGGCGAAATTGGTAGACGCGCTTAAAGAAAAACTCTTACAATTTTCTCTGCATTAATGGGGTCGTTGAGCAATTGGCTGGCTCGCTTGACTGTAAATCAAGTCCGAAAGGCGTGTAGGTTCGAGTCCTACCGGCCCCACTTAATAAGGTTGAGCGCCTAACCTCCCCAGGTCCGGAAGGAAGCAAGGATAAGCTGCTCCCTTAAAAAATTTTTGAAAAAAGTTCTTTAAAATTTTTTTGTTTCGATTATTTTGGTTATATTGGATTAAATCATGACAATATGAAACTAGAAGATTTAGATAAACCAAAAGATAGTGGAAAAGGTTATTATTGGAAAATGAAAACCGAACGAGCTAAAATGGATAGAAAGGAAATTAAAGATCACGGTAATAGTGCTGGATTCTTTTCATTTTTATTTTTTGCAATGGCTCTTATATTTACTATCTTAACTTATTTTATTGTTCCTTCTCCTGCTCCAATTTGGATGTTCATTGTAACTGGAGGTCTTTGGGCAAGTGGATCAGCAATTAAATTAGTTGATGAATTTAGTATTGGAGTTATTTTTGGTATTTTAAATGCATTAATGACATTCTTTGTTTATTTTGCGCAACAAGGAAATTTATAAATAAAATATAATGGCCCGGTGGCGGAATTGGTAGACGCGCTGGACTTAAAATCCAGTTGCCAGTAATGGCAGTATCGGTTCGATTCCGATTCGGGCTACAATAATATAAATATATAAACACAAATTATAATGAAGAAGATATTAATTATAATAGCAATCGTTTTTGTGCTGGGGTTTATTACAAGTTCTTGTAATAAACATGTATGTCCTGCTTATGGTTATCAGGATGAAACTCCAATAGAACAAACCGCTTAAATAAATGATGGAAAAAGTAGAAAAAATTATTAGATTTGTTGATAAGTATATTGTTCCTCTTTGGATATTTGCAGCAGGATTTGCTTGTGGAGCATTATATGGATTAATTAAAACGCTTTTAATTATTGGATAGTAGCCGGCCCGGTCGTCTAGGGGTTAGGACGCCAGGTTTTCATCCTGGTAACCGGGGTTCGAGTCCCCGTCGGGCTACTAAATTTATTAAAATACATAGAACATGAGTAAAAATAAACTTTACGTTGTCGAATTTGGAGATCCGGATGAAGAAAGAGATTTTTTCAGTTCTTCAGTTAATTTAAAGCCTTTATTTGTTGTAGCTTCTGATTATGTTGATGCTGGTAGGAAAGCAGAAGCCTGGTTAAGAAATAAAAAATCAGAAATGGTTAAAAATATAACAACGGAAGATGGTTTAAAAGATACAAGCAAAATTGATAAGATAGGAATAGTAACTGTAAAAATTACAGCAGATGAACATCTAATTATGTAATTTAGAGGTACTTGAAAAAAAAATTGAAAAAAGTTGCCCAAAAATTTTTTTATTTAAAACTTTTGGTTATATTAGCATACAATTATTACAATACGTTTTTGAAAAATGAAAGTTTTTTGAAAAAAGTTGCCCAAACATTTTTTTATCCCAATTTAATTGGTTATATTGTTAGGGTAGGTGAAAATAAAGTTTATTGAAATTGAGTCGGAAGATACGAATTATTAACCAAAACTCAAAATTATGAAAGCATTTATTTTTTACACAACAACTGATGACAGATGGGAACTCTGTGGAGGAGTTAACTTAGTAACTGCAAATTCGAAAGAAGAAGCGGAAGCTATGTTTACAAATCCAGATGAAACCATTTGTGAAATTGAAGAAATAGATTTATCTGTAACAGGCCAAATCGAAATTCAACAATCAATGATAGAATAGAAATATTCTAAACGTTCTTTAAAATATTGAAAAAATTAGCAACGCGTGAGTTGCTATCACAATGAGAGTTGGTTCGCCCATACTCAACGTGAAGAGATAATCCATGGTAACATGGAAAAGGGGAAAGGTCCTCAGCCTTCCCGCCAGCGATGGTCACTTTACGCAAGCATCAACTAGCGGCTGCCACGGTCGCTCTTCCTTTTGGGAGATAGTTGGTAAGTAATGAGTAACCTTCGGGTTAATTTTGGTCCTGTGGCAAGGATAAGATTGGTAAGCCCCTCGTAAGAGGTAAGGAGCCTTTCGAATAGGAGTGACATCCGGCCGAAAACGCGTCAAACATTACGAGCGATGACTGTTAAGATGTAGGATGACTGTTTGAGTCTCGGGAGAGACAAGGGCTAGCATTCAATACCAACGATTAAGGCGCCAGCCGGTATCGTGAAGTATGGCACAGTAGGGAATCATCCAGCCCGAAACGCAGGATCGGTTGAGTATTATGTCTCTCAAAAGGAGATGTAGCTTTGACCAAGCGCCGATCCAGAGGAAACAAATTTTAGATTAGCTCAGTGTAGAGCATTCGTTTTGGATACGAAAGGCCAGGGCCTCAGAACCCTATCTTTTAAATATTTTGTTAAACGCAAAGACTTGGTCAGTCAAGAGATGAAAATCGCTTAATTCTTCAGCCCTACGGGGTAATGAAGAACCTGAAAACTCGCAAGGTGGACAGGTTTGATGGGGCAATATCCCTTTAGGCTTAGCGGCTTATTAACGGTGGTAAAACATCGAGGAGGACTAGAACATCGAGTAATCTTTTGATGATAGTGGTACAGCCTACACTTTAAACAAGGCAGCGTTGCTGATAAACTCGCCGAAGGGGGAGTGGATAAGTGGCTAACCAATACTGTCGCAGGTGGTTGGGTACGGCTAACGAAGGTATCAGTATAGAAGGTGTAATCTCAGCCTCAGCAATCGGCTGGCTCTGGAAACTGTGGGTCAAACTGCAGTGAGCTTAACCGCCGGGTTCGATTCCCGACAGCTGTCAAATAAAAGTTCTTTAAAAAATTGAATTCGTAGTAAGATTAGAGTTACTTCGATATAAAGGTCCTAAGGTAGTACCGGGATCCGCGAGGATCTCCACGAAAGTACGCTGAGTACTTCGGTTTGAAATATCTCCAGTAGATATTATAACCGGCAAGGGGCCAAACATATAGAAATAGATTTCGAAAAACCAGGAGGGGAAACCCGTTGATACTGAGAGTAGAAAACTATGGAGGACTGGATTTAAAGCTCTTCGGAGTGTCCTTATAAAGTTTGGTACCAGCGGCCACCCAGAAAAACACTCTTTCCAGTGTTCTCGAATTCAACAATACATGGGCAAACGCCGGCATAGATCATAATAGCCGGCCCTACTGATTAAGCTGCAGAAGAAAGGTAGGTGTGGGTGAGAATCCCCGTCGCTCAGCCTTACACTGCGCCACGCAGCTAGTGGTCCCTACCTCAGGGTTACGAGGGAGGTCTTGTTCGGGAATATTCCTTAAATAATCCGACTCGTTGACGCTTCCACGGGAAGGAAGGTAAGATTTGTTACTCGATCTTGAAGAGATTGTAATCATGAGTATCATTAAAGGGAGGACCCGGGTAAAGCCTCCCTTTTTAAATATTTACTGGTGCGTGAGTAAACTTTAGATATATAATATATAGAGTTAAACTGATTCTTTAAGCCATGAGAATAATAAAAAAGTTCCTAAAGGAAAGAAGATACAAAAATAGAAATAAGATTCTTAAACAAATTTTGAAAAGAGTCCGTTTTCAACAACTTATGCATGATGGAAAGGTGCAATATCGTGTTTTTACACGAAACAAAGAAAATCAATGGGAGCAAAAATTAACAACAAACAATAAAGCTAAAGCTGTTGTTCTGAAGCAAAATCTTTGGATGCTAGCAATCCGAGATTTAGGGTATAGACCATTTCTTACTGAAAAACGAAAGAAAAAACTAAAATTTTAACGAATACTTAACATAAAAAGTTTCTCTAATTGAGAAACTTTTGTTATTTTAACAACATATTATTAATACTAGCTTATTAATAGAGAAAAATTTATTCATTAAAACCAATTAAATTATGGAACCAAGAAGCGGTGATTTAGTATTACCCCAAGGAACATACGTTTGCCTTCAGGATGGCGCCACTGGTCAAGTTGATGTTGTTTCAGGACCACATAAAGTGAGTCTTGCTGACACAGATAAACCAGTTGTTTATGAAAGAGAATCAAGACGATTCACTCCAACTGATGCCGGAAGAGCTATTCGTGTTTGTCCAGCTGCTGATGAAGGTCAATATATAGTATTGACTAATCCTTCAGCTGATGAAGAAGGAAAAACTCATCCCGGAAAAGGGAAAGTAACAACAGTGAAATTGAGTATGGGTCGTAAGATCAATATTCAAGGTCCTGAAACTTTTGCTTTATTCCCAGGTCAAGTTGCGGATGTTATTGATGGACACCAACTTAAATCGAATGAGTATCTTTTGATTAGGGTGTACAACGAAAAAGAAGCAAAAGCAAATCTTACAAATGCTGTTGTTAAAACAGCAGAAGGTACCGAAGAAAAAGCTGGCAAAAAAACAACAAGTTTATTTGACGAAAAAGAAATTCGTACCGGAAATCTTCTTATTATTAAAGGTACTGACGTATCTTTTTACATCCCACCAACAGGTATTGAAGTACTTGAAGAAAATGGAAATTATACAAGGAATGCTGTAACTCTTGAAAGATTAGAGTATTGTATTTTGCTTGACCAAAACGGTGACAAACGTTACATTCAAGGTCCAAGCGTGGTATTTCCAAAACCTACCGAAACTTTCATTGAAAACAAAAAACAAAAAGTTTTCAGGGCAATTGAACTTAATGAGAACATGGGTCTCTATATTAAAGTTATTGCTGAATATGAAGAAGGTACAAAGAAATTTAAAGCAGGTGAAGAACTTTTCATCACCGGTAAAGACCAAAAAATTTACTTCCCAAGAGCAGAACATGCTATCGTAAAATATGGTGATGAAGCTATTCACTATGCAACCGCAGTTCCTAAAGGAGAAGGTCGTTACATTCTTGATAAAATTGCAGGTGACGTAAAACTTGTAAGAGGACCAAAAATGCTACTTCCTGACCCAAGGTCTGAAGTTATTGTAAAACGAGTATTGAATGATAAAACTGTTGAATTTTGGTTCCCAGGAAATGAAGAAGCTCGTAGGTACAACTTAGGTTTGCAAGATGAATTGGAAGGTGCTGAAGATGATTTTATTGAAGATTATTCATCAAGGTCTTTTTCTGCTAGGACAAAACAAACTCTTCTTGCTTCTGCTGCAGCTGGAATGATGGCTGATGAACTTGAAAGGAAAACTACTTATACAAAACCTCGTACCATTAAATTGGATACGAAATATGAAGGTGCAGTTCTTCTTAATATCTGGCCTAACTATGCAGTTCAGGTTGTGAATAAGAAAGGTGAAAGAAAAGTTGTTGAAGGACCTGCCGTTGTTATGCTTGAGTATGATGAAACTCTTGATGTACTTGAACTTTCAACTGGAAAGCCAAAAACTGACCATGACTTAATGTCAACAGTATATCTTCAAACTAAAAATAATGTTGTTTCTGACATTATTACAGTTGAAACAAAAGACCTTATCAATGTAGATGTTCGTTTATCTTATAGGGTTGATTTTAATGGAGATGCTAAGAAATGGTTCAATGTTTCTGATTATGTTAAGTTGCTTGCTCAACACATGCGTTCATTAGTTCGAAATGCAGTTAAGAAAATTGATATCGAAGAATTCAATAGCAATTCAACCGACATTATTAGGGATTGCATCCTTGGAGAATCTGTTGAAGGAAAACGTGTAGGAAAAACTTTCTCTGAAAATGGAATGCACATTTATGATGTTGAAGTTCTTAACATTTTAATAGGTGATAAAAGTATTTCTGCTTTGTTAACTGAAAATCAGCATGATATTGTTCAACAAAATCTTAAAATTGCTAGACTTCAAAAGCATCTTGAGTATGTAAAGAAGGAAGAAAAAATTGAAAGGGACAAGTTGGATGAAAAATTGCTTACTGATAATAAAGAAACTGAAGTTTCTAAGAAACAAATTGAGAATAATGACTCAATAGAAGTTCTTAAATATAATGTTAGAGAAGCTCTTAAGAAGGCTCAATTAGCTGCAGAAAGTGATGCTCAGAAAACTGTTGATGCAATTGAAAAATCTAAACTTGCAAGGCAAAAAGCTTCTGAGGATTTCCTAACTCAAGTTGAAAAAGAACGTACAGAACTTAGAACTAAATCTCTTGAAGCTACAATGGCAGCTATTCAACCTAAGTTGATTGAAGCTCTTATTGTAAGTGGAAACCAAAAATTAGCTGACACATTAGCTAAAAATCTTAAGTCACAAAGGAGTGGAATAAATGATCTTTTTGCTGGTGGTGGATTTAAGGAAATTTTAGAAACTGTGAAAGGCTCTCCTCTTGAAAAAGTATTCAAGGATGTCATTGATCAATATAATGACCTTCATACTGAAAAATAATAATAAATAAATTATATGAATACCAGCTGGTCCTCTAGGGACTGGCTGGCTTTTCATTGTTAAATTAAAATAAATTAAAAATATGAAAAAAATTTTTACTCTTTTACTATTATTGTTTGCTGTTTTTGCAGTAAATATAAACGCCCAGGTAATTTATGGACCTGCTGCAGAACCGCCAGAAGGTGTGTTTATGGAAGTTGTTGGTGACTTACACGATCAACTGATTGGACGAGCTGCGGGAAAAGATATCACATTTTCTGCAATGCCATTTGCTAATAGAACTAGACTATTTTTTGGGGCACAAGATTCTCTTGTTATCCTTTCATTAGATGGACCAGTTTATCAAGCTAATGAACATCTTGTTTACAGTCCTACTTTATCCGTTCCTGAAAATGGATATTTAGTTTGGACCGGTGTAACAAAAGTTCCAGACCGAATCAATCCAGTATATTCTCGATTTGTTATGAAAATTACGGATCCGGTGGTTGGTGGCCCAATTGCTGCTACAGATAGTTTACTCGAAATAGCTTCAGGATCAAGTTTTCATGTAAATCTTCAATTTCAAGCTTCTTATAGGGAGGACGCTGGATTTGAACCTCATTTAGATTTTTATGATAGAGAATCAGTCACAGATGGTTTAGCTTATAGCTCATTTAATTGGGGATGGTACTGGGAAAATAGTGCTCCACAATTAAGAGTTAATAACGAAGTTCCTGTAGATGAAGGAGATACTGTAGTTCTTGACATTCAATATCTTATGGGAGTTGACGTTGAATCAGATAGTTCTGAAATTTATTTTACTGTTGAAGAATTACCTGTTAATGGAACATTAGAACTTAATAGAGTTACATTTGATGTAAGTGATACATTTACACAAGAAGATCTTGATAGCACTTTAGTTTATTATGTGCATGATGGTTCAGAAACTCTTTCCGATAGTGTTGGATTAAGGCTTTCTGATGGAGATGGAGCATATTATGCAGTTGGAGATGATACAACTTTTTATCTAAAATTTGTCATAACTCCGGTGAACGATCCTCCATTACTTGTTACAAATGATCCCCTTACTTTAGATGAAGGTGCAGGAGTCGTAATAGGTTCAGAATTATTATTATCGGAGGACGCTGAAGGCGATCCAGTAAATTATACATTTGATCCTAATCTTTTAGGAGAATGGCCTAAAAATGGTATTCTAAAACTTGATGGAGTTCCACTATCATCAGGGGATGTGTTTACACAAACTGATATTAATGATGGTAAATTAACTTACAAACATGATGGAACAGAAACTACTGTTGATGGTTTTGTTTTCAAAACAGCTGATACAGATGGACATTCTACAGGAATTGTATCTTTCTTTGATGTTTCTATCACCCTTACTAATGATCCTCCACGATTTACTGCAAATTCTACAACTGAGGTAGTTGTATGGGAAAAGACCGTAATTACAAGTAGCAATATAGCAGCTACAGATGAAGAAAGTGATGCGGCTCATGTTTCCTTTGTATTACCAGTAGATGGAACAGTAACTGGCAATGGTTCTATATTACTTAATGATGTAGCATTATCCCCAGGAGAATCATTCACCATGCAAGATATACTTGATGGAGTCGTTGCATATTTTGTAGGTGTAAATGCTCAAGAATCAGATTTCTTATTATTCGAAATTTATGATGAAGATGGTGCAGTAGCTTCAGATAATGGTTTTACTGTTTTCAAACATAATTTTAATGTTACATTAACCGGTGTTAATAAAGTACAACTTAATTCACTTAATGTTTATCCAAACCCAGGAAACGGATATTTCCAAATAACATGGGAAGGATCATTTGACAGTTACACTGTAATTAATGCTACCGGCCAAGTTATAGCAAAAGAAAGAATACAAAGCCAATATAATATGTCATTGGATTTAACTGAATACGGTAGTGGCATGTACATTTTAAAAATGAATAATTTAGAAAATGAAAGTATAATCAAGAAATTGATTGTTCAATAAATATTTAAATTTAAACTCTCAAAAATTATGAAAAAATTACTCTTATCACTTGTAATGGCTTTATCATTACTATTAGTAACAAACATAGACACACAAGCACAGCTATCTTTAGGTGTTAATGCTGGTTATTCATGGCTAACAGGTATGGTAGGACCAGAACTTGAAGTAGGACACTGGAGCGTTGGTATGGGTTATATGCCTACATCAATGCCTGGATCTGGAGAACCTCTTACTTCTATATCTTGGTTCGTTACATATCAAACCGCCGTATTCCAAGAATCATCTGGATATTATGTAGGATTAGGTTCAGCTTCGGCTGGATATCGTTCTGAATATTCATATAATGGTGGTTCCTGGACTGATGGAACTGTAGCAAATATGTGGATAGCAATGGTAGGATATAAATATAATTGGTATTCTGGTTTGAACTTAAAAGGTGGAGTTGGATATGGTTGGTGTGAATATGCCGGTGTGTTCACATGGGAAGTAACTTTAGGATATAAATTTGGTCTAAATTAAGAATTATGAAAAAATTACTAGTAGCTTTAACGTTAATCTTTGGTTTATTTTTGACTGGTTGTTATCAACCTCCTGATTGTGAAGTTTATAGTTGGGGAGATGTAACATTTTATGATAATGGTCCTTCATGGGTATGGGATGGAGTTTATATAGAAGTAGATTGGGCTGATGGGGGATATAATTCCGGAGTTTTTTACACATCTAAATCATATTATGATAAGGCAGCCGGCAGAGCTGATGTTTATATGGAATGGGAAGATGCTGATAGCTATTACTGGAATTATGGTTATATAAATGTAGTACAATGTGGTCAGGTCAATGCATATTTAGCATGGTCTAAAAAGAAATCTGCATCAATTGAATTTGTTATTAAAGAAAGTGGTTCAGTTTTAAAATCTGATATAACTTCGATGGAAGAATTTAGAAAAACAATTAAATAGCATAAAACTTTTTGCATTTTCTTTAATATATAAAATATAGATTAATGTATCATGACATAGATTATAGTAAAATATATTAAAAGTAGCTGTCCATCCGTTTTATGTTTTAAGACCGGGACAGCTATTTTTTTGTCTAAATTCAAATAAAATCAAATTATGAAAACACATTGGTAGATTAGAAATCGTGGTCCCTAAGTATTATCTTTATTGGTAAGTTAAAGTGTCAATTTAAAATTAAAGTGTCAATTAAATTTAACGGATATCCGTTATAAATCAAAATAAAGATAATAATCATGGAAACAACAATTAATAAAATAGATGTATTAAAATTAAAGGAATCAATTAAAAATGCTTCTGAAAAGCAAAAATTTTACAAGAATCAAAGAAAAACTGTTAAACTTCAAGGAGCAAGAGAAATAAGTCCTTCTGAAGCAACATGGAAACATGCTAGTAATAGAGGAGTTCTTCGAGTAATGTATGCAGCTTATGCTGTAATGAGAGGAAAAGAAATTTCTACTGTTGATCAGTTAAAATTTGAAGAAGAATGGGTAAAACCAGAATTTCTAAATTCTGTTAATAGAATGGTTGAAATGTACGAAAAAGAAGCTGAGAAAAATGAAAACTAAAGAATTTATAAAACTTCTCCAGGAGGAAGATCCTTCTGGAGAAGGATATCTCAGGTTTAATGGAAATCCTGTATTTTTTGTAGCTTCAAAACCTGGATATTGGGATGGTCCATATAATTATCTTGAAAAGGGTGAGGATGGTAAATTTACTTGGGTAGAATCCACAGAAGGTTATAAAGTGGATGTATACACAATGGATTTATTTGATTTTGCTGAAAGATTTCAAGGTAATTGGGAAGAAATGGAGAAGCATATTCGTGTAGAATATACTTATCTCGATGATGATGAAAGGAAGAATTCATTTTTAAAACTAGCTAAAAAAGAGTGCATAGAATATAAAGAGATGAAGGATAGGTTTTTTCAAGCATCTCTTGTTGAAATGACCGAAAACGCAAAGAAGGGATGGAAATGGTATCAAAATAAAAAAGTTGATAAACCAAAAAAAGGAAAACCTAATCTTCATAAGTATTATACTTGGAAGGTATATGATGAAAATGGAAAGGAACAAGGTTCAAATATTCATCATACTGAATGTGTAATGAAAAGTGGGGATTGGGAAAGAGTAAATAATAAAAAGAAAAGAGGCTATTACGAATGGGTTTATAAAAACTGAGGATAACTCCTCAGTTATCCTCCTGTAACTCAGATGGTAGAGTAGCTGCCTCTAAAACAGAAGGTCGCCGGTTCGAGTCCGGCCGGGAGGGCTAAAATTTAATGAGATGATAGTATTTAAAAAAGTAGACATTTATAATCATTATACAGGAATGCTGGAAGGATCTAAAAAAGCATATGATTATGAAATTTGTGATTTTAGTGGAGAAGTAATCAGCAATTATGAAAATCCAAATGCTTATGAAGTAGATCATTGTGATAATGATCCATGTTATGGAGATGCTGAAGGCGAAAGATGGTTTTATGATTGGTTTAATGAGAAATATGGAGAAGATGAAGAATCTCCGGGTCATGAATTATTTGGCCAAAGGTGGTATAAATTCAAGGATAAAAAAGATGGTGGATTTGAAGGATATGAAGTTTTTGTAGATCTTATAAATGCTGCTACTATTGAGTTAAAAGAAATTTATTCACTTGATCATTTACTTCGTTGGTCAAGAGGAAGAATGCTAGAAAAAGTAATAAAAGAAGGAAAATATAAATTAGAACAATTTTTAGAAGACTAGTATGAAAAAATCAACAACACAAATACTTATTGAAAATCTTTCCAATGAAAGATATGAATACATTAAAGTATGGCAAGAATCCTGGAATGAAGAGGCTGGGCATTATACATCAGAAGAAAATCCTAAGATTGACGAATTATCAGATCAGATTTTAGATCTTATTAAAACTGGTAAATGGGATCTTTCATTTGAATTTATTATTGAAGAACTTACAAAACTTGGGTGGGCTCCTTGTCTTCTTTATGATGACGATGGACATTTTGCAATTACAGGAGGTGGTATGCAATCAATAGGAACAGAAAACTCAAATGATATAGCACTTATACATTGGATTCCAGCAGAAGAATGGAAAGACTCTATAAGAGAAGCATTAGATTATTACTTAGAAAACGAATAAACACATGAAAAATTACGGATCAAAAGATACCATGAGAATGGATTCTATAAAAGAAAAATCTCTTGGAGACTATATGAAACAACTTTTGTATGCTTATAATATGGCATGCGCTATTACAGAACCTGGAAAGGCTATGGCAAGAGGATATGCAGCTGAGGAAACATTTGGAGAACAATCTGCAGTATGCCAGGTATTTTTTGAAAGAGCTTATGATTTAAGTGGTGGACAGGAAGTAAGACCAGTTGCCTCTGTAAACCCATGGGAGGAAACAGAAGAAGGTATAGAAGCGGAGTATAATGATATACCTATTGATGAACAACCTTCCTCTAGAAGGCCCGATCGTATAATGTTTAAAGAAACAGATCCTTCTCCTAAAACTCCTTGGTCAATTTTAGTCTACTTAGGAAAAATCAATACTATTAAAGGTTCGGGTCCTCAATTCAATTTATATTACTATAAAAATGGTACTATTGAAGTATGGAGAACTGAAGATGGAAAATATAGATTAATTTTTACATCTAATTATGATCCTAACTTTGGAATTGGAACTACAAGGACTTTTAAGTATGATGAAAAAACTGTGGAATGGAAAATGGTAGATTATATTGAATCTTCATTAGTAGCTAATTTAGCTCCATTGTATGGAAAGTCCTTACCGATATACTGCTACGATTAAAATAAAACCGGATTGAATAAATATCATATAAACAATAAACAAGGATGACTGTAGAATTAACAACTGAAAGTTTTAAAGAGAAAATATTCAATTACGAAGATAATAAAGAGTGGGTTTTTGAAGGTGAAAAGCCAGCTATTGTGGATTTTTGGGCTCCATGGTGTGGACCTTGTAAAGTTGTTGGACCAATACTTGAAGAACTTAGTCAAGAATTTGAAGGAAAAATTAATGTTTATAAAGTAAATGTTGATGATGAACCAGAAGTAGCGCAAGCATTTGGTATTCAAAGTATTCCTTCATTATTATTTGTACCCATGAACGAACAGCCTCAAATGGCTATGGGAGCTTTACCAAAAGAAACCTTTAAAAAAGCCATTAATGAGTCACTTAAAGTAACATAAGATGTCAACAAATTGCCATTTCATATTAAAGAATAAAGATTTTGATCACATTGATGATGATTTAATAAATGAAACCATTCAGTGTAATTTTCCTCATTATGAAAATGGCAAAGGTTGTGGTTCTTGTCCAGTTTATAGACAATTAATGGAAACAACTAATCCTACTATAGAAGATCTTGAAAATATTCAGGAAAATATAGAAAATTGGTGGACTTAAAATAAATTAAAATTATGAAATCTTGTTCTTGTTCATTAGCCGGCACAGATGCATGTAAGACATGCAATAATACATTTGATTACGAAAGTGGTGCATATGATTGGTACCCAAATCCTTATGAACCATACACAGTTCCGGCAGTTCAACCTCAAACTCGTAAAGTAAAGAGAACTACAAAGACTATTGAGAAATATGGTCCTGATGGAGAATATCTTGGAAAAGAAGTTATTACTGAAGAAGTAGAAAATTTTGAAAGACAAGTTTATGATGGAACTTTTTATATACAAGGAACTTCTACAGATTGCAATATTGAATGGAATAACGTAAGTTCAGATGTGACTAATTGGGATCCTAATGATCCTAAAAATAATTGGAGTTATACAAACACCGGTGGTGGAGTAGTTAATTTTAGCGAAAACTAATGGAACGAGATCCTTTTGAATATTGGGTTAATTTGTCTATCGAAGAAAGAACAAAAATTCTAGAGCAAGGACAATTTTGGACAGGATTTAACTCTTATAAATGGGTTTATTTACCAGATACAGTAAAAACTTTTGTAGAAGAAAAACTTGTGCACTAAGTATAAAATTGTAAAAAATAGATATCAATATATAGAATATAGATTTAACAATAACTTAACAGAAAACATTTTTATTTTAGTGATTTGTTGGTTATATTTAACTTCTATTTAAAATATAAAATTGTTGTAGTAAGATAAGAGTTACTTCGTGGATAGAAAAAACACTCTTTTCAAATTTCTCAACCTTTTAAAGCATTTATACAAAATTAGTATTAACCTTTAATTTGGGCCTTGAGAATAATCAAGGCCTTTTTAATTTAAAAAAATGAACATGGAAAATGTAGAGATTTTAAGTACCGTAGAAGTAAAAGGAAAAGATGTTGCTAACCTTGCTCCAGTTTGGAAAGGTGAAAGATATCATAAGGAAGATGTTACCGAAGAAATGTTAGCAAATGGAAAACAGTGGTACGAATATCATGTTAAGTTTGAAGGCTTAACCCCAAAAATCTTAGCAAAAACTAATAAATTAAGAAAGCCTTTACAGGCTAAGTAAATAAACCGTTGGCCAACGGATTTTCTTTAATTAAATAAAAATTAATAGTAATTATGGCAAAGTACAACACACCAGTGGTTAAGCAAGTTAGACCTGCTACCACACATCAAGGAGGATCTGGTTACACTCAAAGACCAGAACATGAATTAATCGGAATCTTAGCGACCGGATTAGACAACACTTTTTATGAAAAAGAAGGAGAACGTGAAAAGCGTTTTGCTGAAGTTTTAAAGACTGTAGCGTCTAAAGATAAGGAATTTGCTGCAAAGGCTCTTGTTTATGCAAGAACTAAGTTTGGACAAAGAACTGTTACTCATCGTGGTGCAGTTGAATTAATTCCTTTCTTACAAGGTGATGCACTTGGAAAAAGATTCTTCTCAAAAAGAAATAGAAAAGTTAACGAAGGTGGGATTGTATACCGTCTTGACGATATGACTGAAATTCTTGCTTGCTATTTAGCTAAGAACGGAGCTAAGGCTTCTATTCCTAACTCCATTAAGAAAGGTTTCAAGGATGCGATTGAAAATGCTGATGCATATCAATTAGCTAAGTATCAAATGAAGGGTAAGTCTGTATCTCTTGTAGATATTGTTAACCTTGTTCACCCAAGAGAAACTGAAGTTCAAGGAACTATTGAAGTACAAATGAAAGTTTATGCTAAGGCAGTAAAAGGAACTAAGTTTAACAAAGATTGGGAACAAGTGAAGAATGTTCCAGAAGAAATCTTAGAAGGAACTATGAAGATTCCTGCTTTAAGAGCATTAGTACTTGGAATTCTTAAGCAATTCAACACTGTTGAAGATAAGAATACTGAATCAGGTAAGAAAGTAGCTGAAGCTGTTAAGTCAGGTGAAATCACTCAAGAAGAAGCTGCAGTTCAATTGAATGAAGCTAAGACTGAAAACTACAAGGAACTTATTGAAACTAAGAAGATTGGATATCTTGCTCTTTTAAGAAACGTAAGAAACATATTGAAGACAGATGATACTGCTCTTTTAGATAAGGCATGTGAATTACTTATCGAACCTGCTTTCATTAAGAAATCACTTGTATGGCCTCACCAAATTGACTTAGCATTAGAAGTAATGTTAATTGAATTTAATGGTCAAAAATTAGCTAAGGTTGCTCAGGCTCTTGGAACTGCTTACGAGCGTTCAATTCCTAACCTTACTAAGCTTTTACCAGAAGGTAGAACTGCTATTGTATTTGATACTTCATCTTCTATGACATCTTATAGATGTAAGATAGGTAAGGGAACTCAAATCAACGCTACTCCAGCTCAAAAGGCTGCATTAGTTGCTGCAACATTTGCTAAAGGTGTTGGTGGAGATGTATATCATTTCGCTAACCATGCAGAAAAGATTACAGGTTGGAACCCAACTGATTCTGTAAATACTCTTAAGCAAAAGTTCCAAGGGTACACCGGTCGTGTTGGTCACGGTACTGACTTCGGTTCATGCTTTGATTTATTTGAAAGATTAAATGAAAGATATGACAGAGTAGTTATTATCTCTGACTGCCAAGATGGTGGATGGCACGGAAATTCAGTAGAAGACAGACTAAAGCGTTATGGCGCTAAGTTCGGAACTCCTTATGTATATATTGTTGACATGCAAGGATATGGAGTCGTTTCAGGTAAGGCTGGCGAAAGAGTATTCAGGCTTCACGGTTATACTCAGGATATCTATGAAAAGATGCCTATGATGGAAATCAATCCTAATATCGTTATTGATGAAATCAAGAAGATAAATATATAAACTGGATAAATGGGGTTGGAAACTATTCTAACCCCTTTATTATATAAAATAAATAAAAACAATTAAATGAAACAAGGAAAAGTAAAATTTTTTAATGAGACTAAAGGTTTTGGATTCATTAAAGAGAATGATTCAGAAAAAGAACATTTTGTTCATATTTCTGGAGTGAATGAAAGTACATTAAACGAAGATGACGAAGTCACCTTTGAATTAGTGGAAGGGAAAAAAGGATTAAACGCAGTTAATGTAACTTTAGTATAATTTCTTAACACCAACTTAACAGGCCGAGATGAAAACTCTCGGCTTTTTTTGTTATATTAGATATTGAACATAATTAAAATCTACACATGAGAAAAATTCTATTAATACTCCTGTTAATGATATTTTCATTAGCAGGTTTTTCACAAGAGGAGAATAAAGGGAATTTTCAATTCTTGACTGGTTATTACAATGATATATACCAGCAACCATCTCCAGTAAATTTTCATATTTTTCATTCAGGTTTTGGATATAAAGGGAATCTTACCGCAATTTATGGGAAAGTAAACCTGGGATATAGATATTCCGAAGTTATAAAAGACCAGAATAATGTACAGCTTGAACTAGATTATTGGCAATCTTTAAGTAAAAGCAAATCTACTTCATTCTGGTTAAATTATGCTTATGGCATTGATAATATGTTCCCAAACCATAGAATAATATTTGAACTCTGGCAGAAATTAGGTGCTGGATTTTTAGTATCTGGAGGGATTAACTACTATCAATTTACAGAAAGTAATGCCGTATTTGTGAATGGTGGTTTAGAAAAATATTTTGGTAGACATTGGATTGAAGGAAAAACATACCTATATTTAAAAGAACCTAACATTACGGCCACCTATGCATTAAAATATCGATTGTTTGTTAAGGATATTAATTTCCTTGAAGTTGGAGTGAGTGCCGGTTCGGCTCAAGATGAACCATTCATCATTGAAACTGATTTAGATAGAAGATTTGCATATACTGGAAGTGTAAGATATGTTAGTAACATATTTGCAGATAGAATGAGAATAAGTGGTTCGGCAACTTACATGTATGAGGAGTATAAACCTGATATGTGGAGAAATAGATATGGATTTGGAGTAGGATTAATTGTAAATATTAATAAGTGATGAGACATAAAATAAAAATACTAATTCCTGTTATTATTATGACGCTGCTATTTATTGGCAGTTTCATTATGCAAACACAATTTAATCCTGTTATTATGAATGCGGTAACAGGACATGGAGCTGAAACTCTATTTTTAAAACAAATTGTAATACTCGGGACTTCTTTTGCATTCATGAACCTATTGATTGGTTCAATTGTAATTTGTTTTTCTGCAATGGTTTTAATTCTACTTTTTGTTCTAATTAATAGAAGAAGAATGGAAAAACGGGCTAAAATTAAAGCTTCATTAACTGAAAAATATCAAACATTGATATTAGATGCTGTTGATGATAAAATTATTACTCAGGTGGAATTTAAAAAGATATGTAATAGCCAGTTTAGAAGAAACATATTAATTGACCAAATAATTGATGTAGCGTTAATGATGCCTAAAGATGTTTTAGCAAAACTAAGAAAATTATATTTTCATTTAGGTTTAATTGATGATACAAAGAAAAAGCTATACAGCAGGAAATGGCATAAGAAAGTTAAAGCATTGAAAGAATTATCTCATCTTGAAATTATTGACTATAATGAAAAGGTGATGAAATATATCAACTCTAATAATGATGTTCTTAGAATGGAAGCTCAAATTGCAATGGTAAGATTATCTGGAGCTGTAGAAGATGCTTTTTCATTTTTAGAACATTTGACCCATCCTTTTTCAGTTTGGGAACAAATTACTCTTCATGAGCTTATGGTTGAATCAAAAATAACTCCTCCTTATTTTGGAAGATGGTTAGTTTCTGATAATCATAGTGTAGGTATGTTTTGTTTAAGAATGATGAGAGAATATGAACAACTAAAAACCATAGATGATTTAAACAATATGCTTTATCATCCAAGTGAAAAGGTTGTTAAGTTAGCAATTGAAGTAGTAGGGGATTTAAATGTTGAACCATTGTGTTCTCCTTTGAAAAAAATATACAAAACAGAACCATACGAAAATAAAGTAGAAATCATAAAAACTTTAGGAAAAATAGCAAACCCAAAAACAATTCGCTTTCTTCAAAATGTTGTTGATATTGAAGAAGATACAGAACTTCAAATTGAAGGTGTTAAGGCAATTAAAAATATGGGTGAAGTTGGTGATGTTCAATTGAAAAAGATGATGGATTCTGATTACAAAAATTACAATATCATCATTAAGCATGTACTTGATAAAAAAATTAATTAAAAAATAATATTATGTGGTTCTTTATAAATTTTGTGTTTTTATTTACACTAGTTATTTTTATTTGTTATTTTGTACTAGGATATTTCTCGGTTAAAAAATTAAGAAATTACCTAAGAAAAAATAGTTATGTAGATTACAATGCCGTGGCAACTTCACCATTATCACCATCAGTATCTATTATTGCTCCAGCTTATAATGAAAGTGCAAACATTATAGACAGTGTTAAAACACTTATGAAATTACATTATCGAAATTTTGAGGTCATTATTGTTAATGATGGGTCTACTGATGATACATTTAAACTCTTAAAAGATACGTTTAAGCTATCAAAAGCTAATTACTTTTTTGAATATAGAATCCCTTGTAAAAAAATAAAAGGAATTTACAAATCAAGAAATAAGGAATTTTCAAAATTGACTGTTGTAGATAAAGTTAATGGTGGATGTAAAGCTGATGCTAGTAATGCAGGTATCAATATTTGTAGGAATGACCTTGTTTTGATTATGGATGCTGATTGTGTGATAGAACCTGATTCAATCACTAAATTAGTAAAGCCATTCCTTGAAGAAAAAGACAAAAAAGTTATTGGAACTGGTGGTGTAATTCGAATTATGAATTCATGTGAAGTTGAAAATGGTGTTATCAAAAAAATTAATTTACCACAAAAATTTTTACCGAGATGGCAAGCTCTTGAATATACTAGGGCATTTTTACTTGGTAGAATGGCTTGGTCACAATTAGATGGATTGCTTCTTATATCTGGTGCAATGGGATTATTTGATAGGGAAATACTTATTAATTCAGGAGGGTATGATACTAAAGCTATTGGAGAAGATATGGAAATGGTTATTCGTATGAGAAGATACATGGCTGAAAAAGATGAAAAATATGAAGTTACTTATATTCCTGACCCATTATGTTGGACTGAAGTTCCTTCTGATTATAAATCTTTAGAAAGCCAAAGAGCAAGGTGGGCTAGAGGACTAGTGTACGCACTTAGAAAACATAAAGTGATGTTCTTAAATAAAAAATATGGAAAATTAGGATTACTTGGATATCCATTTTGGTTATTCTTTGAATGGTTAGCACCTCTTCTTGCTTTTGTTGGATTTGGATTTACTATTTACTTAGCCGCAACTGGTTTAATTAATTGGGGATTCTTTGGATTATTATATCTCTTTATTTATGCTTTTGCTGTATTTATGTCTTCATGGTCTGTATTATTTGAAGAATTAACATTCCATAAATATGAGAGAAAAAGGGATGTAATTAAATTATTAGCTGTTGCATTTGTTGAACCTCTTATTTATCCTATGATTGCATGGTTTTCTGTAAAAGGAAATTGGCAATATATAAGAGGTGTTGAAGGATGGGGAACTATTGTGAAAAAAGGAACAGGAAATAATGGAAAGTAAGTATCTTTAACATAATTTTAACAAGTCGAGATTTTTAATCTCGGCTTTTTTTGTTATATTAGACTATGAATATATTTGTACTTGACTTAAATCCTGTAGGTGCCGCCCAAATGCAATGTGATAAGCATGTTGTAAAAATGATTTTAGAATCGGCACAACTTTTATGTGGTGTACACTGGATGACTGGTAGGGAAGCTCCATATAAATTAACACATAAAAATCATCCATGCTCTAAATGGGCAAGAGAATCATTATCAAATTATGATTGGTTGGCTCAACATGCATGTGAATTATGTAATGAATATACCAGACGTTATGGTAGAGTTCACAAATCTCAAGAAACAATTGTTTGGTGCTATGATAATCTTCCTGATATTCATAACAATGGATTGACTGAATTTTATTTAGCAATGCCTGATGATTGTAAAATCAAAGGAGATCCAGTTCAAAGTTATAGAAAATATTACAAGAAATATAAAAATCACATTGCTAAATGGAATCACTCCGAAAAACCTGAATGGTATGAAAAAGAAAAATAAAGTTTGGCTAATTTATATGATAATACTAGCTATTTTTTCTATAATTATGGGAATAGTTACAAGTTGGTGGGGAGGCCTTTTAGTATTTGTGCTAACTGGTATTTACATATCTATCTGGTTTACATCCGAATATACGAATTGGATTTATGACGGAAGCTGGGATAAAACAATGAAAGCTTATAATAAAGCTATAGAAATTATAAAAAAATATGAAAACAGAGGAGACTACTGAAAGAGAAGATTATTTTGAATTTTTAGATTCTTTGCAAACATTCAAAGTTGTTTCATGGAGTATTATTGCAAGAAAAAGATTCTATGTTTTTGAAACTCTTTGGAATAGAGGTATGAATACTCATGCCGGGTATAAAATTGCAAACCAAATGTCATATAAAAAAGTAAGAACTTTTTATAAAGAAAATCATATTAAAATTAAATAATCATGAAGAAATTAATATTATTAGCCGCCCTTTTAATAGGCATATTTTTTATTGGATGTGAAAAAGATATTGTACCACCTCCAGATGATCCTGAACTGTTTACTGACATTACTTATGAAGTAATTGGTAGTGTTAACCTTAATCCACTTACCGTTAACTATGGTGATTTGAAATACAGTCTACCTAATTATCCAGATTCCCTTGTATGGGAAGTAGTAACTATTGATAATGTGACAGTACCTTGGAGTAAGACTGTCAACACCTGTACGGGTCATCCAGTTAAAATTGGTGTAATTACAGCAGGAAAGGATAGAACTATGACCTTCAATATCTATGATGACGGTGTACTAGTTGCTACCGAGACTTTTGAAAGTAATGGTTTCCTATGGGGTGGAAATTTAGAATATAATATACCAAGTCCCTAAAAACATAAAAAATGACAAAAACAGAACAAGTAACAATAAAGGCTTTAATTAAAAGATTAAGATCTTCTAGTGTATCAGGATGGCAAGAAGGTAATGTTAATGATTGGGCCGATTACGCTAAAACTATGGCAACTACCATACGAACTTCATGTGATGTATTAGAAGAAATATCAAATCTTAAACCTGAAAACGAATCTAATGACAATTTAACGCTTTAATTATGAAAAAATTATTTTTTATTTTATTATTGGCAATATTTAGTGTAACTATATTTGCACAAGATCGATTATCTTTTGGTGTAGCTAAAGATTATCAAGTTAAAAACAGTTCTGAAAGTTGGGGTGGATGGGTTGAAGCAGAATCACCTATTTTAATTTATATGGACTTAGGATTTGGATTTATTGCAGTTGAAAATGGATATCACGATAGATTTATTTTAAATTCTACTATTTTAACCACAGATAATTCAGATGTAAAAGTTTTTACTATAAAAGCTATTGATCAAACCGGTAAGGAATGTACAATTGAAGCTAATTTTTTTGTTAGTGGGAATTTTGCTCTTACTGTAAGATATTCAGATATTCAATACTCTTATCTTATTGAAGAAGATATGGGAGCTATAGGATATCCTTACAAATATTTTGAAAATAAAAGTGGTGGGTCACCAGTAGAACAATTTGATGGCATTACAATATAATGGCTAAGAAAAAACATCATACATTCATGGAGACTGCTTTTCTTTTTGCAAAAGAAAGTAAATGCGTTTCCCATCATGTTGGAGCTGTTATAGTAAAAGATAATAGAATTGTCATTACAGGATATAATGGAACTCCTCCTGACATGCCTAATTGCTGTGATGTTTTTGACAAAGATAATTTTGACAGAGAAGAACATCATAAGTGGTCTAAAGATAATGAGATACATGCAGAAATGAATGCAATTGCATTTTCAGCTAAACATAACGTAGAAGTTGATGGATGTGATATGTATGTTACTATTTCTCCTTGTAATGATTGTTTAAAAAACATTACTGCAACTGGAATCAAAAATATTTATTATCTTTATTTATATGATGGTGATGTTTTAAATCCAGAATTACTCAAAAAAGTTAATGTTTTAGAAGTTCCAGATGCGGTCAAAATAAAAAAATGGGTTGATCATAATAATTTATTATACATACCAAAACAAAGAAGAAATGGGACATTGTAAATCATACAAAATAGAATGTCCTTTTGCTTTATCAGAAGATGCACCAGTTCCATGTGTTGGAAGTGATGTACAATGTGATGAAGTAAGAGGAGTAGTTAAAATTTACCCACCTGAAAAGAAAGAAGAATACTGGCCATATATGGGTGGACTTTGTTAAATTATAAATAAAAAATTAATTTCACTTAAATATGAATAAACAAAAAGTTATTTACATAATAGGCAGTCTTAGAAATGACCAAATTCCCCACATGGCAAAAGAAATTAGGGAATTAGGTTTCGAAGTATTTGATGATTGGTTTAGTCCTGGCCCCGAGGCCGATGATTATTGGAGAAATTATGAAAAAGTTCGAGGTAGTTCATATAAGCAAGCACTTAATAATTGGGCTGGTAAACATGTATACGAATTTGACAAATTTCATATTGATAGATCAGATATTGGGATTCTTTATATGCCAGCTGGAAAAAGTGGACATTTAGAATTAGGATATATGATTGGAAGTGGAAAAAGATGTTTTATTCTTTTTGACGAAGAACCTGAAAGATGGGATGTCATGTATCAGTTTGCTGAAGATGTATTTTTCAACAAAGAAGAATTATTTCAAAAACTCAAAGAAATAAAATAACACAAAATTTTTTCGTGTCGATTATTTTGGTTATATTACTAATGTAATAAAGGAAACGGTTATGGTTAGTGATGAAAGTTTATTAGAATATTATATGAAAGGATTTAAAGATGAATTACGTGGTACTTCATCTACAGAATCTGATAATGCCCTAGAAAATAGGGCATATATGTTTGGGGCTCTTGATGCTATGACTGAAGATGGTGGAATTTATCCAGGTTGCGAAAGTGATGAAAAAATTTTATATAAAATAAAAAACAACGGAGCATGAACTACGAATTAGCGGTTAAAAACATTAGGTCTGAGCTTAAAGACTACATAAGTAAAGGTAACTTACAATCCTTAGTACTTGGTGTATCTGGGGGCATCGATAGCACCCTCTGTGCATTACTGGCCAAACCAGTCTGTGAAGAATTAAATATCCCGTTGATTGGTCGGTCATTACCTTCAAATACAAATTCCAAAGGTGAAAATTCAAGAGCTAAAGAAATTGGTAACTTATTTTGTACTGATTTTAAAGAAACTTCTATTAAAGCAGCATTTAATAAACTTTCCGATGTAGCTTATGATAATCATAATGTTCTTCCGGAAAATTATCCTGACGGAGAAGACTATGGCAATCAAATCTTGAATGGAAATATAAAAGCAAGAATTCGTATGATTCTTCTTTATGATATTGCTGGTGGGAACAATGGAATGGTACTTTCCACTGATAATTACACAGAATATCTTCTTGGTTTTTGGACATTACATGGTGATGTTGGAGATTATGGAATGATTCAAAATCTCTGGAAAACTGAAGTTTATGAAATGACAGAATATATTGCTAAAAAAGAATATACTGGGTGGAAAGGTCAACTTCAAGGACATCCTTATGATGTTATCATGGATGTTATCAATGCTGATGCTACTGATGGACTAGGAATTTCGAAAACTGATTTAGATCAAATTTTACCAGGATGGGAAGGAAACTCAAGAGATGGGTATAAATTAGTTGATTTAAGATTGATGACCTATATATCAAGTAAACTCAATGATTTAACAGATCCTGTAATTCAACGACATTTAAAATCAGAATTTAAAAGACAGAATCCTTATAATATTCCTTGGAATAAAATTATAGGTATACCTGATAACATATATAATAAATAATAACATGAAACTACATTTGATAAAATTTATATTATGGTTATATGAAACCCATATTCAAGAAGATTGGGATGATTATACAAAATTAGGAAAAATAGTTGTTTACCCGGCTTGGTTTATAAGATCCTTTTTAATCTGGTTAACTTTTCCTTTATGGATTCCTGCTTATAGTTTTTCTAGTAGCAAGGTCTTTAAAGCATATGAAGAGTTTGGTCAGCTTACTCCTGAACAAATGAGGGAACTTAATAGAAGGCAAACGCGAGAATTTTTAGCTAGAAAAGCTAACAATAAAAAATAAATTTAACAAACTTTTAATCATTTTATTTCCTAGATTCATAGATTTTTGTTATATTTATATGTAACTTAAAAATAGAAAAATATGAAGGCTTTAATTGTGGTCGATGCTCAATATGATTTCATGCCTGCTTCTGAATACGAATATGAAAATAAACAAGGCGGAGCCTTGGCCGTAAAAGGAGGAGATGAAATTATACCAGTTATTAATGATTTGTTAAAACGGTTTAACTTAGTTATTTTTACTAAAGATTGGCATCCAGAAAAAATGGAGGCATTTGCTTCCCCTAAAGAAGGTAAACAACCCTTTGAAAAATATACAAACTCTAAAGGTAAAGAAGATACATTATGGCCAGTTCATTGTGTGCAAAATACTAAGGGAGCGGATTTACATGGAGATATAGATCTTGGATTAATTAAAGGAGATTTTTATATCTTTAAAAAGGGGATGAAAGAAAAAGAACATCCATATTCTGGATTTGGAGCAGAAGAATTGGAAGAATTTTTAAAAGAAAAGGAAGTTCATCAAGTATTTGTTTGTGGTTTAGCTTTAGATTTTTGTGTTAAAGATACAGCACTTGATGCGGCTAAAAAAGGATTTAATACTGTTGTTGTTCTTGATGGAACAAGAGCAATTTCAGGAGATGGTGTAAAACAAACAATGGAGGAATTTTTAGACAATAACATAAAAGTAATTGAATCTTGGGAACTTCCTTTGTTTAATTTAATGTAATGAATTTAGTTTATAAAGCAGAAATATATGCAACAAAAGCCCATAGGAATGTAAATCAAACATTTGATGGCTTACCCTATACTGTACATTTACGAGGGGTAGTTGATGTTGCAAAAAGATTTTCTCATCTACTTCCAAACTTAGAAATTTCTAAAGTTTTAGTTGGATGTTGGGTTCATGATGTTTTGGAAGATACTCATGAAACTTATAATGATCTTAAAAAAGTTTTAGGGGAAAATGCTGCTGAATATTCATATGCTCTTTGGAATGAAAAAGGAAGAAACCGAGATGAAAGAGCAAATGAAAAATATTATAAAGGAATTAAAGCATTTGAACATGCTACTTTCGTAAAACTCTGCGATAGATATTATAATACTAAGTATAGCAAAAGAACTGAAAGTTCAATGTATAATAAATATAAAAATGAGTGGCCAAAGTTCAAATCCAATTTGTTTGATGGAAGATACCAAGAATTTTGGGATGAACTTGAAAAATTATATTAGTTATGAAGCAAACACCTATGTCAATTTATGATTTTAAGAAGGGGGATTTAATAACCCGAATTCAACCTTCTAAACCTATTCCAGGACTTGAAGAAGAAGATATAAGAGACAGAGCTTATATTGGTATTGCACTTATTTTTTTAGGAGTGGCTAATGGGTGTGTTTATGTAGAAAGAGACAATAGAAGAGGAGACGAAGATGAAATGACTGGTATTGGTGGTTTCTTTAAAATGATGATGCAAAGTTCTGGTCCTATTAATCTTCCTCTTGATATGTGGGATGAAGGATGGTCATATTATGTTGATCCATATTCTCTTTCAAAACCTGATATATTTAATGAATCTTTGACAAAATACGAAATCAATGAATTAGAGGATCGTTTAAAGGAAGCATTAAAAAATGAAGACTATAAAAAAGCAGATATCCTTCAAAAAAGAATAGATAAAATTAAAAAATAGTTGCCAAAATATTTTTTTATCACAAGTATTTTGGTTATATTACATCTGTATTAAAGATAATTAAATCTAACAGAATGGACATACAATCAATTTCCGTAGTAGTACCCACAAAAGCATGTGTAAATAATTGTAAGTTTTGTGTATCAAAAATGCACGATAATCCTTACTGTAATAATTTTGATGAAATAGCTTATCGAAAAAGAATAAAAAGAGCTGCTATAGCTAATGTAACTACCTTAATTTTAACAGGAACAGGAGAACCGCTTCAAAATTCAACATTTTTACATTTGCTTGAAGGAGTTCTAATAGACGAAAATAATCCTTTTCCAAATATAGAACTTCAAACTACCGGAGTTTTACTTGACCAAGTTTCCGAACATATAAGAAGTGGAGAAGCAGTATATTTTAATGCAGTATTTCTAAGGGCACTCGGTGTTAACACAATTTCTCTTTCAGTTTCTGATATTTTCGATTCCGAAAACAACTGGAATATTATAGGGGCTCCTAAAAAATTAAGAAGAGATTTACCCGAATTATGCAAATTTATAAAAGACCAGGGATTTAATCTTCGTTTGTCTTTGAATATGACAAATGTTTATGATAACAAATATCCAGAAGATATTTTAATGAGATGTAAAGAACTTGGGGCTGATCAAATTACTTTCCGTAAACTTTATGGAGGTGGATATGATACTCCAGAATCTGAATGGGTAGATGAAAATGCATGTAAAGACAAAGTAATTACTCAAATTGAAGAATACATTGCTGGAGAAGTTTGGCATGAACATGCATCAGGATATGAATATAGGAAAGGTGGAGAAGGAAAGCGAGGATATAAACTTCCTTTTGGAGCTTGGGTTTATTCAATTGATGGAATGTCTGTAGCAATTGATGATGATTGTATGGCTAAAAATGAATCAAACGAAAATCTAAAATATGTTATTCTAAGAGAAAATGGAAAACTCTATTGGGCTTGGGATGACGAAGGATCTTTAATTTTTTAAAATGGAAATATTTTGGCCACATGTAATAGCATTCTTTGCAACAGTAGTTTGGCATATTGTTTATATTTATGTAATTAAATCAATTGCTAGAAATCAAACATACTTAGCTACTATGATGAATATGATAGCTTGGATATTGTTTGCAAAAATAACAATAGGATATGTTGACAATAACTGGCTTCTTTTATCTTCAATGTTAGGAGCAGGTGTTGGAACATTTATCACAATGAGATATTTTAAGGATGTAAAAGTAAAAGAAAATGGCAATAAAGTATAGTGAAATAAAGAAGAAACTCAAGGAGGATCCTTTGTCTGCAGAAGAATTAAGAATCATCGATAAAATTGAAAAATATATTGATGAGAAAATTATAAGGGATTTTGATAATAACTCAGTTTCTATAGAGTTTAGTATTGTGAGATTTGATTATCTTCCAGGTGAAGATAGACAAATTCATATTAAAGAAACAAGAAAAAAATTAATGAGATCAGAACTTGCAAGAAGATATCATGCTGCCGGATGGGAAGATAAAGTAGATTTATATGAAGGCCCAAGCCAAGGATGTGATTATTGGGTTTTAACAGGAAAGAAATAAATCATGAAGCAAATAATTAATGACATCTTAGACAATGATCTTTATAAATTGACTATGCAGCAAGCTGTTGTGAAGAAATTTCCGAGAGCTAAGGTAAAATATGCATTCATCAACAGGGGAAAAACTCAATTTCCGGAAGGATTTGCTGAAGAACTTAGATCGCAAATCAAAATGATGGAAAATCTTGCTTTAACTAAAGAAGAAAAATCTTGGTTAAATAAGAAATGTTATTACCTTGATCCAACTTATTTAGATTTCCTTTATGGATATCGATATGATTCTTCAGAAATTGGGATCATTCAAGATAAAGGTGGTCTTAGAATTACAATCACAGGATATTGGCATAGAACTATTTTATGGGAAGTTCCGTTAATGGCTCTTATTTCTGAATTATATTTTTTAATGGCTGGAGAACATCCATGGCAGGAAAATGTAAGATATGAAAATAATAATCAGAAAAAGCAACTTTTTAGATTGAATGGGATGCATTTTGCTTGTTTTTCAACAAGGAGAAGATTTTCATATCAAATTCAAGATGAATTTGTTGAACAAATGAAAGGAGGAGTTGGAAATAGTAATTTTGTTGGAACTTCTAACGTTCACCTTGCTCATAAATACAACATTACACCAATTGGTACTCATGCTCATGAATGGTTTATGTTTCATGCTGCAAAATATGGTTACAAAATGGCTAATTCTTTAGCTATGGAAAATTGGACTGATGTTTTTCGTGGAGATCTTGGTATTGCTTTATCAGATACATTTACAACCGAAGTTTTCTTTAATGCATTTGATAAGAAATTTGCTAAATTATATGATGGTGTTCGTCATGATTCTGGGGATCCCATCGAATTTGCTCAAAAGGTAATTAATCACTATGAGAAATTAGGGATTGATCCAAAAGCCAAAGCAATTGTTTTTTCTGATTCATTAAATCCTGAAAAAGCAGTTGAAATAAAAGATTTTTGTAGAGGAAAAATCAAATGTTCTTTTGGTATTGGAACTAACTTCTCTAATGATGTTGGTGTAACACCTCTTAATATGGTTGTTAAAATGATATCAGCTAAACCCGAAGGAGAAGATTGGCATCCATGTATTAAATTATCAGATGCAGAAGGAAAGCATACTGGAGATAAAAAAGAAATTGAAATTGCTAAATATGTACTAAATATAAAATAAAATGGACGTTAATCAAAAAATTGTAACTTGTGTAGGATATAAAAATCCTGATAGCACCGATGAAATAGGAGCGTGTTTTAGACGTATTGATGAAGGTGGAACCCATTATTATCGTCAAGATAAAAATAGAGTATTACATATAAATGTTACTGATGGAGCATTAGTTAATACTTTACGCGAAAATCATATTGAATTCTGTCGACAGAATTTTGGTGAGGAATTTGAAAAAGTTGATAAAAAAATTTTTGAAGGAGCTCTTAGAGATACTCTTGTTAAGATTTATGAACAATGAAAACCCACAATGAATATAGTGATAAGTTAGTTAATATTGGAACTGCTTATTTAGCTCATGAACTTGGATATCCAGATCAATCTCCAGAATGTTTTGCTATTGAACAATATGAAACTAAAGATGGAAAAATTCTCCCGGGAATAATATCTGACGAATGGTCTGGTCTAATTCCGGAAGGGTTTAATTATTATTGCAGTAGGCCATCAATATATGCCTTACAATCTTGGTTAAGAAATGAACATCAAATTAATGTTTTTGTTGGATTCAGACCAAATGTAAAAAAATGGGATTCCCATGCCTATAATATGAAACTAAGCGGTAAAGACTATGCTAGATTACATAAATTGGATAAATTCAGAAGTCAGCCAACATATGATGATTATGAGATAGCTTTAGAAGTAGGGATTTATCATGGATTAGAGATGTTAAAAGAGAATATTATTAAATAAGAAGATAGTACTTTCACTAGCGTTCAGTACTTTTTATATGGTGAATTTAAAAAAGGTTTCACAAAAATTGTTAAGAAAAAGTTATGAAAAATTTATTTATTATATTGTTACTATTTATAGCAGGTATTACATTATCTGCTCAAGATCCGGCTTATGAAAATTTATGGGCAATCGACACTATCCATGTAAAAGAAGTGATAATAACGGGTCCATATTCAGCAGTAAAGGAAACACCATTTTCTTTTACAAATATTAATAAAAAATCTATCGATTTAAGGTTAGGATCCACAGAACCAGCAGTTTTATTATCTAAAACACCTTCCATGACTTATTATTCTGATAATGGTATGGGAAGTGGCTACATTTATTATAGAATGAGAGGGATTGATCAAACTCGAATTAATTCAACATTTAACGGAGTTCCAATGAATGAACCAGAAGATCAGGGAATTTACTACAATAATTATTACAATTTTCTTGGAGCAGTTGATAATGTTCAAGTAATTAGAGGAGCTGGGATGTCGAAACCTGGTGTATCTTCTTATGGTGGAAGTATAAATTTTAACTTTATAGAATTTCCAAATAAATTTTCTTTGAATTCTGAATTATCCATGGGATCATTTGGAACTTTCAATGCTAGTGGTGGCGTATCTACTTCAAATTTCTTTATTAATGGATCTTATGGAAGTACACAAGGTTTTAAATATAACACATCAAATAATTCATGGTCTACTTTTTATGGTGGTAAAGTTAAAGATTTTACTCTCTATGGATTTATTGGAAAACAAAGAAATGGTATGGGTTGGTTAGGAGAACCAATTGATTCAATTTATAAAGACCCAAGATATAATTCGAATACACCAGATGAAACTGATGATTTCTTGTATATTCATAACCAAGTACATTGGGATAAATATGGATTGAAAATAATTGTTTATCATACGTATTTAAAAGGTTGGTATGATACAGATATAGCTCATTTTGATCCTAGTTTGAATTATGGAGATTTAATGAATAGAATTGCTCTTAAAGCAAATTGGTTTGGAACTGTTATAAATTACAATTTGAAAGCAGGAGATTGGTTGAGTACAAATTATGGAGTAAGCGCATATACTTATAATAGAGACCATGAAGGTTATTATAATGGAGATAAAGCTTATTATAATAATGGAGCTAGGAATGAAGTTTCGCCATACGCTAAAGGTGAAGTTAAAACTAAATACTTGTCAATCTATGGAGATGTACAATACCGTTACAGCATATTCTCTTATGATGGTATTATACCTTTTGAATCACAAAAATATAGCTTCCTTAATTGGTCAGCAGGTATTACTGTAAGGACTGGAACTTATTCCAACATTTATTATGGAATTGGAAGAACTAATAGGGAACCAACAAGGACCGATTTGTTTATGGGTTGGGATGATTATGATTCAACTGCTTATAATCCAACTGTACCAGAAACTGCTCTTGATAATGAATTGGGATTCAAATATAGCAAAGATGGATTATCATTAAACACTAACTTGTATTATATGAATTTCAAAAATGAAATAGTTCTTAATGGACAATATGGTCCAAACGGAATTTTGCTTCATCAAAATGTAGATAATTCATTTAGAAGTGGTGTAGAAATTAATGGAAGTTATAAGATGTTTAATGGCTTAGAATTCATATTAGTTGGAAATATTTCATATAATAGAATAAAAGAAAATGATCAAACATTTCAGCCAGTTTTAACACCTTCGGTGATAATTAGTACTGATGTTAAATATAACCTAAAGGATTGGTTTTATGTTGGTCTAAATGTAAGATATAATGGTGATAGCTATATAGATTTTGCTAATGATCATACACTACCATCATATACAACATTGAATGCTTATACAGGATTAAAATTCAAAAGGATATCATTACAAGCTAACTTAAATAATATCACCAATGAATTAATTCTTGGAAATGCTATTATGGGATATGACGGAGATCCTTTATATTTTGTAATGGCTAAAACAAATGGATTAGTAACACTTAAATATAAATTCTAATGCTAAGTGGATTATGGTTAGGAATACTGTTAGGCTTTGCAGTCATAACAGATTATACAGTTCAAAAAACGAATTGGGAAAATATTCATCCATTTATGATAGAATATAATGTCAATATAGAGGTTTTATATTTTGACCGGGTAGAAATGGTCGATGGATATTACATGACAGTAAAAGATTCAACATATTCAATAACATCAAAAAATTATGAAACTTACAAACGGAGTATTGATTTTGGGTCCGAAGGATCTGAATCTAAACGGAAGAAAGAAAAGAACAAAAAACGTAGAACCAACTGATATTGCATGGTCATTAGATCCTTATAAACAAGCTGCAATAGTGCTATTTGTAAATGACGAAAAAAATGAAATGAAAGTCCTTAAATCCCGATATAAAATCATATAATGAAAGAAATAAAAGGAAACTTAATTGATCTGGGTCTAGAAGGCCATTTTGATATAATAGTTCATGGATGTAATTGTTTCTGTACAATGGGTGCTGGTATAGCAAAAGAAATTAAAGAAAGAATTCCGGATGCCTGGCGAGCAGATCAAAGAACTCGTAAGGGAGATATAATGAAACTTGGAAATTATACTTTTGCAGATCTTGAAATAAATGATAAAGGTTGGTTAACTATCATAAATGCTTATACTCAATATAGATATGGACCTAATCATGAAGATGGAGATAAAAAACCAGTTGATTATGATGCTATAAAATTAGTAATGAGAAAAATTAATCATAATTATAAAAGGAAATCTATCGGTATTCCTTTAATTGGGTCAGGTTTAGCTGGAGGAGATTGGGAAAAAATTAAAAAGATTATTGAAATAGAACTTAAAGACATGGATGTCACAATAGTTCATTATGATAAAAATAAATGATAAAAGGATTCATTATAGGAAAATTTATGCCATTTCATAAAGGTCATGAGGCCTTAATTGAATACGCTAAAAGTAATTGTGATTATCTTACAATACTTGTTGGTGCTAGAGAAGGTGAACCAATTCCATTGAAACACCGTTTAAGCTGGGTCACTCAGACCTATCTGCATGACCCTAAAATAGAAGTGAAAGGGGATAATATAAACCATCCGGATGACTTAAGTTTTGAGGATCTGAGTGCTTGGTGGGGTAAACATATTCTTGAGAATTTTGGACAATTTTCTAGAGTATTCAGTTCTGAAGATTATGGAAAGCATTTTGCAACTTGCATGGGAGCAGAAAACTGGGTGTTTAACCAAGAAAGGACAATAGTTCCTATAAGTGCTACAATGATAAGAAGTAAACCATTTAAGCACTGGGATTATTTGAACAATTATGCTAAGGATTATTTTGTTAAAAAAATTGCTATTGTTGGAACTGAATCAACAGGAAAAACTATGATGGCTCAGGAATTAGCAAAACTTTATAATACAGTTTGGTGTCCTGAACTAGGGAGAGAATTGGTTCCGGATTCAGCTGAATGCACAATCGAGGACTTAAAACTAGTTGGTGTTGAACATGCTAAACATATATTGAAATATACTCGATCTGCGAATAAACTTTTGTTTGTTGACACTGATTTAACAATTACTCAAGGATATGCTAAATTTTTATTTGGAAGAAAAATTAAATATCCTTTTTGGATAGAAGATGCAAATGAAATGGACAAATACATTTATTTGTCTGCTGATGCTCCTTATGTAGATGATGGAACACGGTTTAATAAAGCTAGAAGAGACGAATTAGCTGGTATTCACCTAAATAATTTTAGTGAAGCTGGAATTGTAGTAAATAGCTTTTATTATCCAGGAAGCTATGAGCGAAGACTTAATGAAGTATTGAAATTTATTGACAATTATATAAAAGATTTTTAAAATGAGACCTTACAATATATTTTTTGGAGGAGTTACATTAATTGTAATGGCCGAAGATCTGAGTGATTTATTTGACATTATGGAAAAACAAGAGGGTTTTTTTATAGTTGCGGATGAATTATTTGTCAACCCATTCAAAAATATGTTATGTCAAATAGAAGAATTACCAAGAAGAGGAATTATTCATACTGAATCTCATTAATTTAAATAAAACTTAACAAAACTTGTGCATCAAGTTAAGATATAATGGTTATATTAGATTTATAAATAATCTATAAAAACGTTCTTATACAATATTGAAAATTTTACTGTAGTCAGTATTTGCGGTACTTCGTAAACAACAAATCCTTCGGGATTATCTTAGATCAATAGGTTAAAACAGGTACACGGCACAAGGCATGAGATAAAAAGGCCTGAGGAAGAAATTCCAAAGGGAGCACTGGTATCAAAAAGGTCAGGAAACTAAGATGGCTGGGAGGACGAACACATAAATCCTCTACTTAGAACGGTTGGAGACCGGGTTGAAATAAACTCCATAGAGATAGAAACTCTAGAAAAAACACGCAATGCAATAATTCTCAGGAAATAACAAACCGTAGTTAAGATTAGTGATTCATCGTAAACAAATTAAATTTGCTTTAATTAAATTCAACTATGAGAAGCCAGGGAATAGAAGTAATTCTATAAACCAGGCATACGTTATCTTAAGGTGATTAATAGGTTGGGGCAAACCTCGTCCTCTTCGGAGACGGTTTTATGGCGGCAATATTCCCGTACATATTCCCTATTAAATGCTGATGACAGGAGAAGAAAAACTCTCAACAAATCGCACTATCTAATTATTCTCGGAAAAAACAAAAAAGGTCGAGTCGCTTTAGCGTCTTGGCCTTTTTTCATTTAGAATATATAAAGAAAAGGATTCACATGTTCATATCTTTTGGCGATCGTAGAATTAATCTCTCTTTAGTTAAACAGTATAAGCCTGTTACTAAATCATCTTTCGAGAAAAAATATTATATCATAGAATTAACATTTCTAGATAGTAAAAAAGAAGAGCTTTATTTCTATAATAGAGAAGAAGAAAGAGATGAATATCTTAAAAATCTTGATAAAAATAATTTACAATAATGTACGAATATAAAGCGAAAGTTATTGATGTATACGATGCTGATACAATGAGAGTAGATATTGATTTAGGATTTGGTGTTTGGATAAAAAACCAAGTTATTCGTTGGTTAAAAATTGATGCATGGGAAATGAGAGGAGAAGAAAGGCCAAAAGGAATTTTAGCTAGAGATAGAGTAAGAGATTTAATTCTTGAAAAAGAAGTTCTTTTGAAAACTTATAAAGATGAAAAAGGAAAATATGGAAGATGGTTAGCAGAGGTTTATTATATTGATACTCCTGTTTTAGAATGGTCTAATTCAATTAATCAACAACTAATAAATGAAAATCACGCTGTTCCTTATGAATAAATAAAATAAAGGGACAAATGCATCCATTTTTCAAGAATACAAGAAGAGAGTTCTTTGAGGGTATAATAGTGCCACTCAGACCAAAAGTTTATACAGTTGTGGTAGTATACCTTAACGGGTACAAAAAGGAATATCAGGGTATTGAGAAGCCTTGGCAATATATAGAAAAAGTTAAACAAAACCCGAAAGTAAAAACAGCTTATATAAAATGAAATTAGTTAAAGAGAATATTGAGGAACGATATGATGATAAAGTGTCTCAAACATTTGGAGACCTAGTTGCTTACATGAGATCTAAAGTTTTTCCAAAATTAAGTCAAGATGAATTGATTGAATTCATGGAAGAATTAAAAGGATGGACTGAGAGAATGCTTAGATAATTTTTTGAAAATAATTCCTCAAATATTTTTTTATTTCGAATCTTTTGGTTATATTAAGACTATAATATTATAAATAATAGTGTTATGAAAATAGGAGATAAAGTAAAAGTAACTTATACCAATGGAGATCAATTTCTTGGTGTTATTACAGCTGAAACTACTAAAACTTGGACAATTGATTTTGATGGAGAAGATTCCAGAAGAATTAAAAAATCTATGGACATTGTTTTAGTTGATAATCCTAAGACTCCTAAAAAGGAAGTAGTTACTATGCCATCTACTGTTGTTGATTATGCAAAGAAACAAGCAAGAGGAATGAATTGGAGAGTAGCTATTTGGGTTGGAATTGCATTTGCATTAGCAACTGTGGCAATCCTTGTAGGATTAGATATAATTACCTTAGGAGCCGGTGGTTTCATGGGGAAATGAAGTTCTTTAAAATATTAATGAAAGTTGTTACCAAGAGGGTGAAAGTTAAACCCGAATTAGACGGGGATTTGGGTTCAGTGAATACCAGGTAACCTGGAGTCTTAATGCTGAAGCTGTAATACGGCTAGGCGCAGTCATCTGCAAAATGTTAAGGCTCTTATGTAGAGGCCTTGGGCGGTGGTAAAAAAGCTGAAAAACTGAAGATCATCTTAAAATAGAAATCAGTGCCAGAACTCTTAAAGTAATAATGGACATTAATCTTCCTATGTGATAGGGATAGTAAAAGAAATATCACCGAGGTTTTGAGGTAACCGAATTTTCCTCACTACTTTATGCTGATACCGTTCAGCTAGGCCACCATGCAACTTTGGGGCAGGAGACGGCTACTGATTCGGCAGGTGTCTTGAACAAGATGGTTGTTATAGTACGTAGTTTCGCGTATGAGTTCAAGATGATATATGTAGAACGCCAGATGCTAAACTCAATTGGTGCGAATCCCCTTTAAACCAAGGGCATGGAGAAACTTTTCTGTGGGTGTGCACCAATTTTTTTATTGATAGTAAACATACAAACATAAAAGAATGAAAGAAGTAGAAGATGGTTTCGTTAGGCGTAAAGTGGATCTTAAAACAATGACATGGGATGATGTTAAACCTACTCAAGAAGATTGGGAAAAACATAATGAGTGGATTGATTCCATTAGAAACATGGATGATATTCGTAGAAGAGTATCTGGTTGGTCAGAAGAAACTTTGAATAAGAAAAAACCGTCTATTCAAATGCCAATTGATCATATGTCAAGTCGAGTAATGACCAGTCTTGTACAATTTGAAAAGTATAAAGAAGAGTTTATTGAAAGATTTGGGGATGAAGGATTTTGGGAAGAAACTTATATTAAGAGTTATGGTTATTCTTGGAAACTTAATGGAAGTAACAGATGGCATGAGCATGTAAGAAATGGAAATGAGGCACTCCATAATTTTTATGCAGGTACAGGTAATTGGACCGGTGATTAATAGAAAAGAATTTGAAAATAATTGCCTAAAAATTTTTTTATCCCAATAAAAAGTATTATATTAGCATAAATTGAATAGTCTGTTTGTGTCTATGTGAGCATAGATTAAATGATTACCGGAAACGGCGGAAACTAACAGCAAATAGATTTTTATGCATTAAGTTGAATTAATGTGAAACTTTTTGCATGATATATAATAAAATAGAATATTAAATAAAGTTTAAAGCTTTCAGCAATGACAAAAGGAAGAAATATTATGAATATTTGGAACGTGGCCGATGATAAAGGCAACGCAAAGGGAAGGATTTTGTCCGCTGAAAGGAGATCAAAAACAGGAATATAACTAACTGTAAAAAGATATACTAAAGGCGGAAAGATTAAGTTCTCTCCGCCTTTTTTAGCTTATAATGTTAGATTTCATTTAAAAAATCATAGATCTTTGACGTATTGTAATTTTGCGCTCGTAGCAAAGTGGAGGCGAAAGCCGATATGCCCCGGCCTTTTAAGCCGGTGACGGGGGTTCGAATCCCTCCGGGCGCACACGAAAAATCGTGGTTTTTCCTAGTTTTACCAGGGATTCCTACAGTCATCCTGGCTGTAGATAAAACTAGGCACTTGCGCCATTCGTATAGTGGTCCGAAAGGAGTATTATGCCGGGCTTCCACCCCGGGGACGAGAGTTCGATTCTCTCATGGCGCTCAAAACTGTAGTGAAGGACAGAGTTACTTCGTTGATTTTTACTCAATCCAAAAAAAGCTCTTCCAATTTTCTCAGTTTATTTTGGTGCTGCAGCATATAGCGAGAATGTTACCTCCCTGTCACGGAGGGGATTGCGGGTTCGAATCCCGTCAGTACCGCAAAGCATTGAGGTTTACTTCTTTCAGTATACTGATTTGCTTCCATAGGAGTATAGTTCAACGGTAGAATATTGGTCTCCAAAACCAGCGATGAGGGTTCGAGTCCTTCTACTCCTGCAAATAGGTCATTGGTGTAATGCGCAACATCTCGGATTCCAAACCCGAGGATGAGGGTTCGAATCCTTTATGGCCTGCTAAAATGGGGGGATTATTTGAAAATCTGGGTTGATCACAGACGGGTTAGAATCCTGGTTTCCTTCCACCTGGGGGATTAGCTCAGTTGGCTAGAGCACCTGCCTTGCACGCAGGGGGTCATCGGTTCGAATCCGATATCCTCCACGAACCCAGAGAGTTGCTAGTAGGAGAGCCTTAAGAAGGTATTACTGGTGGATGCTGGGTCACCCATACGCCGGAGGATCCCCACTTGATCCGTGGGTCCGGCTCCAACGGGGTTTTTCGGTCTGTTTTTCCCACGTACAAATAAAACAGCAAATGCCTTCGTAGCTCAAATGCGTAGAGTACCTGACTCTTAATCAGGGGGTTGTGAGTTCGAGTCTCACCGGGGGTACAAAAATAGGCGCGAGGTGTTGTTGGTTAACATCCCTGACTGTCACTCAGGGGATTGCGGGTTCGACTCCCGTGGCGCCTGCTAAATCTGTAGTAACAAAAGAGTTTCATCGGTTAACTTTTGGTTCGACTCCAAATATCTCCACCAAAACTGGGGGATATTAATTTCTCTTTTATCTTTTCTCAGATTTCAACGTCCTGTAGCTCAGACTTAGGTTAGAGCGTCCGGCTGATACCCGGGAGGTCAATGGTTCGAGCCCATTCAGGACGACTAAGTTGTAGTAAGAATAACGGGTTACTTCGACTCATATTCGACTAGGCCAGGTTAGATTCCTGGATCCGCGACCAGATTTAAAACTGCGGATTAGTGTAGTGTTAGCACAGTAAAAATACCCAAATTCAGAATTCTCAACTTTAAGGGTCGGTAGTGCTATAATTGGTTAAAACGGCTGCCTGTTAAGCAGCGAGATGGGGGTTCGAGTCCCTCTCGGCCCGCACAAATTTGTACCTGTAGCTCAGTTGGTAGAGCAAGTGACTGTTAATCACTAGGTCGGGGGATCGTGACCCTCCAGGTACGCAAACTGTAGTAATGTATAAGAGTTACTTCGTCTTTCACACGAGTGACCCGTGGTTCGAATCCCGGTGCCCCTGCCAGATTTATTAGGGGTATGGTGTAGTGGTTAGCATGCTAAAATATCTCTAACAGAATTTCTCAGTTTAATGGGGGCGTAGCTCAGATGGCTAGAGCACCTGATTTGCAATCAGGAGGTCGTGGGTTCGAGGCCCATCGCGTTCCACAAGATTCCCTCTGTAGTTTAAGAAGAGTAAAACACAGAGACGGCTGTTCCGGCCTTGGGTTAGTAGCCCCGAGTTCAGTCATAGTATGTGGGTTCGACTCCCACTGGAGGGCCTAAAAAATATTGCGGTGTAGAGCAGTGGTCAGCTTGCGAGTTTCATAAGCTCGAGGTCGGGGGTTCGAATCCCCCCACCGCTACCAAAACTAAGTTCTTTGAGAGATGTATAAATAATAAAAAGTTTATGCTAGTATCTTTTACACAAACTTATGGATCTGGAAGAGATGAATTAATGGATATCCATTTTAGAGATAAAAAATTGATTGATTTTAAAAACCGGTTTGATTGGAACATTTATTCCTTTCATAATTGTGAACAATCTACAATAGATAAATTTCAAAAATTAAATAAGGCTACTATTAAAAATACAATTATCTTAGAAAATAAAGAACCTTTGTATACTAGCACAATAAGAAGATTAAAACATCTTTTGCAAAAATTAGAATGTACTCATTTTTTCTTTTCACAAGATGATACTTTTAGTGCAAGGGAAAGTTCAGATGTAGATTTTGCTGAATTACTAGAATATGTTAAAACGTATGATAAGGATTTTATGTTAAGTTTATATAACAAAAATACTATTTTAAATCCTAGAGAGCCGGATATTGTAAAGAAAACATTTGAGGTATACGAATCAACAACATTAGATTTTTATAACAGCGACAAAACACCGTGGCCTTTTGATGATTCTCCATATATTTGTACGATTGATATGTTAGACGAAATATATGATGAAGAATATTTAGAACAGATAGATATTTGGATTGCTGAAAGAATTTTAAGATTTAGATACGAGAAAAAAGAAATTAATAGATTTGTTACAAATAAAAGAATGTTCCAGAATTATAATTTATATGGAAGAACCCTTTATATGGAAGCACTTTCTAGAAAAATATTAATAGCAAATGGATTATTATGAGAAAAGTAAGAGATGATATAGTAATAGTAGATGGAGTTTTATACACAGATATGAATTTTGATTTTAGATTATTATCTGAAATTCCTGGAGCAGTATCAGTACATGCTAAAGGAGATGTTCATTTTGGCGTTACAAGGAGACCTAACAGAATGAATCTTGGAGATTATTACTTGAGATACGAAGAATTTCTTAAAGAATTTCCTTTAGGAATTCGTGATGTTATTGGATTTAGCAGAATTTAAAAATATATGCGGGGTAGAGCAGTTGGTAGCTCGCTGGGCTCATAACCCAGAGGTCGTTTAAAACGGTTCGAATCCTACCCCCGCTACTAAAAGTCCACTTTCGTGGTGGCACTGACCTCTTAGCTCAGTTGGTAGAGCACATCCCTTTTAAGGATGGGGTCCTGAGTTCGAACCTCAGAGGGGTCACTATGAATAATGAAAAAGAAATTGGAAGATTTACACACGAAGGTATTCAATATGTTGTAGGTGTGGCTTTAAGATATTTTGGAGAGGTTACAATTCCATCACCATATATCTTAGTAACTACTAAATCCTCTAGAAAAAAGAGAGATAAAAAACTCTCTGAAAAAAATGATGAACATTTTAATATATTGCCTATTAAAAATGCAATAGGATTCTACAAAAAAACTTATTCTCTTTTTGAAGAATTTCTTAGGAATTACAATTATGTTGCTTTTACAGCTCATAATGATAATAAAGAAAAAAGAATAAGAGTCTATACAAAGGCATTAGAAAAAATGGGATTCAAATTAGCTTATGTTTATAATTGTTCCTGGGATAGATCCTTTAATGAATATTTAATGGCAAGAGATGGTTTTATTCCAAAGAAAAAGGAGATTATTAAAGTATTTGATTCAATGTATGGAAAGGGTGATTAGCTCAGTTGGTTCAGAGCGCCACGTTTACACCGTGGATGTCGGGGGTTCGAATCCCTCATCACCCACAAATGAAGAATAAGGTTGCCGTAATGAGAAGTTGGTTTCGAGTCCCTTAAAACCGGTTGGTCTTGCGCAGGTTCGAGTCCTGCTCTTATTCTTCACGCGGCCCTATAGCTCAGTGTTGGAAGAGCGCTTCCTTGACGTGGAAGAGGTCATTGGTTCGAATCCAATTAGGGTCACAAGCATATAAAAGATAAACAAATGCCAGAACTAAAAAAACAAAATGATTTAAAAGTAGCAATTACTATCGATGGTAGCTCATTTATAACATCTGAAGAAGGAGAACTTCATGAATATGTTACAGACGATGAAGCATTGTTATATATTAAAAGTAAAGACGGAACTAAAGAGATTAAAATTAAAATAACTAAATAAATGTTAATAGTCAAAGTAAAAGATGGAGAAAATATTGAGAAAGCCCTTAAGCGATTGAAGAGAAAAGTTAATCAAACTAAACAAATTCAGGTTCTTAGAGCTAATGAAGCATTTATAAAGCCTTCAGTAGTTAAAAGAGAGCAAAAGAAAAAAGCTCAATACATTCAAAAATTAAGAGATCAGGAGGAAGCTTAATGGAATTCACTACAATTATTAAAAAAGGAACTAATGAGGATCCTGTTTTTATGGTTCATAGAGAACTTAGGGATTATAGAGGATCTGAGATAGTCATTGCTGAAGAAGATGATAATCTTCCAGTATTTCAACCATTTCCTGAATATATTGATCAGGAAGAATTAGATAAATTTGATTGTGAGTTAATCACAATGGATTGTAAATTCATTTAATGCCTCCTTAGTCACAACGGTCTTCTAAACCGTTACAGTGTAATTGGATCTGAAAATGAGGGTTCGAATCCCTTAGGAGGTTCAAATGCCCCGGTAGCTCAGTTGGATAGAGCATCAGATTTCTAATCTGAGGGTCACAGGTTCGAATCCTGTCCGGGGTACAATGAATAGCAGAAAATTGCAGGTAGAACCACAACTCACCGTTCAGTCCAAACGAACACCGAGTACTACCGAGGGCGAGAGTACCCAAGAGCAATATCGGTTAGTGGTTTACTGCTATTCAGAGAATGATTAGGGCGGATAGTTCAACGGATAGAACGGGAGTTTCCTAAACTCTAGATATAGGTTCGATTCCTATTCAGCTCACTAAAAAAATTACAATACGATGGAATTATGTGTTTGCAGTGGTTTAAACCACTTTAATAGTTATTTTCAAAGATGGGAGTGTACAAAATGTAAAGCTTGGAGAACTAATGAACAACAAGAGGTAATCCGAAAATATGTGGAGATGA
>Ga0307377_10000278_pt1 | contig 70803 bp, 56 predicted proteins | sample TR3MG_FD_202535 | JGI IMG/M metagenome (GOLD analysis project Ga0307377, IMG submission 202535) | Soil microbial communities from Risofladan, Vaasa, Finland - TR-3 | ecosystem: Environmental > Terrestrial > Soil > Coastal area > Acid sulfate soil | place: Finland: Risofladan, Vaasa | collected... | reverse complement strand
CGAGGCCGGCCTCGTGCGCGAGGCGGATGAAGTCGAGGGACATGGGGTCGAATCCCATCATCTTCGCAGCCACCGCGTCGATGGCGACCTGGTCGGCGCTGGCGAGGATGATGTCCTTCTCATAGGGCACCATGCAGCGCGGGCCGGGACCGTCGCCGGCGAAGGTGCCGTCGGTGACGGCGAAGACGCCGGGATGGATCTCCTTCTGGATGGTGAGCAGGTCCACGAGGGTCTCGTGGATGACCGAGTGGGTCCAGTGGCGCCTCTCGTGGAGGAGGCCGCCGAAGGCGTTCTTCATGGCGCCCGTTATAGTGGTGAAAACGTGGGTCTTGGTGGTGGGGAGCTGGATGATGTTGCTGCCCACGAGGCGCTTGGGAATGCGGATGCCGTCGGGGTAGATCTCGGGGAGGGCGAGCATCTTGCCCTTGGGCTCGTAGGTGATCCACTCCTCGCCTTCTTCGTAGAGGTGGATGTTGCGGATGTCGTGCTTCTCGAGGACGGGCTTGTGCTTGTTGGCGACCTCGCCCTTGCGAGCGGAGACGACGACGGTGCGGTTGTGGGCGCCGTAGATCTTCTCCACCGGCCAGCCGTCGGCGAGGAGCTTCTTGATGACGCCTTCGAGCTGCCAGGGCGTAGTGGAACAGGCGGGGTACCAGACCTGCCAGGAGATGTTGATCTTGAGGGCGATCTCGGCGTTGGCGTCGAGGTGCTCGCGGTACTTCGCCAGGTCGAGCAGCCGGGCGTAGTCGTCGAGGACGGTTTCGGGCTTGGTGCGCAGCGCGGCGACTATAGGTCGGGCCATGGTCTTCCAATCAGCGGTAGTAGATCACCAATGCTACTGTACCCATCCACAGGAGCATGTTGATGAAGAAGGGTCGGTCGGAAAGCACAATGCGGTCTGGGTCGCCGCCTTCGCTCTTTTGGTGGATGAGGTAGAGGTAGCGAAAGATTCCGAAGATGACGAAGGGGACCGTGAAGAGGAGACCTTCGGAGCCGAAGACGGCGACGGTGCGCGTGTCCACGGTGTAGAGGATGTAGGCCATGAGGGTGGAGGCGGTGACGACGGCGATCATCTGGTCGAGGAGGTAGGAGCTGTATTCGGTGAGGCTGGCGCGGTGGGCGGCGGCGTTGTTTTCGAGCAGGACGAGCTCGTGGCGGCGCTTGCTGAGGGCGATGAAGAGGGAGAGGAGAAGGGTGCAGATGAGGAGCCAGTGGGATATCTCGACGTTGATGGCGGCGGCGCCGGCGACGGCGCGGAGGACGAAGAACGTGGCGACCATCATGACGTCGAGGATGACGACGTGCTTGAGAGAGAACGAGTAGAGGAGGTTGAGAGCGAGATAGGCGATGGCGAGGGCGGCGAAGGAGCGGTTGAGGGAGAACGAGAGGCCGACGGCGCCGATGGCGAAGATGAGGGCGAAGATGATGGCGAGTGACTTGGGGAGGCGGCCGGAGGCGATAGGGCGGTTTCGCTTGGTGGGGTGCTCTCTATCCTTCTCGACGTCGGCGACGTCGTTGAAGAGATAGACGGCGCTGGAGAGGAAGCAGAAGATGCAGAAGGCGCCGAGGGTCCAGGCGACGGCGCCGCGGTCGTAGAGGCGCTGGCCGAAGACGATGCCGGCGAAGAGGAAGAAGTTCTTCGTCCACTGCCGGGGGCGCATGCCTTCGATGAGTGCGGTGATCACGAGCGGCTGCTCTCCACAGGGGCTGAGTATCAATACCACAGAACGGGGCGTTTTGCCTTTCTCGGGGAGCCCGAGAGCTCGGGTGTGAGAAGCGAACGGAGCCCACGGCGGGCCCCGTTCGTCCATGTCAAGATGTTCAGTTGGGAGCTAAGCGAACGGGGTCCCCTTGCGCGCCTGCTGCATGACCCACATGACCTGGCGGACGCTCTCGGGGGTGAAAGCCGGGTTTCGGGACAGGAGGCTCTTGACAGCCGAGGGGAAGCGAGTTATGATTACCTCTATCATAGAGGTAAATCTAACACAGAGGTAGTCTCCATGAAGGCTGATCCGCAGTTGGTGAAGGGGACGGTGCGACTGCTGGCGCTGCGGTTGTTGGCAAAGGAGCCGATGTACGGCTACCAGATCATCCAGCACCTGCGGGGCCAAAGCGAGGGCTACTTCCGGCTCGGGGAGGGCGCGCTCTATCCCCTGCTCCACGAACTGGAACACCAGGGGTTCGTGCGACCAGAGTGGCAGGACCAAGAGAACCGGCCGAAGCGACGCTACTACCACCTCACCGCCAAGGGCAAGAAGGAACTGGCCCGCCGACTGGCGGCGTGGCAGGGGTTCACGCGTGCTGTGGACTCGGTACTGGAGGCGCGCTATGTCTGATTTAGAAGAGTACCTGCGGCAACTGCGGGACGCGCTCGACGTGACGTCGGCCCGGGCCGAGGTGATCGTCGCCGAGACGCGGTGCCACCTGGAGGCGAGGGCGGCAGAGCTGCAGCAGGCCGGCGAGAATCGCGCAGACGCGCTGCAGAGGGCAATGCGCGAGTTCGGCGACCCTAAGGCTACCGCCCGCGCGCTGACGCGGGCCAACGGCCGGCACCGCACCTACCGGAGGCTGCTGCAGGCGGCGCTCGCGCTGTGCTGTCTGGTGCTGGCGGCGGGTGCGAGCCTCTACTCCCTCTACGGGTTCCGCACCAATCTGACGGGAGGTGGTGCGGGTGTTGCCAGCACGCCGCCGGCCGAGCGCGCCTCGCCCTGGCCGCTGGCCGAGCTGCCCAGCTACGATGCTACGTCGCTGAGCCCCCACCAGGTGCGCCTCCAGTGCCAGGACCTGCGCGAGTTCGATGTCTCGGACCGGCTGGCTGATCTGCTCCAGGCCAGCTTCGACAGCCGCACGCAGTGGCCGGAGGAGTTGCCGGAGGGCTTCGACCCCGCGCGCTTCGTGGAACTCGGCAAGAACCCCGGCCTGGGGCTGCGCGCGCTCCACGCGCAGGGGATCACAGGGCGGGGCGTCTCCCTCGCCATCATTGACATGCCGCTGCTGGTGGACCATGTCGAATACGCCGACCGGCTCCGCCTCTATGAGGAACTCCACGTCTTGGAGAGGAGGGCCTCCATGCACGGCGTGGCGGTCGCCTCCATCGCCGCCGGCAGGACGGTGGGGGTGGCGCCCGAGGCCGACGTCTACTACGTCGCCGCGACCTGGTTGACCTCCAACCCGGTGCCCTGGGCTCGCGCTCTGTCCGGCCTCCTCCTCGCGCGCGTGAACTCCCGCCACGGGCGGCCGTCGGCCGGGGGCGACATTGGATGGGAGATGGTGGACTTCACCTGGGCGGCGCGTACCATCGAACGCGTCCTTGACCTCAACCGCGACCTGCCCGCGGCGCGGAAGATCCGGGTCATCTGCATCGAGGTCGGCTGGTCGCCGGGCCAGCGCGGCTACGAAGCGGCGATGGCGGCGGTGGAGCGGGCGAAGAGGGAGGGCGTCTTCGTCATTTCCTCCTGCCTGCACGAGACCCACGGACTCTGGTTCCACGGGCTGGCGCGGGAGCCGCTGGACGATGCAGATGACCCCGACTCCTACTATCCCGTCGCGGCCTGGGGGCCGAACCTCGCGGAGCCGACGCTGCTCCTCCCCATGGACTCCCGCGCGACCGCCGCCCCCACCGGAGAGGGCGACTATGCCTTCTACCCACAGGGCGGGTGGAGCTGGGTCACGCCCTATCTTGCGGGGCTCTACGCGCTCGCCTGCCAGGTGAATCCCGAGGTCACCCCCGAAGTCTTCTGGGAGACCGCGCTGGCGACCGGCACGCCGCCCGCGCCGAGCGCGCCGCCCTCCCGGGAGGAGGTGCGCGCGCAGATGGAGCGGCGGTTCGACACCTCCATCGCAGAGGCGAACGAGCGCGAGGGTGAGGAGGAAGTCGCGCGGAAGCTCAAACTCCGCTACGAGCAGTTGACCGGCGAATCCGCGCCCGAGGTGAGCGATGCCGCACTCCGCGAGCGGCTCATCGACCGCATGACCGACGACGCCATCACCCGCGCCGCCGGAGGTCAGGGCAAGATCGTCAACCCCGCCGCGCTGATAGAGGCGCTCAGGAGGCGGTGAGGGGTGGTAGGTTGGGCGAGTGACGAAAGAGGCCCCCGGCAGGACGCCGGGGGCCTGAGATCGAGTTCCCGCGGGTGGATCAGGCGAAGGGGGTTCCCTTGCGCGCCTGCTGCATGACCCACATGACTTGGCGGACGCTTTCGGGGGTGACGAAGAGCGGCTTGCCTCTCCGAATCGAGTCGTAGAGGGAGTCGTAGAAGTCCTTCTTCGGCGCGAGCTTGGTCGGCATGGTCTTCTCTTCGAACTCGATGGTTTCGCCGCTGCCGTACTTCCGGGTGGCGACCATGTGGGAGTCGTTGACCTTCATTCGCGGGAGCGTGCGCGCCTTGGTGTAGCGAAGGCGGGAGGTCTTGCCGTCGGAGACGAGGGTGCCGCGGGAGCCCATGACGACCCAGGCCGGCAGGGGCAGGGCGCAGGCGTAGGTGAGTTCCACTTCGCCCACCATCCCGCTCTGGGCGCGGAGGACGACCTTGATGTGGTCGTCGGCGTCGCCCGGGTTGACGATCTGCTTGAGATCGCCCCAGGCGTCTTTCACGGGGGAGTCGAGGAGCTGGCAGACCTGATCCAGGAGGTGGACGCCGTTGTTGTTGAGGAGGCCGCCGCCATACTTGCGGAGCGTCTGCCAATCGTTGCGGCGGGCGTAGCTGTATCCGCCGCGGCGGATCTGAAAGACCTTGCCCAGGACTCCGGTTCGGATGACATCCTGGATGTGAAGGAAGTCAGGATTGAGGCGTGCGCTCTGGTGGACGGTGAAGATGCCGGGGCTCTTCTCTGCCTGGGCGATGACGCGGTCGGCCTGGCGGAGGCTGGTGGCCATGGGCTTCTCGCACAGGACGTGGAGCCCGGCCTTAAGCGCCTGGCGGGACTGGGGGGCGTGATCGAGGGACTGGGTGGCGACGACGACGAGTTCGGCGTCGTTGTGCTTGAGGAAGCCGGGGAAGCTCCTGTGGGTGCGACAGCCGAACTCGGCCCGGGCCTCGTCGAGGCGGGATTGCTCGATGTCGACGACATCGGTGAGGATGAAGTCTTTGCGGGCACGGATGGCGGCGATGTGGATGTCCCAGCCGGCGCGGCCGAGGCCGGCGACGGCCATGCGAATGGGATTGCGCTTCTTGGACGGCATATCTCCTCCTCCTGATGAGTCACGGCGTGGCGGGGCTTCGCCAAACGCGCTTACTTCCACGCGGCGGGCGTGGTTCCCCCTCAGTCGGTGAATGGGAGGGACAGCAGAGGCGGCCGCTCGGGTTGGCGGGCGGCCGCCTCGTGGTCTGGACTTGTACCGAACCTACTTGCTGCCGACGTCGCGGGCGCAGGCGGGGAGTGAGCCGGTGGAGACGTGGTAGCGGATGCATTCGCAGCAGGTGCCGCGGCGGGGGCAGTCGTCGGCGTCGCAGGGGCACTTCGCGTTGTTCGAGTCGAGGTGCGGGCACTTGGCCTCAGGCATGGGCTCTCCTTTGCTGATTCCCCCGTCTCGAGGGATGGTTAGCTCGACGCCTCGATGAACCTGGCGAAGGAGCGGTCGTATGTCTTTTCGACGCCGGGGGGGAAGCAGCAGCCGGGCAGTTCCTTGTGTGAGAGGTGGTAGCTGAGGCACTCACAGCAGCGCCCGTGGCGCGGGCAGCCGGGGTATGTGCATTTGCAGTCGTCAGTCTGTTGATTCGGGCATAGGGCTTGGGACACGTTCGTCTCCTTTCTCATCACGATGTAACCTGCGGAAAGCGCGGAGGCGCCATAATCCTACCACAAGCGCAAGCACGGGGGCGCGGCCGAGGAGGCCGGCGACCGGAAGGTGCCTTCCTGTCGGAAGCCGACAGGGGGGCGCTGCCCCCCTATGACCCCCCGGAAGGGAACGGGACAGGCAGCGAAGGGGGAGGACAGGAGGGGATGGGGGATGGGTAGAAGTGACCTATGGCGCCGGGTCGGTGTGAGTACACCGGCGCCGCCGCGCGCGGGGTGGATCGCCAGCCCGTGTGCCATGGGAGGAAAGAAGGGAAGATGCAGTATCGCGATTTCGGGAAGACGGGTCTGAAGATATCGGCGCTGGGCTTCGGGTCCATGCGCCTGCCGGAGAAGGACGGTCATGTTAAGGTGGACAAGGCGGTCGAGATTATCCACCGCGCCTTCGAGCTGGGAGTCAACTACATCGACTCGGCCTACTTCTATAATCACCATGAAAGCGAGGTCGTCGTCGGGAAGGCTCTCAAGGGCTGGCGCGATAAGGTAATCGTGTCAACGAAGAACCCGGACAGCTCGGCGCCGGCCGACAAGTGGCGGGCGATTCTGGACGAGCAGATGAAGAAGTTGGACGTGGACCGCATCGACGTGTACCACTTCCACGGGATCAACTGGTGGTCTTTCGAGAACGAGATGACCCGCCCGAACGGGTGCCTGAAGGCGGCTCGGAAGGCGCAGGACGAAGGGCTGTTCACGCACCTCAGCTTCTCGTTTCACGATACGCCGGAGAACCTCGTGAAGCTTGTCGATACGGGCGAGTTCACGTCGGTGACGTGCCAGTACAACTTGCTGGATCGCGCGAACGAGCCGGGCATTGCCCGCGCGCACGAGCAGGGGATGGGGGTTGTGATCATGGGCCCCGTGGGCGGGGGGCGGCTGGGGGCTCCCACGCCGGGCATTCGGGATCTTCTTCCGGAGGGCTCGGCGAGCAGCGCGGAGATTGCGCTGCGGTTCGTGCTGTCGAACCCGAACGTGAGCTGCGCGCTGTCGGGGATGGAGACGGTCCAGATGGTGGAGGAGAACTGCGCCACCGCCAGCCGGGGCGAGCCGCTGTCGGAGGAGGAGCGGGCGCAGATCTTTGCCGCGCTGGAGGAGAAGAAGAAGCTTGCGGATCTGTACTGCACCGGGTGTGGCTATTGCATGCCGTGCCCCCACGGGGTCGATATACCGGGCAACTTCCAGGTAATGAACACGTACCGGCTGTACGGGCTATTGGAGTACGCGCAACAGGAGTACAGGGAGGAAGACCTCGCCCGGAACAAGGCGCAGGCGGCGTACTGCCAGGAGTGCGGGGAGTGTGAGCCGAAATGCCCGCAGAAGATATCGATCATGGCGCAGCTGAAGGAGACGGATGCGGCGTTGGGCAAGGGGGCGAAGAGGGGCGACTGAAGAGAGGCGTGGGTCTCCTCCCGGCAAGTGCATGACGGGCGGGGTTAGTGGTATAATGCGGTCAGCCAATCGTGCGGTTTGACTCAATCGGAGCGCGGGCCTCGGCGGTGCGGAGGCGAAGCGTTTGCGAGGGCCGGCGCTCGGAGGAGGAGAGGGCCTATGAGTGCGTCAGACCCGCAGGGCGAGGGCGTGGGGAAGACCGCGACGGCGACCGTGCTGATCGTAGATGACGAAGCGCCGGCACGCACCCTCCTGAGGAAGACCCTCGAGGCGCTTCCCGTTTCCTGCAGGATCTTCGAGGCGGCGGATGGGGACACGGCGCTTCGGGTGGCGCGGCAGTCGCCGCCGGACCTGGTGCTGCTGGACATCGTGCTGCCGGGGTCGAGCACTTCGGGGGTGCTGGTGTGCCAGGAGCTGTGTAAGACGCACACGAAGGTCGTGATAGTGAGCGGGAATGCAACGGGGTCGATTGCGCAGGCGTGTCTGTCGATGGGGGCGGTGGATATTCTGCGCAAGCCATACTCGGTGCAGGATGCGCGGGCGCTGTTCGAGTCGTGCCTGGCGACGTGAGGCAGCAGGGGGGCGGCGGGCTTCAAGGGCCGTCGGTGACCTGGAGCATGCGCGTGACGGCGGTCACGAGGTCGGCCATCTTGAAGGGCTTGGTGATGTAGATATCGGCCCCGCCCGAGATCCCCTTCAGCACGTCCTCGTCCTCGGAGCGAATGCTGAGGATGATGACGGGAAGGGCTTTCGTCGTCTCGTTCTCGCGGAGGGTGCGCAACGTCTGAAAGCCATCCATGACGGGCATGACCACGTCGAGGACGAGCAGGTCGGGTCGCTGGTTCTCGATTGATAGAAGGCATTCGGCGCCGTTGCGAGCGGTTGCTACGTCGACCCCCTGTCCCTTCAGCGCGTTGGTGATGAGCCTTAGGGTAGGCGGGTGATCGTCGACGACGAGAACGCGTTTCTGCATGACGGTGCTTCCCACTCCTTTGCCGAACCCGGCGGGCGGGGACGAGAGACCGCGCCTGCCGCCGGTTCCTCTGGGGACCGTTCATGCATATTAGACGCGCCGAGCGTGTGACCTGCCGGGGTCCGCGGTCGCGGCCGGGATTCCGGATGGCGGCGCTTCTGTGGAGGGGGCACAGGAGGGCGGGGAGGAGCAGCGAAGTCGTCGGTATGACGAGCATTCATGCCGGAGATGACAGGTGACGCGATCGGCGCGAGGTCCGGCAGTCGTCGGCTTGGCGTCTGCGCTGGCGGTGTTCTTGCTGGCGGGGCTGGGCTGGCTCGGCGGGCTGGACGCGCGCGGCTACGATCTGGCGATGCGACTGAAGGGGTCGTCGGGAGCGGCGCAGCGGGTGGCGGTGATCGAGATAGACGATGAGAGCATTGCGCTGCTCGGGCGTTGGCCGTGGCCTCGGTCGGTGCATGCGAAGCTTCTGGCTGCGCTTCGGGAGAAGTATGAGCCGTCGGCGATCGTGTTCGACTTGCTCCTGTCGGAGCCGGAGAACCAGGAGCAGGACGCGGCCTTCGCGCGGGAGATGGAGAAGGCCGGGAACGTGTATATGGCGGCGTGGTTTACGACGCTGGGGGACGAGGGGCCGGTGGCGGAGGCGGAGGCGGAGGGGGAGGGGGTTCCGTGGGTGAGGGGGGAGTACGCGGGCGAGTCGGAGTGGCGGGGGAAGCGGTTCGCCGCGCTGGTGCCGCCGATCGAGGAGTTTGCGAGGGTGTCTGCGGGGGTGGGGCACGTGAATGTGTTTCCGGAGCTGGACGGGTGCGTGCGCCGGCTGCCGCTGGTGATCGACTACGAGGGCGCGCCCTATCTGTCGCTGGTCGGGGTGGTGGTGAACTCGGTGGTGAACCCGGAGCGGAAGCCGGTGTCGGTGGCGCTGGGGGAGGCGGTGCGGCTGGGGGACTACGCCGTGCCGATCGACGAAACGGGGGAGATCTGGGTCAACTACCGGCGGGAGGGGAGGGCGGCGTTCGATCACGTGGGGTATCACTCGATCCTGATGCGGGATGCGCCGGTGTCGGCGCTGAGGGACAAGATAGCGCTCGTGGGATTCGGGGCGACGGGGAGGGCGGATATCCACGCCACGCCGCTGACGTCGGGGGCGCTGGGGGTGGACATCAACGCGCACGCGCTCGATGCTCTGCTGGAGGGCGCCTTCATCCGGTCGGCGCAGTGGCCCGGGCGCCTCGCCTTCATGGTTGTGTGGGCGCTGGCGGCGGCGTTTGCGGCGGGGCTGTGGTCGCCGGGACGGGCGCTGGGGGTGGCGGTTGCGCTGCCGGCGGTGGGCTTCGGGTTCGCCGCGTGGATGCTGTCGTGGAGGGGGGTGTGGCTGGGGGCGGCGGCGCCGGGGGTGGCGGCGCTGGTGGGGTACAGCGTTGCGGTTGCGCTTCGCCACCGAGAATCGGAGCGAGAGACGCTGAGGGTCCGCGCCAGCGTGGACATGCTGGCGCTGGCGACGCGGCTGATCGGAGCGGCGCGGCGGCGGGAGGATCTGCTGCCGGAGATCCGGGCGCAGATTCACGATGCGACGGAGGCGCTGCAGGTCAACTCGTATATGGCGGACGAGGAGACGGGGCGGCTGACGCTGCTGCTGCCGACGTACACGGAGCGGGGGCCGGTCTCGTACAGGGTAGGGGAGGGGACGATAGGGTGGGTGGCGCAGCACCGGATGGTCCACATGGTGGATCAGGTGCAGCCGGGGTCGGAGCTCGCGGGGGAGCTTGCGAGATCGGTGGGGTTCCTCGCTGGGTCGGTTCTCTACGCGCCCATGGTCCACCGGGGCAAGGTGGTGGGGGTGATGGAGGCGGTGCGGGGACAGGCGGATCGTCCCTTCGAGCAGCGGCACCTGCACATGCTGGAGGCGCTGGCGACGGAGGCGGCGGTGGCGCTGGAGAATGTGGCGCTCTACGAGAAGCTGGAGGGGAGGGTCGAGCTTGCCAACCGGAAGCTGCTGGCGGCCTACCAGGAGCTGAAGCAGGAGCGGGATCGGATTTCGGCGATCGTGTCGAACATGGCGGATGGGATCATCCTGACGGATGCGCAGCGGCGGGTGGTGTTCATCAACCCGGCGGCTTCGCAGATGTTTGGGGTGGAGCCGGAGCAGGTGGAGGGCCGGGCCGCCTCCGAGGTGCTGCCGTATTCGGCGCTCCTGGAGCAACTGGAGGAGGAGGCGCCGGCGAGCGCGCGGATTCCCCGCATCCACTTGACGGAGCCGCGCCGGATGACGCTTTCGCCGCGGACGGTGCGCCTCACGCAGGAGGGGGGAGCGAGGACGGGTGCGATCACGGTGGTGGGGGACATCACGCTGCTGGAAGAGCTGTCCGAGATGAAGACGGAGTTCGTTTCGGTGGTCTCGCATGAGCTGCGGACTCCGCTGACGTCGATCATGGGATTCGCTCAGACGCTGAGCGGTGACTCGGGCGCGATCGGCGCGGAGGAGCGAGGGGAATTTCTCGGAATCATCGAGCAGGAGTCGAACCGGCTGCTGGTGATGATCAACGACCTGCTCGACATGTCGCGCATGGAGGCGGGCCGGCCGCTGCCCATCAACTACGCCGAGGTAGACGTGCAGGAACTCGCCCGGCACGTGGTTCGGTTCCAGTCGGTGACGACGACGGCGCACCGCTTTCAGTTCGAGTTCCCGGAGGATGGCGTGTCCGTCGTAGCGGACCCGGACAAAGTGGAGCAGGTGCTGACGAATCTGGTGTCCAACGCGATCAAGTACTCGCCGAAAGGGGGCGACGTGGTGATCGGGGGGCGCGGCGAAGACGGCGAATGTGTCGTGTATGTGCGGGATCAGGGACTCGGGATGGGGCCGGAGGAGGTCAGCCGGCTGTTCGAGCGGTATCAAAGAATCGAACGGGATGCGATCAAGGGAATCAGGGGGACGGGGCTGGGTCTGTATCTCGTGCGGGCGTTGGTGGAGGCGCACGGGGGCCGGGTGTGGGTGGAGAGCGAGCCGGGGAAGGGATCGACGTTCTCCTTTGCTCTTCCGCTGCGGCCGGCCGGGGAAGAGGCCTCCGTTTAGCGTGCGGTTGGTCGGGCTATGATAGGGGTGGGGCCGCGGCTTCCGTTGCTTCGGCAGCGCGCTATCGAAGCAATCGACGGCGACTGAGGAGGCAGTGTCATGCGACAAGCTGCGACGCTCTTCATCTTCGGGTTCGCGCTCCTGCTGATCTTCCTGATTTACCTGACGAAGTCGCTCGCCGTCGTCCAGCGCGTGGCGGTGGTGGACTCGGTCGCGGGGAAGGCCGAGGTCCTCGTGCACGGTGAGGGCGAAGCGGCCCCACTGGAGGTGGGGAAGCTGGTCCGCGCGGGAGACATCGTGCGGACGGGGGCGGATTCGTCGGTGGAGCTGCGCTGGGCGCGCTGGGCGGGAGGGATGCGGATACGGATCGGCCCGAGCACGAGGTTCGCGGTGACGCGGGCGATTCTGAACCGGTCGAGCGAGGAGGAGGAGTCACGGGTGCGGGTGGATGAGGGAACGATCTGGATTCGGCTGCGCCAGGCGCTGATGGGGAAGTCGAAGTTCGAGGTGGAGACGCCGACGGCGGTGGCGGCGGTGCGGGGCACGGTCTTCCAGGTGACGGTGGCCGGGGATGGGAGCAGCACCGTGAGCGTGTGGGACGGGATGGTCGCGGTGAGCGGGAAAGGGCGTCAGGAGGTGATCGTCGGGGGCGGCTCGATGGCGGCGCTCGGCGCGGGTGAGGGGGAGATAGCGCAGCGCGCGCTTTCAGCAGAAGAGTCGGAGGCATGGCTGGAGCAGACGTCGATCCTCGGTCCATTTCTCTGGGTGGAAACCCCCGAGGAGGGAGCGACCGTGGAGGGCGGGTCGTGCGTCGTGTCGGGACGGACGGAGCCGAACAGCAAGGTGTTCGTGAACGAGGCTCCGGCGGCGGTGTCGGAGAAGGGCGAGTTTTCGGCGACGGTGGAGCTGAGCGAAGGGCAGTATCTCGTCTGGGTCATGGCGCGAGGGCCGGAGGGGGAGGAGACGACGGTCGTGCGGGAGGTGTATCCGGCGGAGGCCGTCGCTTCGGGCCGTTAGCCGCTTGGACACGCAAAGAGCCCGCGCCGCGCGTGTGCGGCCAGGATTACGGATTTGATCCAGCAACGAGCCTGAGCATCCTCCTTAAGCATTTGACCCAGTAGTACTGCCTCATTCTCACTATCCATCCGAGGTACCAGTTCGCCGGGAATGGACCGGGCGGCAATTCCCTCAGGTACGTCCTGAGCCATTCGGCGTCGGTTACCGCGTACTGTATGACGCTCCAGGCATGGACGAGCTGCGACAGCGCTTCCAGGTCCGATGCCTTCCCAAACTCCTGCCACTCCTCGAGGTAGGCACTCAGCAATCTCCTCCGAGCAGACGGAAGCGCACTCGGCGCTCGCTCGGGCGGTATGAGCAGGCTCAGTGAGAGGAACGGATGTGTGACAGAACTCCACGCCCAGTCGAGGTAAACGGGAGCCCCCTCCACTATCCTCACATTGCCCGGGTGGAGGTCCTGGTGTTCCAGCGCGGCCGGCACCCCGTGCCCTGCCACCTGAAGGCACATGTCCCCGAACTGCGATGCGCCTCGGCGCAGGGCATCGGCCTCGCTGTCCGAGAGAGGATCGCTGTAGCCGGTCTGGAGCCAGTCGAGCTCTCCCATCATCCTGTCAATGCCGGCGGGAAGAGTCTCCGGGCGCCAGTCAAAGAGCGACGGCAACGATCCGTCGGCTATGGATAGAACGGAGGCCTTCTGGATCCGGGCGTAGACACGCACCGCCTCTTCCCAGATGTCGAGGTCGGTCACTTCGGTGAGCGTTGGGCCTTGGATTTCGCTCGTCAGCATCCATCCACGACTCGGATCAGCCGCGAGTGGTGCGGGGATGTGCTGTGGCCGCCATGCTGAAAGCTCCAGGGCAATGGCCACTTCGCGGCACCAGATGTGAGGGATGGCCTTGAAGTACACGTGCCCCACGCTCGTGCTCGCTCGCAGCACGCGGCCGACGAAGCGGCTCGTGACCGGTTCCGGACGGGATGTCAGGGCGATGCCGTGCGCCCCCAGTTGCTCCTGGATCCATGTCTCGGCTGCGGGCAGCCATCCAGTTTCCAGCCAAGGCACAATGCCACTGCCAACACACAGCTTCTGGGTGGCAAAATGACCGTCTGCGAGCGAGAGTTCGAACGGATGTGCCAGGCGCGATCTCACGTCGCTCGGGCTGAACCACTGCCAGGTCGACCCAACCTCGACCTCGTCTGGGAGCTCGAAGGCGGCGAGCAATGCCGGGCTTCCTTCCGTCTCAAGCTCCATCGCGTAGACGGGATAAGATTCAAGGTCGAGCCGATCCGACACTAGCGCCCGCATAGCGGACGTGTGCCACGTGTCCGCCGAGCCAGGGTCGTCTACGCTGAGGCGCGGGAGCTCCCAGCCGTCGCCTGTACGGCGCAGCAGGATTCGCCCGTCACATGCGTCAGCCAGGATGCAGTAGAGCTGCTTCATGCTAGCGGTGACCTGGAGTATGTAGGTACTCCCACATCTTACCGACTCTGGGTGGATGGACAGCTTGTCTCGCGAGACTCTGGGTCAGGAAGCGCCGGCGTCGAGGCTGCGCAGGTAGTCTACGGTTGCGCGCGCACCGGCGATGCCGTGGACTTCCATGACGGCGGGCACGCTGAGGCCCTGCCTCACCATGGCGCCCAGCAGGTCTTTCCAGTCTATCGTCCCCTGGCCGGGGGGCAGGTGCTGGGAGAGGCTGCGGTCGTTGTCCGATACATGCAGGCAGCGGATGCGAGCGCCCAGATCGTCCACCCATTCGCTCTGCGCGTGCGGGCTGCTCAGGTGAACGTGCGCCGCGTCGAGACAGGCGCCGACTGACTCCAGCCCGACCGAGTCTACGGCGTCCCGGACAATGTCAGGCCTCGGCTCCCATATGTTCTCCAGCAGCAGGGCCACCGACCGGCCTTGAAGCAGCTCCCGCCAGAAGAGGCTTTGCCGCTCCCTCCATTTGCTGGCGTAGATGGGGCTTCGGGCGAGGGGGAAGAAGTCGAGATGGCAGACGACACAGCCTATGCCCAGCTCCTCGGCGATGTCCAGGCACTGTGATAAGCGCTCTTTCGTCGCCGCCCGCACCTTCGAGTCGCGAGCGCTCGGCACGAGGTCCCAGAGCGCACTATGTAAGGTAACGAATCCGGGCACCTCCTGAAGGCGCTCGCGGTACCAGGCTACGATTCTGGCGCAGCGAGTCGCGTCGTCGAGTAAGTCTTGCGACATGAAGTCGGAGGCGTCGACCCCGTGGCCCTGCTCGATGGCGTAGTCGAGCAGGGCGTTCCGCTCTTCGCCGTAGACTTGGACGAGGAACTGGCTGATGCCGGGCGCGGCGGGATTCGAGGGACCTGTTTGCGTTGCCATCACGTTCTCGCGATGCTCGGAATGGGAAGCCAGACGCCGGGCGCGCCTCCGCTTAGCTAGCGCCTTCTTCTAATCTTCGCAGCCATGGCAGTCAGTTCCTCTTGGTAGTGCACCTAGAGGCCCTTAGGCGGAATCTGCTTTGTGGTGATAGGCCTCTTCCGCGCAGCCGGGCGAGATGATCCCGCGGCGGAGGTCTTCGGCGACGCGCGCGGGGTCTCTCTTCTCAGGTGCGCCGCAGCCGCCCCCGCCCGGCGTGACGACTTCGACGAGCGTGCCGGGCGCGAGCTGGACGCCGGAAACCTTCGGGGGGAGCTTCCGGGTCGAGCCATCCGCGTGTTTTACCAGGTAGGAGCCGAGGCCGCCGGGACGGCCGCCTTGGGCGCCGCGGGCGGGGCGTTGGTGGCGGTCGCCGTGGGCGGAGAAGGTCGCGCTGCCGCGGGTGAGACGGATGGTGCGCCGCAGGCCGAGGCCGCCGCGGAAGCGGCCGGGGCCGCCGGAGTCCTGGACGAGCTCGTATCGCTCCACCATCAGCGGGAAGGCGTGCTCCAGGACCTCGACGGGGAGGTTGGAGGTGTTGGTGATGTGGACCTGGACGCCGTCGAGGCCGTCGGCGTCGGGGCCGCCGCCGGCGCCGCCGGCGATGGCTTCGACGTAGACGTACTCATCGCCGGTGCGCGGGTCGGTGCCGGAAAAGACGACGGCGGTGCTGGCGTTGTTGCTGGGTGCAGGCAGACGGCCGGGCATGGCCTCGGAGAGGGCCTGAATGATACAGCCGGCGACGCACTGGCAGGTGTCGGTACGGGCGCCGACGGCGCTGGGCGGTTGGGCGTTGAGGATGCTTCCCTCGGGGGCGGCGACGTTGATGGCGCGGTGGAGCCCGGCGTTGGAGGGAAGGCCGGGGTCGAGGCCGGCCTTGATTGCGTAGTAGACGGTGGCAAGGAGGGCGTTGCGGGGGACGTTGATGGCGCCTCGGGACGGCGGGCCGCTGCCGGTGAAATCGAGAGCGAATTGGTCGCCGCTGACGTCGAGGCGAACGTGAATGGGAATGAGCCCTTCGCCTTCGAGACCTTCGACGGCGTCGGAGGCTTCGTAGGAGCCGTCCGGGAGGTTGGATACGGCGGCGCGCAGGCGGCGCTCGCTTGCGTCGAGGAGATCGGCGGTAGCCTGGGAGAGCGTCGGCGCGCCGTACTTGCCGAACAGCTCGGCGAGCCGGGTCAGGCCGAGACGGTTGGCGGCGAGCTGACCGGTGAGGTCGAGACGGCGCTGCTCGGGCATCCGGCAGCGGGACTCGAAGAGACGGAGGACCTCTTCGCAGGGGCCGTCTGCGGTGGCGAGCCTGGTGGGACCGAGGCGGAGGCCTTCTTCGTCGATGGAGCGGGCGTCGCCGGAGATGCCGCCCGGGACGCGGGCGCCGATGTCGGCGTGATGGGCGACGTTGGCGACGAAACCGGTGAGGCTGGACTCGAAGAAGAAGGGGGAGACGACGGTCACGTCGGGGAGGTGGGTGCCGCCGCCGAGGTAGGGGTCATTGGCGACGAAGGCGTCGCCGGGGCGGATGGTGTCGGCGGGGAACTCGCAGAGGACGGCCTGGACGACGCCGAGCATGGAGCCCAGGTGGAGGGGGATGTGCTCGGCCTGGGCGATGAGCGCTCCGGTGGAGTCGAAGACGGCAGTGGAGCAGTCGCGGCGCTCCTTGATGTTGGGGGAGAAGGCGCTGCGGACGAGGGCTTCGCCCATCGCCTCGGCGATGGTGATGAGGGCGTAGGAGATTACGGTGAGGGTGATGGGGTCTGTCTTGGGGTCGGGTCGGCTGTCCATGGCGCTGTCACTCCGGGGTAAGGCGCAGGGTGCCGTCGGGCTCGACGGCGGCGCGGCCCCGCGGTGGGACGTAGATTGTGGAGTCGTACTGCTCGATGACGGCGGGGCCGGAGAGAGTGGCGCCGGGCGTCAAATGGCGACGGTCGTAGACGGGAGCGTCTACTGCGTCGCCGCGGGGATCGGGGAAGAGAGTGTGGCGGCCGGTCGCCATGGGAGTCGCCGCCTTCAGTGCCGCCGTGGGACTGGGGGGCGCGGGGATACCGCCGACGGCGGTGACAGCGACGTCGACGATGTCGATGGAGTGCTCGCGCAGGGCGTAGCCATAACGTCGCGCGTGGGCCTCGTGCAATCCGGAGATGGCGGCGGCGATGGCGCTCTCGCCCCCGGTGCCCGGCGGGATGGTGACGGAAAGCTCGAAATCCTGGCCGCGGTAGCGGGCGGCGACGCTCCGGATGATGGTCGATCGGCTGCCGTCCCTTAGGGTTTCGGCGAGCCAGCCTTCGGCCTCGGCTTCGAGGGCGCGGAACTCCCGGTCGAGCGTGGGGGCGGATTGGGGGGAGGCGGGCATGAGAGTGGTCTTCACCCAGTCGCGCCGGAGGCCGCTGGTGAGAAGCCCGATGGCGGAGAAGCTGCCGGGGGAGGGTGGGATGATGATGTCGGTGATGCCGAGCGCGGCGGCCACTTCGCAGGCGAGGAGAGGGCCGGCGCCCCCGGCGGCGATGAGGGAGAACTCGCGGGGATCGCGGCCGCGGGCGACGGTGAGCGATTCGACGGCGCGGCGGATGTTGGCGGCGGCGACCTCAACGGCTCCGGCGGCGGCCTCCTGGAGGGTGAGGCCGAGGGGGCGAGCGACTGTATCGGTGAGTGCGGCGCGGGCGGGATCGGAGTGGAGGGGCATCTCGCCGCCGAGGAGCCCCGTGGGGGCGATGCGCCCGAGGCAGAGGAGGGCATCGGTGAGTGTGGGGTGGGGGCCGCCTCTTCCGTAGCAGACCGGCCCGGGGTCGGCGCCGGCGCTTCGGGGGCCGACCTGGAGCAGGCCGCCGGGGTCCGCGGCGATGATGCTGCCGCCGCCGGCGCCGATGCAGTGGAGGTCGACGCCGGGAAGATCGACCTCGTAGCCGGAGATCTGTCTGCCGGAGGCGGAGGCCGGGAGCTGCCCCTCGATGAGACAGAGGTCGGTGCTGGTTCCGCCCATGTCCATGGAGATGGCTCGCTCGATGTTGAGGCGCCGGCAGAGAAAGGCGGCGGAGGCGGCGGCCGCGGCGGGACCGGAGAGGACGGTGGCGGCGGGCCGGCGCCGCGCTTCCCGGACGGGTGCCAACCCGCCGTTGGACTGCATGATATGGGGTGCGGCTGCGAGACCGGCGGCCTCGGTTCTGTGCTGGAGTTCCCGCAGGTAGCGGTCCATGAGCGGGCCGAGGTAGGCGTTGATGACTGTGGTGCTGAGCCGCTCGTATTCGCGGAAGCGGGGGAGGAGGTCGCTGGAGGTGGTGACGTAGACGCCGGGGAGAAGCTGCCGGGCGAGATCCTCGATGGCGGCTTCGTGGGTGGGGTTGGCATATGAGTGAAGGAAGCAGATGGCGAGGGATTGTATGCCTTGGTCCTTGAGGTAGGAGAGCTGGCGCTTTGCCTCCTCGACGTCGAGGGGCCGGAGGACGGAGCCATCGGAGCCGAGGCGCTCGGGGACTTCGCGCCGGAGGTGTCGGGGGACGAGGGGTTCGGGCTTGCGGGCGCGGAGACGGTAGAGGGAGGGGCGCTGCTGGCGGGCGATCTCGAGGAGGTCGCGGAAGCCCTCCGTCGTGATGAGGCCGGTCCGCGCGCCGGTGCCCTCGATGAGGGCGTTCGTGCCGGCGGTGGTGCCGTGGGCGAAGAAGGCAATTCGTTCGAGGGGAAGGGCGTCGGCGAGGGAGCGGAGCCCGGCGGCTGCGCCGATGGCAAGGTCGGGTGGGGTGGAGGGAACCTTGCGGAGGTGCACATCGCCGGTGTCGAGATCGAGCGCGGCGACGTCGGTGAACGTCCCACCTATGTCGATGCCGAGGTGCCAGGCCATCAGACGGTCTTCTCTGCGGAGGCGATCTCGGGGGCGTGGTCGCATAGGTGGCAGCGGACGAGGCGGCCGGTGGGCGTCTCGTACATGGGCGGGATGGCCTCGCGGCAGCGGTGCATCACCTCCGGGCAGCGGGGGGCGAAGCGGCAGCCGGGCGGAAGGGCGAGGAGATCCGCGACCGATCCTTCTATGGGCGTGATGGGGAGGTCGGGCCGGCCGAGGCGGGGGACGCAGCGCAGGAGGCCCTGGGTGTAGGGGTGGAGGGGCTCGGCGATGAGGTCTGAGACGGCGGCCTGTTCGACGATCTGGCCGGCGTACATGACGGCGGCGCGGTCGGCGAACTGGGAGACGAGGCCGAGGTCGTGGGTGATGAGGATGACGGCGAGGCCGCGCTCCTGCTTGATGCGGGCGAGGAGATCCATGATCTGGGCCTGGAGGGTGACGTCGAGGGCGGTGGTGGGCTCGTCTGCGATGAGGAGATCGGGCCGACAGGAGACGGCGATGGCGATCATGACGCGCTGGCGCATGCCGCCGCTGAGCTCGTGGGGGTAGCTGCGGAGGCGCTCGCGGGGTGCGGGGATGCCCATGGCTTCGAGCAGTTCGACGGCGCGCTGGCGCGCCTGTGTGCCCTTCGCCACGCGGTGTACGCGGAGGGTTTCGGCGATCTGGTTCTGGATGGTGAAGGTGGGGTTCAGGGTGGAGAGGGGATCTTGGAAGACCATGGCGATGCGGCCGCCGCGGATGTCCTGCATCTCGCGGCGAGGCTTGGCGAGGAGGTCGTCTCCGTCGAAGAGGACTCGGCCCCGCGCGATGCGGCCGGGGGGCCGGATGAGCCGCATGATGGAGAGGGCGGTGACGCTCTTGCCGCAGCCGCTCTCGCCGACGAGGGCGAGGGTCTCGCCGGGCCGGACCGAGAGGCTGACTCCGGCGACGGCCGGGAGCGTGCCCCGGTAGGTGGAGAAGTGCGTATGGAGGTCCTGCACGTCGAGGAGGGGGTGGTCCATCACGTTCTCATCCTGGGGTCGAGCACGTCGCGGAGGCCTTCGCCGAAGAGGTTGACGCAGAGGACGAGCAGGAGGATGGCGAGGCCGGGGAAGGTGGCGATCCACCAAGCGCCGGCGATGTCGGCGCGGCCGTCGGCGACCATGGTGCCCCAGGCGGGGATGCTGGGAGGGACGCCGATGCCGAGGAAGCTGAGGGAGGCCTCGGCGATGATGATGGTGGCCATGCGGAGGGTGGCGAGCACGATCAGCGGCGGGACGATATTCGGGAAGATCTCGCGGAAGAGGATATGGGAGGTGGTGGCGCCGAGGCCACGGGCGGCGGTGACGTAGTCGGCCTCGCGGGCGGCGAGGACATCGCCGCGGGCGACGCGGTAGAAGTCGACCCAGCCCTTGAAGGCGAGGGCGGCGACGAGGGCGACGAGGTTGGGCCCGGTGGCGGCCATGATGGCGAGGGCGAAGATGAGAAACGGGAAGGCAAGGAGGGTGTCCACGAGGCGAGACATGACGGCATCGAACCAGCCGCGGAAGTAGCCGGCGGCCATGCCGAGAGCGGTGCCGACGACGAGGGTTATGAGGACGACGGCGACGCCGAGGAGGAGGGAGATGCGGGCGCCGTAGATCATGCGGCTGAGGAGGTCGCGGCCGAGGCTGTCGGTGCCGAGGAGGTGCTGGGGGCTTCCGGCCGAGTACCAGAACGGCGGCTGTCGGATCGCCTCGGGGTGCTGAAGGTTGGGGGCGTGGGGGGCGAGGGCGGGTGCGAGCAGGCCGACGGCGACGAAGCCGATGACCACGAGCCCGGCGGCGACGGCGACGCGGTTGCCTAGGAGCAACCGCGCCATGCCGGGAGCGGTGGCCGCGGTGGTCGTTAGGACGTCGTCTTCTGTGACGGGCCGGGTCATTTCTTTTCGCCCGCGCTCATGCGAGCCGAACCCGCGGATCGAGTGCGGCGTGAATGAGGTCGGCTCCCAGGTTCAGGAGAACGTAGGAGACGGCGTAGATGAGGACGACGGCCTGGACGAGGGGATAGTCTGCGGCGCCGATGGCGTCCACGGCGAGCTTGCCGAGGCCGGGGTACTGGAAGACGGTCTCGATGATCATGTTCCCGCTGAGGAGGAGGCCGGTCTGGAGGGCGACGATGTTGACGGTGGGGATGAGGGCGTTGCGGAGGGCGTGCTTGCCGACGACGGATATCTCGGGGAGGCCTTTGGCGCGGGCGAACTGGATGTAGTCTTGCCCGAGGACGCCGATCATGGAGGATCGGACCATACGCATGACCATGGCGGCCATGGGCGCGGCCATGGCGAGGGCGGGGAGGAGGAGGTGTCGGAGAGCGCTCCAGAAGCCGGGCCAGTTGGCGGTGAGGAGGGAGTCGAGGGTGTAGAGCCCGGTGATGTACTGGGGAACGACGGCGAGGTCGATGCGCCCGGAAATGGGGAGCCAGTGGAGGCGGAGCCCGAAGAGGATCATGAGCATGATGCCGAGCCAGAAGCCGGGCATGGAGATGCCGAGGAGGGCGGCGACGGTGGCGGAGCGGTCGAGCCTGCCCTGGGGGCGGAGGGAGGCGAGCACGCCGGCCGGGACGGCGAAGAGAATGGCGATGGCGAAGGCGAAGAGCGTGAGCTCCAGGGTGGCGGGGGATCGCTCGGCGATGATCTGGGAGACGGCGCGGCCCTGGTGGCTGTAGGAGGAGCCGAAGTCGCCGACGGCGGCGTTGCGAAGGAAGAGCCCGTACTGGAGGAGGAAGGGGCGGTCGAGGCCGTAATGGGCGCGGAGGTCGTCGATCTGCTGCTGGGTGATGCGGCCGGCCTGGCCGAGCATATGCTCGATGGGATCGCCGGGGGTGAGGTGCATGGTGAGGAAGACGATGAAGCTGACCCCGATGAGGACGGGGAGCAGTTGGAGGAGCCGATGCGCGACGAAGCGACCCTGCATTGCGCGCCCTGCCTAGGAAGCGGTCGTCAGCGAGACATCGTGCATGGGGAGCATCCCGTCCGGGCGCGCCTGGAAGCTCTGGATGCGGTCGCTGACGCCGTAGAGTTCCTGCTGGGCGAAGTGGAAGCAGGTGGGGATGTCTCGATGGAGGGCGCGCTGGACCTGGATGTACTTGTGGGCGCGAACGTCGGGGTCCATGGCGCCATCGGCCTCTGCGAGGAGCCGGTCGACCTCGGGGTCGGCGTAGCCGAAGAAATTGGAGTAGCCGTCCGAGCGGAAGAGGACGGGGAGAATGCCGGAGGGATCGAGACTGGAGTTGCCCCACGATGTGAGGAACAGATCGCGCTCCCGCCGCCGGAGCTGGTTGAGGAGGTTGTCCTTCTTCCACACTCGGACCTCGGCGCGGACGCCGGCCTGCGCCATGACGCCGGCGATGGCCTCGGCGATGCGCTTGTCGGTGGCCTCGCAGTCGAGGGTGACGTCCAAGCCGTCGGGATAGCCCGCTTCTTTGAGCAGAGCCTTCGCCCTGGGGAGGTCTTGCTTCGGCGGGGGCAGTGAGTCATCGTAGCCGAAGGCCATGGGGACGAGAATCCCCGGAAGGGCCTGGGCGCGGCCCAGGAGGAACTGCTCGATGATGGGCCTGGGGTCGATGGCGCAGCGAAGGGCCTCTCGCAGCCGTGGGTCGGAGAAGGGCTTGCGGGCGCAGTTGAGCCCGAGGAAGTGGGTGCGCGTGCCCTGGGCGACGGAGAGATGGGCGGAGGGCAGGCCCTCGACGCGCTCGGCCTGGTCGGGGGGGACGTTGACCATGACGTCGATCTCCTGCGCCTCGAGAGAGACGAGCCGGGTGGCGGCCTCCTCCAGGGGGCGGAAGATGACGCCGGCGAGGGGGGCGGGGCCGACGGGCGGGATGTCGGGGGAGCCGCCGTAGTAGTCCTCGTAGCGCTCCATGACGATGCGCTCTCCGGGGACCCATGCGACGAGTCGGAAGGGGCCGGTGCCGATGGGGTTCCTGGCGAACTCGTCCGGCCCGACCTCCTCGAAGTAGCGCTTCGGGCAGACCTCCTGGAAGACGAGCTTCTTGTGCAGGATGGGATAGGGCCCTTCGGTGGTGATGGCGACGGTGTGCTCGTCGATAACCTCGGCGCCCGAGACCGGGCCGAGCAGGTCCTTTCTGGGAGAGGGCTGGAGATCCGGTATGGCGCCGATGATGCGGTCGAGGGTGAACTTCACGTCGTCGGCGGTGAAAGGGGAGCCGTCGTGGAACGTGACGCCCTTGCGAAGGGTGAAGACCCAACGGGTGTCTCCCTCGACCTCCCAGGATTCTGCGAGCTGGGGGACGTAGCGCATCTCCGCGTCGCGGGCGACGAGCCCGTCGCAGATGTTCCTGACCACGGCTTCGACGGTGCGGGAGCGGTGCATGGCGGGATCGAGCGTCTGGACGTCGGCGTCGAGCCCTACGGGGAGAGCGCCGCGAACGAGCTCGGGGCGAAGGCCCTGTCGGGCGGCGGGCGGCCTTCCGCAGCCGGAGACGAGGGTGGACAGGACTCCGGAGCCGAGGCCGGCGACGGCGAGGGCGCGGGCGCCCTCTTGGAGGAATTCACGGCGGGTCAGCCCCGACCGGTGGGGCGGCGACTGCTGTCTCTTCATGCGCGTGTGCGTCCCTCGCCACGATGGGTTTCGCTATGCTCCGGCCCTGCTGCCGGTCAATAGCTAGCTTGCTCTCGGCGCACCCTTCGTCCTGCCCACGAGACCGGCGTCGACCTGGGACCCCGAAACGTCTTTGAAGATGCGATAGTAAAACAGCTCTTCTTTGGTGTTCAGAGTGGCGCCGTTATCGATCCTCCGCTCGGCGGCGAACTTCTCGTCCGAGATGACTTCCTCGGCATATGCCTGGAGCTGTTCGCCGACGCCGGCTCCCTGCCAGAACTTGGACTTCGTCCTGGTCAGGACTTCGTCGGGGAGGAGCCCCGTCATCGCGCGCCGGAGAATCCACTTCTCGACGAGAGCTCCGTTCTCGTGGATCTTCATCACTGCTGGGATCTGCAGAGCGAAGTCGAGGACATCGTTGTCGAGGAAGGCGGTTCTGGCGACGAGGCCGTGGCTGGAAGAACAGCGATCGACTCGCTGGAGGGCGGTGTTGTGAAGCCGCCGAGTGATGTCCACGAGCTCGTCGGGTATCTCGGATGGTTCGAGCTTCTTCAGGTAGGAGTAGCCGGCGAAGAGCTCGTCTCCGCCCTCGCCGGAGAGGACTGCGGGGACGTGATCTGCGGCGAGACGCCCCACGAGGAAGTTCATGATGCTGGAACGGACGAGGAGGGCATCGAAGGACTCGAGGTGGTAGATCACCTCGGGCAGCACGGCTAGCATCTCTTCCAGCGTGCAGATGCTTTCGTGATGCTCGGTGCCGAGGTAGTCGGAGACGATCCGGGCGTATTGGAGATCCGGGGCGCCTTCCACTCCGGCGGCGAAGGTCTTCAGTGTCGGGAGCTGATGGCGGGCGAGCGCGGTGAGAGTGGCGGAGTCGATGCCGCCGGAGAGCCAGGTGCCGGTCTCACCGTTCGTGATCCGCTTGGCGACCGAGGCGACCAGCAGGCCTCTCAGTTCGTCCGCCACTTCATCTTCGGTGTGGTCGGTGGACGGGCGGGTCCTGATGTCGGCGAACCTCTCCAGGCCGGTGTCGGGTGCATAGTGGTGTCCGGGCGGGAACTCGGCGATATCGCCCTCCCAGTCCAGGATGCCCTTCATCTCGGAGGCAAAGCAGAGGGTGCCGTTCTTTCTGCCGAAGTAGAGAGGACACTTGCCCACTCGATCGCGGGCGAGGAAGATGCCGTCGTCTCCCGCGATGGCGAGGGCGAAGGGCCCGTCGAGGTCGGAGACGAAGCCCGGCCCTTTCTCCCGATACGCCTGCTCGACGGCCTCGAGGGCGCAGGTGCCGCCGATGGAGATATCGGTCCAGTTATGGATCTCGCCGTCGAGGACGACGGTGGTCTGGTCCGCACCCGAGGCGACGCAGTCCTGGGCCGCCGGCCAGACCTGGCCAAGCGTGGCGCCTTGGAGCGTGCGAACCGTTTCCCCGGATCCGCCGCGATGGGCGATGGTCTTGAGGGCGCGCCGGACCCACTCCTCGCTATCTGTTTCGGTTATCCCGACTATGCCTGCCATGTCTTATGCAAACCTCCTCTGTGCCGCGCGTCGCCGATTCGAGGTCCCAGTGCAGTGATGCTTCGCTCTGCCACCAAGCATTGCCTCCGGTGGAAGTGCCTGCGATCCCCCGTAGAAGCGAGAACCGCCCGCCGCGCCGATGCTGGGCGACGACGTGCGTCACAGGAAAGGAGCGGGGGGAGACAACGAAAATACGGTTGCCTTGGCGAGCCCCGCAGCGGCTTTGGGCCGTTGGGTTCCCTCGCTGTTCAATCCGTTTCTGCTACTACTATACCAGAGTTCGAGGCGCGAGGTCAAACGAACGGAGCGGATGGAGGGCTCCTACTGCCCCATTGGGCGCGCGCGCGGGGGGCTGTGGCTGTGTCTGAGATGCGGCTGAGGACATATCGCGGGAGGCGGCGTTCGGCCGGTTGGTTCTCGTTATGAGCGCGAGGTTCGGGCTGTTGGGCGAGGAATGAAAGGGAGCGAGCCGCGGCGTTCGGTTTCGCGGGAGGAGGAGAGCGTGACGAAAAAGGGACTGGCGCAGATCATGGCGGAGGCGCGCGAGCTGAGGCCGAAGATTGTCTCGTGGCGAAGGCACCTGCACATGCACCCGGAGTCGAGCATGCGGGAGCACGAGACGGCGGCCTTCGTGGCGGAGCGGCTGCGGGAGATCGGCATCGAGCGGGTGAGGGAGGGAGTGGGACAGACCGGGGTCGTGGCGCTGGTGCGCGGTCGGCAGCGGAAGACGGTGGGGCTGCGGGCGGACATGGACGCCCTGGAGCTGGAGGAGGCGAACCGCGTGCCGTATTGCTCGCGGCGGCCGGGGCTGATGCACGCCTGTGGGCACGATGCGCATGTGGCCTGCTTGCTGGGGGCGGCGGCGATTCTGCACAGGCGGAGGGCGAGGCTGCCTGGTGGCGTGAAGCTGATCTTCCAGCCGGGCGAGGAGGGAACTGGGGGCGCGCGGTTTATGATTGCAGACGGGGTGCTCGAACGCCCGAAGATGAGCGCCATCGCTGCGCTGCATGTGGACACACAAGTGGAATCGGGCAAGATCGGCGTTAGGCGGGGATACGACACGGCGCAGACGGAGGACGTTCGGCTGGTCGTTCGCGGCAAGTCCGCGCATGCGGCGCGGCCGGACCAGGGGGTGGACGCGATCGCGGTGGCGAGCCAGGCCCTCATTGCGATCCAGCAGTTCGTGGCGCGGCACACGAACTCGGTGGACCGAAAGCTGGTGACGTTCGGGATAATTCGCGGGGGGACGCGGGTCAACGTGCTGGCCGACCAGGTGGAGCTGATCGGGACGATTCGGACGCTGGAGCCGGAGGGGCGGGAGGCGATACTCCGGTTCCTAAAGAAGGACTTGCGAAAGCTCGTAGGGGCGATGGGAGCACGCCTAGAGGTCAAAATCGACAAGAATGGGTATCCGCCGTTGGTGAATGACGACAGGGTGGTGGATGTGGTGTCGGAGGCGGCGAGAGGGATGCTCGGGCCGGACGGCCTGGTTGAGGTTGAGAAGCCGAATCTGGGAGGAGAGGATTTTGCGTATTTCGGGCTCTCAGGCATCCCTGCGGCGATGTTCCGGTTGGGGATCCGGGATGAAAGGAAGGGGTTCACATCGGCGGGGCACAGCTCGACGTTCGATTTGGACGACAGGCGGGTTCTGCCGGTCGGAGCGGCGATGATGGCGGCGATGGCGATGGGTATGTTGGAGGAATTTTAAGGGGTCGATTGTGGTAGAGTTGGGGCGGTCGGGAGGATAGGTCCATGAAGGTGAACCGATGGCCTGCGCTGCTGCTTGGGGCGGCGATCTTGGTGATCGCCGCCGTGGTGCTTAGAACGGCTCTGAAGGCGGCTGAGGTGGAGGTGGCGGAGGTGGGGCGGGGGGACTTAGTGGCCGATCTGGCGGCGACGGGGGTAGTGGAGGGGTACCAGGGGGAGGTGGGGCCGGAGGTGATGGGAAGGGTTTTGGATGTTTTAGCGGAGGAAGGTGACGAAGTTGCCGCTGGGGAGCTTCTGGGGCGCCTAGAGGCGGTTCAGGCGGAGGCCGGGGTGGCGCAGGCGGAGGGGGCGGCAGGAGTCGCGGCGGCACAAACGGCACGCGCGGCGGCACAGTTGGCACAGGAGAGGGCCGCGAGCGGAGCGCGAATCGGAGGCGCTACGGCCGCGCTCGGCACGGCCCTCGCGCGGCTGAAGGATTTGGAGGCCGGGGCGCGGCCGCAGGAGCTGGCGCGGGCGCGGGAGGCGGTGTCCGCGGCGGAAGCAGACGCCGAGTTGGCGGCGGCCGATCACGCGCGGGCGAAGGAGCTTTTCGATAGGGGCGCGGTGTCGCGGGCCGATCTGGACCGGGCGAACGCGCGACTGCAAAGTGTGGATGCCGGGCTGCGGTCGGCGCGGCAGGAGCTGGCGCTGCTGGAGGAGGGGGCGCGGGCGGAGCAGATCGCGGGGGCGCGGTCGGATGTGGCGGGGGCGCAGGCCGAGCTAGATTCGGCGCAGGCGATGGCGGGGCAGGTGGAGGTGATGGAGCGGAGCCTGGCGGCGGCGAAGGCGGGGGAGGCGCAGGCGGCGGCGGGGCTGGCCTCGGCGCGGAGGGTGCTGGCGGAGACGGAGATCAGGGCGCCGATCTCGGGCCGGGTCAGCAGGCGGTATGTGGATGTGGGGGACATGGCGGGGCCGGGGCAGCCGGCCTTCCTGGTTACTAAGCCCGAAGGCATCTGGGTGGCGGCGGAGGTGGATGAGGAAGACCTGGCCCTGGTCTACAAGGGCCAGCGGGTGACGGTGACGGCGGAGGCCCTGGCGGAGCCGATCGAGGGGACGGTGGTGGAGGTGGGGGCGGCGGCCTTTCCGCGGGGGCTCCAGCAGACGCGAGCCAAGATCGTTCGGTGCCGGGTGCGCCTGGAACAGAACTCCGAGGTCCTTCGCCCCGGTATGGAGGTGGATGTGAACGGCTCCCGCACTCTGGCGGAAGACGTCTTACTCATGCCCCTCGAAGCTCTCGTGGAACTGGACGGCAAGCACTTCGCCTGGGTCGCGCGCAGCAACCGCGCGCATCGCACACCAATCGAGATCGGCCGCCGCAGTTTCCAGCAGGTCGAGGTCACGTCGGGGCTCCAGGCCGGAGGCAAAGTCATCGTCTCCGGCTCAGCCGGGCTTGCAGAAGGCGCACGGGTGAAGGGTAAGGGGTAGGGGACGGCGGGAGGGGGAACCACAGATGGACACAGATGAACGCGGATAAAAGGGGGAACCACGAAGGCAGTAAGGCACTAAGGGGGAACGGCGGGAGGGGGAACCCGCCAGACGGCAGGCGGGCAAGCCCGCCAGACGGAGGGCGGGTAAACCGCAGACTTGTGCGCCTCGGGCGCATGGACGCAGACTGGTCGCCCGGCACATGGGTAACGGGGGAGGTGTTGGTGGGGGAGGCCGTGCGCTTCGTGCAGACTAAGGTCGCGGCGGTTCGCTTACATAGAGGGACTTGACGGAAGGTCTGTTGGTGTGGGAGAGTGGGGGGCAGCTCCCGACGAACGGTTGTGCGCGATCGGGACCATGCCTAAGCGCCAGCTCCGGGGGGAACAAGGATGGATCGGCGGGTCATAATCAGTCTAGCGATTCTGCAGGTCAACTTCGACCGTGCCAGGCGCGACTACCTGGAGAACTTCGTGCCGATGGTTGCCGAGTGCATACGCTTGATGGACCCTGACGTAGTCTCCCTGCCCGAGTTGACTGAGGACTTCGCCAACCGGTTTGGGTTGGCCTTGCCCCAGCACGTGATGGACACCATATTGCGGCGGGTATGCAAGCGCGGCTATGCTGCTAGATCGAGCGGCACGGTCGTGCCAGCTAGAGACAAGCTGGCGGAGTTGAACTTCGGGGCTGTGCGGGCCCGGGTCATCAGGATGCATGAAGAGGTAGCGGAGGCTCTGGTTGTCTTCGCTCGCGAGAGGTATGGTATCCAGTGGGAATCCAACGCTGCGTCCACAGCGCTCGACTCCTACCTTGAGAGGCATCAACTGGATGTGCCCAGACTGGCGGTTCGCTCGGAGCCGTTGCCCGTGGAGCCCCACAAGAGGCGGCGAGTGGACTACGTAGTGGCGAAGTTCGTCCAATACTTGCACGAGACCGGGTCGGGTCTATTCAGCTACGTGGACACCGTGGCCAAGGGGAACATGCTCATGCAGGCGATGTTCCTACCCGACCCAGTGAATGCCACTCGGAGATTCCAGGGGACAGCAGTATACTTTGATACGTCGTTCCTGATGTCGGCGCTGGGGTATGCCGGTCCGTCGCGAAGCCAGCCATGCCTCGAACTCATAGAGTTGCTGTATGAGACCGGCGCAGAGCTTCGCTGCTTCTCACATACACTGGAAGAGATGAGGGGCAGTCTTCATGCATGGATGAAACTGATCGAGGAAGGACGACTCGCTGAGGGATACGGCCAGAGCGCCGACTACTTCATGAGTGCGGGCCATACGGCCAGCGACGTGATCGTACGCGTCCACAGGTTGCCGCGTGACCTCGGTGGCTTGCGCGTACGCGTGGTGGATACCCCAGACTACGGGCCCGAGGAGAACCACAGGTACGTGATCTACGAGAAGGGGCTGCAGGAGGCCCTAGAGGATCAGGTTCACTTCTCGGCGGAACGCACGGAGGACTCGCGGAAACGTGCGACGTGGCGTGATGTTCAGTCCATATCCGCCATCCAACGGTTGCGCAGAGGGAAGCATGCCTATCTCTACGAGGACTGCCGCGCTCTCTTCGTTACATCAAACAAGTCGATGCAGAGAGTCTGCTACGAGTTCTTCCGAGTTCCTGACTCAGAGGACGTAGTCCCACCGTGTGTCACCGATCAGTATCTGACCACACTCCTCTGGCTCAAGAAGCCTCTGGACGCACCAGACCTCCCAAGGAAGTGCATCATCGCCGACTGTTATGCCAGCACTCAGCCGACGGACGCTCTGTGGCGGCGATACCTCGACAAGATCAGTGAGGAAGAAGCATCCGGGAGATGTGCCGCCGATGATGTGTTTGCGCTGAGGTATGGACCTGAGGCAAGAAGGCAGCTGATGGAGTTCACTCAAGGAGATGAGGATGCAATCACCGACGGCACCGTCGCAGAAATCCTAGCGCGCGTCAAGGAAAAGGAGCACACGGCGCTCAATGCCGAGCTGTCGGAGAAAGATGACGCCCTGCGTGCGGCTAAGGCCGAAACCGAGACACTCGTGAAGCGTGTAGACGATGAGGGCCGGCGACTTAAGTCGAAGGCGACACGCTGGGCGAGTGCGGGCGCCCGCGTCCTGAGGACACTTCTTGTGGTCGGGCTGGTGGCCGCAGTAGCCGCGAGCCTGACGTGGCCGCCGCTCAAGGGGGGGAACGGAGGTTCCGTTCCGTATGTGATCGCGTTTCTCTTCCTATTCTTGCTTGGCTACACAGCCTGGGACTTCTGGACTGGGCGAATAGTCAATGCTCTGATCCGTCGGATTGAAGTTCGGCTCTCTCGACGCATAGAGCACGTCTTCCTGCACATGCTAGGGCGCGAGTAGAGTGGCGGCGGCACCGGACTGGAGCAGGGCACGAAGGTGCTGCCCGACGCGCGACGCGGATCATGCCCAATAATCGCTCGCGTGAGGGGCCCTTTACCGCTGAGAGTTGAGCGCGTGTCTTTTCGGACCTGGCGTCTTTGTCGACAGGAGAGGGACTGCAACTGATGACAGGTCTATTCAACAGCCGGGAGATTGCCACCCTATTTTGGCTGGCTGTGGGGCTGGCATGGATGCTCTCGAAAGCATCTTTCCGCAAGTCGCTGTGGGGAGTCGTGCGGGCGTTCTTCTGCCGCCCGATTCTCTCCACCGTCTGCGTAATGGCACTCTGTTCCACCGCCTCTGTGATTTTACTAGCCGCCGTCGGCGTGTGGAGAATCTCTCTGCTCAAAGACACCATCGTATGGTTCTGCGCAAGTGCGATGGCGATGGCAATGCGCCTTCTTACATCGAAGGCCGAGGACGACATCTTCTGGAAGGTGATTGCGGAGAACTTCAGAGTTGTCATCCTGCTGGAGTTCCTGGTCAACACCTACACATTCTCACTTCCCGCCGAACTCGTTCTTATGCCGTCAATCACTCTGATCGTCGTGCTGAGCGAATTCGCCAGTGCCTACAAGCAGCACGCACAGGTGGCGAGGTTCACCCAAGGTATACCAGCTTTCGTCGGGTTTGCGATCTTGGGGATTGCCGGGGTACGGGCCGTTTCTGACCTGACGACTTTGGGAAGCGTGGAAAGCCTGAGGAGCGTTTCCTTGGCCCCACTGCTTTCCCTGCTCTTCATCCCGTGCCTTTACGCGCTCGTACTGACAGCCAGGTACAACGAGGTGTTCGGAAGGCTCAATCTCGGCGGGGAGAAGGACCCCAGGGTGAAGCGCTATGCGCGCCGGCGCATCCGCGGTTACGTGCGTCTGAGCATGAGGAAGATGAATCTTCTCCTCAGAAACCATGCGGCCGATCTCGTTCGCATTCGGACGGAAGATGACGTTGACCGCATGCTGGCGCAGATGAAGGATGAGTTGCCCCGGTAGGTTGCTGCCGAAGCAGGAGCACGGCGAGCCGAGGCATCGCGGATATGCGTTCCCTGACCTGCTACCGTCTGCGCACGCGTCTGACTTGGCGCCGGACGAAGAGTATCAGATCGATGAACTCTCGGACCACGAGCTTCAGCACAGGCAGGAGCCCGAGGATGGCAAGCGCCCCTACGGTTATTTCGTTGACCCCTAGGTCCAGATAGCCCAACGCCACCATCTCCTTAAGCTAGAATGGTGGACGCTTTCGGCGGCTGTCGCTCCCCTCTTAGGCAGGACAGCTTTCCCTCCCCACCTTACGGTAGGGTCGGCTTTTCGATACGCCTCTGATTAGCTATTCCATATGCTACGTCCCACGGGGAGGCATGCGCTGTGATAGGCCGCATCGTACGCCGCTTCCGCCCGTGGGAGGCGGCGTTGTTCGTGCGGGGACGTGTTCGGTTCCCTCCAAGACGGCCGTTGCGCTCGTATGGGACAGGGGGCGGCCCCGGGCGGCGTACGATGCGGAGGTGGTGCGGTGTCATGTGGTGGTTGGGAGGCGGGCGGAGGGAGGGGGGTATGGAGTTGGCCCGGTGGCGCGATGGTGGGCGGTAGGGGGTGCGATGGGCAGGAGGCGCGCTCCTGCCCTACGAGAAACGGACAACGGCCGGCGCGCATGCGGAGACATGCGCGCCCTACAGAACGGCGAACGGGTAACGGCCGGGTGACAGACCGGGCGTCTGTCCTACCGGGGAAGGGGGGGGGCCGGGGAAGCGGCGGACGGATCGCGGCAGGAATGCCGCTCCCACAGAACGGCGGACGGCCGACAGGTTGGAAACCTGTCCTACCAAGAACGGGGAACGGCCGGGCAGGAGGCAAGCTCCTGCCGAACAGAACGGCGACGGCCGGCGGGCATTCGCCTGCGGCGAAGTACCCGCCCTACATTTCACGGCAACAGCGAACGGCCAACGGCCGGGAGGCATGGGGTGTGGCAGGACACGAAGGTCCTGCCCTACCGGCTCGATTCTTCCCCCTCCCCAACGGCCAATACATCGTGGGAGCGTTCGCGGGGGGAGCGGACTGCGGGAGGGCTTCGGCAGCAAGCTACCGAAGCAACACAACAGAACGGTGAACAGACAACGGCCGGCGGGGATCGGTGTCCCCGCCCTACAGGGGCAGGAGGCCAGCTCCTGCCGAACGGGGAACAGGGGGTATGAGGAGTTGGCTATGGAGGGTGAGTCGGCGGCGATTGTGGAGATGGTGGGGGTGTCGAAGGTGTATGCGATGGGGGAGGTGGAGGTGCGGGCGCTGAGTGGGGTGTCGCTGGCGCTGCCGCCGGGGGAGTTCATCGTGTTTCTGGGGCCGAGCGGGTCGGGGAAGACGACGCTCTTGAACGTAGTCGGGGGGTTGGATACGCCGACCCAGGGGCGGATCGTGGTGGGGGGGCGGAATATCGGCGGGTTCGATGACGGGGAGCTGACGGAGTATCGCCGGTCGTCGGTGGGGTTTATCTTCCAGTTCTTCAATCTCATCCCGACGCTGACGGCGAGGGAGAATGTGGAGCTGGCGGCGGAGCTGGTGGGGCAGAGGGAGCGGGCGGGGTGGGCGCTGGAGCAGGTGGAGCTGGCGGACCGGGCGGACCATTTCCCGTCGGAGCTGAGCGGGGGGGAACAGCAGCGGGTGGCGATTGCGCGGGCGATGGTGAAGGACCCGCTGCTGATGCTGGCGGACGAGCCGACCGGCAGCTTGGATTACGAGACGGCGCTGCGGGTGCTGAAGAGCCTGCGGGATATCACGCGGGCGGCGCGGCAGTCGGTGCTGCTGGTGACGCACAACTCGGTGATCGGGAAGATGGCGGACCGGGTGATCCGGCTGCGGAGCGGCGCGGTGACGGAGGTGGTGAGGAACGAGTCGCCGGCCGAGCCGGAGTCGCTGTCGTGGTGATGTGATGACAGGGCTGAACAGGAAGCTGTGGCGGGAGCTGGGCCGCTCGAAGTGGCAGTTTATCGCCGTCGGGGTGACGGTGATGCTGGGGATCGGGTTCTTCCAGGGATCGCTCATCTCGTACGGCAATCTGGGGCGGTCATACGAGTACACCTACCGGCGTTTGGCGTTTGGGGATGTGTGGGTGAGGATGGCGGGGGCGCCGGACAGCCTGGTGGGGCGGGTGGAGCGGCTGCCGGGGGTGGAGCGGGCGATCGGGCGGATCGTGGAGGAGGTGCGGGTAGCGCTGCACGAGCGGCCGGTGGGGGAGGTGATGGGGCGGTTGATTTCGCTGCCGGAGGGAAGGCAGCCGGAGGTGAACCGGGTGCGGGTGGTGGAGGGGAGGTACTTCACGCCGCAGGGGGGCCGGGAGGCGCTGCTGGAGCTGAGCTTCGCCAAGGCGCACGGGTATCGGGTGGGGGAGTTCATCTATCCGACGATCCAGGGGGAGGAGGTGCGGTTCCGGGTGGTGGGGCTGGCGCAGAGCCCGGAGTACATCTACTCCATACAGAGCGAGCAGTACCTGGTGCCGACGCCGGACACGTTCGGGGTGATCTTCATCCCGGAGCGGCAGGCGGAGGCGCTGCTGGACATGGCGGGGGAGGTGAGCGAGATCTGCGCGGCGACGGCTCCGGGGCGGCGGGCGGGGGTGGCGAAGGTGATGAAGGGGATGACGGACCGGTACGGGGGGGAGGAGCCGATCACGCGGGAGGACCAGCCGAGCAATAAGCTGCTGATGGCGGACCTGCAGGGGTACCGGCAGATGGCGGCGGTGCTCCCGCTGCTGTTCCTGATGGGGACGGTGCTGACGACGTACACGCTGCTGGCGAGGCTGGTGCAGTCGCAGTCGGTGCAGATCGGGGTGCTGCGGGCGACGGGGTTCGGGCAGCGGGCGATCCTGGGGCATTTTCTGCTGCTGGCGGCGGCGCCGGCGGTGGTGGGCGGGGTGGTGGGGATCGGGCTGGGCTATCTGTTCGCCTGGTGGATCACGCAGCTCTATGTCGATCTGATCAACATCCCGTATATGTTCTTCGACATGCAGCCTGGGGTGGGGGTGGCGGCGATGGCGATCGCGGTGGCGGCGGGGCTGGCGGGGGCGGTTTCGCCGGCGCGAACGGCGGCGCGGCTGCCGCCGGCGGTGGCGATGTCTCAGCAGGCGATGACTGCGGGGCCGGCGTCGGCGGGGATGCGGTGGCTTGGAGGCGGCCTCCCGCTGAGCCTGAAGCTGCCGCTGCGTAACTTAGTAAGGCGGCCGAAGCGGGCGATCTACACGGTGCTGGGGATCGTGCTCGGGGCGTGCCTGATGGTGGTGTCGTTCGCCGTCATGGACAGCTTGGACGATGCCATCGTGACGTTTTTCGAGGAGATCGAGCGCTACGACGTGACGGCGGGGTTCGTGCCGGAGCAGCCGGGGCGGGTGATCACGCAGATTGCATCGTGGCCCGGGGTGACGCGGGCGGAGCCGACGCTGGACATTCCGGTGGAGGTGGAGCGGGGCGGGGTAAGCCATTCCACGATCTTGAGCGGGCTGCCGGCGGGGGGGAAGCTGCGGCACCTCACCGACGCCTCGGGGCGGAGGGTGGCGCCGGCGGAGGGGGAGGCGCTGCTGGGGCGGATGCTGCGGGACAAGTTCAACGTGGGAGAGGGGGATCTGCTGACGATTGCCTACGCGCAGAACCGGCGGGAGTTCGGGATCGTGCGACAGGTGCGGGTGGGGCCGCCGATCGCGCAGCCGATTGGCTCGATGATCTACATGCGTATGGAGGACGTGCAGCGGCTCTTCGCGGACCGGCTGGGGTATCCGGTGAAGGCGGTGAGCGGGGCGTTGATCGAGAGCGAACCGGAGCGGGAGGAATGGGTGCGGGAGCGGCTCGACCGGATGCCGGTGGTGGCGTCGGTGCAGACGCGGAGCCAGACGTATGCGCAGATCAAGGAGATGATGGAGTTCAGCGAGGCCTTTATGGGCGTAATGGCGCTGTTCGGAGTGAGTCTGGCGTTCGCGGTGGTGTTCACGTCGGTGAGCATCAGCGTGTTGGAGCGGACGCGAGAGCTGGCGACGCTGCGGACGATCGGGTACAGGCTGCGGAGCATCGCCTGGTTCACGACGGTGGAGAATCTCATGCTGGCGGTGGTGGGGGTAGGAGTGGGCGTGCCGCTGGGGCGGTGGCTGAACATCTACCTCCTGCAGTCCACGGCGACGGAGACGATGTCGCTGGAGCCGGTGGTGTATGCGCGGACGTACGTGATCGGGGTGGTGGGGGTTCTCGGGCTTACGCTGCTATCTCAGATTCCAAGCCTGCTGCATCTGCGGCGGCTGAACCTGGCGGCGGCGACGAAGGAGATCGGGACGTAATGAGTTTCGCCCAAGGAAGCAAGGGCGAAACTCGTCGGAAACACAGGTAGGAACTGGCGGAAGCTGTTCGCCCATCGTTACTTCAATGGGCGAACAGCAGTAGGGGTGGGGCATCCCGACGGCCTGCGCGGCGGGGGTTAGAGCTGTGCTCCGGTGGGCCCGCGGCGCTCCCGGTTTTCGTCGACGAGGTCGGCGAACATGGCGGTGGAGAGGTAGCGCTCGCCGGTGCTGGGGTGGACGGTGACGATGAGCTTGCCCGCGTTTTCGGGCCTGTGTGCGACCTGGACGGCGGCCCAGGTGTTGGCTCCGGAGGAGATGCCGCAGAGGACGCCTTCCTCGCGGATGATGCGCCGGGCCATGACGAGGGCGTCGTCGTCGGCGACCTGGATGACCTCGTCGACCACCGACATGTCGAGCACCTCTGGGGTGAAGCCGGCCCCGATGCCCTGGATCTTGTGGGGGCCGGGGTTCCCGCCGGAGAGGACGGGCGAGGCGGCGGGCTCGACGGCGATGATCCGGAGGTCGGGTTTGCGCTGCTTGAGGACGTGGGCGACGCCGGTGATGGTGCCGCCGGTGCCGACGCCGGCGACGAAGATGTCGATTTGGCCGTCGGTGTCGGCCCAGATTTCCTCGGCGGTGGTGAGGCGATGGATGCGGGGGTTGGCGGGGTTGATGAATTGCTGGGGCATGAAGGCGTTGTCGGTCTGCTCCATGAGCTCCTCGGCTTTGGCGAGGGCGCCCTTCATGCCGTCGGCGCCCGGAGTGAGCACGAGCTCGGCGCCGAAGGCGCGGAGGAGGAGGCGCCGCTCGAGGCTCATGGTGTCGGGCATGGTGAGGATGAGGCGGTAGCCTCTGGCGGCGGCGACCATGGCGAGGGCGATGCCGGTGTTGCCGGAGGTGGGCTCGATGAGGACGGAGGTGCCGGGAGTGATGCGGCCCTCGTTCTCGGCGGCCTCGATCATGGAGTAGCCGATGCGGTCTTTGACACTGCCGGCGGGGTTGAAGAACTCGAGCTTGGCGACGACGCGGGCGGGGGCGCCGTCGGTGACGCGATTGAGCTGGACGAGGGGCGTGTTGCCGATGAGCTCGACGATGGTGCGGGCTATCTTCGCCATCTGAGTCCTCCTGGCCCCCGAGATTCCTTGGCAATCAGTTCGAAGCGATAGGTCCGGTTCCCTTGCACGCCGGGGGGACAGAGAGGAGTCGCCAGGCTCCGACGTGCTGGGAACGCAGCGGCTGGGGGACGTGTCCGCCGTCCCCCAGACCCCCTCGCGGGTGCCGGCGGCACCCGCAGCCGTCTTGTCAGAGGCTGGAGGGTGGTGCGGTCGAGCGGCGATGGGTGCGGGGCGGTAGGTGGCGCCGGGATTATCATCCCGGCGGAAGCCGAAAAGGGGGCGCTGCCCCCTTTAAACCCCCGGCGAAAGCTACGGTTTCGGGAGCAAGTCTCCCGAAACACCAATGCGTTTCGAGAGGGGAGGGACACCCTCCCCTCTCGATTCTCTCCCCTCCCCACGGCATGAGACGTCGTGGGAGCGTTCTCGGATGGACCCCCCGGGGAATGGCAACGGCTGTAGCCGCGTATGGACGCAGATGGACGCGGATGAGAGGTCTCGGAGCAAGAGAGGAGAGAGCTGAGGCAAGTCGCCATAGGCGACTGAAGTCTCCTGAGGCGACCAAGGCCCCTGCCGAACAGGGGTGGCGACGGCCGGGGAGGAACGTGAAACAGGGGTCGGTTCTTGTTCAGGGTCGGGGTTGTGCGGTATAATGACAGTGCCATGAATGCAGGGAGAACAGCCGCTGGGCGAGGGCACAGCTCGGCGACGGGAAGGGTATTTCCCGTCGCTCTCTTGCTGGTTCTGGTGGCCGGGTCGGCGGGCTTCTCGAGCTCTGAGGCGGTGTACGAGAAGTCGGTGGCGAAGCTGAAGCCGGTGGATGTCGTGAGCGGCCCGCAGGTGGAGCAGGCGCGACGGGCGGAGCCGGGGCGGGCGCTCGAGATTTCGGGTGTGATCCGGGGGATGTCCACGAGCGGGGAGAAGCGGATAATTCTGCTGCAACTCGTGGACGAAGCGACGGTGGAGATCGAGTGCCCGGGCTCGCACCAGGAGGTGCATGCGAAGGCGCGGGTGCGGTGCCTGGTGAAGCCGAGAGAGACGTCATCGTCGGCGCCGCTGGATCTGGTGGACATCACCTGGGACAAGACGCCGGTGGAGCTGCTGCGGGAGGCGGCGCGGGCGGCGCTGAAGTTCCCGCCGAAGGACCCGACGGAGATCGCGCGGTCGGCGGCGGAGCTGAGGCAATCGTACCCGATGACGGGCCGGGGGGCCGATCCGTCGATCATCTGCAAGCAGGCGATTGCCTATCTGAACCCGAGGCTGGACCGGCGGGAAGCGGCTGGGATTGCGGACAGCATCGTCGCCTACTCGGCAAAGTACAACGTCGATCCGTATCTGGTGGTGGCGGTGATCGCGGCGGAGTCGCGGTTCAACCCGAATGCGCGCTCGTACAAGGGGGCGATGGGGTTGGGGCAGCTGATGCCGGCGACGGCGGCGGCGCACAATGTGGACGCGTGGGACCCGATCGCGAACCTGAACGTCGCCGTCCGCATTATCAGCCGCAATCTGAGCAAGTATCACGGCGACTGGAACAAGGCGCTGGCGGCCTACAACGCGGGATCGGGCGCGGTGGACCGATACAGGGGCGTCCCGCCGTATCGAGAGACGCGGAACTACCTGTGGAAGATCTACGAGTACTACTGCTGGCTGAACGGGACGACGCCTGAGCCGAGGCCGAAGTAGCAGGCCTAGCAGGCCGGCGATCGGAGCGGGGTTCCGGAGGCGGGGGCGGCCGGCCTCTCCCAGATCGAGTCACGAGCCAAGGAAGATGATCGCAGCCGTCCACGCGCTTCTCGGGTCCACGCTTGCTCGCTTCTGTGGCAGCCGCACCCAGGCGGCCCTCGTCGGGAGCGCCTCTCACCCCCTGGCGGACATGGCGCCACACCGCGACCTGGAGATTCCGCAGGAGGCGGTGCTGCTGGCGGGGGCGCTGTGCCTGATTGCGGCGGCGCGGGGTGTGGAGTCGCGGGAGTTCGCGGGGGCGCTGGGGGCGGTGTTCCCGGATGTCGAGAACCTGATCGGGCGGATGTGCGGGATCCCCGAGGAGCGGCTGCTGCTTCCCACCCACAGCCGGTATCACGGTCGGGAGACGGGCGACTTCCACGGGCAGTTGGTGATTGTGGCGGTGGGCTTGGCGTCGCTGCTGCTTCCCGACGGCCGTTGCGAGGACGATCGGGAACGTGGTACCTCCTCGCGATGAGCGCCAAGGAGGCTCAAGCAAGGGCTTTGTCTGCGGCGTTTCGGGACGCCCTGCGGGGGTTTCTCGACGGCCTGGCCGTCGAGAGGGGGCTGTCGGCTAACACGATCGCCGCCTACCAGCGGGACGTGCGGGAGCATCTGCTGTTTCTCCAGGGGCTGGGGGTTGGATCTCCGGCCGGGGTCGAGGAATCCCATCTGATCGTTTTCCTGGGGCGGCTGCGGCGTGGGGGCGCGGCGCCGTCCACGGTGATGCGGAAGCTGTCGGCCGTGCGCTCGTTCTACCGGCACCTGGCGAGGGAAGAGGCGATAGCGGCGGACCCGAGCGCGAATCTTCCGTCTGCGCCGCTCAGGCGGCGGCTGCCGTCGGTGCTGTCTGTGGAGGAAGTGGCCCGTCTGATCGACCAGCCCGATACGAGCAGGGAGCGCGGGCTGAGGGATCGGGCGATGTTGGAGCTGGTGTACGCGGCGGGGCTGCGCGCGTCGGAGCTGTTGAGCTTGAGCCGGGGGGATGTCAACCTCGATCTGGGGTTGGTGCGGTGTGTGGGGAAGGGGTCGAAGGAGCGGATCGTGCCGGCGGGCCGGCCGGCGCTGGAGGCGGTGCGGACCTATCTGGGGGCGCGTCGGGATGCGGCTCCGGCGCTGTTTCTGGGGAACAAGGGGCGGCCGCTGACGCGGGTGGCGTTCTGGCGGATCGTGCGCCGGTACGCGCGGCAGGCGGGGATTCGCACGCCGGTTTCGCCGCACACGTTCCGACACTCCTTCGCCACCCACATGCTGGAGGGGGGGGCCGATCTGCGCGCCATCCAGGAGCTTCTGGGGCACGCCAGCATCGCCACGACTCAGATCTACACGCACGTGTCGACGGATCGGCTGCGAGAGGTATATCGGGCCTATCATCCTCGCGCTTGAGCCGGGGGGTCGGCGCCCGGGCAGGACTTGCCGCGTCGACGCCAGAACTCGTGTCTCAACACTCGACGTTGGGTCATGAGGTTGAAGCCACTCAGAGCGTCTGTCAAAACCGCTGGCGTTCCGCAATCAGAACCGCCCATGTGCCACCAGAGGCCGGGGCCGGCGGTTCTGACAGCGGTTCTTAGCTATTCTCGCTCACTGGTGTATCTCGCGGCTGTTGCTCTGCTCTGCGGCGGGGCGCGGCCGGCGGGTGCGGCGGCGGCGCGCCAGTACTTGGATGAGGCGCGGGCGGCCAGCACCGAGATTCAGCTTGCCGGAGACCAATCGGCCGTCTTGCAGGCGATCGCGCTGACGCTGGTGGAGGTCGATCCGTACGCGGCGCTGGACACGGTGGCGCGAATGCGGCGGCCGTCTGACGCGACGCGGGCGCTGGGCGCGGCGGCCGTGGCGATGGCGCCGAACAATCCCGCCATGGCGGCGGCGAACGTGATGACGGCCGGGCGACTGCTGATGCGGATTGCGGACTCGGATCAGCGGCTCGTCGAGCAGGGCCTGCTGCTGCGCGAGATCGCGACGCTGGGGGAGGAGGCGCTGCCGGGGGGCCCGGAGCTGACGCCGGGGGAGGCGCAGCTCGTGGTGATTCTGGGGCTGGCCGAGTCGGACCCAGCCGGGGCGCTGGCGCTGCTGCGGAAATGGGAGGTGACGGGGGCGTCAGGGGACAAGGCGGGGGCGGCGATCGCGGAGGGGCTGGCGGCGGAGGCGCCGGAGGAGGCGCTGGAGGTGGCCTCGGGGTTGGCGGGGGCGCGGTGGCGGGACCGCACGCTGTGGCGGATTGCGGAGCAGCGCCCGCCCGAAGAGGCGGTGGACATTGCCTTGCGGGTGTCTGACCCGGTCACGCGGGCGGCGATGCTGACGAGCGCGGCGGTGCGGCTGGCGGGGAAGGACCCGGAGAGGGCACTGGGGGTGGCGCGAACGGTACAGGTGGCAGGGGATTCGGCGCTGGCGGAGGTGGCAGCGGCACTGGCGGCGACGGATACGGCACGGGCTCTGGAGACGGCGCGGGGTCTGCCGGAGCGGGCGCGGCTGTGGGCGTTGGAGCGGATAGCGATGGAGATCGCAGGCACTGATCCGGCGCTTGCCGAGCAAGTCCTGGCGGAGGCGGGGGCGGGTTCGGAGGCAATCCGCGGGGCGGTCGTGCGAATGGTTGCGACAGATCCCGACAGGGCGGTCGGGTTCGCTCGGTCGCTGCCGCCTGGGGAGGGCCGGGATGGGGCGCTGGCGGCAGTGGCGGGCGCGCTGGCGGGCTCGAACCCGGGGCTGGCGGAGGAGCTGGTGTGGGAGATCGCATCGTCGGGGCCGCGGGGAGAGGCGGTGGAGACGGTGGCGGTGGCGTGGGCGGCGACGGATGCGGACGCGGCGACGGGCCTCATCGGGCTGGTCGTCGATGGGGACCGGGCGGGGCGGATTCGAGCGAAGGTGGCGGCCGCGGTTGCGGCGCGCGACGCGGAGGGCGCGGCGAGGCTGCTGGGATCGCTTCCGGCGACGGATTACCGAAGCGATGCTGCGCTGAGCGCGGCGAAGGCGGTGCTGTCTGCGGGGGGGCAGCCGGAGACGGCGGTGCGGCTGGGGGCGATCGGGATGGACTCAGACCTGGCGCTTCGTTGGGCGCTTCCATATCTCGCCTTTGCCCAGACGAGGAGCCCCATCGGCCTCTCCGACAAGATCAAGGGGCCGTATCCGAGGGCGCTGGCGCTGGTGGACATTGCCCGGGAGATGCTGAACCTGGACCGGAAGAGGCGGGCGGCGCCGGAGCGGGCGCGGCAGATACGGCGGATCGTGGAGTGGGAGGGCCGGTGATGGTGCGAGTGGCGGGGCGAGTGGCGCTGGCGGCTGCGGTGCTCGCGCTGGCGAGCTCAGGGGCTTTGGGGGAGGGGGTAAGCGTGCTGGAGCGGAGTCCTACGGAGCTGCGGGTGCGCTTGGAGGGGAGCCGGCCGGGGGAGCTGTGCCGAGTGACGTACGACGACGGAAAGCACCGGTTCGTGTGGGAGAATCTCAGCCCGGACGCCTCGGGGGCGGTGCGGCTGGCGGATGACAAGCATCTGCGCCCCGAGTTCCGCCTGCAATGTCAGTCGCGGACCCATCCGACGGATCCGGTGGTGTTCGACGATCTGCTGAAGGGCGCGGTGGTCGGAAAGAGCCGGCTGCCGTTAGGGGTGCCGGTGAGCACGTTTGGGGGCGCGGGATATCTGGTGCCGGGGCTGTCGGACTTGAAGCGGGACGACCTCGGCAACTTCTGGCTGTATCTGGCGCATCCTCCGCACGCCATCCTGAAGTATGGGCCGGACTTCGACTACCGGTTTGCGCTGTTGCTGCCGGAGGCGCCGGTGGCGCACGACGTGGATGGAGAGGGGAATCTCTACATCCTGCATCCGGGGAACTGGGTGTCGAAACACGGGCCGCTGGGGGAAGATGGGGGCGCGTGGGAGCTGCCGCGCGGGCGCGATCCCGGAGAGTTCATCGAGGCTTCGGGGATGACCATCGACCGTAAGGGGGGGTGGATCTACCTGGCCGATGAGACGCTCGGGCGGGTGCAGCGCTTCGATCTCGATTTGAGGCTCAGGCCGTTTCCGCAGATTGCGTGGGGCTGGATCGGGCGGGAGGATCTGGCCTACACGCGGGCGGGTGAGTACGACAGGGAGCTGATGTACTACCAGCTCGACCGCCCGCGCCAGCTCGCGCTCGACGGACGGGGGAACCTGTTGGTGAGCTGCGAGCACTGGATCAGCCGGTTCGATCTGGCGACGGGGCGGCAAATGCCATTTGGGTCCAACCCGGTGCTGGGGTGGGGCGGGACGTTCACGGATTCGCCCTTCTCCGCCTCGGCCGCGCTCGACGGGCACTGGCAGCGACACTGGCTGGCGGGGGTGGATCGGAGGGGGAACATCTACCTGGCGGACAGGGGGAACGAGTTCGTGGTGGACCCCCGCATTCAGGTGTTCGATGCGAAGGGGGTGCCGCTCAAGACGTTCGATCTGGAGGACGAGCTGAGAGATGCCTCCGGCCGGCGGGTGTATGTGACGGCGGTGAAGGGGCTGGCCGCGGGGGAGGAGGCGATCTGGATGGTGGAGGCGGGGGGGCGGGTGTACGAGAGTCCGTCGGGGGAGGGGCTGGTCGGCGGGGGCCGGCTGTTTCTCGGCCCGGGGGCGGCGGGCCGGCAGTTCGATCTGTCGGGCGCGGCGGAGGCGAACTTCGCGGTGGAGGTCCAGGGAGCTTGGGTGAAGCATCTGTTCGAGGGTAGGGTGTTGGGGTGGCCGGCGGAGCGGAGCGGGACGGCGAACTGCGAGCGAGAGGGATCGGGGGCTGTGCGGGAGGGGGAGCGGTCGATGTGGATTCCGGCGCGTCTGGGGGAGCCGTTCGGGGTGGCGCTCTTCGATTCCGAGGACAGGTTGATTTCCGCGGGCGAGTACGTGGTCGAGTTCGAGGAGAAGCCGGGCCTCTTCGGGACGCAGTACGACTACTTCCGGGTGACGAATCGCAGCGGGCGGACGTGGCGCGACGTGCGCTTTGTGGCCGAGAGCCTGAATCTGAAGTAGAGCAAGGTATTTCATGCCGCGGCTTTCCCCTCTTACGTATACGCTGGGCTTCGTGCTGCTATGCTACGGCTTGGTGGTGTTCACGTTCGGCCCGTGTCTGACGGCGATCGCGGAGACATTCGATGTGCCGCTGGGCCGGACGGGTCTGATGTTCACCTTCTACTCGGCGGGGCTGCTGCCGTCGGTGGTGCTGTCGGGTTTTCTCTCCGAGCGGGTCGGGAAGCGGCGGGTCATTCTGGCGGGGGTGGTCCTCTTGGGTGCGGGGAGCGCGCTGTTCGCGGCCTCGCCGGCGCTGGGAGCGGATCCACGTTTCGCCTGGGCGCTGGCGGCGATGGTGGTGATCGGGATCGGGGCGGGAGGCGTGGAGAGCGTGGGGAACGCGCTGATCGCGGATGACAATCAGCCCTCGCCCGCCTTCGCTATGAACTTCACGCACGCGTTCTTCGCGGTGGGGGCGGTGGTGGGGCCGGTGGCAGCGGGGCTGCTGCTGCGGTCCCGGCTGCCGTGGCAGCTCGTCTTCTACGGTGGGGCGGCGCTGGTGGCGGTCGCTCTCGTGGTGCTTGCGGTGGAGCGGCCGCCTTCACACCAGGGGGATCCGATGAGCGTGGGGGCGGCCATGGGGCTGTTGCGGTCGGCGCTGTTGTGGCTGCTGCTGCTCGTGCTGGCGCTGTATGTGGGGGCCGAGGTGGGGTTGAGCGCGTGGGTGAGCCCGCTCATGGAGGAGGTGCTGGGTGCGAGCCGGGGTATGGCGGCGATGGCGGTATCGGCCTTCTGGGGCTGTATGATCGCGGGCCGGCTGGCGACGAGCCACCTCTCGACGCGGGTGCGGCCGGCGCCGCTGATTTTAGGGCTGGCGGGGGGGAGCGTGGTGGCGGGCGTGGGGGTGGCGCTGGCGCCGACGATCGGGAGCTGCTTGATCTGGTCGGGGGTGAGCGGCCTATTCATGTCGGGGATGTTCGGGATGGTGGCGACGGATGCGGCTCGGTATTTTCCGGAGCGGAGCGGGGCGGTGTTCGGGCTGCTGGTGTTCGGGGTGGGGATAGGGGCGCTCGTGATACCCGCGGCCATGGGGTGGGTGGCGACGGTGGGGGATCTGAGGCTGGCGATGCTCATCCCGCCGGCGCTGATGCTGGTGGTGGTCATAGCATACTTGCTGCCATGGTCGAGGTGAGGGAGGATTGTGGCAGGGCGCCGGCATCGTGGAAAAGAAGACTGGGGAAGGTAGGGGCAGGAGGAGCGCTGCAATGAAGCTTGCGGTCTTCACCGATGAAGTGTCTCAGGATCTGGACACGGCGATTCGACTGGCCGTCCGGCATCGGCTGGACGGGGTCGAGATCCGGACGGTCTGGAGCAAGCCGGTTCAGCATCTGACGGCTGAGGAGGTGGGACGGATACGGCGCGCGCTCGACGAGCACGGGCTGAGCGTGGCGGCGATTGCCTCGCCGGTGTTCAAGTGCGAGCTGGACGACGAGGCGGCGCAGCGGGATCACCTGGACTATCTGCGGAGCTGCATCCGGATCGGCCGGGAACTGGGCACGGACATCATCCGAGTGTTCACATTCTGGAAGCGGGGGCGGTCGCAGCCGATCTGGGGCCGGATCAAGCGTTGCTTCCGGGCGGCGGTGCCGATAGCGGAGGAGGCGGGGGTGGTGCTCGGGGTGGAGAACGAACATACGACGTACTGCGCGACGGCGGCGGAGACGAAGCAGCTCGTGACGGAGATCGGGTCTCCGGCGGTGCGCGCTGTGTGGGACCCGTGCAACGAGGTCCATGCGGATGAGGGGGTCACGGCCTATCCGGATGCCTACGAAATGGTGAAGCCGTTCATCGCGCACGTGCATGTGAAGGACGGGGCGCGCAATCCGAAGACCGGGATTGCGCGGGTGACCCCGGTGGGCGACGGCGATGTCGACTGGAAGGGACAGCTTCGGGATCTGCTCGCCAGCCACTACGAGGGGTATGCGTCGCTGGAGACGCACTGGCGGCCGAAGGCGCTGCCGGAGAACTCGCTGAGCCATCCGGGCGGGGAGGGGTTCTCGGAGGCGGGCGAGTACGCCAGCGACCTGTGCCTGAAGAACCTGATGAGGATTCTGGGGGAGGCGAGGCGGGAGGCGGGGTAGAGGGGACCGGTCGAGCGACCGGGAACCACAAAGACACAAAGGCACAAAGCGGCGACTGCGCCGCCGGACGGCAAGGGCACTGGGGCGCACAATAGTGCGCCCCTACCGATGAATGGCAGACGGTCGGCGGGTGGGGTGGGAGGGGTGCATGGAGTTCGCTCTGAGGCGTTGACGTAACCGGGAGGGGGTGCGCCGGGCAGGAGACACGCTCATGCCCTACGGAACGGCGAACGGCCAATATTAGCCGCGGATGGACGCGGATGAACGCGGATGGCTTCGGCAGCAGAGCTACCGAAGCAACGAACCGGGGTAGGCAAGCGACCGGCAAGGGTCCATGGTAGGGGCGCACAGCTGTGCGCCCCTACGTACTAGACGTCGAGCTTGCGGCCGCGCTCGTCGATGAGGGCGTCTTCCCGGGCGTAGTCGAAGGGGCGGTCGAGGCCGGGCCAGCGCCAGTCGTCACCTGGGCGCTGCTGGCAGAGCCAGCCGAGGGTCAGCTCGAGGCCGTCGCGGGGGATCATCCGGTCGCGGTAGCGAAGCTGGGCGCGCGCCTTGCGGAGGTCGTAGAAGGCGGTGGTGTCGTAGGGGGTGGTCCAGAGGTCGCCCGGCACGGAGTAGATGTCCCACTGGTGGTCGAGGGCGCGGGCGACGCCGCGGGCGAACTGGGCGAGGGTGTAGAGCTTCTCCTCTCCGAGGTTGTAGACCTGGCCGGCGGCGCGGGGGGCGGTGAGGGCCCGCACGACACCCCAGGCCATGTTCTGGACGAATCCCCGATGGCAGATGTGCAGCCCGGCATCAGGCACGGCGATGCGGGTGCGGCCGTCGAGGGCGCGCTTGGCGAAGAACCATTCTGCACTACGAGGGTCGCGGGGGCCGTAGAGATGGGGCAGGCGCAGGATAGTGGCGGGGAGGCCGTCGGCGATGGCGGCGAGGACGGCTTCGTCGGCCTGGATGCGGGCGGCCGCGGGGGGTGAGGCCTGGTTGGGGCGGATGGTGTCGGTCGTTTCGTCTATGGGGCAGGTCGGGTTGGGTCCGTAGACGGCGGCGGAGCTGAGGTGGAGAGAGCGCTCGACTCGTCCCCGACAGGCGTCGATGGTGAGGCGGGCCTGCTCGGGAGTGTCGTGCAGCATGTCGATGACGGCTTCGGCCCTCCAGGACTTGGCGACGGCGGCGGCCGCGGAGGGGTCGCGCGGGTCTTGGGTGAACCGCTGCACACCTTCGCCGAACTCGTGGTCAGATTCGGTCAGCACGGCCGCGGTGTGGCCGCGCGCGAGAAGCTCATCCGCCACGAACGGCGCGAAGAACTCGGTTCCGCCGAGCAGTAGCACTTTCACAGGTTGCGCTCCCCCCGCCCCCGGAGTTGGATGTCAGTCGGGAAACGGACCGATGCCGATGGCGTCGGCGATTCGCTTGGGGATATCGGTATTGTCCAGGTCTCCGGCGAAGGCTTCCGCTCCGGGGCCGGAGGCGAGGATGCGGACGGGCGTGCTGGTGTGGCCCCCGGTGCTCCACGTGCCGTCCGGCGCGAGGCCGCCTGTCTCGTGGTCGGCGGTGACGATGACGAGAGTGCGGCCGCGCTCCTCGGCAGCGGCGACGGCGGCGGCGACGGCCTTGTCCAGCGCGCGGGTGTCGGAGATGGCCCCGGCGAGGTCGTGGTCGTGACACTTCCAGTCGATGCGGGCCTCTTCGACGATGAGGAGGAAGCCGTCGGGATCGCGGGAGAGGCGGTCAATGGCGTTCGTCACCATCTCGGCGAGGGTGGGCGCCGTCTCGTCTTCGAAGTTGGCGACGACCTTGTCGCTCTTGGACTTCAGAAGCTCATCGCGGGTGAAGACGACGTCGTAGCCCTTGGCGCGCATTTCGGCGATGAGGTCGCGGTTGTCCTCGCGGTTGCCACCGGCGGACCTGGGGACGAACTCGCCCTTCCAGAAGCCCATCATCACGTCGACGCCGGAGGCGGCCATCTGGGCGGCGATCTGGGCGCGCTTGCCGCGGTCGTCGACGTGGGCGGCGAAGCTCGCCGGGGTGGCGCCATGGAGGGCGTCGGTGGTGACGATGCCGGTGCTCTTGTACATGGACCGGGCGCGCTCGAGGATGGTCTGGAGACGCCGGTTGTCGGGCGCGGTGCAGATGCGGCCGTTCTCGGTCTTGTAGCCGGTGGCGAGTGCGGTCCCGGCGGCGGCGGAGTCGGTGATGCGGCCGCCGACGGAGTTCGTTGTCATGATGCCGGCGACGGGCAGCTTCTCCATCTCCAGGGGCTGACCGGGCTCGACGCGTGAGAGGTGGATCTGCATCGGCCCCATACCGTCCCCGATGAGAAGGATGGCGCTGTCGGCGGAGGGCTCGGCCGAAAGGGCCGAGCAGGGCGCAAGCGCAAGCAGCGCGGTAACGGCGAGCAAGGCAAGCGTTCTGAGCGTGCGATGACCGTTCACGTGACACCTCCTAGATGGCACGACAGTGCGGGACGTTCGCCGGGGCGGGGACGAATCCTGCTTTCTACTGACTGACAAGGGATATGTTGGCAGCTGTAGGCGTCGGCTCGCGGCCCGGCGGCTTTCTGCTATAATCATGGAGCTTCGCCGAAGGAAGTAACTCGGCGAAGCTCTCAGAACGCACACGAGCCCGGCTACTGGGTTTCGCCCATCACCTCAATGTGCGAAACCCAGTAGCACCCATAACGACTTGGAGGGATAGCATTCATGGCTCACAGCGTGACGCTCATACCCGGGGACGGAGTCGGACCGGAGCTGGCGGAGGCGACGCGGCGGGTGATCGACGCCAGCGGCGCGGAGATCGAGTGGGAGGTGCAGGAGGCGGGGCTGGCGGTGATGGAGGCGGAGGGGACGCCGCTGCCGGAGCGGGTGCTGGAGTCGATTCGGCGGAACAAGGTTGCGATCAAGGGCCCCATCACGACGCCGCGGGGCGGGGGGTTCCGGTCGGTGAACGTGGCGCTGCGGAAGGCGCTCGATCTGTACGCCTGCCTGCGGCCGTGCAAGCACTATGCGGGGGTGCGAACGCGGTTCGAGAACGTGGATCTGGTGGTGGTGCGGGAGAACACGGAGGATCTCTACGCGGGGGTGGAGTTCGAGGAGGGGAGCGCGGAGGCGAAGCAGGTGGTGGGCCTGGCGGGGGGCCGGATTCGGGAGGATGCGGCGATTTCGATCAAGCCGATTTCGGCCTTCGCCTCGGAGAGGATCGTGGACTTCGCCTTCCGCTACGCCAAGGAGAACGGCCGGCGGAAAGTGACGGCCGTCGCCAAGGATAACATTATGAAGGCGACCGATGGGCTGTTCTACCGGACGGCGCGGGAGGTGGCGAAGCGGTACGAGGGGGAGGTCGAGTACGACGAGTGGCTGGTGGACGCGATGTGCATGCAGCTCGTCCAGAAGCCGGAGCTGTACGACGTAATGGTGATGCCGAATCTGTATGGGGACATTCTGTCCGACCTGTGCGCGGGCCTGGTCGGCGGCCTGGGCGTGGCGCCGGGCGCGAACATCGGGGATGATATGGCGGTGTTCGAGGCGATCCACGGCTCGGCTCCGAAGTACGCGGGACAGAACAAGGTGAACCCGACGGCGCTGATTCTGTCGGGGGTGCTGATGCTGCGGCATCTGGGCGAGCGGGAGGCGGCGAATCGGCTGGAGAAGGCGGTTGCCGCCGTGATCGCCGAGGGGAGGGACGTGACGTATGATATGAAGCCGAACCGCGACGACCCGACGGCGGTGGGGACGCGGGAGATGGGGGAGGCGGTGGTGCGGAGGATGGGGTAGGAGGTAGGAACACCAAGCGTCAACGGGGTAGCGTTGGTTGCCCCGCGTGCTGGATGCGCGAGCGGTTAACGTAAAGCACCCTGTTCGGCAGGAGCTTGCCTCCTGCCACAATAACGAAGGAAGATGCTCTACCGACGGCTTCCGCGAATCGACATCCCACGTGGGACTTACTTCATCACGTGCTGCATCGACAAGCAGCGGCCGCTGTTGAGGCGGAAGGCGCCTGCGCAGTTGATCGTTCAGCTATATGCGGAAGCGCGCGATCGGGATGAGATTGCCCCGCACGGCTATGTCGTCATGCCCGACCACTACCACGTGGTGCTGACGCTCCGCAAGGAGGAGTCGCTCAGCGCGCTCGTCCGGAAGGTCCACAGCCTCTTCTGGCGGCGCGGTGTGCAGTGGCTGCCGGAGAATGTTGGGCGGGTATGGCAGAGGCGGTTCTACGATCATGTGGTAAAAAGCGAGGCGGACTGGGAGGAATGTGTGGCCTACGTGCACGCGAATCCCGTCAAACGGGGGCTGGTGCAAGACGCCGTCTCTTACCAGTGGTCGAGTTGCAGATACTGGGAAACCGGCGAAGGCCTGCGGTGCGACCCGCCGTGGGATAGTTAGAGTGGCAGGAGGCAAGCTCCTGCCGAACAGGGGTGGCAGGAGGCAAGCTCCTGCCGAACGGAGGTGGCGGGAGGCAAGCTCCTGCCGAACAGAGGTGGCGGGAGGCAAGCTCCTGCCGAACAGGAGGTGGCAGGAGGCAAGCTCCTGCCGAACAGGGGTGGCAGGAGGCAAGCTCCTGCCGAACAGAGGTGGCGGGAGGCAAGCTCCTGCCGAACAGGAGGTGGCAGGAGGCAAGCTCCTGCCGAACAGAGGTGGCGATACGTGAGTCAGGTTTCGATAGTTCGAGCTGAAGCAGATCCTCGGGCCGCGATTCGCGAGGCGGTTTCCTCCGTCTGCAACCTGCCCGCGATGGTGGCGGGGAAGAGCGTTGTCCTCAAGCCCAACGTCTTCGCTCCCCGCCCGGCGCCGACGACGACGGATCCGCGAGTGGTGGTGGCGGTGGGGGAGCTGTGCCGGGAGGCGGGCGCGGGGCGGGTGATCGTGGCGGAGGGGAGGAGCATCTCGACCGCGAAGTATCGCAAGGGGGCGAACTCGACGCGGCAGTGCTTCGAGGCGGTGGGGATGGCGGAAGCGATCGAGCAGGCCGGCTTCGAGACGGTCTACCTGGAGGAGGACGAGTTCGTCGAGGTGGAGGTGCCGGGGGCGCAGGTGCTTCACACGGCCCACGTGCCGCGCACGATTCTGGAAGCGGATGTGTTCATCAACCTGCCGGTGATGAAGATCCACAGCCTGACGCTGGTGACCCTGGCGATCAAGAACCTGCATGGGATCATCTCGGATTACGACAAGCTGTACCGGCACTGCTATCGGGAGTTGGCGCTGGCGCGGAAGCTGACGGACATACTGCGAATCCGGCGGATCGATCTGAATGTGATGGACGGGCTGGTGGCGCAGGAGGCCGACCACGCGGCCGACGGGCGGCCGGTGGAGATGGGGCTGCTCCTCGCCAGTACGGACGCGGTCGCTCTGGACGCCGTCGCGGGGGCGGTGATGGGGCTGGATCCGCAGGAGGTGGACACGACGCGGATGGCGGGGGAGGCGGGGCTGGGGGAGGCGGACCTGGCGAAGATCGAGGTGGTGGGCGAGCCCATCGAGGCGGTAAGGCGGCCCTTCGCGCGGCCGGATGTGGAGCTGTCGGAGGAGAAGTTTCCGGGGCTGAAGCTCTATTCGGGTGATTACTGCCGGTCGTGCTCTTACTACATCCGGCGGGGGCTGGATCGGCTGAAGGAGGAGGGGCTGCTGGACGAGGATCACCCGCTGGCGCTGGTGGTGGGCCGGGACCCGGAGGCGCCGGAGGACCTGGACTGTCCGGCGGTGATCCTGGGGGATTGCGCGCTGGGGTCGCCGAGCGTGAAGCCGCTGCGGGACCGGTTGCTGCTGCGGGGGAAGCTGAACACCGTGTATGCCTGCCCGCCGATGGAGTTTCGGATTCGGGCGGCGGAGATGCTGGACTGAGGGGGCGATCCATGCCGCACATCAGCGTGGCGTTCTGCCTGCACAACCATCAGCCGGCGGGAAACTTCGACCACATTATCGAGAAGGCATACTGGCTGGCCTACGGACCGTTTCTCGACGTGCTCGCGCGTCACCCAGAGATGAAGGTGGTGCTGCACTACTCGGGGGTGCTTCTGAGGTGGCTCGATGAGCGGCGGCCGGAGGCGCTGGAGATCGTGCGGAGGCTGGTGGGGGAGGGGCGTGCCGAGCTGCTGACTGGTGGGTTATACGAGCCGATCCTTCCGATCATCCCGGAGCGGGATCAAGTCGGCCAGATACGGGCGCTGACGGAGCACATCAGGGAGCGGCTGGGGGCGGAGCCGCGGGGGATGTGGCTGACGGAGCGGGTGTGGGAGCCGGAGCTGGTGGGGCCGCTGAAGCGGGCGCGGGTCCGGTATACGATCGTGGATGACAGCAACTTCGAGAGGGCGGGGGTGCCGGAGGAGGAGAGCCTGGGGTACTTCACCGCGGGCGGCTCGGAGGGGGAGAGCATCGACGTGTTCCCGATCAATGGGGCGCTGCGGCATGCCATTCCGTTCCAGGAGCCGGAGGCGGTGGTGGAGGAGCTGCGGCGGCTGGCGGGGGAGGGCAATCGCCTGGCGCTGTTTGCGGACGATGGGGAGAAGCTCGGGGAGTGGCCGGGGACGCACGAGCGGGTGTACGAGGAGGCGTGGCTGGAGCGGCTGTTCGGGCTGCTGGCGGAGAACCGGGAGTGGGTGCGGGTGATGACGCTGAGCGAATTCATGGAGGAGTCGCCGCCGGCGGGGCGGGTGGAGCTGCCGCCGGGCTCGTACTCGGAAATGATGGAGTGGTCGGGCGGGTCGTGGTGGAACTTCCTCGAACGCTACCCGGAGAGCCGTTTGATGCACCGGAAGATGGTGCGGGTGAGCGAGGCGGTGGCGGAGATGGGGGGGAGCGAGGAGGTGGCGGCGGAGGCGCGGGATTATCTCTACCGGGGGCAGTCGAACGACCCGTACTGGCACGGGGTGTTCGGGGGACTGTACCTGCTGCATCTGCGGACGGGGAACTATCGGAGCCTGCTGAAGGCGGAGAACCTGGCGCGGCCGGGGCGGGGGGTGGAGGTGGAGCGGGTGGATTTCGATGGGGACGGGCGGGAGGAGGTGCTGGTCAGCTCGCCCCGGGTGAACTGCTATCTGCACGGCATCGGCGGGCAGATCTTCGAGCTGGACGATCGGCGAGCCGCGTGGAACCTGCTGGCGACGCTGGCGCGGCGGCCGGAGCCGTATCACGAGGAGGGGGCGGGCGGCGACTATGACTGGTATCCGCGGCGGGCGCTGATCGACCACTTCCTGCGGGAGGACACGAGCCTCGACGGCTTTGCGGCGTGTCGGTATGGGGAGCAGGGGGACTTCGTGGACCAGCCCTATGAGGCCGAGGTGGATTCGCGGGGCGATGAGGTGAGGGTGCGGTTTCGCCGGGAGGGCGGGGTGTGGGTGGGGGAGGAGCTTCTGCCGGTGACGGTTGCGAAGGAGCTGATATTTCGCGGGGAATCGGGGGAGATCGATGTGACGTATCGGCTGGAGCAGCCCGGCGAAACGTCGCTGTCGCTGTGGTTTGCGAGCGAGTTCAACTTTGCTCTATCCTCGGGCGGGGGAGAGCGTCAGTATTACGAGCTGTCGGGAGGGGAGAGGCCGCCGCTGGCGCATCGGGGGAGCCACAGGGCAGTGAGCGAGATGGCGCTGGTGGATGAGTGGGTGGGGTGCCGCCTGGGGCTGCGGTTCGAGCGGCCGGTCGATGTGTGGACGTTCCCCGTGGAGACGCTTTCGCAGGGGCTGGAGGGGGTCGAGCGGGTGTTCCAGGGGAGCTGTGTGACGCCGCATTGGCGGGTGGACCTTCGGCCGAAGCGGCCGTGGACGGTGGGCTTCAGGCTTTCGCTCGAGGCGGTGGAGGCGGGCCAAAGCCAGAGGGCCGCGGGATAGGCCCCGCGGCCCTGAGCCAGAGAGCCGCGGGATAGGCCCCGCGGCCCTGAGCCAAAGGGCCGCGGGATAGGCCCCGCGGCCCCGAGGTTGTATCTCCCTGTCATACGTCGAGGTGAGGTGCGTTTGGCCGTCAGCTCGCCGCGGCTGGGGGGCCGGCGGCGAGAGCGCCGTCCTTATCGCTGCGGAGTCGCTCCCTGTCGAGCACCCTGAGCGCGGAGGAGGTGGGCGGGCGCACGGCGCTGCCTCTGGGAAGAAGCGTTCCGGGGTTGAGGACGAGATTGCATGCGGTCCGGGCGCCGTCGCCGATGATGGAGCCGAGCTTCTGGCGGCCGGTGCGGATGGAGTCGCGCTCGGGCGTGCGGCCGTTGATGAAGACTTCTCCCTCGTCGAGCCGGAGGTTGGCGCAGATGGTCCCCGCGCCGAGGTTCACGTCATTGCCGATGATGCTGTCTCCGACGTAGTTGAAGTGGGGCACGTTGGATCCGTTCAGGATGATGGAGGACTTGAGCTCGGAGCAGTGGCCGATGATGCAGTCGTCGCCGACGATGACGTCGCCGCGGATGTAGGCGGAGTGTCGGATGGTGCAATTCTCGCCGATGATGGCGGGGCCGATGATGAAGGCATGGGGCTCGACGACGGAGCCGGGGCCGATGAAGACGCTCCCCTTGAGAACCGCGCCCGGCGCGACGTCCCCGAGCACGTGCCAGTCGCCGTGGGCGTCGAGGTAGTCTGGCAGGCGGTCGAGGGCCTGCCAGACGTGCTCGACTCCGTCGAAGATGTCGGCATGGGCGAAGCCGTTGAGCTCGAAGAAGTCATGCGGCGATGTCAGCACTCGGGATTCTCCTGTCGGACATGCATTCTCGAAGAGCGGAGGCGGTGTCTTCAACGACAGCCCGCGCCAGGTCCTCATCAATGCATTCGGCGGTTACCCTGATGACGGGCTCGGTGCCGGAGGGGCGGACGAGGAGCCATCCGCGGTCGCCGAGAGCGGCTTCGGCCTCCTCCATGGCGCGCCGCACGGCGGGGCATGTCCGGATGTCGACGTGGTTGTCGGCCGGGAGATTGAGGGAGACTTGGGGGCGCTTGTGCATGACCGAGGCGAGTTCGGAAAGGGGCTTGCCGGTGCGGGCCGCGATGCGGAGCAGGACAAGGCCGGTGTAGAGCGCATCGGAGCTGGAGAGATGGGGATAGAAGATGACGTGGCCGCAGGTTTCGCCGCCGAGGGCGGCGCCAGTGCGGCGCATTTCGGCGGCGACGTATCGGTCGCCGACGGGGGTGCGGAGGAGGCGACAGCCGATGGTCCCGAGGAAGGCCTCGAGGCCGCCGTTGGTGAGGACGGTGCCGACGACCGTATTGCCTGGGAGCTGTCCTTGGGCGGCGAGGTCGTTTGCCCATATCGCCACGATCTGGTCGCCATCGATGAGGGCCCCGGTTTCGTCGAGCACGACGAGACGGTCGCCGTCGCCGTCGAAGGCAAGGCCGGCATGAGCCTGGTGCTGGCGCACGGCGGCGGCCAACTGCGGGGGCTTCATGGCGCCGCCCTCGTTGATGTTTCTGCCGTTGGGGCCGCAGTTGATGGCGACGGCATCCGCGCCGAGCGCGGCGAGGGCGCGTGGAGCCAGATCGTGGAGGGCGCCGTGGGCGCAGTCCGCGACGATGTACATGCCCTCGAGCGGGCGACCGGCGGCTCCGCAGAGGGAGTCGAGGTAGCTGGAGAGCATGTCGGGGCGGCGCTGGACGGAGCCGACGGAGGTGCGCCTCGCCGAATCGGCGGGTTCCCGGAGGGCGGATTCGATCTGGTTTTCGGCGGCTTCGGAGAGCTTGTGGCCGCCGGGACCGAAGAACTTGAGGCCGTTGTATTCGTAGGGGTTGTGGGAGGCGGAGATCATGATGCCGCCATCGAGATCGAGGGTGCGGACGAGATAGGCGAGCGCGGGGGTCGGCATGACGCCCCCGAGGATCGCGTCTGCGCCCGCGGAGCAAATGCCGGCAATGGCGGCCGCCTCGAGGATGTCGCCCGAGAGGCGGGTATCGCGCCCGATAAGGAATCGCGGACGGCGGTCGAGCTGGGGGATTCTGGCGGCGGCGGCGCGTGCGAGCGCAGTGGTGAGCGCGGGGGTCAGCTCGGTGTTGGCGAGCCCCCTGACGCCGTCGGTCCCGAAGAGTTTGCCCATGGTACCTCCCACGTGAGATGTGTCCCTTAAATTGCTTACACAAGTATATACAATAGTTCACAATATATGTCAAGTGCTTTCTCCACGACATACAGCATAATTGCCGCTGGCCGAGTTTTGCGCTAGAATACGGCAAGACGGGACGAGAGGAGCTGAGATGGCGCCGCGCAGAGCACCGGGATCAGAACTGGTCGCAGTGACGAATCAGTATCCGAAGGACGTCCTGAAGGCGCTGAACGAGCTGGCGGACGTGACGCACAGCCCGAAGGCGCATCATCTCCGAGAGGCGCTGAGGAGGCACCTGGAGGCTCACGGGCAGCTTAGGAGGCCTCTGTGGGAGTTCTGCGGCGCGCAGGTGCCGGTCATTATCTCGTCGCTGGACGAGCGCCAGACGGCGAGCCTGCCGGAGATGTACGCCCTGATACAGCTCGGCGACCGCCTGGCTCCGTCGAGGTTGGACGTGTATCTCGACAGCGATCCGGCGTGGAAGCGGGGCACGGACCTGCGCGACAGCTTCATCGTGCTCGGGGGGCCCCGCCAGAACCGGGTGGCGGCGGAGCTTCTGGGACATTGGGATGAGGTGTTGCCGTTCGAGCTGACGGAGACGGAGTCCTCGGGCGGCGCGGGGTACACGCTGCGCAACCGGCAGACCGGGGAGACGTGGGTGCCGGACTCGGCTCCGGGAGAGCGGGTGGCGAACGATTTCAGTGACTTCGGACTGGTGGTGAAGGCGCCGAGCCCGCGGGGTTCGGGGACGTGTCTGCTGCTGGCCGGGTGCCATGCCTTCGGGACCCACGCCGCGGTGCGGGCGCTCACCGATCGACGGTCGGTGGCGGTAATCAGGCGACTGCTGCCGTCCGCCGATACGCACTTTGCGGCGGTGGTGCAAGTGCGGGTGCGGAACTTCTGGCCGGAGCCGCCGGTGGTGGCGGAACTGGAGGTGATTGAGAGCTGAGCCGGGCGGGGGCCTGGGAGTGTGGTCGAGGCCGGGCCCGGCGGGGGTCGCGCTCCTGCTGGTCTGCGCCGTGTCCACTTGCTACAGAGCTTCGCCGAAAGAGGTAACGCGGCGAAGCTCCCAAAACGCACAGCACGTGGGCTGGTCGGCTTTCCCACATTACTTTAGTATGCGAAAGCCTATAGAATGTGTGCCCACGGAGTGCGTTGGTAATGGAGGCATGGGTATGGAGCGCGTTGGGTTGATCGGGCTTGGGAATGTCGGCGGCGGATTCGCACGGAGGCTGCGGGAGGCGGGGTATCCCCTGACCGTCCTCGACAAGGACGAGCGGCGGATGGAGCCTGCGATCGGCCTCGGGGCGCAGGGGGCGCGCACGCCGGCGGAGGTTGCGGCGGCCTCCGACATCGTGATTCTCTCGCTTCCCGGCAGCCCGGCGGTGGAGGCGGTGATGGAGGGTCCGGAGGGGATTCTCAACCGCCTGGGGGAGGGCCAGCTCGTCGTGGACACCGGGACGAGCCGCCCGGAGACGGATGTCCGGTACGAAGGCCTGTGCGCGGAGAAGGGCGCGGGGTTCGTCGATGCGCCGATCACCGGGCGAAGCGAGGGGTGGATCATGATGGTTGGGGGGACGGAGGAGAGCTTCGAGAGGGGACGTGAGGTGCTGGGTCACCTCGCCTACAAGCTGAAGCACATCGGTCCGGTGGGCACGGGACAGGCGCTGAAGCTCGCCAATCAGCTCGTGCTGGCGGGGCAGTGGGCGGTGTGGGCGGAGGCGATCGAGTTCAGCCGCAGCGCCGGGCTGGAGCCGAGGCTGCTGAGCGAGTATCTGGAGTTCCCGGTTCCGGATGTCATGTACGGCGATGACTTCAGCGCCGGCGGCCAGCTGGGGCTACACTACAAGGACCTGGGCTACATCCTCGACCTGGCGCACGACACCGAGGCGAACATCCCGGTCACCGCGCTCGTACACGAGATCTTCAAGGGAGCGAAGATCGCGGGCGAGGCGGACTGGTTCCAGGCGGGGATCATCGCCTACTGGCGCCGGCTCAACCGGCCCGGCACAGGGGTGTAGGGAGAACGCGGTGCCCACGCGAATACTGTTCAAGGGTGGGAAGGAGGTCGTCCGATAGGAGGAGGCGCGGACGCCGGACGAGATCCTGTCCTATAGAGTTTCCTGCATTATGGTTAGGAGTACCCATAATGCAAGAAACTCTACAGCGCACGGCGTGAGGCCTACACAGCAGATTCTCTTGCATTACGGTCGTAACCGTAATGCAAGAGAATCCGTAATTGGTCGAGCACGCGTGAGGGCCGCCGGAGGCGGCGCCGGGGCTACTCGATGATCTCGATGGGGTTGCCGTCGGGATCCCGGAAGAAGGCGCAGCGGATGCCCTGGACGTCCTGCGGGGGGACGTGGAAGTCGAACCCCAGGGCGCTCAGGCGGGCGTGCTCTTCGTCCACACTGTCCACCTGGAGGGCGATGTGGGTGTATCCGACCTCGCCCCGGTCATTCTCGACCGGCTTGCCGCCGCCGAATAGCTCTATGATCGAGCCTTCGTGCGCGAGCTGCACGAGATAGCTGCCGTCCTCGAAATGGAGGCGCATGACCTCCTCGAACCCGAGCACATCCGAGTAGAATCTCGCCGATCGCTCGATGTCCGTCGTTCTCACGGCGACGTGATGCAGGCCTCCGATCACACCCTACCTCCTCCGACAGGTTGTCCGGGCAATGGTTGGCCTGGCTCGAGGTGAAGTCCTTCCGGCATGGCCCTGGGTTGGCGGCCGAGGGCGGGGTCGATGGATGGAGGCGTGCGAAGGGAGGCAGCAAGCGGAGCGGAAGGTTTCATCGGGACGAGGAATAAGAATGGGGCGGCTATGGCAGAGTCGCCACAAGGGGGGCGCAGTTCTGGCGGAGTAACGGGGCGCGCGGTTGCCCTCGCGCTGGCGCTCCTGGTCGCCCTCATCCCCATCGCCTTCTACGTCGAGATCGCCTGGAACAAGGCGCAGATGTTCGTCGGCGTTCCCTCCATGACCCCGGCGGTCGTGCTCTTCCTGCTGACCGGGGCGATGGGTCTTCCCTTTTTCCGCCGGGCGGGGCTCTCGCGGCGTGAGCTGCTGGTGGTCTACTGCATGCTGCTGGTGGCGGGGCCGCTCATCGGGACGACGACGACCGCGTGGATGCTGTGCGGGACGATTCACTACCACTACATGTCGCGGGTGAATCTCATCTGGCAGACCACGTTTCTGCACCAGGTGCCGACCTGGTTCGCTCCCACCGATCCGATGGCGGCCGAGGGGTTCTTTCAGGGGCAGTCGGCGGTGCCGTGGGCGCTGTGGTGGACGCCGCTGGGCGCCTGGTCGGCATTCATGGTGGCGCTTTTCCTCTGCGCGCTCTGTTTGATCGTCCTGCTGCAGCGGCAGTGGATCACGAACGAGCGGCTGGCATTCCCGCTGGCGCAGGTTCCCCTGGAGATGGTGAGCGAGGGGGATGGGGGGTCGCTGGGATCTCGGCCGAGGCTGCCGAGGGCGTGGCCGTTCTGGCTGGGGATCATCATCTCGTTCGGGCTGACGTTCATCAATGCGCTGGCGCAGCGCTGGCCGGCGGTTCCGGCGATACCGCTGGGGCCGCTGGCGCTCATGCGGGAGCAGAGGGTGGGGCCGCTGGGGGGGATCGGCGAGATCACGCTTGCCCTCTGGCCGTGGATGATCGCCATCGCCTATCTCATCCCCAAGGAGCTGTCCTTCTCGGCCTGGTTCTTCTGGTGGCTGCTGGTGGCGGCGAACGTGGCGGCGGTGTATGGGGGGGCGGAGCCCCGCGATCCCTCCATGATCTGGGACAGCGAGTTCCCCGCCCCGCACTTCCAGGGAGCGGGCGCGCTGGTGGCGATCGGGATATGGGCGCTGTGGATCGCCCGCCCGCATCTGACGCGGATCTTCCGGAGCATACTCGCCGGGGGGCGGGGGCGATCGGACGCGGAGGAGCCGATTTCCTACCGGCTGGCGATTATCGGGTTCGTGGTGACCTTTGCGGGGATGGTGTACTTCACCTGGGCGGCGGGGTGTCGCCTGCTGGTGGGCGCGGCGATCATCGCCGGGATACTGGGCTACTACGTCGTCTGGGCGCGGCTGCGCGCGGAGACGGGGCTGGGGTTCTCCATGTTCCCGCTGGAGCTGGAGTTCGTGCTCAACACGCCGTTTGGGCCGTCCTTCTACCGCTTGCGGGAGACGGTCACGATCATGTCGCTGCGGTGGACGTATGGGCAGGGGTTCGGGACGATCTATGAGGTGATTTCGGGGAACGCGCTGGAGAGCTACAAGATCGCCGACTCCTCGGGCATCGACGCGCGGAGGCTGACGAGGGCTCTGATCGTGGGCTTTCTGCTGACGCTGGTGATCGGGCTGTTCGTGATCCTGACGGGGATCTACCACTACGGGTGGTTCGGTCTGGAGGGGCTGCAGGCGGGGTGGCTGGGGCCACAGAGCGTGGGCGACGGAGGGCGGATCATCTGGCGGGTGCTCTACCATCCTCCCGGATCGGATGTGAACGGGCTCATCGCCATGTCCTTCGGCGCCGTTCTCGCGGTGGCCCTCGGGATCATGCGACTGCGCTTCTGGTGGTGGCCGTTCCATCCGGTGGGGTACATGGCGGCGATGTGCTGGGGGCTCAACTGGAACTGGATGCCGTTCCTGGTGGGGTGGGGGTGTAAGACGCTCGTGGTGCGCTATGGCGGTCTGCGTTTGTACCGGACGACGGTGCCGGTGGCGATCGGGTTTATCGTGGGCGATCTCCTGAACCAAGGGGTTTGGGCCCTGGTGGGGCTGCTCACCAAAGGCGCGGTGTAGCCGGCCGGAGCCGCGGGCGAAGCCTGCCGCGACCTCGGCCGAGCACTCCTCTCCGGCCCTCCTCCCACGCGCGACTTCGGCCCAATGCCATCGGAACTGAGGTAGGGATCGGGCCGTCGAGTGCTGAAGAGGCCGGAGGCGAAGGGACATTCGCTGCCCGACCAACTGGCGTGAAAGGATATGTGTGATGGCGACGACTGAGAACCTGAAGGCCGCTTTCGCCGGAGAAAGCCAGGCGAACCGGAAGTACCTTGCCTTTGCGAAGAAGGCGGAGGCCGACGGCTATGCGCAGATCGCGCGGCTCTTTCGCGCGGCGGCGGAGGCGGAGACGGTGCACGCGCACGCCCATCTCCGCGTGCTCGGGGGCGTGAAGAGCACGGCCGAGAACATTCAGGCGGGCGTGGACGGCGAGGCGGAGGAGTTCAAGCAGATGTATCCGGGGTTCGTCTCCGAGGCTGAGGCCGAAGGCAACAAGGCGGCGGCGATGTCGTTCAAGAATGCGATGGCCGTGGAGGAGATTCACCACGGGCTCTACCGGGAGGCGCTGAAGGCGCTGAAGGCCGGCGGCGACCTGCCCCCCGCGCCCATCTTCGTCTGTGGCGTGTGCGGCAATACGGTGATCGGGGAGGCGCCGGAGAAGTGCCCGATCTGCGGGGCGCCGAAGAGCAAGTTCGCCGAGATTCAGTGAGGGGGAGAACATTGCCGACGGCGATACGGATTGCGGCGGGGAGCATCCGGACTCTCAAACTGAGGGCGTGCCGCGAAGGGATCGTGCCTCCGATGCCGGAAGAGTGAGCGACTGACTCGGGCAATCCCCGGGTCTCTTCGGTGTGGATCGAGAAAGGAACGGAGAGAAGAATGGCTCTGGTGAAGATCGACCTCGACCGCCGGATCGGAACGATAGACCGCATGGTGTACGGGATGTTCGTCGAGCACCTGGGGCGGTGCGTTTACGGCGGCATGTACGATCCCGGCTCTTCGCTTTCGGATGAGAACGGGTTTAGGAAGGACGTGCTGGAGGCGGCCCGCGGCCTTCAGGTTCCGATACTTCGCTATCCGGGGGGGAACTTCGTGTCGGGCTATCACTGGATCGACGGCGTGGGACCGAAGGAGAAACGGCCGCTGCGCCCGGAGCTCGCCTGGAACACGGTCGAGACGAACCAGTTCGGGACGAATGAGTTCATCCAATACTGCCGGGAGCTGGACACGGAGCCGTACCTCTGTGCCAATCTGGGGTCCGGGACGATGGACGAGGCGGCGGCGTGGGTGGAGTACTGCAACCGCGCGGATGGGACGTCGTACGCCAAGCTGCGGGCGGAGCACGGGTTCTCCGAGCCGCACGAGGTGACGTACTGGGGGCTCGGCAACGAGATGTACGGGGACTGGCAGATCGGGCACAAGAACGCGCAGGATTACGCCAAGTTCGCCCGGCAGTGCGGGAAGATGATGAAGGGGGTGGACCCGAGCATCAAGCTCGTGCTATGTGGCGCGGGGCATCTCGACTGGGACCGCGAGGCGCTGGAGCGGTGCGCGGACATCGTCGAGTACATCTCCTATCACATCTACTGGGGGCCGTGGCAGGGGCAGGATCCGCACCTGTCGACGCTGGCGCAGCCGTATTCCTCGGAGAAGTACCTGCGATTCCTCTGGCATCTGATCGAGCAGGTGCGGCGCGACCGCAGGGTGGACCATCCCATACGCATCTCCCTGGACGAGTGGAACGTCTGGTATCGGACGCGGGACAACCAGCTCGAAGAGCGGTACGACCTGACGGACGCGCTGGCGGTGGCCATCTACATGAACATGATGCGGCGCAATTGCCAGGCCATCGGCATGGCGAATCTGGCGCAGATGGTGAACGTGATCGCCCCGATCTTCACCAGCCCCGAGGGGATGTTCCTCCAGACGATCTACCATCCGCTTCGCCTGGCCGCGGAGAAGTCGGGGCCGGTGGCGCTGGACGCCTACGTCGAGTGCGGGAGTTTCCGGGCCGATTACATACAGCTTTCCGCGGTGCCCTATCTGGACGTGCTGGCGACGCTCGATGAGGCGGGGAAGAAGGTCTACCTGTCACTGGTGAATCTGAGCAAGGAGGAGGCCGCCGAGGTGGACGTCCAGGTGGCGGAAGCGGACCTGCGATCGAGCGGTAGGGCCTACGTGGTGACAGGCGAGGCGCCGGAGGCGGTGAACGACTTCGGCAAGGAACGCGTGACCTGCCGCACGAAGGAGCTGGCGGACGTGAGCGCGCGCTTCAGGTACACGCTGCCGCCACTTACTCACGCGGTGCTGGAGCTGGAGATCGCCTAGACGCAGGCGAATCGATTCCTGCCATCCCTCACCCGGCGCACCGGATCTCCGGCGGCTTCTCGCCGACCCCCACCATGCGCCGGACAAGGGTCTTGGCGAGATCGGCTCGCACGCCGGCAAGGTCCGCCTCCCCCGCGAGATTGTGCCGCTCGTGTGGATCGGCCTCGAGATCGTAGAGGCAGTCCTCCACATAGACCTCGCTTTCGCGCAGCCGGGGATGCGCGATCTCCGTCGGGGCGCGGACGGAGTACTTCCACTGCTTCGTCCTCACCGTGCGGCCGCAGTGGCTCTCGCTGATCTGGGCAAAGGCCTCCTGCGGCCAGTCAGTCGCGTTGCCCGCGGTCAGCTCCTGGAGCGCCCGCCCGCGCATGTATTCCGGCGGCGCGACACCGCCGGCGCGGAGCACCGTCGGCGGGAGGTCCATAAGGCTGACGAGATCCTCGACGGTGCGTCCGCCGGTGAAGCCAGGCCCGTGCACGACGAGCGGAATCCGCAGCGACCCGTCGTGGCAGGAGCGCTTGTACTCCCGGTTGCGAGTGCGGAAGTGGCAGCCGTGGTCGCTGGTGTAGATGAGCAAGGTGTTGTCGGCCAGGCCAAGACGGGTTAGCTCCTCGCGGATGCGGCCGACGTTCTGATCGAGGCTCCAGCAGCACCCCAGGTAGTCCGGGTATTCCTCCCGCCAGTCGCCCTCGGTCCCGACCAGATCGCCTGGGAGGCGAAAGCCCTTGAACCGCTCCTTGGAGCCGGTCGGCCCCTCGAAGTGCACGTGGTCGTTCTGGAAATGGGGCTCCAGGTAGGAGACGAAGAGGAAGAACGGCCGCTCACCGGCGCGGGTCTGGAGGTACTCCAGCACCCAGTCGGTCTGCGCGTCGACGCGATAGCGGCCGGGCGGGAAGTCCCGCTGGTTGCCGTCACCGTCGAACATGTGGCCGTCGTAGCTGTGGGAGGTGAACTCGAGGACGTCGGAGGCGAGCCAGAAGTCATTGAACCCGCCCCGCCGCTCCGGAGGAATGGGCTTCGTCCGAACGTCGAAGGCCTCGCGGCCGTCCATCGCTTCGTCATCGGAGGCGAGGTGCCACTTGCCGATGTAGCCGACCTCGTAGCCGGCCCCGGACAGGTGATTGGCGAGCGTCCTTTCCGTCCGGGGAAGCGAGATGCCGTTCTGGAAGCAGCCGGTCTCGGTGGCGTACTTGCCGGTCATGAGACACGACCTGGCGGGCCCGCAGACGGGCTGGCAGGTGAAGACGTTCTCGAAGAGGACCCCCTCCCGCGCCAGGCGGTCGAGGTTGGGCGTGATGTCGAGGGGCTGGCCGTAGCAGCCCAGCGTATCCCACCGCTGCTGGTCGCTGAAGAGGAAGACGATGTTCGGGCCCTGCTGTGTGGCGCTCATCTCGACTCCAGGCGTGTGATCCCCGGTCCATCCGCCGGCGCGGCCGGCAGGACGCGCAGTTGCGTCTCTGGAAAGTCAGTACAACCCCACATCCGATGAGGTCTCGCTTCCCATGAAGACGGTTCGCTTTCTGCTGGGGTTGTCCTGTCTGCTCGCGCTCTGCGCGGGCTCCACTTAGAATCTCTAACAAAACCCCTTCGGGCGACGGCTGCGCAGCAGAGAGACCCGCCGCAAACGGCGGAATGCGGGGTTTTGTTAGAGTCTCTTAGGAGGAAGCTCGACCATGAGAGACGCCGCCGTCGTGCGGTTCCAGCCGCACGACTTCGAGCTGGCGGGCCGGAGGGATCACGCTAACCCGTTCATCGTGCGAGTCTCGGCGAGCTTCGTGCACGAGTCGGGGGCGGCGGTCGCCGACGTGCCGGGGTTCAGCGATGGAGAGGGGCGGTGGATCGTCCGCTTTGCTCCTCCGGCCGAGGGTGAATGGCGCGGCCGGACGGTTTCCGAGGACCCGGAGCTGGACGGCGTGGAACTCGGTCCCGTGAGGGCGGCCGCCAACGCCAATCGGCTCGTCCACGGACGGGTGGCGATCGACCCGGCCCACCCGCGCCGCTTCGCCTTCGAGGACGGCGAGGCGTTCATCCCGCTCGGGTTCGAGTGCGACTGGCTGTTCGCGCTGCACCAGTCGAAGCCGGAGGCCTACCGCGAGTTCGTGGATCTCCTCGCGGAGCGGGGGTTCAACTACCTGGTCACGAACCTGTACGCCCACCTCGGCTTCGCCGAGCCGACGCCCGGCTGGATCTTCGCGCCCCCGCAGCGCTATCTCTTCGGCGGCACGAATGAGGAGCCGGACCACTCCCGCATGAACCGGGAGTTCTTTCGCGATTTCGACGAGATGATGGACGATCTGCACCGGCGGGGGATGGTCGTGCACCTCATGCTCCAGGTGCAGAACAAGCACGTGAAGTGGCCCGCTCGTCGCAGCCCGGAGGACGACCTGTTCTGGCGCTATGCGGTGTCCCGGTATCAGGCCTACGGCAACCTCGTGTGGGATGTGGGCAAGGAGAGCTACTACCTCCGCCGCGAGTTCGGCGGCCACGACTACACGATCGAGCGGATCGATCTGATCCGAGAGACCGATGCCTACGGACATCTCGTCACGGTGCACGACTCTCTGGAGGATTCGGCGGCGCACGATTCGCCGGCTGACCAGGCCTGCGATTTCGTGTCCGATCAGGTTCACCTTGGGGAGACCGCCGCCTACAATCGGGAGGCGGCGCGCCGCTTCCGGGGCGGGTCGAAGCCGTACATGAACATCGAGTACGGCTATGAGGAGGGGGTCGATCCCATCGAGACGTACCGGAGCGAGACGACCCGGCCGTGGCAGGATATCCTGCTGTGGACGTACGCGATCTACTTCGGCGGCGGCTATCCGTGCTACTACTACACGAACACCGCCTGGGATCTCGTGAAATATCAGCCGGAGCCCCTTGGCTGGCGGCGATACCGCTATCTGATGGATTTCCTCAAAGCCCGCGACTTCAACGCCCTCGTGCCGGACAATCAGTTCGTCGACCGGGGCTTCTGCCTGGCCGATCCCGGACGGGAGTACCTCGTGTTCCTGCCGGAGGGAGGGGAGGCGCGGATCGATCTCACGGCATTGCGCGGCGGGGTCGCCTGCGATTGGATGGATATCTACACGGGGGAGCGGGCGGCGAGCGCGGCCGAGGGCGGTGGGCGCGCCGTCTCGTTGAGCAACCCACTGAGCGAACCCGCGGCCCCCTGCGTCGTCGCGGTCAAGCCGACCGGATGATGCCTATCCTCTAAGCTGCTTGCCCGCCGCCCTCTTAGAAGCTGTTTCATAACCCGCCGAGGCGGGTTATGAAACAGCAGCACAAGCCGTCAGGCTCCAGCAGGCGCATTTCATGCCAGCGTCTCCAACGGACAGCCAGGCGAGTGAGGGTTATGAAATGCGCTCTAGGCTCGTTGACGGGGTGGCTCAGCGCGGCCTCCTCGAGGGCCAGGTCCAGCAGGGGGCGGCCGGCGGACGCCGTAACTGTGCAGGCATGACAGACGGACTGTTCGACCGTAGGCGGCTCAAGCTGAATCCGCTGTCGCAGCGCGTCCACGACATGACGGTCGAGGAGGTGCTGCCGCTCGAGGCGGAGACGCCGCCGTTCGACCACCCCGACATCTCAGCGCTGGCAGAGCGGATCGCCGCCGCGCGGCGCAACGGCGGCGAGGTCATCATCCTGATGGGCGCGCACGTTATCAAGCAGGGCCTGTCGCGGTTCCTCATCGACATGATGCGGCGGGGGCTGATCACGTGCCTGGGGATGAACGGGGCGTGCGCCATACACGACTTCGAGCTGGCGCTGGTGGGAGCGACGACGGAGAGCGTGGCGCGCTACATCCGCAGCGGGGAGTTCGGGCTGTGGCGGGAGAGCGGGGAGATCAACGAAATCGTGAACGCGGCGGGTGCGGAGAAGGGCTTCGGGGGCGCGGTGGGGGAGGCGATTGTGGCGCGGGCGCTGCCCCATCGCGAGGTGAGCCTGCTGGCGGCGGCGCACACGCTGGACATCCCGGCCACGGTTCACGTGGGCATCGGATACGACATCGTGCACGAGCATCCGAACTTCGACGGGGCGGCGGCGGGGGCGGCTTCGTATCGGGATTTCCTGGCGTTCGCGGAGAGGGTGCGGCATCTCGAAGGGGGCGTGTTCCTCTGTCTGGGGAGCGCGGTGATGGGGCCGGAGGTGTATCTGAAGGCGCTGGCGATGGCGCGGAACGTCGAGCGCCGAGAGGGGCGGGAGATCCGGGACATCACGACGGCCGTCTTCGATCTGCTGGACCTGGGGGACGACATTCACACAGAGCCTCCGAAGACGGAGCCGACGTATTACTTCCGGCCCTACAAGACGGTGCTCGTTCGGACGGTGGCGGACGGGGGGACGAGCTACTACCTCAGGGGCGACCATCGGGCGACGATCCCGGCGCTCTACCGGGCGCTTCTCGAACGGGTCGGGGAGAGCGGGCGATGAACGGCGAGCGGTTGGACCGAATCCTCGCAGGTTTCGGCGGGGCCGCCGTCGCCGTTGTGGGCGACTTCTTCCTGGATCAGTATCTGGAGATCGATCCCGCGCTGGAGGAAGTGTCCCTGGAGACGGGGCTGGCGGCGCGGCAGGTGGTGAGGGTGCGGTGTCAGCCGGGGGGCGCGGGGAATGTCGTGGCGAATCTCCGCGCGCTCGGCCTGGGCCGGGTGCTGTGCCTGGGCGCGATCGGCGACGACGGCGAGGGGTTCGAGCTGCTGCAGGCGCTGCGGCGGCTCGGGTCAGATGTGGAGGGGCTGGTCGTGAGGCCGGGCCGGCTCACGCCGACCTACCGGAAGCCGGTGGTGCGTGAGGCCGGCGGGGGGCTGAGAGAGCTGGAGCGGCTGGACAGCAAGAACCGCCAGCCGACGCCGCGGGAGATCGAGGAGACGATCGTCGGGCGGGTGCGGGAGCTTGCGCCGGGGCTGGGGGCGGTGATCGCCCAGGATCAGGCGCAGGAGGCGGAGTGCGGCGCCATCACGAGCCGGGTTCGGGAGGCTCTCGGCGAGATGGCGCGGGAGCATCCGGAGGTGACGTGGTTTGCGGACTCGCGGGTGCGGGCGGGGGAATTCCGGAGCATGATCGTAAAGCCCAACCGGGAGGAGGCGTGCGCGGCCGTCCACCCCGGCTCGCCGGCGCACGATGCCGCGGAAGCCGTGGGGTGCGCCAAGGAGCTTTCGGCGCGGACGGGCGCGCCCGTCTATCTCACCCTGGGGGAGGAGGGGATGGCTGTCGTCACCTCCGAGGATGTGACGCACGTGCCGACGGCTCGACTGGAGGGCGAGATGGACATCGTCGGGGCGGGCGACAGCGCCACGGCGGGAATCGTGGCGGCGCTGTGCGGAGGGGCGAGCCCGGCGGAGGCGGCGGTGGTGGGCAACATCGTCGCCTCGATCACGGTGGAGCAGCTCGGGACAACGGGGACGGCGTCGCAGGAAGACGTGAGGCGGCGGTTCCACCGCCACGAGAGTCTCTGGGAGGGGGTCTAGTCGCGCAGTCGGTCCCGCAGCTTCTCCAGCGCGGCGCGCTCCCAGTTGAAGGCGATGTCCCGGGGCAGGGCGTCGAGCGGAAACCACTCAATGCGGGTGGCGTCGCTCCCCGCCTTCGTCCGGCCGCCGACAAGGCGGGCGAGGTAGCAGATGTTGAGGGTGGTGAACTCCTCGTCGCCATAGACGTCCACCCAGAAGTCGAGGACCTCGGTGGGCTCGACCAGGAGCCCGGTCTCTTCCAACATCTCGCGCTTCGCCGCGTCGGCCGGATGCTCGTCCGAGTCGAGAAAGCCGCCGGGGATATCCCAGTATCCCTTGTAGGGCTCGATCGCGCGCTCGACGAGGAGCACCTTCCCTCGGTCAACGACGAGCACGCCGGCGCACGGCTTCGCATTCTCGTAATCCACGAAGTCGCACCGGGGGCAGGCCGGGCGCTCGCGGCCGTCGATGCTCCGAGCCTCGAGGCGGATGCCGCACTTGGGGCAGAAGGTGTAGGGCATCGTGCTCTCGCCGCTAGCCCCTCGCCCGCAGCAGCTTCGCGTTCGCCTCCCCGCCGTTGAGCAGATAGAGCAGTGGCTGCGGGCGGTCGAGGCCTTCGATGTAGGCCGGCCGTTCCTGCCAGGGGGTGATGGAGAGGACGTTGGCGAGGTCCATCCAATACTGGAGCCGCGCCGGCTTCAGCCCCCAGGTCATGTGGAAGTGGTTCGCCGGCGCGTACTGCTTGTACTCGCCCATCGTCGCGTGCTTGGGCACGACGAACGTGTGCGGCCAGGTCGGGCTCGAAGTGTTGCACACCGCCTGCGCCAGCTTCGCCGGCAGCGCGGTCGTCTGCGCCTCATCCCAGGTCAGGGAGAACAGGTTCGTGTCCGCGCTGTAGGCGAGCCGCGCGGCGATGCCCTCGATGCCGCCGGGGGAGATGAACGTGACGGAGTTGCCGCCTCCCGGAAAGTACCCGGCGTCGGCGATGGGGAGCGAGACCCCGGCCACGATCTCCTCGGTGGAGGCGCCGGGCGCGGCCGCCCAGTCGAGGGAGGCGCTGCCGGAGTTGTCTCCGTCCACGAACCCTCTCGTTCGCCACAGCGAGTCGGGCTCGACGGAGGCCATCCCCAGCGACTCCGCCAGCCGCGCGATCTCCCAGGGCTCCCACACCTTGCGGAAGTCCATGAAGAGGGGAGGGTTCCCCGCCGTCAGGTAGGTGAAGAAGAGCATCGTCAGCAGCCCCTGGACGTCGGCCTCGGTGGCATAGGGGAGGGGCGCTTTCGCGCCGGCGTGATCGAAGGTCGAGTTGAACAGGGACTCCATCACATCGGCCACCGGCAAGGGGAGCCCGCGCGCGTCCGAGCCCCATTCGAGCTGGCTCATGAACCCGCCCCCGACGGCGTTGAGATCGCGCATGAGGTCGCGGGCGATGAGGTACATGGCGAGGCTTTGGTCGAGCCGGGCGCTGTCGTCGGCGTCTCGCAGCTCGATGCGGTCGCCGAGACGGCCGTCGAGCCAGGCGCGCAGGGCCTTCAGCTCCTGCTTGTCATAGGCCTCTTTCCGGAGCATGTCGGCGAGCAGCTTCATATCGAGGCGGGTGATCTCGAGGCCGAAGGTCCGGCGCGTGGGGATGACGTGCGCCAGCGCCGTTTCCATCCCCATCGAATCGTGCCCGAACACCACGACCCGCCGGCCCTTCAGCGCCTGCTGTGCCACGGCGGCGAAGGTCCAGTCGACGAGCGCCTCGGCCGTCGACTCCGTCATCTCCGGGCGCTCGCCCGTGTCCGGCCAGGTGCCCACGTTGATGTGGACGAGGCGGCCGTACTGTGAGATGGCACCGTGCGCGGCGTGCGTGAACACCACGCCGGGCCTTGGGCCGCTGTTCCCGCAGGTCAAGTTGAGCGGCGTGTCGTCCGGGAACTGCGACAGCAGCGAGATCAATCCCAGCTGCGGGAAGGCCCAGGTGTCGGGCGCGCAGACAAGGACGCTGACTCCTTCGGCCTTGAACTGCCGGGCGACGGCGTCGGCCTGTCGCTCGCCATCGACGAGGACGGGGGAGTAGACGACTCTGACGGGCGCGCCGCCGGGGAGCGTGACGCCGGAGGCGACCACACGGGCGACCATCTCGACGATGTTGGCGGCGCGGGTGCGGGAGGCCTCGTCGACGCGGGGATCGCATGTGGCGAAGACCCCGACGGTGGGTGCGGTCGGCTCGGCCCGCGGATTCTCGGATAGTCGCTCGGGCTTGCTCATGGCCTGCGTCTCCCTCAGTGTGTGCCGGCTCAGAGTCTCCCCGGCACAATGACTGTAGCTTCCAGAAGAGCGCCCCGCGTCCTTCCGCCTCCGCCCGCGGGCGCATCGGCGCGAGGCCGTCCCCGGGCGCGCGGTATTCGCGGTATTGCAGAAAGGCCCGCGACTGTTTAGGATGAGTGGAACCGCAGCGGCGCCGGGGCGGCGTGGAGCGATGGGACGATGAAGGCACTGGTGCTGGTGGCGTACAACGCCCTCGAGTACACGGATGTCCCCGACCCGGCCGTCGGGCCGGGAGATGTCTTGATCGCGGTGAAGGCGTGCGGCATCTGCGGCAGCGATGTGCATGGGATGGACGGGAGCAGCGGACGGCGCGTCCCGCCGCTCATCATGGGGCACGAGGCGGCCGGCGTGATCGCCGCAGTGGGCGAGGGCGTGACGGGCTGGAGGCCGGGGGAGCGGGTCACCTTCGACTCCACGATCTCCTGCGGAACATGCCATTTCTGCCGGCGCGGCGCCACCAATCTCTGCGACAGCCGCCGTGTGCTCGGCGTGTCCTGCGAGGAGTATCGGCAGGACGGGGCTTTCGCCGAGTATGTCGCCGTGCCGGAGCGGGCGCTGTACCGCCTTCCCGACGGGCTGTCATACGAGCGGGCCTCTCTGG
>Ga0307377_10000277_pt1 | contig 70884 bp, 24 predicted proteins | sample TR3MG_FD_202535 | JGI IMG/M metagenome (GOLD analysis project Ga0307377, IMG submission 202535) | Soil microbial communities from Risofladan, Vaasa, Finland - TR-3 | ecosystem: Environmental > Terrestrial > Soil > Coastal area > Acid sulfate soil | place: Finland: Risofladan, Vaasa | collected... | reverse complement strand
ACCAGCGAGGCTACCAGAAGCCCCGCCGACTTTGACGATTTGGCGCAGCTTTGCGCCTACTGGCTGGAGTACGACCCGGTTGTTGACATTGCCCCGGAACCCGCTGGCGACGGCATAATCAACTTCCTCGATTTTGGCATCTTCGCTGACTGCTGGCTCTTGGGGCAATAGGGGGGCGATTGGGATTCTGGAGCAGAAGCCCTAAGACACTTTCAAGCCTTGACTTGTGGGCAAATCGGCCGGTGCTTTCTTCGCAGCCTTCGAAGGTGGGAAAAGAATTTTAGAAATTTTATTTTTTTCTGTTGACAAGTTGTACAAATGTACGATATTCTATGTTGTACACTTGTAAAAGGAGAATAGTTATGGCAAAACTGAAACTGCCGGCGGTAAGCCCGGCTGAAACGCAGGTCCTTAGAATTGTGTGGGAAACCGGGGAGGCTACCGTGCAGGATGTCTGCGACCGGCTGCCCGCTGAAAGAAACATTACCTATGCCACGGTCCAGACGCTGCTCCGCCGTCTCGAAAAGAAAGGATACCTCAAACACCACAACCAGGGCAAGGCCCACGCTTTCCTGCCCGCGGTCAAAAGTGAAGAGGTCATAAAGAGGACCGTTACCGACTTTTTGGACAGGCTCTTTGGCGGCGACCCTGTCCCACTCATACAGTACTTGGCCGAACACGGCAAAATCAACGCCGACGATATCGAAAAACTCAAACGGCTCGCAAACAAAAACGAGCCATAATTCTCTTGTGGAGCGATGGAAATGGAAACTGTCCTTACCCAAATCACGGATTACCTGTTGAGGCAAAGCTGGCAGATTGCGCTGCTGGCCGGCATAATAGGAGCCGCCTCATTTGCAGCCAGAAACAAAAGTTCGCACGTGCGTTACCTGCTCTGGCTGATTGTGCTGGCCAAGTGCCTTGTGCCTCCTTTGTACACGATACCGCTGGCGATTCTGCCCCAACAGCAGGTCAGCGACCCGTTTGTGAGTCCTGCGGTCGAGTTGCCGCCTGTTACGCTTGAAGTAGCGGATGTCAGACCGGCTGAATATTATGTCTCGCCGCCGGTCGAGCCTGCGCCGCCGCAGCCGCCGACTATCGCGGACAAACTGGCACAGGTGACGTGGCGGCAATGGCTCGCTCTTGCGTGGCTTGCCGGCGTGGTTGTGTTCTTGCTTTGCGCCGCGGTAAAGGCGCTGCGAACGAATCGATGGCTTAGATATGAGCGAAAGCCGCTGCCGGCCAAAATGGAGGCCGCTATCATCGACTTTTTTGCCGGTCTTGGCGTAAGGCCGGCGCCGAAAGTATGGCTGATTGACGGCGTGGGCCAGCCTTTTGTGTGGGGCCTGCTCCGGGGCGATATCTATCTGCCCGGTAATTTCAGCCAAACCAATGGTGATAAGGACCGCCGGGGCGTGCTGGGCCACGAGCTAAGCCATGTCATGCGGTATGATGCGGCCGTGAATCTATTGCAGATAATTGCCCAGGCGATTTACTGGTTCCATCCGTTGGCATGGTGGGTGAACCGGAAGATTCGCCAGGAGCGTGAAAAATGCTGCGATGAGATGGCGATTGCGCGTCTGAACACCCGGCCGAAAGATTACGGCAAAGCAATTGTGAATATACTGATTGCCGAGCACAGAGCGAAGCGGCCGGTGCCTTCTTTGGCAGTGGCTGGCCCGGTTAAGAATATCGAAGACCGGATAAAGACCATTATGAAATCGGGCAAAAGGTTCTACCGCCGACCACCCTTCATCACTGTCGTGACGGTTCTGTTCTTGGCGGCCGTCGCCGTGCCTACGACCCTCGCCGTGACAAGGCGGAGGCCCAAAGAGTCAGTCACGGGCGTGGCGGTGGCGCCAGAAGTAACCGTTGAGGGAAATATGAGTGCATTTGACGTGGTGGGGGCCTATCTGGCGGCTGTGAAGGCGGGGCGCTGCGGCGGGGCGGCGGAATTAGCCCATCCGCGCTCGGCGGTTGGTAAGCAGACGCCGAAGTTTGAAGAATTCCGGGAGCAGGACGACGTGCAGGAAATGGAAATTGTCGCGACCTATTCGGATGAAAAAGAGGCGCTGGCTGTCACTACCGCTATGAAGGGCGACCACGGACGAAAGGGGCCGTTAGTTTTCCATCTGGTGAATCAAAGCGGAAAGTGGCTGATAGATGATATAGACCTTGAAACCAGCCAAAAAGCCGAGCAGGGCATTGCACGATTTCTGGAGGACCATCCGGAGGCGGAAATAATTGAGGGCAACTCTGGGAATCGTGTCGAATCAGCACAGAAGCTGCGGCAATTAGGCAAGGCCGTGCTTATATATGCAAACGACGATGCGGGAAACTATTTCCCCGAAAATCTGCAGAAATTGCGGGACGGAGATTATATCGATGCGACGGCCTTGAAATGGTTTTCCGAGAATGTGGAGTATTTGGCGAAAGGAAAAACAGCGGCGGCGCCCCCCGATATGATACTGGCCTATGACAAATCGCTATTGTTAAAAGGCGGCGGCACCAATGTTCTCTTTAATGACAGCCACGTTGCGTTTGAAGGGCCCGAGCGGCTCAGGGGGCTGGGTATTGTCCGCGAATTTGAAGGTCATCGACAGGATGTGCTGCAAGGTGCTTCATCCAGGCGTCTTCGAGATAGAACACTTGTCTCGGTACTCCTGCAGACGCAGGTTAACGACAGAGTAACGGTAACAGATGCCCAGGTAGAGGCTAAGATGAAAGGGGACTCCACGCTGGACCGCCGGGAGGCAAGGGCGGTTCTGGAGGAGGAAAAGCTGCGCCAGCTTGAGGATGAATTTTATCAGCAAATATGGGAGAAGCGCAACCTTAAGAAACTTACTTCCAATTTTCCAAAAGTGGCGCGGGCCCACCAGAGGCTGCTCTACCATCCTGGAAGCCCGCGCAGAGGGTACTGGATAACGAACCGACAAATAAACGAAGAACTGACGCAGGACGAGAAAGACACCGTGTTGGCTGCTTACGACGGGGGTCGGGTGACGTTAGAGGACTGGTTTAACACGCTCAACGAGATGCCGCCGCCGCGCCGGCCCAAAGACCTCGATACGGTAGAGGGGGTCGAGCGCTTGTTGGACGAGGTGCTGAGGACGGCTATTCTTGTGGCTGAGGCCAGGTCCCGGGGGCTTGACAGGCATGAAAACTTTCTCAAACAAATAGCCGCCCGCGAAGTGCCAAGTCCGCCGGGCGATTGGCGAAAGGCTTTTTACGAGGTCTATCGGCTTGAAGAAGGTCAGGTGCTCAAGCGGATTGCGCCGCCGTTCATACCGGAGCGTGCGGAGTATTACAGGCACCAGGAGAGGTCACAAGCCTCCGCGGTACCGGAGCCGCCCGATTACTTCACTTTTCACTGGGATGGCAAATTGAAGCCGTGGGGGCTTGGATTTACAAACGGAAAGACGCCGCTTGAGTCGGTTTTGAGACATAATCTGAACATGGGCCGGGACACGTTCGAGGGGCCCGAGGAGTTACTCGAAATTCAGGTGCCCGGCGACTGGATAGTGCGGGAAGATTCGAGCACGGAGGAGCACTTGAAAGCACTGCAGAACATTCTGAAAGACCAAATAGGCAGAGAGATTTATTTTGTCCGGAGTAAGGTTGATCGCGAGGTATTGATTGCAAGCGGCAGATTCAAGTTCCGCCCCTCCCCGGCGATGTTTAGCACCGGTAGCGTTCACATGTACTCGGACGAGCTCGATTCCGATACGGGCGGAGGAGGCGGCAGCGGCAGCTTGAGCAAGTTTCTGCAGCGAATAGCAGGCCAGATAAATATGACGGTGATAGACAAAACTCGACGGTCCGAGGATACAGAATTGCAATGGAATACTCACCGGTCAAGTTATCTGAGAAGACTAAAGCCCGGGACTCATGAGTATCAGGCAAAACTGGAAATGCTGCTGAAGAACTTGAGCGAACAGACGGGGCTTAAGTTCGAGAGAGAACGGCGGATGGTAGATAAATGGTTTGTGGTCGAAGGTGGGCTAAAGGCGACCAGCGGCTATGGAAGCGGGCATTTTTCAGAGGCTGTCGGTCGCAGGCCTAAACCGGCGCCAGGTCCCAAAGCTGCCGGCATAAGCCGCAGTGACGTCCAAAAACAGTTGGAGCAGATTGTTGACCTTTCGCAATTGGTTCCCGAAATGCCTTTCAGCGGAGCGCTGGAGATGCTGAAGAATTCGGTCAAGCCCCCATTGGTTATAGTTGTGCTCTGGCGGGACCTCGAAGAGAACGCCGAGGTTGACCGAACCACGCCGATAAACGTGGACCCGATATCGGCGGTTCGGCTGGGCACGGCGCTTGACCTTATACTCAGGTCGGTTTCGGGCGGACGCGCGAAACTCGGCTACGCTGTCGATGATGGCGTGATTGTCATCGCGACGCTGGAATCTCTTCCAAGAAACCTGGAGACGCGGGTCTACGATATTTACGGTTTCCTTGGGCCGCCGGCTGGTCTTCCCACGTCAAGAGGCTACGGCGGCTACGGTGGCGGCGGCTACGGTGGCGGCGGCTACGGTGGTGGCGGCTATGGGGGTTATGGCGGCATTGGCGGCTACGGAGGTTATGGAGGTTACGGACGCGGCGGTTACGGGGGTACGGATTACGGTGATACAGCCAAAGCTGACGAGATTCGACGGCGGATAATCGAAACAATTGACCCCAATAGCTGGTCGGACGCCGGTGGGCAGGGTTCAATCACGGTCAGTAGAGGCGGAAAGCTGCTGGTTCGTCATACTCCCGAGGTCCATCAGAGAATTGAGAAACTTCGGGCAGCAATGGAAAGCAGTTCAAGGGTGCAGGTTGTGGTCGACTCACGCTTTATCCTCGTTCCATCTGACGCCAATGAGGTTAGAGAATTCCTCGCAAAAGCCGACATTGATTCTGTCCCGGCTTTGGGCGACCCGAACATTACTTATCATCATCTTGATTCTAAGCAGTACGGCCCCTTCTCGATAGTGGTCTGGTCAACGCCCGGAGCCAAGTCGCTCGCTGCGCCGAAAATGGTTGTATTTGAGGGGGAAACTGCAGAGATGAGGACTCAAAAAGAAGTATTTTATCGCTCCGGGTACATCGAGCCGAACCGCCCCGGAGAGGAACCGGAGCCGAAAGTGGATTCGATGAACATAGGCGCCCGGCTTAAGGTGCTGCCCAAACTTGTGGCCGACAGCCAATACATACAACTCACTCTTGAATTTGAGATCTCCAACCTGCTGGGGTTTGAGAAGCGTATGTACAAAGGAAAATACCCCTACGAAATTCCGACAGTAGACACGGTAAGTTCCTCGGTGCGTGTCTCAGTCCTAAACGGCGGCGCCCTGATAATCGCCGGTAAAATGGTCAAGGCCGAAGACGAAAATGGACACGTTGTCGACAAGGACCTTTTCATCGTCATCAAGGCCGAGAGCGTCAATGTTCAGGATGATGACGGCAATGCGCCGGGGTTTGAAGGATAAAGAGGTTCCCGGACTGTCACTGTTTCGCACTCTTTTTGTGCTGTTCCCATCTTTCTTCTGCTTCGGGTCTGCGGATATAGGCAGGCTGGAGGGTCAAGGGGTCGGCGAACTGGCCGGCCAGCGCTTTCTTCAAGCCGAGCAGATGAACTTTTGAGGCACGCGGCCTCCAATACTCTTCAGGCGCCACGTGAATATTTTCGCTTTTGAACATATCCTTGTAGTATAGAAGACCTTCGCCAAGTAACCATATCGGTTCCTCTTGTCTTGTGCCAAACCTTTCGAGGAATTGTGAGGATGTCATCAGGCAGTCCGGCAGAATCTTTTCGTATTCAGCATCATTGCCTGCTCCCGGGGTGCGCCGGTAGGCCGCGACGAAAAACTGCCCCCGTTTGGCGTCGAGGATGGCGGCAATTCTTTCGATACTTGTCTTGTTTTGTTGTATATAGTCAGCCGCATTGGCTGCAATTACATCGAGCGTATCTACCGCGATGATTTTTACGGCGTTTGCCAGGTTGATGGTTTTTGCCAGTGCTACGGCGATTCGAAGGCCTGTAAAACTCCCGGGGCCGACGGAGATATAGACCTGTTCGATCTCTTTAGGCTTGCGGCCGAGGTCAGCCAGCAGGCTGAGAATTGCCGGGAAGATTTCACAACTGTGTTTCATCAGACCGCCAAAAAAAGCCTCCCCGAAAATTTTTTTTCCAACTGCTATCGCGACCGAACCTGCCCGTCCGGATGTTTCTACAGCTAATATCAAAGGCCCTTCAGTCATGTCCTTTTTCTTCTTCTTTCTTCTTCCCAATTGCTGCTTTTTTGCGGTTTTTCCCGTGAAAACCGCGTTATGCCGCCATAAACCACGTCGCTTCATCGCACATTTTTTTCGCCGGTTTTGCCGGACTTTCCGGTTTCACGCTGCGCATGTCAGATATTATCGGCCAAAAGCTAAGAAATCAAATTTTCACTTGCAAAAACAGAACTTTGAGTATAAACTGATATTGTCATAGGTCCAACCTATAAACACGGAAGTAATTAGATATCAACATCGGACGTTTGGTTCTCTAAATTCGGAGGTGGCAATTATTGGCGACCGAGTTGTTTGGTGTCGACTTCGGAGGTTGTAGGTTGTTGCGTTTTTCAGAAATTATCGGTGGGCAGTGATTCCCTTTTTGGCAGGAGGTTATTCCATGGTCACAGTACGATTTTTTGTCAAGCTTTTCGGCGGCAAACCCCTCTTGGTCCTGTTGGCGGCGATTGTACTTTCGACGGTGCTGTCGACAGCAGTAGTTTCGGCGCAGACAAAGCAAGACGACAAAACCAAAACAGTCCGCGAGGTGGCTGAATTGTTCATTCAGGCCGGGAAAGAGCAGTATCAGCGGGGCCAGTACGTACAGGCCGAAAAATCTTTCCTTCGCGCAATGGATTATCAGGAGTATTTAACTGCTGCCGCACGCGAGAAACTCAATGAGCTCCTGGAAAAAGCGCACATCGCGGTTCTTGAGAGGACCCGCATACTCGAGCGCATTCAGGCGGCGGACAGACTAATCAAGGAGGGCCAGTTGGCGGCCGCGAAGGTGCACCTTGAAGAAATTAAGGACAGCAAGACTTTAACCGACGATGAGCGCAAGAAAATTGCAGAGGGCCTTGCAAGATTAGACAATCAGTTAAGCAGACAGAAAGAGCAGATTGCCGAGACCTATAACCGCAGTGTGGAACTCTATATGGCGGGTCGTTTCGAGGATGCCCGAAGGGGCTTCGTTGAAGTTGCCCGGAGCAGTTTATTGACGCCTCCGCCGGGAAAAGCACCGGAAGATTATATTGCAAGAATAGATGAGTATTTGCGGCAGAAGGGCAAGACGCTGCCCCCGGCTGAAGCAAAGCCGCTCGGCGGACCGGCTGAGCGCGCCCCCGCCGCCATTGAGGACAGCCTGCTTCGTATCGCAGGCCGGCCTGAAGCCGAACCCGAAGCGCTCAGGCCCGGTGCTGTCACTGTCACCGAACCGATGGTTGGCGAAGGCACCTACATCGAGCAGGTCAAACGCAAAAGAATTATCCGACAACGCTACACCGAAATAGTTGTTAATGACGCCAATGATAAGGCACAGGCTTATATGGCCCAGGGCAAGTTCGATAAGGCGGCGGAGGAAGTGGAAGCCGCCGCGCGTGTGGTCAGCGAATATCAAATGGACCTCGGAGAGGACCTTTTCAAACAATACCGAGCACAACTGACAAATCTTGCCGCTCAAATAGGTCAAAAGAGGCAGGACGCAGCCAGAATCCTGGAGATAGACAGGCAAAAGGCGGTACAACAAGCGCAGCAAGAATATACGCAGCGAACTGAAGAGGCGCGGAAGAAAAGAATAGATGACCTTATGAATAACGCAAAAGCCTATCAGAAGCAGCAGCGTTACGAGGAGGCCCTCGGTCAATTGGAAATGTTGGTTGCACTGGATCCGCTGAATAACGACGCCCTCCTGATGAAAGAGCTTTTGGAGGATACGATTAGCTTCCGCAAACAATTGCAGGTCCAGAAAGAAGCGGACATGGAACGTGCCAATATTCTGCTGCAAACAGATGAATCGGCCATACCTTATGCTGAAGAGCTTACTTATCCGAGGGACTGGCGCGAGATCTCAGCCAAGCGCAAGCCTGAAGAGGCCTTCCTCCAGGACCCCCGGGATGCGGCTGTCTATAAACAATTGGAGGAGGTCGTGGACCTTTCGGCATTATCCCCCCAGATGCCTCTCGGCGAGGCAATAGAATTGTTGAGAAATGCGGTTGACCCGCGCCTCAAGATAGTCGTGCTCTGGGGAGATTTGCTTGAAAACACGGATATCGACCAGACCACCCCCATAAACATGGACCCGATATCCGCCATTCCGCTCCGCAAGGCATTGGAACTTATGATCGAATCGGTTGCGGCCGGAATTGTGGACCTCGGTTACGTTGTCTCGGACGGCGTGATTACCGTCGCAACGGTCGAAACCCTCCCGAGCAAGCTCGTCACAAGGGTCTATGACGTTACGATTCTCCTTGGCCGGCCGGCAGAATACTATGACATGGGCATGATGGGCATGGGCGGCATGGGAATGGGCATGGGCGGCATGGGAATGGGCATGGGCGGCATGGGAATGGGTATGGGTGGCGGTGGCGGTTACGGCGGCTACGGTGGTGGTGGCTACGGCGGTGGCGGCTACGGCGGTGGCGGCTATGGTGGTGGTGGCTACGGCGGTGGCGGCTACGGCGGTGGCGGCTATGGTGGTGGTGGCTACGGACGTGGTGGCTACGGCGGCGGCGGTTATGGCCGTGGTGGCTACGGCGGCGGTGGCTACGGCGGTTACGGTGGCGGCGGCTACGGCGGTGGCGGCTACGGCGGTGGCGGTTACGGCGGTGGCGGTTACGGTGGCGGCGGCTATGGCGGTTATGGTGGCGGCGGCTATGGCGGCGGCGGCTATGGCATGGGCATGGGCATGGGCAGCGGAATGGAAACTGCCGAGAGGGAGTACCGGGCCGACAACCTGATTATGCTCATGCAGGATACAATTGAGCCGGACAGTTGGTGGGAAACCGGTACCGGAGAAGGTACCATAACTGCATACCAGGGCAGAAAGCTCATTGTTCTGCAGACTCCCGAGATTCACACCAAGATTGAGACATTGCTCAGCGAGATGCGCAAGGCCCTTGGACATCAGGTTGCCATCGAGGCGAGGTTCCTGGTCGTAACTGAAAACTTCCTTGAAGATATCGGCCTTGACGTGAATTTTAGGTGGCGCCCGGGCGATAAGTGGCATCAGTTTGTTGTCGACCAGGGCTCTTACGAAGCTGTTGCGCCAACCGGGACGAAAGTTCCGGGCTCGTTGGGCGGTACTGTTAGCGGACTGTCGGTCGGCGGAGGTTGGGGCTCAAGCTTGGATGACCTTGATGTAACATTCCTGCTCAGAGCGGTCGAAGCACACACGGATGCAAAAACTCTGACGGCCCCCAAAGTTACCGTTTTGAGCGGCGAGTCCGCCACCCTGCAGGTTATGACCGATACCGTTATCGCTCTGCCCCCGCAGGTTGGTACTGAGGTTATCCCGGGCGGCATCTCTGGTGCTGCAGGCCTGCAGTCTTTTACGCCGAGCTTTGAGATTCTACAGACGGGCACAACACTAAGTATTACACCTATTATCAGCCCTGATAGAAAGCATGTGCTCCTGAATATTACCACAACTCTACTCGACTTCCTCGGCCTGAAGACCTATAACCTTGAAACTCCGCTCCCCGACGGGACTGTTGCCAAGTACAAACAGGACCTTCCTGAGACCGAGACATCTCAGGTTATGACGCGTGTGAGTGTGCCTGATGGAGGAACTTTGTTACTTGGCGGCCAGAAAGTAACCGCCGAGGTTGAAAAGGAGGCCGGGGTGCCGGTCGTGGGCAAAATACCTGTGCTCGGCAGATTATTCACCAACCGGAGCAAGGTAAGGGACCACAAGATACTGCTGATACTGGTGAAGCCGACTATTATCCTGCAGGAGGAGCGCGATGCCGAGGCAATTGCCGCCATGGAAAACAGTTATTAAACTGACGGCCTTCTTGCCCAAAGGTTTTTTGGGGCTTTTCGCGCCTATGCGGAGCAGCCCCCTGTGCCTCTGGAACGGGTGTGCCTTTCTCTTGAGCTCAAGCAACGGTTTCAACTGGAAAAAAGCGCTCCGAAAAAACGGGAGGAATATTCCTTATGTCCTAATAACTAAGTGTCTAAACTCTAATTTGTTTGTAAGGCGTAGCTTATCGTTGTATAATACACTTGATATCATAGGCTCGCCCAAAAAGGAAGTAATTCTGATTGTTCAAGGCATCTGAATTAACAGTGATATGGATTTCCTTGTAGGACGTTCTCTGTTGGCAGTTATTTTATCGGACGCCGGCGACGAGGTCGTGGGCGTGGCTCGTGCGCGTGCGCCCGCTTCATTATTTCAGGCTATCATAGCAAGTTAACGATATATAGAGGAACGTATCGGTCGACAGCTAAGTAATTAAGACTTTGCTCAAGGGAGATGAATGATGAGGAAGGTAATTCTAAGTGCCCTGATTGTGCTGTTCGGCGTGGCGCCGTCTGCGATGGCGACCACTTATTATGTTCACGGTACAGATGGCAACGATGTGTGGAACGGGCTTAGTCCGATATGGGACGGCATCAATGGCCCCAAGAAGACGATTCAGGCTGCCGTAAACGTTGCTCTTGTGGGCGGGGACGACGTCGAAGTGTCGTCTTTGGCCAGCCCTCTTGTTTACGCGGGCCCGATTGATTTTCTTGGCAAGCAGGTGGACGTGTACAGCTCTGTCCTCAGTGACCCGACCAAGACGGTTATTGACGGCCAGGGCACTGGCCCGGTTGTAAAGATGATTAACTGCGGCAGCGGCGCCAAACTGAGGGGCTTTACGGTATACGACGGCTACTCGGCATCGAGTGGCGGCGGCATATACATTCAGGGCGGCTCGCCCACCGTCTCCAACTGTATTGTCAAGCGTTGCATAGCCAGCGAGAACGGCGGCGGTATTTACCTGTTGAATTCCCAAGCCGTGATTATGGACTGCCATATTGACGGGGACAATCTCGCCGGCAGCAACGCCGCTTATGGCGGCGGCATAAGTTGCGACGGCGGCTCGCCGCTCGTGTCCAACTGTATCATAGAAAATTGCAAGGCATTATATAATGGCGCCGGCATAGACCTGTATAAATCGGCGGCCTTGATTACGGACTGCAACATCACCAACAACTACGGTGTGCAGTACGGAGGCGCCGTCAGCTCGTGGGAAGATTCGTCCATGCTTGTGTCCTGCCAAATCAGCAACAACGAAGCTGAGGATGCCGGTGGCGCTGTCTTCTGCTACGATTTATCTCTCGACGACCCGAATCTGGGCATAGAGAACTGCTTGATTCTTGGCAACGGCGTGCATAATGGCGTAGGAGGCGCCGCCTACGTCCTTTACGCTGAACCGCAGATAAGCAATTGTACGATAGTTAATAACTGGGGCCAGACTGTTTTCGGCGGCATTTTCTGCGACAACCCCGAAGGATATGCGCCGCTTATTATCGACTCGATTTTGTGGAACAACAGCGATGATTTGTACGGGTGCGGCGCGATGTATTCCTGCATCGAGGACATGGACTTTGGGCCGGGCAACATCCACGACGACCCCCGATTCGTAGGGCCTTCGGGGGCTTTCTACCTTAGTAACAAGGCGGCCGGCCAGCTCGTCACCAGCAAGTGTGTCGATGCCGGAAGCGCTCTTGCGAGCGATGTTGGTATGGACCTGTACACCACTCAGACCGACCATGTTGCCGATTCTGGCAAGGTTGACATGGGCTATCACCGCAGCACCACCCCGCCTGCTCCTTCTTACAAATTAGAGTTGGTCAAGGCGCCCACCGGGGACCCCAATGGTACGATTACTTATGACCCTAATTTCGACCCTTGCAGCGTTGCTCAATATTCGGAGGTTACCGTCTATGCCAACCCGGGCCCCAACGACCCTAACTTCGAAATTATACGATGGCGCTTGGATAGCAACCCGATTTACGACCCGAATAATCCGGCTGTCCTTTTCACGGGCAGGACGTATGTGGTGGTGATGGATGCCAACCACACCGTCAGCGTCGAATTCAAGAAGAAACAGGATGGCTATCTAAGAGTTACTTTAACCGGGTTTGGGGGTGCACTTAAAAGGCTGGTTAACGATGACAACAGCATCATAATTGAGTCGCCTAGGTCTGGAACTGCTTACACTTTCCGTGCCGGGGATGTCGTAACGATTGAGACGCGTCCCGGCGATGGCTATGTAAATGACTGGAGCACCAGCGGCGCCCAGGATACCTATTCGATTGACCCGAACAATACCGTAGCTATTCAGGCCCTTCAGACGACCAGCGTGACGGTTGCGTTCTACAAGCCCGTGGACCGGTACGTGCCGGGGCAATACTTCACTATCTGGCATGCAATATCTATGGCCAATGGGGGCGATACGGTGATTGTAGCCCCCGGTGTTTATCGCGAGGCGAATCTTGATTTTCGAGGCAGAGCAATCACTGTGCGAAGCATCCTGCCGAATGACCCAAACACTGTCGCCACGACAATAATAGATTGTAACGGCGGGGCGGTGCTGGGCGGTAGCCGTCGCGCTTTTGTTTTTCAGACTGGTGAGCGGTCACGCTCTGTGGTTGATGGCTTCACTATACTGAACGCGGCTGTTCACTATTCTCCGCATCCGTCGCCGCCGGCCGACTCAAACGGTTCTGTCGGGCAGCCCGCTCGGGGCGGAGCGATAGCGTGTTTTGGCGCCAGTCCGACCATATCTAATTGCGTAATCAAAAACTGTTACGCTATCGGACAGGATGGCCAGGACGGCGGCACAGGCAGCGACGGTCTTGATGGCCTGGACGGTTTGCCCGGCACCGACGGGCTCGATGCCCCGGCCAGTCCCAATTCGCCGGATGGCCAGGATGGCGTCCCTGGCGGTAACGGTACATCAGGCCTGCCCGGCATTAATGGCGGAGACGCCGGCGACGGCGGCTGGGCCTATGGCGGTGCAATGTATTTCAGTGCAGGCACCAGCCCAATCATTAAACATTGTAAGATTGTGGACTGCTTCGCTCAGGCTGGAAACGGTGGACTTGGTGGCGCCGGCGGCCGAGGCGGTGACGGCGGCAACGCCGGGGACGGTGGTAATGGTGGTAACGGCATTGCCGGAGACCCATGTGCTGTACCCCCCTTCCCGGATGGCAAAGGCGGTAATGGCGGCGACAGCGGCAGAGGCGGCGACGGCGGTAGGGGCGGCGATGGCGGCGACGGCGGTATCGGCGGAAACGTCTACGGTGGCGCGATATACTTTGGGGTTAATTGCCGGCCGACCATACTCGAATGCGAGATATTGAACTCTTATACCATTCAAGGTATGGGTAATGATGCTGGAAATGCCGCTACCGGTGGTATCGGCGGTAATGGCGGCGCCGGAGGCACCGAGGGCAGTGGAGGCGGCGATGCCCCGGCCGGTACCCCCGGTGACCCATGCAACGGCGGCAACGGCGGCAACGGCGGCAACGGCGGCCGGGCAGGCTGGAATGGCGTCGACTCATGGGGAGGCGCCATATACTACAGTGCCGGTTGCCAGCCGGTTGTTTCAGATACCGTAATCAGCGGCAACACCGCCAGAGCCGACCTTAGGTATCGTAAATTCGACCCCCTCACCAGACGGATAAGATACGAGTATATCGGCGGCGATGGCGGCCCTGGCGGCACAGGCGGTGATGCAGACGGCCCACCAGCCTTAGGCGGCAACGGCGGCAACGGCGGCAATGGAGGCAATGGCATCAACAACACCGCTGCTTTCGGAAGCCACGGAGACGCCAATGATGGCGGCACACCAGGCGGTATGCGCGGTATGCCTGGGTCGGACGGGCTAGTATTCTTTGTCTGGACCACGAGCTATGCCGGCGCCAATTATTACAATGGCAATTGCACCTCGACCCTTACGAGGTGCACGATAAGCTATAACTCGACAGAGCCGAATTCGCCGTGGCAGGTGGGCGGACAGTGGTACTGGTGGCAGAGCATGGATGGCGGCGGCGAGGACTACAATTCCGTCAACGCCGCCTGTACAGCCATACTCAATCAATGCGATATTATCGGCAACCGCGCCAACTTCAGCAATGGTGGAGGTCAGTATTTCGACAACCACTGCACCGTAGAGATTAATGATTGCAATTATCTGGACAATCACGCCGGCGTCGATGGCGGAGCAGTGTACTGCCTGGCCGAAGCCTTGCTCAAGATTAACAACAGCAGTTTCAGGGACAATAGGGCTGCCGACTTGCAGGGTTCCCTCGGCTACGGAGGCGCTGTATTTGGCGGCGGAATCCCCATTTGGGGAGGCTTCCATAATGACGCCAACATAACGGTGGAACGCAGCGAGTTTGTCAGGAACCAGGCTGAATTCGGCGGCGCTCTCCACTGGTACGGCGACGGCTCAAACGTCTCAATCTCCGAGTGCGTCTTCCAGAAAAATCAAGCCGACCACGGCGGCGGTCTGTTCTGGAGCAGCGGTGCGCCGATAATCAGGGGTTGTACAATCTGGGGCAATAAAGCCATAGGGCGCCTGGTTCCCCTCAATTACGGCCCTGAATTCGGCAGCAATTTCTATGGCGGCGGCGGCGGATTGTTCTGCTGGACCTCCGATGCGCTGATTGAGAACTGCTACATAAGTGATAACTCAACCTCCGGTTCCGGCGGCGCCGTGTTCCTCGGAGGAGGCGCCAGTTTGCCCGTACTCAAAAACTGCGTGGTCAAAGCAAACACCGCCATTGTCGACGGCGGCGGTATCGTCTCATACTGGAACGTCCTGCCCGAAATCCGCAACTGTACAATCGTCGATAATACTGCATACGACCTGTTCGACCGCAACCACGGCAGGGGCGGCGGCTTGGCCTGCTCCTACAAGAGTGTTACGCTTCTTATCGACAGCATCCTCTGGGGCAACACCGCCACCAAAGGTAAGCAGATCGCGATTGGTAGCACTGGCGACCCCGCTTATCTTGCCGAACTGACTGTTTCCCATTGCGACATCGAGGGCGACCAGAGTCCTGACGCCGTTTATGTCGAGCCGCTGCGTACGCTTATTTGGATTGATAACATCGACCAGGACCCGCTTTTTGTCGGGCAGTACAACCTCAGCCATAAGGAGGCGGGACAGGACATTAACAGCCCCTGCATCGATGCCGGAAGCGCCGATGTAAATGACCCGGCCGTCAACCTCGTCGGGTATACCACCCGCACCGACGGCGTAAATGATGTCAATATCGTCGACATGGGTGTGCATTACTGGACAGGTGGGGGGATGTACCGGCTGGACGTAAACGTCGTCGGCAAGCACGGCAGAGTTGACCCCAACGGCGGACTCTTCGGCAAGTACACTGTGGTAACGCTCGTGGCCACCGTCGACCCGGGCTACCGGGTCATTTGGAGCGGCACCGACGGCGATTTCTCTTACAAACCTACCAACACTGTGACCATGTATTCGAACCGAAGCGTAACCGTCAGGTTTGAGCACCCTGTCACTATTGAGGTGCCCGGAGACTATCCGGCAATCCAGCAGGCCGTTGACGCCGCCAAGGAAGGTGACATAATCGTCGTCAACAAAGGCAGGTACGCCTACCACTACGGTCCTGGAGCAAGAGCAATTGTTACCATCGACAAGGCAATCACATTGACCGGCAGCAAGCCCGATGACCCCTGTACGGTGGCCGAAACCGTCATCGACGGGGATGGTTATCCCGGCCGCGGCGTCTACATAACCGCTAACTGCGGCCCCGATACTGTAATAAGCGGCCTTGCCATCGCCAATTGCACAATACACCCGGCCCCGAGTTTGTCCGGCGACCATGCCGGTGATGATGGTCGAAATGGCAGCGATGTCTATGGAGGCGGAATATACATAGAACCCGGCGCCGGTCCCACCATTATTAATTGTCTTATTCGTAACGTCCGGATTCAAGGCGGCAACGGCGGCGCAGGAGCCGACGGCGGTGAAGACCCCAACGACCCGAACGAGCTGCCGCTGTGGCTGCCGGGTGACGAAAACGGCGGCAATGGCGGCGCCGGCGGAACCGTGTACGGCGGCGGTATCTACTGCGGGCCTCGCAGCAGCCCCACCATAATCGGCTGCACAATCTCCGACTGCAATATCACCGGCGCCGATGGCGGCAGCGGCGCAAACGGTTTTTCTCCCAGCGGGGAAGAAACCCTCCCTGGAGCGTACGGTGGCCAGGGCGGTCAGGGCGGCCGCGGCGGGGCCGCCATCGGCGCCGGAATCTATGTGGCCTACATGAGTACACCCACCATCAAAAACTGCAAAATTATTGGCTGTTCAGCCACCGCCGGCGTGGCCGGAAATGGCGGCAATGGCGGCACTGCGGTAGACGAAATTACGGCGGATGGTAGTACTTATTATCCTGGCGGCGATGGCGGCAAAGGCGGCGAAAACGGCCGGGCTTACGGCGGCGGCATTTACTTCGACGCCCGGTGCATAGCTGAAGTTTCCAATTGTCAGATTACCGCCTGTTCGGTCACGGGCGGTTCTGCCGGAACGGGCGGCGACTACGGTGAGGCCCACGCAGGTTGGTGGGGACATGCCAGCGTCGGTGGCGGATGGGAAGGCGAATACTGGAAAGACAGTGCCTACGGCGGCGGCGTCTACTGCGGCCCAGGCACGCTCGTTGATTTCAATGACTGCAGATTTACCGACAACGCCATAACCGGCGCTATGAGCGGACTCGGCGGTATAGACCCGGTATTCATGCACCCGCCTTATATCGAGTATGCAATTCCTGCCTACGGAGCGGGTGTATACTGCGATGCCAACACGGTAGTGGCCTTCGCAGGCTGCAATTTGAGTGGCAACCACGGGACCGAGGTCTATGGGCGGGATCCGAACGACCCCAACCAGATTGACCCCAACGTGCCGGCCTATCGCCTGGTTCCTTACATCAGTTATGGCGGCGGTATCTGTTCGCAGAGCAGTGTCTCGGCAATCATTGCCGATTGCAACTTCAGCAACAACTACGCGACTCTCGGCGGTGGTTTATATTGGGACGACGTGGACTGCATGGTGAGCGACTCGAACTTTATTGACAACACCGCGCTGAAAGGCGGCGGCATATACTGTGTTGACAGTCCGGCTGCACTTATTGCCGAATGCGAATTCACAGGCAATGAGGCCGAAGAGGATATCTACGGCGCCGGCGGCTACGGCGGCGGAATATATTCCTCCTCCACCCCCGCCACTATAGTTGATTCTCAGGCCACGCGTAACCTTGCCGCTGTCTCCGGTGCCGGCATGTATTTGGCCGGAGGCGCCTCTGGTCCGACATTACTTGACAACTGTCTGATAGCCAGGAATTCGGCGGGCACGGACGGCGGAGGCCTCTCGTGTAATATCTACCTCGAGGCGCTGATTTCAAACTGTACGATAGCCGACAACGAGGTCGCCCGAGAAAACGGCTACGGCGGCGGCCTGTACGTCTCGTATTACAGCTATGTCGAAGTTATTGACTCTATCATCTGGGCCAATGTCAGCACTGTTGACGGCTACCAGGTTGCCGTGGGCGACCGCGATGCGAACTTAGCAGTCCAGTCAACGCTTGTGGTTACTTACAGCGATATAGGACCGGTTTATGACCCCAATGCGCTCAAGGGACCGGGCGGCCCCACGGGCGAGCTGGCTCCTGCTCTGACTGTTATACCTATGGGTAACGCAGACGCTTTGGTACAGGAAATTCTCGGCGAAGGCATAGTCGTCAACAACTTGTCCTTTACAGGCGACGCCAATTCCGCCGGAATCTTCACCGGTGGGCTTGCCGCCGGTCTTGGCATCGAGTCCGGCATCATTCTGACCTGTGGCGACGCTAATTATGCTCCCGGCGCCGACCCCAACTGGCCGGGCTGGCCGGGCGTCAACACCAGTGACGGCGCCTCATCGAGCTTTGGTGTGCCCGGAGATGGGGACCCGGACCTCGAGGCCCTTATTGGCGAGCCGACCAACGATGCCACCGTCCTTGAATTCGATTTCGTCAGCCGGGGAGGCGACTTCTACTTCAAATATGTATTCGCATCCGATGAGTACAATGAATATGTATATGCGTTCAACGATGTGTTCGCCTTCTTCCTCGACGGGGAAAATATTGCCCTGATTCCTGGAACCAGTACCCCCGTTTCGGTGGACAACGTTAACAACGGCAACCCGCTTATGCCCGACAGGCCGCCTTCCAATCCCGAATATTACAACAACAACGACCAGAGTGACCTTGCGCCGGGCGACCCCTGTTACGCAATGGAATACGACGGCTTCACCGATGTTTTCACGGCCAAGAAGTTGAATTTGTCTCCGGGCGTGCACCATATCAAAATGGCTATCGCCGACGCTCTTGACGAGGCCCTTGACTCGGCGGTGTTTATCGAGGCCAGGTCCTTGACCGGTTACAGGACATTCGGCCCTCCGATTTACGTGGAAGCTGACTCCAGACTCTTATGGAATCCCGACGACCGCGATAGTAACGCCTGGGACCCCAACACCCAGACCTGGGCGCCCGACAGCAATAACATCAGCCAGGACCCGAACTTCATTTTTGGCTATTATCTAAGTCATATTGACACGCAACAGGACATAAACAGCGTATGCATCGATGCCGGAAGCGGCGATGCGAATGATCCGACCATCGGCATGGACAAATACACTACCCGCATAGATGGCGTCAGCGACACCAACATCGTCGACATGGGTTACCACTACAACAAGGGAATCACCAGATACCGGTTGACTGTCACCGTAATGCAGGACCCCAACGACCCCGGCATACACGGCACGGCCGAGCCCAACGCGGGCTTGTACTATGAAGGTACGGTATTGAGGCTGACAGCATACCCCCACGCGGGCTATTTCGTCAGAGAATGGTATGATGCCAACGGTGTCGTGGTCTCTCTCAGCAAGACCCTTGAGGTCGTGATGGACTCTGACAAAACCTTCGCAGTTAAATTCGGACGACCAAGTCACACCGTGCAAGTATCAGGCGGAGGTGCCGCCTTGCGCAATGCCGTGGGGGCCGCAAGAAACGGAGATGAGATTGTGGTCTATCCCGGCACCTACGACGGCAATATCGATTTCGAGGGCAGAGACATCAGGCTTTTCGGCACCCACCCGGCTGACCCTAATATTGTTGCTCGGACAATTATTGACGGCAGGCTCAGCGGCCGCGCATTTACCTTCGGCGGTGGAGAAGGTCCTGATGCCGTCATAAACGGCTTTACCATCATCAATTGCAGGCTTTCAAATATGCCCGGCGGCGCAATATACGTACCCTCCGGCAGCAGCCCCACTATTGCCAACCTGATAATCCGTGATTGTCAGGTCACTAATGCCAATGGCGGCGCCATATATATTGATTCCAACAGCCATCCGAGCTTCGCCAATGTGACGGTCGATTTGTGTACCGCTGATGGCGGCAGCGGTGGGGCGATATATGTTGCTGCAAACAGCAGCCCCGCATTTACCCATTGCACAATCACGAACAACGCTGCCGTGCGCGGCTTCGGCGGGGCCGTTTACTGCGGGGCCTACACTGCTGTTGCCTTTATTGACTGTGCCTTTACCGGCAACTCCGCGACACGTGACGGCGGTGGTGTCTACTACGGCTTCAACAGCACAGTAACGTTCAGCATGTGCCGGTTCAACGACAACTCCTCTGATTCCGGCGGCGCCGTTTATTGCAGCGCCAAATGCAAATCCCAACTCAACAACTGTGAGTTTGCCGACAATACCGCGACTGCCGACGGCGGCGGTATCTTTTACGCTTCCGACAACAATTCAATAGCGCTCGCCGACTGCAACTTCACTGACAACTCGGCGCAATATGGCGGTGGATTGTATTTCGACCCCAACTGTTCAGGCACAATTGCCCAGAGCATATTGGTCGGCAACAGTGCCGACGAAGATGGTGGTGGAATATGCATAGCGGGTTTCAGTGTATCAGTTGTTGACCCTAATATTCTTCACACCACAGCTATATCCGTTCTTGACTGCAGTATTTCTTACAATACAGCAGCTCGCGGCGGCGGGTTGTATGCCGCTGATTCTCCATGGTCAAGTGTTATCGGCTGTACAATTAACCGCAACGAAGCCGCAGGAGTGGTTACACGTTACTTCCTGCCCGACCCGAATGGCCCGAACGCGCCGCCGATTGAAATCTTGCAGACCGACCCGAATTTCAACCGGAGCGACCCGAACCTTATCATACGAACGGATAATACCGGAATCGCAGAGGGCGGCGGCATCTTCTCATGGGCGGGTCCGACGCTGATTTTTGATTGCCAAATCACTTACAATAGGGCCAGGACCTCCGGCGGCGGTCTATATCTGGCGGACGACTATGATGCGCTGTATATTGCAGGCCCGGAACTTAAGAACTGCCTGATAACCGATAACAGGGCCGGACGAGACGGCGCCGGCGTTTCCTGTAACTGGGGTGTACAAGCAATTATCTCCAACTGTACGATAGCCGACAACGAACTTACCCAAATACCTGCTTACGGCGGAGGTTTATACTGCTCCTATGAAAGCAACGTCGAAGTCGTCGACTCCATCATCTGGGGCAATTACGCTTACAACGGCTCACAGGTGGCGGTTGCCAGCGGCGACCCGTTCCTTTCCCTGCTCTCAACGGTTATGATTACCTACAGTGACATCGAGGTCTTTCAGGATCCCAACGCTGAGGCGGCCGCGCTAATGGAGCCGGTCGACCCGAATTTGCTCGGCCCCAATACGCCGGACTACTTCATCTACGGCACTTATCAGGTGGGGGATGCAAACATGTACGGCGCGCTGGGTGTTCACTGCTTTGTCGGGACCGACGGAGTTGACAGAATAATTTTCTTCAGTGGCGAGCCTGATCCCAATTATGATCCTAACGACCCCACTACCTGGACTTACCAGTCAACGGCATTTATCTACACGGTAACTATTCCTGAGGGTGCAAATCCGCATGCGCATCCCAATAATCCTTATGCGCCCGGACCTAACACCCCAAGAACGCTTACCCTTGAAAGGACTTTTGACCTCGGCGACAACTTCATAAACAGTCATTCACAGGACTTCTATGTCGACGTTGTGCGGAACCAAATCTATATAGGTGCCTCCCCCAGCGGTATTCTGCGGTATACCTTTGATCCTGCTGCGGACAACCCTGTAGAAGGCGGCCCCGCGGGTAATTATGTCTACGACTCTGTCATCGCCCCGCCGTGTCCGCCGACGCAAACAACATGGCGCACCGAGACTTTGGCGTATGATCCGGACAACGACATATGGTACGCGGGCGGCAGGGCCTCGGACGAGACTCTCGCGAGCGATAACTGGGAGGTCTTCAGGTATGACGGGGCGCAGGGTCCTGACGGCACATGGGAGCTGGCCTTCACCTATCATCCGCTTCCGCCCGTGCCCGGGACATATAACCACCACCACGATGGAATGGCCTTTGTCAACGGCTACCTGTTTCTTGCCAACATGTACGGCGACTCGATGATGCAATTCACCCCGGACGGAACTCTCGTGAACACTTACAGGCATCAGCCTCTCGATAACGAGCTTGAGAGTATGGGCTGGGGCGCGTTGGACCACTTCTGGGTGGGCTCATTCAGCCCCGTCATTACCGAGTTCGGCGGCGGAAGGTTACAGATTGGTGTTGCTGGTTCGCCGCCCAGACCGCCTGTCTATGTTGAGCAGGGCTGCACGCTCACAGGGTGGCAACCCGACGACCCCAACGACTTCTTGACCTGGGACATCAATAGCTGGGACCCGGATGCGAATAACATAGACGAGGACCCGAACTTCATAGCCGGTTACTACCTGAGTCAGCCTGTCACCCACCTGAATGGGTACAGCCCCTGCGTCGATCGCGGCAGCGGTGACGCAAACGACCCGAACATCAGTATGCACACTTATACCACGCGCATTGACGGTGTTAACGACACCAACATCGTCGATATGGGTTACCATTACAGCCAGGGCCTCCCGGACCACCATCTGACTGTCAGTGTGGTCGATGCCAACGGCGTGCCCATCGATGACCCGAACATCGCCTCCGTCCATCCGAACGACGTCAACGTATACGAAGGCTATAACAACGTCGTAACTCTTGTGGCGCATCTGGACCCGAACTATCGCATCAAGGCATGGACCGGCACCGATAACGACGCATCCACCTCGCCGCAGAATGTCGTAACACTGACCGCCGACACAGACGTCACGCTCGTGGTCGAGCTGAGGCCTTTTTATTCGCTGACTGTCACGGTCGTCGACGGCAACGGCTTATTCTCGGTGGACCCCGATGCCACGCTAATTAGCGATTTTGCGCATTCTTATCTTGAGGGCGCGACCGTAACGCTGAGGTCTGCGCCTGATGTCAATTACTACCTGGCGGGCTGGTACGATGCCGACACCGGTGTGCGGGTCTCAACTGACAAGGTCTTTATGTTGGATATGGATTCTGATAGGAGCCTTGTGGTTAAGTTTAAGCCGCCGGGGGTAATCCGTGTTTCGGGCGGAGGCAATGCTCTCCTCAATGTCGTCAAAACCGCGACCAATGGCGACACGCTGGTTGTTCTTGATGGTACTTACAATGGTGGCATTGACTTCGAGGGCAAAGAGATTAGACTATTCAGCGTCGATCCTAATGATTCCGATATTGTTGCCCTAACGATTATTGACTGCCGATCCAGCGGTCGGGCTTTTACCTTTAACAGCGGAGAAAATGCCAATAGCGTGTTGGACGGCTTTAAGATAATCAATGGCAACGTCAGCGGTGAACCCGGAGGCGCAATATACATTGGTGCCGGCTGCAGTCCCACCATTGCCAATCTGATAATAAGTGACTGCAGCTCCAACGCGCGCGGAGGCGCGATATACATCGGCACCGGCAGCAGTCCCACCCTTAAGAACGTTACCATAAGCAACTGCAGCGCTGGTAGCAGCGGCGGCGGAATATATGTCAGCACCAACAGCAGTCCTGTACTTGAATATTGCACGATCCGCAATTGTTCTGTCTCCGGAGGCTCAGGCGGCGGAATCTATTATTCTGATGACACTACGTCGGCACTCACCCAATGTGAATTTACCGATAACAACGCCGCTTCCGGAGGCGGCCTCTACTACGACCTCAATTGTGTATCGATACTCACTGACTGTACGTTCATCGGCAACTCATCGGATCACGGCGGTGGAATCTATTACGGGGCCAGGTGCACATCGGAGCTGCATGCCTGTACGTTCACCGCCAACACAGGGTTGGAAGATGGCGGTGCTGTCCGATGGGACCTCGGCAACTCAATAACGGTTGACAACTGTACCTTCGCGGATAACTCAGGAGGCTACGGCGGCGCATTGTATTTTGACCCCAACTGTTCAGGAACAATTGCCGAGAGCACGTTGGTCGGCAACAGTGTGGGCGAAGATGGTGGTGGAATACGCATGGCCAATTGCAGTATCTCCGTTGTTGACTGTAATATTTCTAATAATACGGCCACTTGCGGTGCCGGCGTGTATGCCATCGATTCTCCCGAATCGGGAATTGTTCGCTGTACAATTAATAACAACGTAGCACTGCGGGTAATAATAACCTATACCTACGCCCTGCCCAATCCGGATTATGATCCCAACGACCCGAATTCCGGGCCGCCGACGTTTCCGGTATCGCCGAGCGACCCGAATTTTAACCCGAACGACCCGAATCTTATAATTACACCCCACAGGGACGAGTCCGGAATCGCTCGCGGCGCCGGTATATATTCCTGGGCGGGCCCGTCATTAATCAAAGATTGTCAAATCAGTTATAATGCTGCCAAAACCTCGGGCGGCGGCATATATTCTATCGGCGGATATTACAGCTTGACCACGATTGAAAATTGCCTCCTGACCCACAATTCGGCAGGCAGAGACGGGGCTGGTATATCATCCAGCTGGTCGGACCAATTATTAATCGCCAACTGCACCATAGCGGATAACAAGCTTACAGGGCTGACCTCCTACGGCGGCGGTTTGTACTGTTACTATGACACCGATGTCGAGGTTGTAGACTCCATAATCTGGGGCAACTCCGGTGTTAAGGGCTCCCAGATTGCCGTAGGCAGCGGCGACCCGGCCTATTCGTTGCCTTCAACGGTTGCTGTTACATACAGTGACATCGACAACAGGGCTATCAAGGCTCTCGAACCGATTAATCCGGATGCGCTGCCCCTCCTCCGCCCGGGATTCGACAGCAATACGCTGCCGGCGAACGACGACGAGTCTACCGGTTTGGTCGACATCGGCTTCGAAATCAACTATTTTGGCAACCTCTATTCTCAGCTTTTCGTCAACAACAACGGCAACGTGACGTTCGATGGGCCCATGTGGGAATACACGCCGTGGGGCCTGACTACCAACATCGGCACGCCCATTATCGCGACGTTCTTTGCTGACGTTGACACCAGGCCCCCATGGGATATGGGTTATATTCCGAACGAGGTAACCTATGGCACCGGCACCGTTAACGGGCGCAAGGCCTTCGGTGTCAACTATATTGACGTCGGCTATTACTCTGAGAACTATGATAAGCTCAACACCTTCCAGTTGATTATTATCGACCGCTCCGACCGTGCCCCCGGTGATTTCGACATCGAATTCAACTACGAGAGGATTGAGTGGGAAACCGGCGATGTCAGCTACCTGGTTGGTCCGGACGGGGAAATAATTGCCGAGCCAAGCAATGGTTTTGGCGCAGCTTCCGCCCGTGCCGGTTTCTCCAACGGCACAGGCAATCCGGGGACTTTCTACGAGATTATCGGCTCCGGCGTCAACGGCGCGTTCCTCGACACTAATATCGAGACCGGCCTGGTCTACGGCAGCCGCTTGAGTACGGTTCGCGGACGCTACGTTTTTGCCGTTGCTATGGGTACCATCGAGTTATTGGCCAGGACCGTCCCCATCCATGTCGAACCCCGCTGCATCCTCGAAAGTTGGGATCCTTGCCAGCCCGATTGTCCCTGGACCCCCGACAGCAATAATATATGTGACGACCCCTGCTTCGCCCACGGTTACTATCTCAGTCAAATCGGGCCCGGCCAGGACGTAAACAGTCCCTGCGTAGACGCCGGAAGCAACCTGGCGAGCGTGATTGGCCTGGGTGAATATACCACCCGCACCGACGGCTTCGGCGACGGAAATAGAGTTGACATGGGTTACCACTACTTTGAGGGGGTTGCTCAGTACCAGTTGACGGTTACGGTAGTCGGTACCCACGGTACCTTCAGCATCGACCCCAACCGAGAGTTCTACAACGAGGGTGATGTAGTAACGCTCACAGCGATGCCGGACCCGAATTTCCGCGTCAAGAAGTGGACCGGCACCGACAACGATTCGTCTGACATGTGGACCAATACAGTCACACTTACCGCCGACGCGGTCATTACCATAGAGTTTGAGCCGACCCGTCTGCTCAAAGTCCCGTTGGAGTACGGCACCATTGAAGATGCGGTCGCCGCATGCGGGTACGGCGATTTGATTGAGGTCGAGAAAGGTACTTACTACGTAACCTCCTCCGAAGGTATTGACTTCCACGGCAAGAGGGTCACTTTAAGATCCAGCAATCCGCTCGACCCCAATAGAGTGAGGGACACAATTATTGACTGCCAGGCCGACAGATACACGCCGCGCCGTGCTTTCCACTTCCACAGCGGCGAAGACGAAAATACCGTAATAGCGGGATTTACTATCCGAAACGGCTACCAGCGAGGCGCTGCGGGCGCTGCCGGGCGCTACGGAATGCTTACGCCTGTGCCGTACGAGCCTGCGCCTCTCGATCCTTTTGACCCCTGTGGGCCGCCGCGTGGCGAGCGCGGGCACGACTCGCCTGTCAGCAACGGCTTTGGCGGCGCGATTCTCTGTGAAGGCGCTTCGCCCACTATAAAGTACTGCGTTATAACCGACTGTATCGCCACGGGCGGCCAGGGCGGCGATGGTGCGCCCGGTCAATCACCGGAATTCTTCCCATGGTACTACCTGCCCCCCGACCCCAATCAAGGTATACAGGAAGTTAGCGATGACGGCCAGTGGGGCGGTCACGCCGGCACCGGCCGCGGAAATGGCTACGGCGGCGCCATCGCCTGCTTGAATGGAAGCAGGCCGCTTATTGCTGACTGTGTCATGAAGAATAATATCGCCAGAGGCGGCCGCGGCGGCATTGGCGGCGATGGCGGCGACGCTGCTCCGTGGCCCAGTCATGACCAGGGAATGGAAAGTGGAAGCGGCAGCGGCGGGGACGGCTTCGGCGACGGCTTCGGCGGCGGCATCTATTGCGAAAGCGCAAGCTGCGCAAAACTCACTAATTGTACTTTCATCAACAACGTCGCCGAGCAGGGCCTCGGCGCGCCGCACGGCAAAAGAGGAGCGGGCAACGCATACACCGAAGACGACCCGGAATACTACCGGCTGGATGGCGTCGATGGCTTGAGTCTCCCCTCCTTCGACCCGGCAGGTATGATCGCCGGCGGCGCAGCTTATTACGGCAACCGCTCGGATCCGAACTTTTACAATTGTCAGTTCACAGGCAACAGGTCGGGAATAAAGGCCCAGCCGCCCGACCCCACCCTTGTCGGTTTGGTGCCGGTGCAGTACGATGTGTTTAACAGAGGAGGCGCCTTGTATTCCGGCCGCTTTAATAACGTTACACTCCTTGAATGCGATTTTAAGGACAATCTCGGCAGCGCCGTTTACTGCGAGCCAAACTCCATTCTTGATTTTGACAACTGTTCGTTCAACAACAACTTCATTAGTTACAGCGGAGGCGCCGTCCGCGCCGCTAACGGCGGCTACTTGGATGTCAACGACTGTACCTTCATGGGCAACTCCGCCGCTGATGACGGCGGCGCTTTGAATTGCGATACCGATGCCAACCTCGCCAACTGCATGTTCGGCGGCAATAAAGCCGGCGGTAAAGGCGGTGCAATAAACGCAGACCAGTTTGCCCGCGGTATCACATTGACGTTCGATGTTAACTCCTGCATTTTTGCCGGCAACCAGGCCGGTTTGTGGGGCGGTGCAGTGCATTTCAAGGACTTCGACGCTGCGTTTGCCGATTCCTACTTTATGTACAATGCCGCCCGAAGTGCCGGCGGCCTGCTGCTCGTATATGGAACCGTCGATATGAACGGCGTCTATATACATGCCAATAAAGCCGTCGGCGGCGACGCTCCCGAAATCGGAGGCGGTTTGGTCTGCTCCGATGCCGGCGCAACCATCCAAAATTCCACCATCACCGACAATGTGGCCGACAACCCCAGCTGCTCCGGCGGCGGAATCGTCTTCTACGGCGGCGAACCTTTAATGACCCATGTGGTTAAAAACTGCCTTATAGCCGGCAACTCGGCCAGTCAGCTTGGCGGCGGCGTATTGTGCAAGCTCAATACGCTGCCCGAAATCCAGAACTGCACTTTCAGCGGTAATTCCGCCGGCAGCTTCGGAGGCGCCATATTCTGTACTTACAACTCCTCCGTTTACGTCAGCGATTCGATATTCGACGACTGCAACAGCTATGCTATATGTCAGGAGGATTACAACAGCGCAGTCCTGACCTACTGTTTGTTCCATAATAATCCCGACGGCGATTATGCCGTCCGCGACGTGGAAACCGGGCAAATTGAGGCCTTTGCCGGTGCCGACCTTGACCCCAACAACCTTGAGGCCGACCCGATTTTTGTCGAAGGTCCCTTCAGTCATTACTATCTCGACCAGAATTCAAGTCCAGCCGTCGATACCGGCAGCGACGACGCCAATAATCTCGGCATGCATCTTTATACAACCGACCCCAACGGCGCCCTCGATACCAACGAGGTTGACAGGGGTTACCACTACAGGGACCACTTAAGCACGCCGGAATATGCCCTGACGCTCACTGTGGTGGCAAACCGCGGCGGGGCCGTTGTACCCACCGAGCCGGACCCAATCGACTATAACTCGGTAACAGATACTTATACCTACTATGCCGGCACCCCCGTAACACTTGTTGCCGAGCCTGAAACGAACTATCGCGTCAAAGAGTGGTCAGGAACCATTAACGATGCCTCAAAGGCCCTTACCAATGTGGTTGTCATGCTTGGCGACAGGCATGTCACCCTCGAGTTCGGCCAGCCGAGGTTCCTCGTTGTCGGCAGCGACCCCAATTACACGACCATCCAGCACGCCGTTGACGACGCCAACGATGGGGATATCGTTATCATCCCGACAGGCACCTACACACCGGCGTATCTGCATGGCAGCAGCATCCCGCCGATTACCATCTTCGACAAGGATATTACCCTTGCCAGCGAAACTCCCGATGACCCCAACTGTGTTGGTGCGACAATCCTCAACGGCTACGTCATACACGTCGGTTACTTCTATGGCGTCACCAGCCTCGTGCCGGAGGCGACAAGGACCATAATCGACGGTATTACTTTCACAGGCGGCACCATTGTCGGCGACGGCGGCTTTATTTACGTACGGAACCGCTCGCCTATTGTCAGAAACTGCGTCTTTACCCGCTGTACATGGTATGGCGGCGACCCAATATACGTCGACGGCTACGATGGCCCCAACGGCGGCAGTGTCTTCGGCGGCGCAATAAGTATCTATGGCGGCTCACCCGACATCCAAAACTGCAGGTTTATAAATTGCTCCATCACAGGCGGTAACGGACTCCGCGGTGCCGACCGCGAGCCTTTCGGGTTCGATGGCGGCTGGCCGGGAAAAGCCTACGGCGGCGCAATTTACGTTGACCCCAACAGCAACCCGACCGTAATAGATTGTTTCTTCAAGGATTGCACCGCCCAGGGCGGAAGGGGCGGCGACGGCGGCGACGGCGGCTCGCCAGGCCACGGAGGAAGGGGCGGCGGCTGGGAATGGGCGCCTTCCATAGAGACAGGCCCGGGCACAGGCCCACACTGGTATTGGTGGGACGGATGGGATTGGGGTCCCTACGACGAAGACGGTAACCCGAGAAGCTATTTGTCCGGCGACCCCGGTTACTATGATGACTACTGGAAGTATAGCGGCTACGGCGGCGCCATTTACTGCGAAAGTAAAGGCGTTTCAAGGTTTATTAATTGTCAGTTTGAGGAATGCCGCTCCTACGGCGGTATTTGCGGCATCGGCGGTTCGCCCTGGCGCACTCCAAACCGCAACTTGAACATCGAAAACTTCGGCGGCGCAGTCTATGTTACCGCCGGCAGTCCGGAATTCATGAACTGCTCTTTCGATGACTGCACGGCTGACCCCTCTTTCGACCCGTGCACCGTTATCGACGGCAATCTGCCCGACGACTACTACGTCAGCTACGGCGGCGCAGTCGCATGCGAAGATGCAGTCAATCCAAAATTCATAAACTGCACCATATCCGGCAGCGAAGCCTGCATCGGCGGCGGAATCTGGTGGTCCGACACTACAGCCACCATCACCGACTCCAACATCCTCGACAACACCGCCTACAGCGGCGGAGGTATGTATTCGACTAATTCAGACGGGCAGGTTACCGGCTCCACTATCAGCGGAAACCGTGCTTTTGGCATCCCGACGGTCGATACCAACGACCCCAACATCATCTTCAGCCCCAGCACGATATTGGGCCGGGGCGGCGGCTACTATTGCTTCTCGTCCCTGGTCGATGTTACCGACTCCGTCTTTACACGAAACCGCGCAAGCGCATCCGGAGGCGGTATCTACTTCGGCGGCAGCGACCTGGACCTCTACTATGTGCCCCTGCTCCACAACTGCCTTGTCACAAGAAACAGCGCCGGCAGAGACGGCGCAGGTGTGTCCTGCAATTGGTTCACGGAACCGACCATTTCCAATTGCACCATTGCCGACAACAGAGTCACCGGACTCTACGGCTACGGCGGCGGCCTGTACTGCTCCTATAACAGCCTCGTCGAAGTCAAAGACAGCATCATTTGGGACAATATCAGTCCCTACCGTGGGTCCCAGATTGCCGTGGCAACCAACTTCAAATATGAGCCCAGACCCTCGACCGTCAGCGTTGTCCATAGTGACGTCGGCGGCGTACCCGAACCCCCGACGGCGCTCGACCTTGTCTTCTGCATAGACACTACCGGCAGTATGTGGGGCGTTCTTGAGGCCGTTAAAGATTCCGCCGCCGAAATCGTCAATCTGGTGGCCGAAACAATTCCGGATTACAGGATTGCCGTGGTGGACTATCGAGACTTTAACGAATTCCCTTACGGCGACCCCAATGTGGATTATCCCTATAACGACGATTTGGTATTCACTACCGACCTGCAAACAATATTGGACGCCATCGACGGCATAACAATGGGCAGCGGCTGGGATTGGCCCGAATCGGTCTTCACGGCCCTGATGCACTGTATCGACCACGAGTCGCTCGAAGGAGTCCTGGACCCCAACCGCGATCCGAACTTCCATTTCTATGGTGCAGACCCCAACTCCCAGGGCCCCGGCGAGTGGCGAACCGGCGACGACGTTGCCAGGGTCATCCTCCTTATTGGAGATGCCTACCCGCATGACCCCGAACCGTTTACCGGATATACCACCAGCGATGTTGTCATGGCCGCACAGGAAGGGTCCGCGCCGAAACGCATTGTCTCGATTGTAACCGGATGGGGCGTCGATGAGCCGATAGTCGAATCGTACTTCCGCAGCCTCGCTGAAGGCACCGAAGGCTCAATGCTCGAGGCGCCCGATGCCGGCGACGTCGTTGACGCGATTATGAATGCCATCACGATGATCACCAGAGCAGCGCCTCCTATCTTTGTCTATCAAGGCGCCACGCTCGAAGGATGGCATCCCGACACAAATAGCTGGGACCCGAACACCTATAATATCGGGTTGGACCCGAACTTTATCTTAGGTTATTATCTGAGCCACCTTGACGCCGGACAGGATGTAAACAGCCCCTGCATCGACGTCGGAAGCGACTTGGCCGCCAACGTCGGTCTGGACAAGCATACCACGCGTATCGACGGCGTAAACGATATCAATGTCGTTGACCTGGGTTACCACTATCGCAAGGGCCTCACCAAGTACGATTTGACGGTCAGTGTGGTGGATGCCAACGGTACGGTTGTTGACCCGACCGTCGGCCACGGCAGCGTAGACCCGAATGGAGGCACGTTCTTTGCCGGTACTCTTGTACACCTCACCGCAGACCCTTGTGAAGGCTACAGGGTAAGGCAGTGGACCGGCACCGACCACGATTCATCCACAAGCTCCGACAATACGGTCACCATGACCGCAGACAAAAATGTCACCGTTGAGTTCGAGCTGACTCCCACATACAGCCTGTTCGCGTCTGTCGTTGACGGCAATGGCACCGTCGAGCCGACCTTCGGTGTTTATTATGACGGCACCACAGTGCCCCTGACGGCGCATCCGGACCCGAACTATGAAGTCAAGCTCTGGACCGGCACGGACGATGATTCATCCAGAGACCCGAACAACGCCGTAACTATCAACGGGGCCGATGCTTACGTTCGGGTCAGATTCGGGCGTATCGGCGAGGGTGACATCTACATCGAAAGAGACCCGAATACCTTCTATCCGACCATTCAGGCCGCCATTGATGCCGCTGTCATCGAAGGCGACGTCGTGATTGTTCTCGACGGCACCTTTGTTGGCCCCGGCAACCGCGACCTCCACTTCAATGGCATACCCATAACTGTGCGAAGCATGAACGGGCCGGAAAAGTGCGTCATTGACTGCGACGGAGCCGGCCGAGGCTTCATATTCCAGGGCTTCACAGACCCCAACAACCCCGACCCGAATACCAATTTCGTGCCCGAAGACCCCAACTATATCGTCCGCGGCTTTACTATCACCAACGGCTACGCCGATTTCGGAGGCGGTCTGTACTACGACAGCAACACCGCGCCTTTTGTTACCGAGTGCATAATTACCGCCAACATCGCCACCGACGGCGGCGGCGGCGTCTACTTCACGAATACAGGCACTCCGCCCGAAGAAGAGGACGCCGAGCCTAACTTTGCAACCACTCCCCTGATGACCAAGTGCAGGATTATCGGCAACGCATCTTACTGGAACGGCGGCGGAATCTATTGTACGAATGCTTCCCCCGTAATCCTCAGTTGTCAAATCGCAGGCAATACCGCCGGCGTCGGTCCGCTCGGCAGGACGGATTCCTTCGGCGGCGGCGTCTATTGCGCCGCCCAGTCCGAGGGCCGGTTCCTCAATTGCCTGATTACCGACAACGAGTCTGTCGGTATCGGCGGCGCGGTTTACCTCTACGAGTCCCCCGTGACCATTAGGTTCTGCACAATCGCCTACAACAACGGCGCACAGATAGAGTTAAGAGATGAAATATGGCCCTATCCCAAGGGCGGAATTGCCTGTCGTGACTCCGAGCCTGTAATCAATCACTGTATCATAGGCCGAAACAGCTCCTGGGCCCGATTCTGGGGCGTCTGGGGCGATGACTGGTCCCGCGGCGACGACCTGTATGAATGCTCGGCAACATACTCCTGCATCGAGGATGGCGACGAGGGCGATGGCAATATCAGCCTCGACCCCCTGTGGGTTACCGGCGGCCTCGGCGAGTTCTACCTCAGCCAGATGCCCTGGCAGACGGACGACAGCCCCTGCATCGATGCCGGTGAAATTTATGCACTGGCGGACCTCCAGGCCGTTTATGACGACCTCATCTACACAACTACATCCATTATGAACGAGGGCGACTACGGCGCCGCCAATCTGGGCTACCACTACCCGCTTTACGAGGGTCCCCCCATCAGGTACGACCTGATGGTAAGTGTTATCGGCAATGGCGCCATTCGGTATCTTGATGCTAACGGCGTCCGCGTTGACGTCAACGAGGCTACCTCACCGGTAATCACCAGGTTTATGCCAGGCAGTGGGGTCACCCTTACCGCCGTGCCCGACCCCGGCTATCGCGTCCTGCGGTGGACCGGAACCGATAGTGACACATCCGTCGGCGTATTTAACTCCGTGAGCCTCTATCGCAACCGATTTGTCACCGTCCAGTTTGAACAGGCCATCTCCCGCGTGCTCAAGGTCATCGCCCAGAGCAGCGACGGGCAGGGTACCTACGTGGGTATTCAACCTGCCCTCGAAGCCGCCAGAGACGGTGACACTATTCAGATCGACACCGGCATCTGGCCCGGTACGGGCTTCACCGTCTTAGGCAAGAACTTGACCATAACCAGCACAAACCCCGACGACCCTTGCACCGTCGCCGCTACAGTCATCGATTGCGCAGGCGAAATCGGCGGCGGTCTCCACATCATCGGCGCGCCCGGAGGCACTTGCAAGGTTTACGGCATCACCATAATTAACTCACGCACCAAGGTCGCCACCCCCTTGGACCCGCAGGACCCCGGCATGAGAGGTTACAACGGCGGCGACAACCTTGCCCAGTTAGGGTGGGTCGAAACCTACGGGGGCAGTTTCACTGGCGTACAAAGTATCTTCAGCGCCTCGGCCCTCACGGTTATCGGAAATCACATAATCGCCAACTGCGTTATCAGGGACTGCTCGGTCGCCGGCGGTAACGCCTCAAACGGTACGGCCGGAGGCGAGGACCGACAGCCCGGCGGCGACGGCGGCAACGCCGGCGACGCCGGAGGCGCCGGTATCTATATCGGTGACATATTCGGCACAGACTATGTCCCCGACGCCAATGGAGACTGGCTGCCGATTACGTTCAACTGGGGAGGCAGCCCGATTTTTGTCAACTGCACGGTTGAAAACTGCGAGGCTATCGCCGGCGACGGCGGCAACGGCGGCGGCGGCGCAAGATATGCTCGTGGCGGAGACGGCGGTACCTCGGGCCGCGCCATGGGTGCCGGCGTATACTGTGACGTCAAAACCAAGCCGACATTTATCGACTGCAATTTCCTAAACTGCCAGGCTGTCGGCGGCCGCGGTGGTAATGGCGGCAACGCCGGTGAACTCGGCGCCCCGGGCGGCTTCGGTGGATTAACCAGCTACGACCCGAATCAGCGTGAGGTGTGGAGATACTCAGGACTGGGCGCCGGCGTCTTCTGCGACGTGTTCTCCGAGCCAAACTTCATCCGCTGCAATTTCAATAGCAATGTCGCCGATGGAGGCGTCAGCGGATTAGGTGGTTACAGTGCGGGAGGCATCCAGAACCAGCCTCGCAAGAACTATACTATGCCCAGCTTCGGAGCAGGCGTCTACTGCGAAAGCGGTACAAACTCGACGTTCAAGAGCTGTACTGCAAAAGATAACCTCAACACTTACTATGGAACCCTCTACACCGGCTACGGCGCCGGCATTTGCCTCGACGGCACCAGGACCGCATTGGAAATCGACCCCTATGATTGGTACTACACCTTCGCCTATTCCGGAGATTACCACGGCTTGCCTTACGGCTACGATGTCGGTTTGCTCGGCGCCGCATCGGCCCAATTGAGCGATTGTAATATTGCCGACAACTCAGCATCCGTCGGCGGCGGCATCTACGCCATCAATCTCGACGTCAACATTGTAGACTGCAACTTCTTCGACAACGTCTCCTATGTTGGCGGAGGTCTGGCAACCTTCGATAGTCTGGCCGATGTCTCCAGGTGCACCATTCGCGGCAACGCTGCGTCTCAATCGGCCAGGCCGTTTGTGCCCATTGAGCCTAATGAGCCTAACGAGCCTAACCAGCCGCCCGAGCCTAATCAGCCGCCCGAGCCTAATCAGCCTGTCGAGCCAAACGCCCCTTATGCACCCGAGGGAATCATATATGGCGCCGGCGGCGGCTTCTACTGCTTCACGACCGATGCCTTAATCAGAGACTGTGTCATTACCAAAAATAGTACCAACGGCTCAGGCGGCGGCATTTACCTCGGCGGCCACAATAACCCCGCCTCGCCCGCCATACCAGAGCTTCAAAACTGCTTGATAACTGATAATACAGCTATGCGTGACGGTGGCGGCGTCTCCTGTAACTGGTACATAACTACCGCCATATCCAACTGTACTATTGCCGAGAACCGCGTCACCGGACTGCCCGCTTACGGCGGCGGCCTCTACTGCTCTTATGAAAGCTACGTCGATGTTAACGACTCTATCATCTGGGGCAACAGAGGCGTCAACGGCGCCCAGGTTGCCGTAGGCAGCGGCGACTTGGCTGTCTTGGACTATCCGTGGAGCTCAATCCTCAACATCAGCCATAGTGACATCGGCCCGCCGTACGACGTAAATCAGTCGTCGTCATCCGGCTTGGGCGAGGGTTCCCCCGCTGCCGCCTCCGAAGAAGGCAGTGGTGTCCCTCTGCTCATACACCCCCAGACCATTTACGACCAGTTCGATGCAGGCCAGCAAAAAGTGAAAGTGATTGTCAGTCTGGCAGAACCCGTGGAGATAAGAGCTGCCACGGATTGGGATTCGGTTCAGTCGGTCAGCCTCCTGCGGGCCGAAATAGCCGGTCGCCAGACGGCCACCCTGTCTTCACTGACATCCCAGGAATTCACTTTGCGGCACGTCTTCGACAACCAGGCATGTTTCTCCGGCGAGGTATCACCCGCCGGCCTCAACAGGCTCCTGGCTGACCCATTGGTCAAGTGTGTCGAACCTGTCCTGTATGCCAGGCTGATGCTGGCGCAGTCGATTCCTTTGGCCAACGCATTACAGGCCCGGCAGGTCTATGACGGTACGGGCATAGCTGTTGCTGTAGTTGACAGCGGTGTCGACTATAGACACCCCAGGCTCGGCGGAGGCGGTTTCCCGAATAATAAGGTTGTCAGCGGGTATGATTTCGCCGACAATGACGCTGACCCCCTGCCCAGAGGCGTTGCGCCCGATTCCGCGCACGGCACCTGCTGCGCCGGTATAGCGGCCGGAGCATTGGGCACGGTCGGTGATTATATCGGCGGTGTCGCGTACGGAGCAAAAATATACGCTCTGAAGGTCAGCACCGACGCTGAGCCGGATGCTATTCCTCTGGATGCTGCTCTGGCCGCATGGGATTGGTGCATAACACACCGCAACGACGACCCGCAAAACCCGATTATGGTCATTAGTAATAGTTGGGCCATTGAGGGTCTTCCGTTCGACAATGCGGCCGATGCCGACGCATTCTATCCTGCTTTTACCACCGCGGCCGATATGGTGGCCGAAGTGGGCATTACAATACTGGCTGCCGCCGGTAATGACGGATTTGCCGGAGACGGCATAGCGTGGCCGGCTGCAATGTCTAAAGTGATTTCTGTCGGAGCGGTGCACGATGCCGCGTTCTACTCCACCAATTGCCAGGAGCAGGTCTACCCGGATAAAGTGACATGCTATTCCAATACCGCTTATAACCTTGATATCCTGGCCCCCGCGGACCTTATTTACACCACCGACATAATCGGCGGCTTTGGCTACGATGCCGGCGACTATTTCCCGTATTTCAGCGGGACCTCTTCCGCCTGTCCTTTCGCCGCCGGCGCCGTGGCGAGTCTCCAGTCTGCCGCTCTGGCTAAATTGGGAAGCTACCTCACCCCTGAGGAGGTAAGACAGGCGTTGATTCGAACCGGTGACCCTGTTACAGATACCAAAGTTACTATAACAAAGCCCAGGGTCAACCTTGGCGCCGCTGTCGTCGGCCTTACTTACGGCCCGCCAATCTATGTCGAGGAAGGCTGCGTACTCAACGGGTGGGAAGCGCCGAAGACCGACAACTATTTCACATGGGACGCCAACGTGTGGGACGCCAACGTTATCGAGCAGGACCCCAACTTCGTTGCCGGCTATTATCTCAGTCAAATTGGCGCAGGCCAGGACGCCAACAGTGCCTGTGTCGATGCCGGAAGTCGTGATGCGAACGACCCCAATATCCGTATGGATAAATACACCACACGCACAGACGGCGTCAATGATGTCGGCGTTGTCGATATGGGTTACCACTACAGCCACGGCCTTATCGAGTACCATTTGACTGTCCTGGTGGTTGACGCCAATAACCAGGTTATTCTTGACCCCAATCTCGCGCACGGCTACGTCCATCCCAACGACGTCAACGTCTATGAGGGCTTTAACAACGTAGTCATGCTCACGGCCTTTCCGGACACCAGTTACAGAGTCAAGGCATGGAAAGGCACCGACGACGACGCCTCCGTAAGCAGCTACAACAAAGTTACTGTGACAAAAGATACGATTGTTACCGTTCAGTTCGAGCAGATGCCCGTGCGCTGGCTGCACTTAAGTGTCATCGGAGGGCACGGCACGCTTGAGCCTAACTATCCGGAACCCCTCGATGCCAACTCGGATACCGGAACTTACAAGTATTATGACGGCACGGTTGTAATCCTCCTCGCAACGCCCGATCCGAACTATAGAGTGCGAAAATGGACCGGAACGGATGATGACTGGTCTTCCGAGCTGACCAATAAAGTCACGATGAACCAGGAGCACGAATATGTCACCGTCCAGTTCGAAGTGCCCAGGTTTATATATATGCCCGGCGACGCAAACTACCCCACAATCCAGGCCGCTATTAATGATGCCAAGCAAGGCGATACCATCGTCATCAGCCCCGGCCGCTACAGGGCCGAACCCGGTCCCTCCGGCGATACTTTCAGAACCATGGATTTCTGGATGGGCGGCGGTATTTACATCGACAAGGCAATCACGATAACCAGCGCCGCTCCCGACAACCCCTATACGGTCGCTCAGACGATTATCGACGGCGAAGGCTATGTCAGCCGCGGCCTCTACATTTCCGGCAACTGCGGTCCCAATACCGTCATAAATGGCCTTACCATAGCCAATTGCGCATGGAGCGCTATCGGCGGCGGTATGTTCGGAGACGGCTTCGACGCCCGAGGCGGTGCAATATACATAGAAGACGGCGCCAGCCCCACTATCGTCAATTGTATCATCAATAACATATCCATTCGCGGCGGCGACGCCTCGGATGGAATCAACGGTGTTGCAGAGGCTAATGACCCGAACTTGTGGGCGCCGGGCAGGGAAAACGGCGCCCCCGGCTGGGTGGCGGGAGCGGCACGCGGCGGCGGCATCTATTGTGGCGCCGACAGCAAGCCCACTATACGCCATTGCACAATCTTCGATTGTAATATCATTGGCGGCAGCGGAGGCAGCGGCGGAAACGGCGCAGATGCTACCTCGGTTTTTGAAATGCCAGGCGACGGCGGTGATGGCGCCAATGGTGGTGCGGCTTACGGCGGCGGAATCTACGTTGGTCCCGGTAGCATGCCCTTAATCGAAAGCTGTGCCATCATCAACTGCCTCGCCGGCGGCGGTACCGTAGGCAGCGGCGGCGCCGGCGGCGCTCACCCAACCGGAGACGGTCTGGGCGGCAAAGGCGGCAACAACGGCCGCGCTTACGGTGCGGGAATCTGCTTCGATACCCAAAGCAAGGCGGCCGTCGCCGATTGCTATATCGCCGATTGCTGGGCTATTGCCGGTATCGCTGGCGCAGGCGGCGCCGGCGGCTATGGCGGCGACGGCGGAGGAGTTGCCGGCGAATACTGGAGAAACAACGCCCTCGGCGGCGGTGTCTACTGCGGCCAAACCACCAATATTACTTTTGAACGCTGCACATTCAGCGCCAATACGATAACCGGAGGTATGAGCGGAACCGGCGGGCTGAGCACCTCTATGTCCCTTTTCGACGGCCATCCTTTATACAGCTACGTAATTCCGAGCTATGGAGCCGGCGTATTCTGCGATGCCGCTTCGCTGGTGGCCTTTGCCGCCTGCGATGTAATCGGCAACTATGCCACCGAGGTGTACGGCACCCCAGACCCGAATGCTCCCACCGACCCGAACGAGCCCGGCTACGTTGACCCCAACGCCCCGGCTTATCGTCTCGATGCCTATATTAGCTTCGGCGGCGGAGTCTCTTGCGTAGGCGCTCTGTCGGCCTCAATTACCGACTGCAACTTCCTCGACAATTACGCCACCATCGGCGGCGGCTTGTACTTTGACGACACTAACTCTACAGTCACTGATTCCAATTTCGCCGCAAACCTGGCCCTCAACGGCGCCGGCATTTACGGCAATGACAGCCCGGCCGCCCTGATTGAAAGATGCACAATCATCGCTAATGAGGCTCTCAAGACTGACGACAATGCCGGCGGCGCAGGCGGCGGAATGTTCTGTTTCGCAATACCGGCTGTAATCTCCGATTCCCAAATCAGTTACAACAATGCAAGTGTCTCGGGTGGCGGCATGTGGCTGGGCGGCTCCGCCCTGGACTCAACAAAAATCACAAACTGTCTGGTAACAAATAATATGGCCGGCAGCGATGGTGCCGGCATCTCCTGTAATTGGTGGTTCAACGCAATACTCTCCAATTGCACAATAGCTGATAACAAACTAAGAGAAATCCCGTCCTATGGTGGAGGACTCTACTGCTCCTATAAGAGCAATGTCGAAGTCATCGACTCTATAATCTGGGGCAATGCCGGTAATCTGGGCTCACAGGCCGCAGTAGGCAGCGGTGACCTGTTCTACAAGCAGCTTTCTGTGCTTGCCATTACCCACAGTGATGTCCAGGTCTTCCAGGAAGAGCCGAATGAGGTTGGTCCGGTAGGTCCGATTGACCCGAATGCCCCCGACTACTTCGTCTACAGCCAGTTCAAGCCAGACCATAATTCCGGCGGTGTCTACGGAGTAGATGGATTTGTGGGCCGTGACGGAATCAGCAGGATCATTTACTACAATGATGTAAACGCCTACATTTACGAAGTTACGATTCCTGAGGGCGCCGACCCCCACGCACATCCTAACAATCCGTATGCGCCTGGAGAGATTGCCCCACGAACGTTCACTTTCGAAAGCAGTTTCTATCTTGGCGAGGGCTTCCCCGGCGGCACCTTTAACCACGAGTCGGAGTTCTACGTAGATACTGCGAGAAATGAGATTTATTTGGGTGCTTACCATGGTATTCGAAAATACGTGTTCGACCCGTGCCAGTACGGGCAGGGAGCCGGCGGTGCCTATGTATATGACTCTATGGTTGCGCCTGCGCCTCCCGAGGGTGAATGGGTCCAGTCACTGGCTTATGACCCTGATAATAACATCTGGTACACTGGTACCGGTACCGGCGGCAGAGTGCTTAAGTATAACGGCGCGCAGGGGCCGGACGGCACGTGGGCTGAGGCGTTCAGTTATACCTCGTCGCCGGGTGGCGGACATCACGATGGAATGGAGTTCCTCAACGGCTACCTGTATCTGGCCGACTTCCAGGGTGACAATATTATGCAGTTCACCCCGGACGGTGTATTGGTAAAGATTTACCGTCATGCCCCCCTTGAGCACGAGCTTGAGGGAATGGGATGGGGCGCGCTGGAGCACTTCTGGGCCGGCTCACATGGCAGTGACTGGCCGGGCGGCGGCACCATTACAGAGTTCGGAGGCGGACTGTTGCAGATTGGAGTTGGTAGAGTCCCTGCTCCACCCATATATGTTGATAAGGACTGCACGCTCGTAGGGTGGCGACCCGATGACCCCAATGACTTCTTTACCTGGGATATCAATAGTTGGGACCCCAATACGCGTAACATCGATAAGGACCCGAACTTTGTCGCCGGCTACTATCTGAGTCAGGCGCCCGAACAGGACTTCAACAGCCCCTGCATTGATTGGGGAAGTCGCTCCGCAGAAGAAGCTGGTTTGGACACGTACACTACGAGTATTGATGGCAGATACGATGCATGTGAAGTTGACCTCGGTTATCATTACAGCAAGGGCGTACCTAAGAGCCATCTGACTGTCAGTATCGTTGATGCCAATGGCATGCCCATTACCGACCCGAATATAGCCTATGTCATTCCCGACGACATCATAGTCTATGAGGGCTATAACAACGTCGTAACCCTCACCGCATATCTCAATCCGAGCTATCGCATCAAGGCTTGGCATGGCACCGATAATGATGTGTTAGCAGCACTGCGCAATATCGTAACACTGACCAAAGACACACACGTCACTCTCGTGATTGAGCTTATCCCTGTGCGGCAGCTGACGATTGTGGTCGGTATTCATGGGACGGCCGTGCCGACCGGGCCGGAACCTCTCTATTCTGACCCCGTCGCCGGAATTTACGCTTACCATGACCGTGCAGCGGTAAAACTGCTTGCAACGCCCGATCCAAACTATAGGGTCGCCAAGTGGATCGGCACTGACAACGACCTGTCCACAGAGCCTAACAATACCGTCACCATGACCAGAGACAGGTTCGTCACGGTCGTGTTCGAGCTGCCCAGAAAGCTGACCGTTCCAGGAGAGTATTCAACGATTAAAGAGGCCTGGGATGTAGCCAGAGACGGCGATAGAATTCTGCTCTCGCCCGGCGTTTATTCTACAACTACCGGTTACGTGTTCGCCGATAAGGCCGTTACCATATCCGGCACCAATCCGGATGACCCATGCGTCGTTGCCGGTACGGTTATACGACTGGACGTTGGCGAGGGTGGCTACGTCGGACGTGGTTTCACTTTTGCAAACGTCGGACCCGACACGGCTCTCGAGGGTATTACTATAAAGGGGTTCCATTATCGCGGTCTCAACGGAGACGAATACACCATCGTAGGTGAGGCTGATGTGTCGTCCGGGAAAAATGGCGCCCCAGTCGCCGGCGGCGGTATCGTCTGCGTTATGGCGTCTCCCACCTTCAGAAACTGCGTGATTGCCGACTGCAATATCATTGGTGGTAACGGCTCTAATGGCGCCGCCGGCGCCGATGCCGACCCCAACGGCGGACACGGCGGCTGGCCGGGCTTTGCTTACGGCGGCGGCGTGGCCTTGTTCGACAGTAACTCCGCCTTTATCAATTGCACTTTCAGAAACTGCTTTGCTGTCGGAGGCAACGGCGGCGATGGCGGCGACGGCGCCGACCCTTACGGCCGAGGCGGAAAAGCCGGCGGCTGGTATTACACCGAGTCGGTGTATTGGCCCTACGGCTATCACGTCGAGGATGTCCTTCAGATCGGTGTTGAAATCGAGGACAGCCCCTTCTACGGCGGCGGCGACGGCACCTACGATGATTACACAAGGTACACCGGTCTTGGCGGCGCGGCCTATATCGGTTCCGGATGTGCCCCAACGTTCACCAACTGTACTTTCATTGATTGCGCGTCCTTCGGCGGCAGTTGTGGAATTACAGGACTTGACGCAATGTATAGCCTCAGAGGAGAGCCAAGCATTCACTGGAAGATAGACAACCTTGGCGGCGCCGTGTATTGCGATGCCAACAGCGCACCGGTATTTGTTGACTGTCTGTTCACTAATAATGTCGCTGACACCAACCGGCCGGCCAATAATGACAAGCCCTACGTCAGTCGTGGTGGTGCGGTGGCTGTCGGAGACGGGGCGAATCCTGTTTTTGAGGGCTGCGCCTTCAACAACAACGAAGCCAGCCTTGGCGGCGGAATGTATTTGACGCAGGCGGTTGCGTCAATTGCCGACTGCCGGTTCGAAGACAATTCCGCTTACCAGGGGGCGGGCTTGTATACTATCGATTCAGTGGGAGTAACAATTACCGGCTGTATAATTAGGTTCAACAAAGCTCCCGCAGGTGCTTTTGAACCCAATGACCCCAATGACCCGACTGTCGCAATACCCGGCCAGGGCGGTGGAATATACTGCTTCGGTACACCGGCGCTTATCACTGACTGCGTCATAGCCCACAATTTCGCCAATGCTTCCGGCGGCGCTATGTATCTGACCGGAGGTCCGGATTCCCCGCAGATTATTAACTGCCTGATTACCGACAACCTGGCCGGCAGAGACGGCGGAGGACTTTCTGTCAACTGGGGCGTCAGGGCGGACATTACAGGCTGCACTTTGGTCGGCAACGCCGCCGCGGGCACCTTCGGAGAAATCGGCAGCACCGGCTTTGGCGGAGGCATCTATTGCGGATACGACAGTGACTCAGCCATTGTCGACAGCATCCTGTGGAATAACTACGCCCTCGAAGCCGGTTACCAGATTGCCGTCGGAACAGGCTTTGATTTCGGTAACCCATGGCCCTCAATCCTTACCGTAACTTACAGTGACGTTGAGGGCGGGCGAACCGCCGCCAGGGTTGACAACGGCTGCCTGCTCAAGGGCTGGCAGACCGGAGACCCGTGCTATCCAAGCAATATCAACGCCGACCCGCTGTTCACTACCGGGCCGTTTGGAAATTATTATCTCAGCCAGCTCGCCGCAGGCCAGTCACAGGATAGCCCCTGTGTCGACCGCGGCAGTGACGACGCAAGCAATCTCGGTATGACCGATTACACCACCCGAACCGATGAGGGATTTGACAGGGGCACTGTCGATATGGGCTATCATTATCCTCTGACTTCGAAGTTGGCCCCGTGCAAATTCTCCGACGTGCTCCGTGACGGCTTCGTCGATTTCTATGACTTTGCCCTATTTGCCTTGGAGTGGCTGCGCGAGGGTTGTTCCTACTCCGACCAGTGGTGCGGCGGCGCAGACTTTACGTTTGACGGCCATGTGAACCGTGGCGACCTGGCCTTCTTTGGTAACTGCTGGCTCGCCGAGGACCTCGATGCTCCCATTCCAGACCCCGCCGAGTGGGAAATAGAGCCCCATCCCAAGTCAACCACGCCGCCTTACTCAATGAGTATGACCGCCAGGACCGCTTTCGATAGCTGGACCTTTGATGTCCAGTATTACTTCGAGTGCGTCAGCGACCCTGCTTTCGACAGCTCCTGGCAGACCAGTCCCACCTACGAGCCTGCCGGCCTTGGCGCTGATACCGAGCTTTGCTTCAGAGTTAAAACTCGCGACGTCCGCCCCGGAAGGCCCGAGAGCGAATGGATGCAAACCGGGTATTCAAGCGTCCGCTGTGCCATAGTAAGCCCCGTTTTACCGGCGCCCGACACTAATGAGCCGGCGCCTGCTCCCTATATAAAGTCTATCTCGGCGACCGGACCCAATTCCGTCACGATGCAGTGCACTATCGCTTATGATATAAGTGACGTCGAGTACTACTTCATGTGCACAACCGGCGGCGGACACGACAGCGGCTGGCAGGACCAGACCACTTACTCCGATGTCAACCTCGTTCCCGAGACCCAATACTGCTACATGGTCAAAGCCAGGGACAAATCCGCCAATCAGAACACAACATTCTGGTCGGACCCCAACTGTGTTACTACTCCCCCCGAACCGGATAAGATTGCTCCTACCCCGAACCCGATGGAGTGGGACGATGTAAACGATGCGAACGGCTTTGACGGCAGGCCTCGTGAAATCCTTGTCAATCCCGCCGACACGAGCTGGGGGTGGGGCGCCACGATGACGGCCGCTCCCGAGACCTTTGATGTCAGCGGCTTCGAGTTCTACTTCCACTGCACCACTCAACCCGGCTTCAGCAGCGGGTGGATTCGTTTCGCAGCCCCGCCGTACACATTTACAACCATCCCGATGGGCGGAAAGGGACAGTATCAAAAATTTAGAGTCAGGGCGCGTGACCTTTCGGCGAACCGTAACGCGACTGGCTGGTCGCCCGAACTGCCAATGATTCTCGCCCCGTAACGAAACGATTAAATGAAGGCCAAAAAATCAGCCCCGGCGAAAAACCGGGGCTTTTTTTCACCCTAAATACCTGCTTTGGTGCTCGGTGGAATGCCCGTGTCATTTTTCCTTGAGCGTCTGGTAGCCGTAGTGCACCAACAGGTGGTCCAGTATGACCAGCGCCGTATAGTTCTCTGCGACCGGCCATATCCGCGCCACGATTGTCGGGTCGCGCCTCGTAATCGCGGCAAGCTGCTTGTTCTCCAGAGTATATTTATCAATCGTCTTTTGAGGTTTATCAATTGTCGGTGTCGGCTTGACCGTAAGTCTGACGACGATGGGCTGGCCGGTGGAAAGGCCCCCCGTAATCCCCCCCGCATTATTTGATTCGAAAACCACTTTGCCTCCCTCGCAGCGCATCTGGTCGTTCGATTGGCTGCCCGTCATGTCTTTGACCCCGAAGCCCGCCCCCACCTCGATGCCCTTAACCGCCCCAATCCCGAGCATCCGCCCCAGTTCCGCATCGAGTTTGCAAAAGACCGGCTCCCCAAGCCCCGTGGGGACGCCCGTTACTATGACCTCCACTACCCCGCCCGCCGAATCCCCCGTCTTGGTGATTCTGTTGCACGCCTCGACCATCGCCTCGGCGGCCTCCATGTCCGGGCAGTTCAACACTGGATGCACCCCATACTTCTCCCGCACCGCCTCCGCCTTCATCCTCGGGGCCTTCTGGCGGATACCGTCGATTTCCTGCTCGACCTCTGCCAGTATCTTCATCTTTTCCAGAAAGTGCATATCCATCGTTACGCGGCCCCTGACGTAAATCTCCTGGTAGAACGGGTCCAGGTCCCGTCGCATTTGCTTGTACCTGTCAGTGTATTCGAAGGCCTTCTCGTGCGCTGCCTCAGGACACCGGACGGACGCAAGCTCTTTGACGTAGGCAAATACGTTGATGCCGCACTTTTTCAGGACCTTCTTGGCGATGTGTCCCGCCGCCACAATCGTACAGGTGTGGCGCCCGCTGAATATCCCGGCGCCGATAGCGTCGTCGTCGGGTCCGTATTTTACGAACGAGGCATACGATGCGTGGCCCGGCCGCGGTGTGCGGTTGGTGTCCTGGTATTGCTTGATGTGAATAAAGTGCCGGTCGAGGTTCGGAATGAGAATCGTGAGCGGCGTTCCGTTCGTGTGGTTCTTGTTTCCGCCGTTCTCGATGGTATCAGCCGCGTTTAGCCCCGAGTAAATAATCGGAAGGTCCGGCTCCTTGCGCGGGCTTGACAGCTCATCCGCCCCCGGCTTTCTGAGCAACAGGTCCCCGTAGATTTCCTGCTCCGTCAGCAGCATCCCCGGCGGCACACCCTGAACCACGGCCGTCAGACCTTCCTGATATGACCCGCCCGCAACCGTTACCTGAAAACAACGTCCTATGTGACATCCTATCATTTCTTTAATCTCCTGTCTGTCGCTTCACAAATTATTTCAGTTCCATTTTTGCGCCGATACCCTTCATTAATTCCACATAATCCGGAAATGTAACGCTCATTGCCTCGGCGGTATCGACGGTGCACTGGTCGTCAATTGCCAAACCTGCCAGCGACAGACCCATCACAATGCGGTGGTCGCTATGGCCGTCCAGTTGCGCCGGTTTGGGTCTGCTGTGCCGTATTATAAGACCATCGGCCAGTTCTTCAACATCCACCGCCATTTTCTTAAGCTCTTCGGCCATACATTTGATGCGGTCGGTTTCTTTGCTCCTTGCCTGCGGGACGTTCACCAGACGGGTCTCGCCCTCCGCAAAAGCCGCCATAACCGCCATGGCAGGCAGCGCATCCGGGGTCTTGTTCATATCTATCTCGATGCCTTTGAGCGATGCCGCTTTGACCGTTATCGAACTTGGCCCGATTTCGATTTCCGCGCCCATCGCCTTAAGATAATCGACCACCGCCCTGTCCGGCTGGCTGTCCGAAAAATCCAGCCCCAATAGTGTTACCTCATCTCCCGCCAGTGCCGCCCCGCACAGGAAAAACGTCGCGCTCGAAAAGTCCCCGCAGATACACTCGTCAAAGGCCTTGTACCTTTGACCGCCTTTGACTCTGAATTTGCGCAGGCCCTCCTTTTCGTACTCTATCGCCTGTTTATCCAGCCAGCCCAGCGTCATCTGCACATAACCCGGCTCATTGAGCAGCGTAACGTCTATCTCGCTGTCATTTGCAGCCGCAGGCGTGCACAAAAGCAGGCTGGACAGGTATTGGCTCGTAGTCGCCGCAATTGATGTTCTCCCGCCCGCCAGTCGGCCGCTTATCTCGACCGGCGCTTTGCCGTTATTCCTGAGGGCCTTGCATTTGGCTCCCAGACCGCCAAGGGCTTCCATTAATGGGCCGATAGGACGGCTTCGAATTTGCTCATCGCCCGTGAACGTCGTTCTCCGGCCGGGCTGTGCCAAAGCCGCCGAACCCATCGCTAACCGCAGCGTCGTTCCCGAGTTGCCAACGTCGATGATTTCTGTCGGCGGGCTGATTTGTCCGCCTGTACCGCTTACTTTCCAGAGTTTCGCGTCGGACGTATCAATCTTGGCCCCCAGGGCTCGGTAGCAGTTTACCGCGCTTTCTGTGTCGCCTGATTCCAGTGGCTTGCGGATTATACTTTCGCCCGCTGCCAAAGAGGCGATTGCCACCGCCCGGATGGTGTGCGATTTCGAAGCCGGCACAACCACCTCGCCGCAAAGCCGGGATTTTTTCACAATCAGCTTCATAATAGCGCACAGCCTAAGTAATTAGCACTCCGTATTCCGGACGGTACTTTTACCAAAAACAGCGGGGAATTGAAAGAAGATTTTGACTCTCCGGCCAGCCTAATAAAAACGCTGCAGGTCTTGGTTCATTCGCAGTAACAGCCCTTTCGGGTTGTTCTTGCCACTCTCAGAAAACCTTATGGCCCGCAGCCTGCCAGCCAGTTCCTGACAAACCTCCGCACATCATCGAGGTTCACATCGCCCTCGCCTGTCAGGTCGGCCCCGCCGCACGTGCCGCAGCCTGTCTCCAGCCAGCGCACCGCAACCAGAGCATAGTCCGCAAAGTTCACGCATCCGCTGAAATCGAGGTCCCCCAGGTAAGGAAATTCATCTGCGCCCATATCCACTACAGGCTTCGTTCCGCTGCCTGTGTCGGTGGTGCACGGGTCATCGACAAACCGCGGGTCCCCGTCAAAGTCCCGCGGCGTAGGCTCCGCCGTGTTGCCGTCGCCGTCGAGGTCGGCGGCATCCGCGGGCACCGCATTGTTGTTGCCCGCGTCAATACAGGGCGAGCCAGGCGTAATGTGCAAATCGCCGAAGTCGTCGTTGTCGCCCACCCCCCAGCCGTCGCCCCCGTCGTTGGGGTCACGCCCGAAGTTCGGGTCATCGTCGATGTTGCCCGTCCCGCCCAGGCCGCCCGTCAGCCCCTGGATACAGCAGTAGTTGACAACCGGCGGCGCACCGTAAGTCTGGGCCGCCTCATTTGTCCCGCCGCTGTCGCGGTTGCCCCACAGGATACAGTTGGTCAGTGTCGGCTTGGAGCCGGAGTTGTACAATCCTCCGCCCTTGTCGCCGGCCGTATTGCTGCTTAAAGTGCAGTTGATTATCGTGGGGTTTTTGATGTCGTGGTTGTACATCGCGCCCCCGTCGTCAACTGCCGTGTTTCCTGCGAATGTGCAGTTGGTCAGTGCCGGATTGGCATATTCGTTGAGCACGCCGCCCCCGTCGTTGCCGGCGGAATTTGCCGTGAACGTACAGCTAATTAGTTTCGCGGTGCTGTCCCAGTGGTATACGCCGCCGCCGCTGCCCGCTGAGTTTTCGTTGAAGATGCACTCTATCACTGTCGGCTTGCTGATGAAATTGGTCATCCCGCCGCCTTTGCTGCCGGCTGAGTTCTTTGTGAAGGTACAGTTTCTCAGCTTCGAGTCGCTGTTATAGTTATTGTATATCCCCCCGCCTTCCCAGCTTGCCGAGTTGCTGATGAATGAGCAGTTGGTCAGCACCGGGCTGCTGCTGTAGTTGTTGATGCCCCCGCCATAGGTCCATTCGTCCGTCATGGAATTGTTGATGAACGTGCAGTTTGTCAGTATCGGATTGCTGTAATTGTTGCACATTCCGCCGCCGCCGTATCCGGCGATGTTATCGCTGATAACGCAGTGGCTCATGATTGCGTTGGAATCGTTAATCAGGCATATTCCGCCGCCGGACTCGTTGCTGCCGACCGAGTTTTCTATGACCGTGCAGTAGCTTATGACAGGGCAGGCCCTCTCGATACAGCGTATGCCCCCGCCCCCCCTGGCACTAAAGTTGTTGGTGATAACGCAGCGGCTGATTGTCGGGCTGCTGTGAAAACAGTATATCCCCCCGCCGTCCCACTCCGAGTTGCCGTCGGTAATTGTAAATCCCGTCAGTAGACAGTTGGCGTCCTCGTTGCTGTCGAACACAACGACGGTTCCGCTGTCGTTGCCGTCAATCACGGTCAAAGCTATAACATTCGGGTCATTCGGGTCGGTGCCGGTCAGCGTAATGTACTTGCCCTTTAAGTTGATGTTCTCGTAATAAGTGCCGGCCGCAGCTATAACCGTGTCCCCTCCTGTTGCCGCGTGGATGCCTCTTTGGACCTTGCTGAACGGATACTCGGTCGTGCCGTTTTCCATCTTTGTTATGTTGTTGGCATCTACATATATCATTGCGGGGTCGTTAGGTTCAAAATGGACCCCGTTGCTGTCGAGCCCCACCGCCGTTCTGACTATCACATCTCCGCTTAGAACATACTGCGGCACCCGGCAGTAGATAACGGTGTTGCTCCACTGTACCTCTTCACCCCACGGAGGTCCGGCCGGAAAACACCAAAATCTTACCTTGCCCTCAGAGCTGCCGAAATATTGACCCTCAATTCTCACATAACTTCCCGCAGGTCCGCAGTCAGGCGTGATGCTCGTAATCTCCGGCGGGATACATTCGAAATTAATCCCCCATCTGTTTCCCGAAACCGCATTTGAATCAACCGACCGCCCCACGTTGACATCCTGACCGCCGCCGAAAAAGTACCCGCTCTTGCTCACGCTGACCGTATAGTTGCAGCCCGACTCGGCGTCAATGGCGTATATCCCGTTCGCGTCGGTCCAGTCAATAGAGCTGACGAAACAGTCGTATGAGTCCCCATGGACTTCGACGCCCGCAATAGGCGTCCCATCCGGCGTAGTCACTCGCCCGCTGATAATCTCCTTCATCGCCCACGGACTGATGTTGTAAATAGTCTCATATATTGTGTCGTAGGTGGTTGTGATGTCAGGCAGCAGGTACCACGCGTCGGACGTCCCCCCCCAGCCCATATTTATATGGTGGTATAATGTCCCTGTATCATACCCGTACCCGTCGCATACCACGGCATGCCCCACCGAAGTGCCGTATTTCTTAATGCCCAGGTAAACAGGATGGCCGTAATCCAGGCTTGGGTTAATCATATTGATTAGCCCTGCCCCGATCTCATAGCCGTTGTTATAGCCCATAATTGCGTTGCCGTATTTGAACGTCGAGATAAGACCAACCTTGGCGCTGTGTGTGAAAGCTGTGGTGACATCGCTCTTATAGTTAGTGTATTCATTTTCGCTTGGCACAAGGTTTGAAATCCCCACCCCCGCATCATGACAGAGCGCTCCGATGGCCTTTCGCTGCGTGAGGGTCGTGCCGCAGCCGGGAACGAGTACCATATTAGCCCAGCCGTACGCCCCTCCGTTGCCGTCGCCGCCGCATGTGTATCGTTCCTGCTCAATGTTATCGACTTTGATGTCAAATTTGATTTTCCCAATCCCGATATTGGGATACAGATGGTACCGCATTATCTGCGCAAGGGCCGTTGCCACGCATCCGCTGCGATAATTGCTCACGCTGCCCTCCGCGTAGCGCGGCGTGTAATAGTTGTAGCACGCGCAAGGGTCCGACAGACAGCACGTCCTCTGGTCCCATTTGCTTTTCACCAGTGGCGCGATGCGAAGGTCGGGCACCGAGCCCAGCCCCATTACAACCACTCCGTCGGCCAGGCTTTGCAACCGCTCCCACTTGGCCTGGGCTTCGAGCGTCCTTTCCGCCGCCACGCCGGCCTGACCGCCTTGCGCGCCCCGAACCGCCGCGATTCGTCCCCGCAGGTCGCTGCTTACCAGCGCACCCAGCGGGTTGTCCGGCGACGGGTCGTACGTACCGGCGTCCACGAAGCCGATTATCGGCTCAATCAAATCGTCTGCCGGCACAATTACGAATCCGCCCCCCGCCAGGTTTACGATGTAGTAAATCGGCTCACCGGTGCTGTTTGTGAAAGTCTCAACTCGCGTAACCACCCGTCCCAGCGCCGCCCCGAGCGGCCGGGCGTCCCCTTTCCGCCAGCCCGTTACCACCCTTTCCGCCTCCTCTGCCGTTGTCGGCCGCGCCCAAAGCCGACCGCACCACACCGGCAAGACCGCCAACAAAATCGTGAAAATCACTTTTATCCGCCGCATTTTGTCTTCTCCTCGCTCTTGCTTTCTTGCAGGAGAATATGTTGACTTCTGCAAAAAACCTTGCCGGGTATGGATTGGAAAAGAAGCCGTCCTTATGTGAAAACCCGCCTCAAAAACAAAAAGCTGCCCTTTCTCCACCGTTGTATCAATATATAAAATACCCGACCCAGATGAAAATGTCAAGCAAATTATTGACGTTTCAAAAACCCGCCGGGCCGGAGCAAAAAACCCGCCCAATCGCCCAAACAACACCCGGCAGCCCTCCAAAACTTTCCAATTCGAGCCTCAAAAGTAGAAAACCTCGCCCCTATTCAAATCCCTCGCTGCTTCTTCGAAATCTGTCCTTTTGTTGACATTACCCGATTAACTTGGTACTATTTCGCCTGTGCCGTTTCTTTCGGATTTGTTGACTGAATAGAGGAAAAACCGAATGGCTGACGCACCTTCCGGAATCGCCGAGCTTGTCGAAACCTTCGACCGCAACATCGAAGCCTACAAAAACCAGCAGTACAACGAGGCCCAGCTCCGCCGTGAGTTCATCGACCCCTTCTTCGAAACCCTCGGCTGGGACGTAACCAACAAACAAGGCTACGCCCCCGCCTACAGGGACGTCATCCACGAAGACGCCATAAAAGTCGGCGGTGCCACCAAGGCCCCCGACTACTGCTTTCGCATCGGCGGCACGCGAAAATTCTTCCTCGAAGCGAAAAAGCCCTCGCGCGACATTAAAGGCGACCCCCATCCCGCCTATCAGCTCCGCCGATACGCCTGGAGCGCAAAGCTTCCTCTGTCCATACTCACCGACTTCGAAGAATTCGCCGTCTACGATTGCCAGATCCGTCCCAAATCCACCGACAAAGCCGACGCCGCCCGAATCATCTACCTCACCTACAAGGACTACATCGACAACTGGGAAAAAATCCAGAGTATCTTCGCCAGAGACGCCATCCTCAAAGGCTCATTCGACAAGTTCGCCGCCGCCACGAAAGGCAAACGCGGAACCACCACCGTCGATGCCGAATTCCTCGCCGAAATCGAAAAATGGCGTGAAATGCTCGCCAGAACCATAGCCTTAAAAAATCCCTCGCTGACCAGAGACCAGATTAACTTCGCCGTCCAGCGCACCGTCGACCGAATCCTGTTTCTCCGCATGTGCGAAGATAGAGGCATCGAACCCTACTCGCAGCTCCTCGCCCTCAGTACCGGCCGGGACGCCTACCCCAGATTATGTCAGGTCTTCAGACAGGCCGACGACAAATACAACTCGGGCCTCTTTCACTTTCGCCCTGAAAAGGGCCGCCCGGACCCCGACGAGCTTACCCCCAACATCACCGTCGACGACACCCCCCTTAAGTGGATTCTGCACAGCCTCTATTATCCCCAGAGCCCCTACGAATTCTCCGTCCTGCCCGCAGAAATCCTGGGCAACGTCTACGAGCAGTTCCTCGGCAAAGTCATTCGCCTCACCGCAGGCCACCGCGCTGTCGTCGAAGAAAAGCCCGAAGTCAAAAAAGCCGGCGGCGTCTATTACACCCCCGCCTACATCGTCGACTACATCGTCAAAAACACCGTCGGTAAACTTATACAATGTCATTGCGAGGAGGAAAGCGACGAAGCAATCTCCAAACCCCCGATCGAAAACCGTAAATCGGAAATACAAAATCACAAACCCTTGACTCCCGCCCAAATCTCCAAACTCCGCATCCTCGACCCCGCCTGCGGCTCAGGCTCGTTCCTCTTGGGCGCTTACACCTTCCTGCTCGACTACCACCGCGACTGGTACCTTGAACATGACCCGAAAAAGCACACCGACAAAATCTACCAGGGCCGCGCAGGCCACCACTTTCTCACTATAAAAGAGAAAAAGCGAATCCTCCTCAACAGCATCTTCGGCGTCGATATCGACCCCCAGGCCGTCGAAGTCACTAAGCTCTCACTCTTATTAAAAGTCCTCGAAGGCGAAAGCGCTGAAACCATCGGTCAGGTCTATAAAATGTTCCACGAACGCGCGCTCCCCGACCTGGCCGACAATATAAAATGCGGCAACTCCCTCATCGCCCCCGACTTCTTCGATAACCTCCCTCCCGACGCCGGACGCCGCCCCGCTGTCATTGCGAGCGAAGCGAAGCAATCTCAAAACCTCGACGACCTCCACAAAAAAATCAACCCCTTCGACTGGAACGCAGAATTCCCGCATATCATGAAATCTGGCGGCTTCAACGCAGTTATCGGTAACCCACCATACGGTTACCTCTTCGACAATGACGAATTGGCCTATCTCAAGCAACGCTTTACCATTTTCAAATCTATTCAGGATGCTTATGTTGCTTTCATTGAAAACGCTCACAAACTAATGGCCACCAATGGTCGCTTTGGATACATCGTCCCGTCAGCTTGGCTGGGTGGCCCCAGATACGCACCTTTGCGAAACCATTTTCTCTCGTTCACAATCGACTCCATAATTCTCTTGCCCTTTGACGTTTTTCCAACTGCTTATATTGACACTGCGCTTATCACTACCGCCTTCTCCCAGCCTCGCCGCAATCATGAAGTCCTAACATATGAGTACCCAAAGCGCGAGAAAATTTCTCTAATCAACATGGCAGAGCTTTCCTGTTTCCATATACCGCAAGTAGACTGGACCAAAACGGAAAACCATAAATTCGTCTTGGACGGCAACATGCTCAAAGCCATGTCTTCTATTTCCCGCACCATCCCAACGGCCTTCGAAAGTGTTGCAGAAATAAAAAGGGGCGTACTTTTTGACAAAGCCTTGCTAACCGACCACCGTACTTCTGACAATTCTCATAGATATTTTGCAGGCGCTGTCTACCGCTACCAAACCCGGTTAAAAGCGCCTCACTGGATCGAATACGGCCCCAAAATGAGAGAGTATCCAAAAGACTTCAAATGGTTTGAAGGGCCTCGCATTCTACTCAGGCGCCTCGTCAACAGGCAGAAAAGACTAATGGCAAGCTTCGTCGACCAAACTCTTATAACCAGCAAGAATCTTTACACGATAATCCCCACCCAAGACCAATCTACCCAATACATCTTGGCCATCCTTAACAGCAGATTATTCTCCCGCCTTTATCTTTCTCAGGTTAGCCAGGCAACAAAGGATGACTTTCCCCAGGTGACAATTCGCGACATCAGCAAATTGCCTTTCCGCACAATCGACTTCAACAACCCTGACGACGTTGCTAAGCATGACAGAATGGTCGCTCTTGTTGACCGGATGTTGGATTTGCACAAAAAATTAGACGCCGCAAAAACCCCCAACGAAAAAACCCAAATCCAAAGACAAATCGATAATACGGATAAGCAGATTGACAATCTGGTCTACAAACTCTACAATCTGACCGAAGAAGAAATCGCCATCGTCGAGGGAAAGGACACGTGACAAACAAGTTGCAGAGCAGCAGAAAAATGGAAATTCTGCGAGAATCCGATTAACGAGAGCTATTAAAAATCCTTCAAGGAGATAAATAGTGAACAATGAAAATATGTTGAAGCCATTCGTGAAGTCGTATGCCTATATTCCTTTTTTGGGTGCCGCTATTGTTTTTGGTCTAATGTTATTGTTTTACAGAGACCTTGATTTAACTATCCGAACTATTTTAGTGCCCGCAATTGCCGTTTACATGATTGGCTCTTCCATCATTGGTTATTTATACTTTGAACTGGACGTGATAAATTGTGTTAGGGCGGCAAAAAATGGAGAAAGGCCCTCGCCACAACCCTCATACATTACCTGGATATTCCGGTTTCTCCATGGGTTTTGGTTTCTGTTGTTAGCAATCTACTTGTTCTGCAAAAGTGTACTATGAACATCCACCGAGAACAATACCCTCAACATTAGAAGTAATCCATCATTAAACAAATGCGACAGATAGGTAGATTTATAAATTGTTTTATGCCCTCTACGGCCTCACGGGTGAAGAAATAAAAAACATCGAGGAATCCGCCCAATGAACATCTCAAAGAGCACCCGACATTCTAAAATAACAGGCGACTTCGGCGAACACCTCGTTCTCTATTGGCTGTCCAAATACGGCTTCGAATGCGCGCCTGTCGACCACACCGGCATCGACCTGATAGCCCGAAACCCTCACACCAACCAGCTTATGGGGCTCTCTGTAAAGAGCAGGTGCCGCAATATAGGCAAAGAAACCACAGTCCTCAATGTCCCAAACGATAACTTCAAAAAAGCTGAACTTGCCTGCAAAGCCTTCGGCTGTGTTCCCTATATCGCTATCGTAGTTGACGCCGAAAACCTCATAAGGGCATTCATCATGCCCACTTCTCACTTTCTGAAATTATCTCCCATCGGCCAAAAGGTCGCCTCGTGGAAAATGACCAAGCGCCATCTCGAAAAATATTACCACGACTCCCATATCAAGATCTTCGAACTCAAAGCCCAAACCCACAATTGGTGGTGAATAACTCTTCCCCTGTCCAGCGGGTAGGGAAAAAATAATTTGTCTCTACTTTACATAACAGCCGAGCGAAATCTTGTGAAGGTTACTATTCCTTCGGGCCGGTTAAATTTACTATTTGCTATTTGATATTCACTATTTCTCTGGGCTCTCTGTGTTCTCTGTGGCTAAATTTCTTTGGGTAGCTCGTGCGAAATATCGCCCCCTACATGGCAATGGTCGCCGTTTTTCAATTTCGAATTCTGGTTATTCGAATTCTTGCCCGCCTATGGCGGGTGAATTTCGGATTCTTGTCCGCCGCTTGCCCGCCGTCCTTCTGGCGGGTAGGCGGATCGGGTTTCGTGCTTCGGATTTCCCTCCAACTCTGTGCTCTGAGGGCAGGAAACTGGCCGCTCGTTCATGGGCCACACGCAGATTTCGCTCAAGACGCGGAACTACTTTGTCCGCCAGTCGGCTTCCAGATTGACATGCTCAAGCATGACTTTCAGGTCGTCCGCATCAACCACGCCGTTGCTGTCGATGTCCCCAAGCAAATAGCTTGCCGGCGTTCGTACACTGGCTATCCAGTTGTTCAGAAGCGCCGCCAAATCCAGCTCATCCACGATCCCGTCGGCGGTAAGGTCATACCAGAAGAAACTGTTGCCGTCCGGGCCGTCCCCGACGTTCCACGCCAGCCCGTACCGTTGCGACCCGCCCGCTCGGTTCGGGTCATCCGTATCGCTGTTGAGCACAACAATTTCGTAATGACTGTAGTTCGCGTCGGCCCGGCAGTAAACATGCTCAACGTTATCGACGGGACTGTCGCTGTAGTCCAGTAGATGCCCCTGGCTCGGATTGTTCGGGTCGACCGCCCAGACCTCCAGCCGGAGGTTCGCATCTCTTTCCAGGGCCGCTTCGAAAGGATAAAAGCTGTCGTAATGTCTGTGCCAGGTAACCGTCGCGGCAATGTATTTCTCGGCCGGATTCGGAATGCTGACCTTGTAAACCTTTTCCACCGTCTTGCCCTTGTCCAGAGCGTTGTTGTCCCAGCCGGTCACCGCCACATTCCCGGGCTTGCTTTGCCCCGCCCTTAATTGTCTGTACGCCTCCACCGCGTTCAGCATCCCCGCTCCCTGAATATAATCCAGAGGTGCGTAGTGGTCGTCGTCTTTTTCCAGCCGACCCTTGTGCCAGTAGGGCAGTTTCGTTGCCGAATTCATCAGGACGGCCTTGATTACGCAGTTTCCGCCGTCCGGCGAAACAGCCCCGCTCAGTTTTTCGTCCTCTTTGGCTTCTTGAACGAGCAGGCCCACCGTCCCGGCGGCTATCGGCGTCGAGAAGCTTGACCAATTGCCTGTCGGCTCGTAACGGTTTGGTTCCCCTGCGTCAGCCGCCAGGCAGTTGCCCGGAGCGACAATATCCGGCTTGCATCGACCATCCGCCGTCGGGCCGAAACTTGAATGCTCCGGGTACGCCAGGGCAAAACGGCCCAGATTGGTTGCCAAAGTTTCGGTGTTCACCGAGTCAACCACGCCCACGCCGATGGCATTTGCTCCGGCAGCCGGGTAAAGCGGAGAGTCATGAGCGTTCAGCCCGTTGCCTATCCCCGCCACTACAATAAGACCATGCTGCTCGGCCAGCGACTCAATCCCCCTGGTCCACCAGTGCTCGAATTGGTCCCCGATGCTTGCGCTCACAATGTCCGCATCAGGCGGCAGCCCGGGAAACACGTTGTTGACTAAAAAGTGCCAGAATTCGTACACATCCGCCTTTGCCGAGGGTGCCGTCCCCTGGTAGTGGAATCCGCCCAGCTCGGGATTAAAACCATTCTTGTCCTCGCCTACCAATACCGAGCAAATAGCTGTCGAATGCGCCGAGATTCCCGCCGCCGGCTCGCCAAGGTCGTAAAATCCGAATTGCTTGTCTTTGAAGCAGTTGTGTTGGCTGTTGGGCCGATAATCATTCTGTGGTTCGTCGTCCGCATAAGTAATGCTTCGGCAGATAACCGCGAATTTCACCCCCGAGCCGGTCAAGTTCGGGTCGATGCTTCTGAGGGCATAAACCCCTCTCTGACCCAAAGCTTGCGGCTGTAATATTGCGTCTGCCCCTGAACCTTCCGCTTTGGCGGCAGCACCAGTATATGCCCAGAACGCTCCCGCCAAGGCTATCAGCCTCAAGAAGGGCAGTCTTTTCCTGCTTTGCACCATCCCATTCCTCCACGGGTGGCAAAATCTCGGAGGCACAATACACTGCCTCTGTACATATCCCACTCATCTCTTGTGGTTTTCTGCCCCTTATCATACCAGAAAACCACTTTGTTTTCAAGTCAATTGTTATATGTTTTTTTGCCAGGCATGCCTTTTTCAGCATTGAAAAAGCGGTTTTTTAAAAACCTGACTTGGAAATCTTGCTTTATTCGGACGTTAGTGCTATATTCGCACCGAATATTTCGGCCCTGTTCTTTAAGGTGTGCCCCGGCATGAAGGTAATTTTGGATGCTGAGCAAATTGAACGGATTCTCCAGGACCTGGCGGACCGCATTGTCGCTCAAACGCCTCCTGAATTCGATGTTGCTGTAATCGGTATCCGCAGCAGGGGCGAGATTCTTGCCCAGAGGTTGTCCGGTTGCCTCTCGGACAGGCTGGGCAAAGAGGTCCCCTGCGGAACCCTCGATATAACCCTTTACCGCGACGACCTCAATTCGCCCCAGAGCGCCGACCAGCCCCAGGTCCGAACGACCGAAATTGGTTTCGATGTCGATGAGAAAATCATTATTCTCGTTGACGATGTTCTGTACACGGGCCGCTCGGCGCGGGCGGCGATGGACGCCCTCATAGATTTGGGAAGGCCCAGCGCCGTAAGATTGGCCGTGCTCGTCGAAAGGGCCGGAAGGGAGTTCCCCATACAGGCCGATTATGCCGGCTACAAAACCGATGCCCTACCCGGCGAGCTCGTCCAGGTCAATCTTGTCGAGTCGGATGGAAAAGACGAAGTGGTTATCGAGTAAGACCAGGTAGCACAAGTTAAAACGGACTATAAATGTTGAAATAGCGGATCGGCAGCACTCAATACGAGAAACGATACTGTGGCGCTAAGAAGAAAAACCAGGCAGGTCGGTTGGCATCGCAAGCATCTTCTCGGGCTCAGGCAGCTCAGTGCCGAAGAGATTACGTATATTCTTGACACCGCCGAAGGTTTCGAGCAGATAAGCACTCGCTCCGTCAAAAAGGCGCCCCCGTTGCGGGGCAGGGTCGTAGTCAATCTGTTTTTCGAGGACAGCACCAGGACCCGAAACAGCTTCGCTCTGGCCGCCAGCCGCCTCAGCGCCGACATTATAGAGTTTACCAAAACGTCCAGCTCGGTCAGTAAGGGCGAGACGCTGCTGGATACCGCCAAAAACCTCGAAGCGATGGGCATTGACATAGTCGTGATCCGTCATGGTGCCGGCGGCGCTCCTGCGTTCTTGAGCAGGAATATCAACGCCTGTGTCGTCAACGCAGGCGACGGCTTCTGTGAGCATCCCACCCAGGGCCTCTTGGACGCCTATACGATTCGCAAAATCAAAGGTACTCTTGAGGGCCTGAAGATTGCCATTGTCGGCGATATAGCCCACTCGCGCGTCGCCCGCAGTGACTTGTGGGCTATGACAAAGCTCGGCGCGGAGGTCATATTCGTCGGCCCCCCCACGCTCATGCCGGCACAGGTGGACCGCCTGCCCGTCAAAGTCAGCTATTCCCTCGATGAGGTTATCGAAAAGGTCGATGTGATTAACATGCTGCGGATTCAGTTCGAGCGCCTCGGCGGCAATCCCTTTCCTTCCATACGCGAATACTCCCATTATTTCGGTCTCACCGTCGAGCGCATGAAAAAAGCAAAACCGGATATCCTCGTTATGCACCCAGGGCCCATCAACAGAGGGCTCGAAATGGAAAGTGAGGTGGCCGACGGCCGAAACAGCGTTATCCTCGAGCAGGTCAAGAACGGCCTGGCCGTCAGAATGGCCGTCCTGTTCCTGGTCAACCAGGCCGCCGCCCATAAAACATAAAGCTTCAAACGGAAAATGCAAAGCCAAAACGCAAAAGCTAAAACTGAGTTGAAACACAGAGCCTATCAGTACTCCATCAAAATGATAGAATTCCTGGATGCTCTGCCTAACGATATCTCTACCGGCGTCATTACAAAACAACTGTTGAGGTCAGCGACGTCTATAGGTGCGAACATTGTTGAAGCCAGGGGTGCCGGCTCAAAGAAAGACTTTACCAATTTCTTTGCCCATTCTCTTAAGTCCGCTAACGAAAGTCTATACTGGCTTGGGTTGTTAAGGGACGCAAAGAAAATCAATAGTACTCAGTTGGAATGTCTCTTAAATGAAACCAGAGAGTTGGCAAACATACTCGGTTCGAGTATATTGACTCTCAAGGGGAGAAGATAGCTTTTGGGTTTTGCACTATGGTTTTGGGTTTTTAACTTTTAGTTTGTAGTTTAGAAGATGAGTTCCGAGCTTCTTATAAAAAACGGCCGCGTAATCGACCCTGCAAATGGCATCGACCAGGAATGTGATGTGCTCATTGTCGACGGCAAAATTGCAGCCGTCGGCAAACTCGAAGAAACCGCCCAGACGGTCATTGACGCCGCCGGCAAGCTGGTTACCCCCGGCTTAATCGACATCCATGTTCACTTCCGTGAGCCGGGCGATGAAGAAGAGGAAACTATCGCCAGCGGCTCGGCCGCCGCCGTTGCCGCCGGCTTTACCTCCGTTGTCTGCATGCCCAACACCACCCCGCCCGTCGAAAATGAAACCGACGTCGAGTATGTCCATCGAAAGGGCAGAAAAGCCAGAAAAACCCACGTTTATACGATGGGCTCTATCACAAAGCAAAGAGAAGGCGTCGAGCTTGCGGAGATGGGCTTTATGGCCGAGGCCGGCGCCGTTGGTTTTACCGATGACGGCAGCGGCATTCAGGACCCCGCCGTTATGCTCCGCGCCCTCAAATACGCCGCTATGTTTAACGTCGTAATAGCCCAGCATTGTCAGGATAACGCCTTTGCCGCCAACGGCGTGATGAACGCAGGTTACTATTCCACCATACTCGGCCTGCCCGGCAGCGACGCCCTCGCCGAAGAAGCGATGCTCTGGCGCGACATTCAACTGATAAAGAAAACAAACGTCCGTTACCACGCTCAGCATATATCGACCGCCGGCTCTGTTGACCTGATAAGGGCTGCCAAAAAGGATTCTCTCCCCGTTACCTGCGAGGTCACCCCTCACCATTTGCTTTTCACCGAGGAGTCCTGCGCCGAATATGACACTAACTACAAAGTAAATCCCCCCTTGAGAACGGCAAGGGATATCGAGGCATTGAAGCAGGCTGTCGCCGAGGGCCTTGTTGATGCGCTGGTGACCGACCACGCTCCACATTTACAAAGCGAAAAAGAGCTTGAGTTTTTGGCGGCTCCTTTCGGCATAGCGGCTCTGGAGTGCGCCCTCGGCCTTTATGTAAAGGCCCTTCTCGAGCCGGGTATCCTGGACTGGCCCGCTCTTATTAGATTGATGACGGAAAAGCCGGCCAGAATAATCGGCGTTGACAAGGGCACGCTCGGCAAAGGCAAACAGGCCGATGTCACTATCATCGACCCCAACGCCGAGTACGAAATTGATGTGAATCAATTCCGGTCCAAAAGCAGAAACTGCCCCTATCACCGGTGGAAGGTTAAAGGCAGGGTCGAAAAGACAATCGTGGGCGGCGAAATAAGATTTTCGGCTGGTGATTGAAAAGATGCCCATCATTATTGACGGTCACAATCTGCTGTGGTCGATTCAAAAAACAGGCGCCGACTCCGGGTTCGTTAGCGATGTCCGCCTCTGTCACATTGTAGCCAGGTACCTGAAGCTGATTGGCGAGAAGGGCGAGATTATATTCGACGGCGCCGGCCCGCCCGACAAAAGCGACTTCGATTATGTAGACGGCGTGGAAGTATTCTTCGCAGGCCCCGGCGCCGACGCCGATAGCGCTATCGAGGATAAAATAAGGGCCAGTACCGCACCGAAAGGTTTGACGATTGTCAGCAGCGATAGGAGATTGCAGGCCGCCGCACGGGCCAGAAAAGCGGCCGCGATAAAATCTGAAAGATTTTGGGCCGGTATCAAAAAGCAATTTAGTCAAAGTGATACGGCCAAAGAGCCGCCGGGCAAGCGCCACGGCCTTACCGAGGGCGAAACCGAACAATGGCTTAAATTTTTTGGTATTAAGTATTAGCGCCATGCGCACGTATACCTGAAGTATCCGGTCAAAAGCTTGGTCCAAGTGAGGTATGTGAGAAAACAATGTCCCGCTCCCAAAAAGGCAAAATGCGCTTTTTGGAGTATGATAACCTGTCGCGGCATCGGGTGCCTGCTCGGTCGCCTCGATTTGCGGAACGAACATCCGGCCAGAGAGCCGCTTGTCCCGACCCTATTGCTCACTCTGCCTGTCACCCTGTCTTCGTATTTCTGCTGGTTTGTTTGATGCTTGCCCCCTCCGCCGCCGCGCAAGACCCCCACAAAGTCCTTGTCTTTGCCTCCTACCACCCGACTTTTGGATGGACCAGATTAGTCGTAACTACCATTGAGTCTGAGCTTCAAAAGCACGACGCGGGCGTAACACTCGATATTGAGTATATGGACACCAAGGGCTTCAATGACAGAACTTACTACGATAATCTTTACACCCTCTATAAAAATAAAGCTCAATATCAGTCGTACGATGTTATTATTGCGCTGGACAACAACGCCCTTCTTTTCCTTCTCCGATATCGCGATGACATTTATCCGAATGTCCCTGTGGTTTTTTGCTGTGTTGACGAGTACCATGACGATATGCTCCGGATACCTCCCGTGCCGACCGGCATTGACGCTATTCTCGCAGCGCGCCGCTCCGTGACCGGCGTTGTTGAAGCTTTTGACTATGAGTCCACCATCGAGCTGGCTCTTAAGCTGCATCCGTCGGCCAAACGCGTAATCCTCGTAAATGACGGCATAAATCCCGTCCTGTACTGGCCTAATCTTTCCCACCACGACGTTCGTCAGTTCACGCGCAAGTTCGGCGAACGCGCCGAGTTCGTTAGTTTCCTGCTGACCCAGTCCAATTCGCAGGAGCTTCTTGCGAAAATTGCCGAGGCCCCGCGCGAATCTGTCGTGTTATTTGCCAACAATTTTGTCGATGACAAGGGCGACCTCTGTTTTTCAAAGGGCAGTCTGGCAGGTTTATGTGAGCGGTGCAATGTCCCTGTATATGCCGTTTCGGAGGAATTTATTACCCGCGGTTGCGCGCTGGGAGGAAGCATAAACAGCGGCTATCTGCAGGGTTCCGCCGCAGCCGAAATGGCCCTGCGCATTTTGCGCGGAGAAAGTGCGCAGAACATTCCCGTCGTCCGCAACAGTCCCTGCCGATATATGTTCGACCACGCCCAGATGAAACGCTTCGGAATCTCGCACGCCGACCTGCCGGCGGCAAGCACGGTTGTCAATGAGCCGCAATCATTCTATTACCGATACAGGGGACGGATTTGGCTGGTGATTGCAGTTATCTCGGGTTTGGCCACAGTCCTTGTGATTCTTACGCTAAATATCCTCCGGCGAAAACGGGCGGAAGAGAATCTGTGGCTCAAAAATATCGCAATGGAGTCCTCTATTAACGCCATAGCTTTCGCAGACCTGCAAGGTAATCTTACCTATGTCAACGATTCTTTCCTCAAAATGTGGGGATACGACAACGAAAGACAGGTTCTCGGAAAACTTGCGATTAGTTTTTGGCTGGATAATACAGAAGCCGAGCAGGTAAGAAAATTATCGCTTGATAGAGGCGCTTGGGTGGGCGAGCTTGTCGCCAGAAGAAAAAACGATTCGACTTTCGATGTTCAGTTGTCAACGAGCTTGGTTAGGGACAAGGCCGGCAATCCTCTTTGCACAATGGGTTTATTCTTTGACATCACCGAGCGCAAGCGCGCCGAGGAATCCCTGCGGGAGTCGGAGGAGAAATGGCGAACGCTGGTGGAAACTGCACCCGATGTTATTCTGACTGTGGACCCTGGCGGGACGGTCTTGTTTGTAAATCGCGCCATTCCGCCTATCACTCCGGAATCCGCAATCGGTACAAGCGTTTATGATTACGTGCCGTCTGAGTATCACGACACATTGAGACGGGCATTTGACCATGTCGTTCAAACCGGCGAGCCCTACGCTTATGAGCTTGCCGGCGCCGGGCCTAATGGCCGTTTGTCCTGGTACCAGAGCCGTGTAGGGCCCGTAAAACGAGGCGGACGGATTGTAGCCGTGACCTTAGTTGCTACGGATGTCACCGAGCGCAAGCGGGCCGAGGAAGCGTTAAAAGAATCCGAGCAGAGATACAGAGCACTCTTTCAGGGTAGTGCCGAGGGTATAGTTGTCGCCGATATTGAAACGAAAAAGTTCAAATATGCCAATCCGGCCTTCTGTAGGATGTTAGGCTACACTGAGCAGCAGGTAAAAACCCTTGGCGTGCGCGATATTCATCCCAAAGAGGATTTGGAGCGCATCCTTTCGGAATTTGCGGCCCAGGCAAAAGGAGAGAAATCGCTGGCATTAACCGTCCCGTGCTTGCGAAAGGACGGGACTATAATCTACGCCGATATCAACACTGCCCGCATTGTCGTGGATGGAAGGGACTGTAACGTGGGCTTCTTCACGGATGTCACCGAGCGAAAAAAAGCAGAAGAGGAGCTCTTTAAGGCCGAGGCCAAGTACCGCACCCTCGTAGAGCAGATTCCGGCCGTCACTTACATCGCCGCCGTCGACAGGGCCTCTACCACCCTCTACGTCAGCCCCCAAATCAGGATCCTCATCGGTTTTTCGCCCGAGCAGTACGAGGCCGACCCCGATATGTGGCGAAAGCGATTGCACCCGGATGACCGCGAGCGAGTCACGTCCGAACTCGAAAGGACGCATAAAACCGGCGGGCCCTTCAGTTGCGAATACCGTATGTTCGCACGCGATGGCCGAATCGTATGGTTTCGTGATGAAGCCGCGCTCGTCAGAGACAACAGGGGCCAGCCCCTCTTTCTTCAGGGCGTCATGTTCGACATCACCGAACGCAAGCAGGCCGAGGAGGCTCTGCAGAAGGCACGCGATGAATTGGAAATTCGGGTGCGCCAGCGCACCGCAGACCTCGCGGAGGCGGTCGAAGAATTGCGCAATGAGATCAATGAGCGCGAACGCGTTGAAAAAGCTCTGCGTCAGGCCGAAGAGCGATTCAGAACTATTTTTGAAAACACCGTAATCGGTATGTATAGAACTACTCCTGACGGTCGTGTCCTTATGGCCAATCCGGCCCTGGTCAGGATGCTCGGTTATTCGTCTTTCGAAGAACTTGCTGAACTGAACCTCGAAGAGGCAGGGTTTGACCCCGCATATCCTCGCTCCGTTTTCAAGCGCCGCCTGGAGAAACGAGGAAAAATCATCGCAGACGAGTCCGTCTGGATTAAACGCGACGGCACAAAACTCTTCGTTTGTGAAAGCGCAGTAGCTATTAGAGACCCAGGTGGAAATGTTCTCTACTATGAGGGAACAGTGGAGGATATCACCCAACGAAAAAAAGCCGAGGAAAAGCTCCGGATCTACCAGGAGCAGCTTCGGTCCCTCGCTTCGGAATTGTCCTTGGCCGAGGAGCGCCTCAGACGCCGAATAGCGACCCACGTACACGACCAGATCGGCCAGAACCTCGCCATCTCGAAGATGAAACTGGACTCGTTGCGGGAATCTGTCCCGTCGCCCGGCCTCGCCAGGTCTTTAGACGAGATTGGCCAGCTGATTGCCCGGACAATTGACGACTCCCGCTCACTGACCTTCGAGCTGAGTCCTCCGGTGCTGTACGAGCTCGGCCTGGAGCCGGCCGTGGAATGGCTCGTTAAAAAGGCAAGGCAGCAGCACGGACTTACAACCAAATTCAAAAGTGACGGCCGCCCCAAACCGCTCGATAGTAACGTCCGCGTCCTCATATTTCAGGCTGTCCGCGAGCTGCTGGTCAACGTTGCCAAGCACGCAAAGGCACGCAAGGTAACCGTCTCCACAAAAAGGGTCGGCGATGAAATACATGTCCGTATCGAGGATGACGGCGTCGGTTTCGAAACCAATGCCCGCTCCCGGGACTATAAAAGCGGAGGCTTTGGTCTGTTCAGTATAAGGGAACGCCTCGGTCACATCGGCGGACGCCTTGACGTCGAATCCAGGCCCGGACTGGGAACTCGCATTACTTTGGTGGCCCCTATTAACCACAAAAATCAAGCCGGTCAGGAGAAACCCTCATGAGTATAAGAATCTTATTGGCCGATGACCACAAGATAACGCGCCAGGGCCTTCGCTCGTTGCTCGAAAAACAGGCTGACCTGCAGGTCGTCGCAGAGGCTGAACAGGGGCGCGCCGCCGTGAGCCTGGTCAAAGAGCTGGTGCCTGATGTGGTAATTATGGATGTTAGTATGCCCGATTTGAACGGCGTCGAGGCTACCCGTCAGATAGTCGCTGAATGCCCTCGCGCCAAAGTAATTGCTCTCTCGATGCACTCCGACTCATTGTATGTGACAGAGATGTTGAAAAGCGGCGCCGCAGGATACCTCCTCAAGGATTGCGCTTTTGACGAGCTTGCTCGCGCAATACGCACCGTTGTTGCCGGCAAAACCTACCTCAGCCCAAGCATATCCGGAGTTGTGGTCGATGACTACCTCCAGCGTTTGTCAAAAGCCGATTTCACAAATTCAGAGGTCCTCACCGGCAGGGAGCGCGAGGTCCTCCAGTTGCTCGCAGAAGGAAAGTCAACCAAGCAAATAGCATTGAAACTGCACATCAGCGCCAAAACTGTAGAGACTCACCGCCGCCAAATGATGGATAAGCTCGATATCCACAGCGTCGCCGAGCTTACCAAATATGCCATCCGCAAAGGGTTTACCTCCCTTGAACCGTAGCCTTCGCCCGGCTAAAGCCCCCCATTTTAACCTGCCCCTGTTGCGCCGCCGTCATATTATGACATCAGGGTTTTCCGCACGCAAAATCAGGAATATCCTTATCATCATTCGCCTCCGGCGGCCCTATAATAGCCAAAGTGATGGTTACGTAACATTTTGGAGGAGGATGATGATCCTCCTAAAAAGAGGAGTATCAGTTGAGCATTGCCAGGTGGGCACGTGGGTGTGGGTGTTTGCCGGCAGTCTCTTCTTGATACTCCTTTTTTTAGGATGATATTCCCGGCACGAAAAAGCCGGGAACACCTGATAACCGGGGGAATGAACGCCAATGGCAACAATAAAAGGCTTCTGGCAGCATAAAAACGGCAAAATCTACGCTATCGAAAGCACAACCTTCGGCAGAATCGTCGGCGGCGCCGGACCGCTGGACCCCGACGACCTCCATGACCTTAACGACTATGACTACAAACCGGCTGTTGTCGAATGGCTCGAAAAAGCGGTTGCCGAACACAACTTGCACAGATTTGATCCTCTCTGAGATTCCCGATACTCTCTCTCGCCCGCCGCAACCTATGCCTATTAAGGCAAGGCGTGCCTCGCCGCCCAATCGAAGCAAAATGTGCGAGAAATCACTGGTAATGACTCCGCCGCGTCTGCTAATATATCACCACGTTACGCTCTTGTTTCAGCCATAGTTTATTACCGGCGTCTGACGCATTTGCCGATATGCTTATCTGACTAAACGGGAGTTTCTCAAATGGCTCGACTGAAGAAACAGCTCGGTCTGCTCGATGTATTTGCCGTCGCTTCCGGAGCCATGATAAGTTCGGGCCTGTTTGTCTTGCCCGCCATCGCTTTCGCAAAAGCCGGCCCCGCCGTCATATTCTCCTATTTTCTCGCATCCGTCTTTGTCCTCCCCAGCGTTTTCAGCCAGGCTGAGCTCGGCAGTGCCATGCCGCGCGCCGGCGGCATGTATTTCTATGTCGAACGAAGCCTCGGCCCCGTCCTCGGACTCTTCAGCGGATTGGCCGACTGGTTCTCTCTTGCTCTCAAAAGCGCCTTTGCCGTTGTGGGAATAGCCGTCTTTGCCGATTTGGTCTTGGCCAAATTCTTTAATCTCGCTGTCTCCCCATTTTATCTCAAGGCGATAGCCTGTCTCTGTGCTTTGGCTTTCGCAACTCTGAATATTCTCAGTGTAAAGCACACAAGCAGGTTTCAAGTCCTGTTCGTTCTCATTCTTCTTGCCATACTTGCTTTGTTCGTTCTGTTCGGCGCCGGCGCCGTCGCGCCCGACAAATACGCCGGATTCCTCCAAAAAGGCTCGCTGCCCGTTCTGGCGACTGCCGGTCTGGTCTTCATAAGTTTCGGAGGCCTCAACAAAGTCGTCAACGTTGCTGAAGAGGTAACACGGCCCGGAAGAAACCTCCCCCTCGGAATGTTACTGGCTTGGCTTGTTGTTTCTCTCTTTTACGTTGCTGTTGTCGCAATTACCGTCGGCGTCCTCCCCGCCCCTGAATTGGCCGCCAGCCTCACCCCCATTTCTCTTGCCGCGTCAACCTTCATGCCCCTCACGGGTTTTCCGCTCTTGGCCGTCGCCGCCATCGCCGCTTTTGTTACCACTGCCAATGCCGGCATCCTGGCCGCCTCCCGTTCTCCTTTGGCTATGAGCAGGGACCATCTCCTCCCCCCCCTTTTCGCTCGCCTCAATAGGCCTTTCAAAACGCCCCACGTCGCCATATTCCTTACCACCGGCTTTATGCTTGCCGCAATCATCTTTCTCGATGTCGAAATGCTCGCCAAAACCGCTTCCACCCTCCTGATAATCCTCTACATATTGGCCAATGCAAGCGTTGTTATCATGCGCGAAAGCAGGATACAGAGCTACCGGCCGCGTTTCAAATCCCCCCTCTATCCCTATCTGCACATCTGTGCCGTCGTCGCTTACGGTGCTCTGATAATCGATATGGGCTGGGTGCCGCTGCTTATTACCGCCGCCTTCGTCGTTGCAAGCGCTGCCTGGTACTGGCTCTACGTCGCCAAACGCGTCAGCAGGGCCTCCGCCGTTATGCACATCGTCGAGCGCGTTACCGACCGCCAGCTAAAAACCGTCACCCTCGAAAACGAGCTTCGCGACATCCTCCTCGAACGCGATGATGTAATCGAGGACAGGTTCGACAGGCTCATAAGGCAGTGTGAAATCCTCGACATAAAAGGCAGAAAATCCTTCGACGAGGTCTTCCGCGACATTTCCAGGATACTCGAAACCAGACTCGACATCAGCGAATATGTCCTTTTCGAAAAGTTCCTCAATCGTGAGCAGGAGGCCGGCACCGTCGTCCAGCCCGGCTTCGCAATCCCGCACATCGTCGTCGAGGGCCAGGCTAAATTTGAAATCGTCCTAGTCCGCGCCGTTGAAGGCATCGACTTCCCCCACGCACCCGACCCCGTCAGAATACTGTTCGTCCTGGCCGGCAGCCGCGACGAGCGCAATTACCACCTTCGTGCCTTGATGGCCATAGCCCAAATCGCGCAGGAAAAGCATTTCGAGGCCCGCTGGCTCGCCGCACGCGACCCCGCCGCCATCCGCAACCTCATCCTTCTCTCAACCAGAAAACGTGACACAGCCCCGTGACAGGCGCCTTCGCCAAACCCCGACCAAACCTAAAATCGTCACTCCCAAACCCAAAGCCGAAAGCTTATTTCCTCAGTTCCCCCAGTGCCGCCAACCGCCCGCTCTTGTCCTTATATTTCCAGAAGCGCCAGCCGTTGCATGTTCTTCGCTTGACGATTGCCATCCCCGCCCCCTGTTCTACTGCTCTCCTGTTCTACTTTCTGCTCTTAGCACCCCTCCCTGCTTGTACTGAGCCACCTGTGGTGAGCCAAGTCCAACCAAGTCGAAGGGCTCCACTGCTCTACTGTTCCACTGCTCTACTGTTCCACTGCTCTACTTTCTGCTCTTAGCCTCCGCCCCCGGCCAATTCCCCACCTTTGCACTTTGACCTTTGGTTTTACGCTTTCCGCTTTACGTTTTCACTTCTTCTCCCGCCCCCCGTCATCCCGACCGCAGTCCGCCCCCCCGTCATCCCGACCGAGCGCAGCGAGTGGAGGGATCCATCAGAAAAACATCCGCCCCCGGCCAATTCCCCACTTTCGCACTTTGGCCTTTACTTTTGCACTTTCCGCTTGAACTTTTAACTTGCTTTCCCTTCCCGCCTGCCTTCCGCCGCACTAGTCCGCCTCAGGCGGATGCCGTCATTGCCCTTGCCGGTATGGATAGCAGGCTCGCCATAGGCGTCGTATTCGTAACGCTCATAAACCTGCCTAAAGGGATAGCAGAACATAGGTGCAACGGGGCTGTAAAGGTGGTCGTGGATATAGCATTGGGTGCCGGGAGGAAAAAATGTACTTCCGCTTCCTGGGCTCGTCAGTAAGACTTCATCGATGTAGTTGCCGTAGGCATACCAGCATATGAAGTTATTGCTGCCATCGTATTCACACAGGACCTGCCAGTCGTTGTTGTAGTAGTAGCGCCTCGTGTTATTGGGGTCGATGAGGTCTTTCTTTTCTATCCTTCTGCCGAGGGCGTCATAAGCGAACTCGGCGACGACCGTGTCGTTGGGGTCTCTGGTGATTTTGACGATACGGTTCTCGTAGTCGTACTGGTAGTTATAGTCGTCCTTGTCGTGAATCAAATCGCCCGCTTTGTCGTACGCCAGGCTGTTGGGTCCGACGCTGTTGTAGCGGTTGGTCAGGTTATCGACCGAGTATGTGACGTCGTTGCCGTCGTGCTCGTTGACCTTTGTCCTGTTGCCGAGGTCGTCCATAGTGAAGACCTGATTGTTGTCGAGTATACCGTATTCGCCGACCGCAAAATTGGTGATCCTTAGCTTTTTCTGCATATACCGCCAAGCTCGCCCGCAATTATAAACACCCGTCCTGCATTGTCAATCCGATTTTTGCCTTTTAATCTGTATTTTTGCCTTTTGATTTTTGCTATTTCCTTTCCCCTTCCCCCCTCCGCCCCTTCCCCGTAGTCCGCGCTCAACCTTTCCCATTTGCCTTGCATTTTGATTTTTGGTATTTGCTCTCCCCTGGCCCTCCGCGCGTTCCGCAGTTTTGCACTTTGAGTTTTAGTTTTGCACTTTCCACTTTAATCCGCCTCCGGCGGATTGACTTTTCACTTCCCTTAGCCTCCCCACCCATAAAAAAACCGCGACGCCACGCGTCGCCTCCGCCTCGGTTAGATAATATGAAGGCCATCCTTTCAACGGTTATAATTCTCGAAAAATTGTTAACCGAAACCGTTATTTGAAAGGGATGGCCATGAACAAAAGACTATCGAAAAAACAAATGTGGTTCAAGCAAATTAACCCAACAACAGACGACAAAATCTACGTCGGCATCGACGTGCACAAAGAATCCTGCAGCGTCGC